>Ga0302202_10000601_pt1 | contig 47237 bp, 38 predicted proteins | sample II_Bog_N3_3_FD_194579 | JGI IMG/M metagenome (GOLD analysis project Ga0302202, IMG submission 194579) | Peat permafrost microbial communities from Stordalen Mire near Abisko, Sweden - II_Bog_N3_3 | ecosystem: Environmental > Terrestrial > Soil > Wetlands > Peat | place: Sweden: Abisko...
CGATCTCCAGCCCGATCTCACTTCGACCTCCGAGCACCAGGACCGTGCCAGGTGTCGGAGCTTGCCGCTGGGTTCCCATCGGTTCAGTGTGGCAGTTGCGTGCCTCGCGAGCCCCCGGCCCACCCCGGGAGCCCCCGGCCCACCCCGCGGCGTCGTCCGAACCGCCCGGATGGGTCATCGGGAATACTTTAGTTTTTCGATGGGTTTACTGGGTAACACCAGGGTGCGTCGCCGGTGGGAGGTGACGTGCCACCCGACCGTGAGGAGCACACCATGTCCATCCGTGACGAGGTCCTGGAAGCCAACGAGACCTACGCCGCCGACTTCGGCGACAAGGGCGACCTGGCCCTCCCCCCGGCCCGACGGTTCGCCATCCTCACCTGCATGGACGCCCGTCTGGACCCGGCCAGGTACGCCGGGCTCAGCGAGGGGGATGCCCACGTCATCCGGAACGCCGGTGGCCGGGCCAGCGACGACGCCATCCGTTCGCTCGTGATCAGCTACAAGCTCCTCGGGACCGGCGAGTGGTTCGTCATCCACCACACCAACTGCGGCATGGAGTTCTTCACCGACGAGCAGATGCGCGAGCTGCTCGCGTCCAGCCTGGAGACGGCCGTCCTCGGACCCGACGGGTTCCACGACGTGGGTACCGGGCCGGGGTCGGCCGAGGCCCGCTACGTCGACTGGCTCACGATCGACGACAACGCCCGCACCGTCGTCGAGGACGTGGCCCGGATCCGGGCCCACCCGCTCGTGCCCGGATCGATCCCGATCTACGGCTACCTCTACGACGTCACCACCGGCCGCCTGGTGGAGGTCGATGAGGCGACGAGGGCCGGCCTCCCGACCTGATGGGGTCCACGCCGTTCAGCCGACTGACGGGACGGTGGCCAACCCCGCCGCGAACCGCTCGTCGCTGACCTCCTCGTCGAACATCTGACCCGCGAGGTACGAGTCGTAGGCGGCGAGGTCGACGTGGCCGTGGCCGCACAGCGCCGTCAGGATCACCTTCTCCTCGCCGGTCTCCTTGCACGCCTTCGCCTCGCGGATGGCAGCGGCAATCGCGTGGGTGGGCTCGGGTGCCGGGAGGATCCCCTCGGTGCGGACGAACTGCATCGCCGCCCCGAGGCACTCGGTCTGCGGGATGGCGACGGCCTCCATCAGACCGAGCCCGTAGATGTGCGAGATCAACGGCGCCATGCCGTGGGAGCGGAGGCCACCGGCGTGGATCGGGTCGGGGATGAAGTCGTGGCCCAACGTGTGCATCGTCATCAGCGGCGTCATGCCCGCCGTGGCACCGAAGTCGTAGGCGTAGATGCCGCGGGTGAGCGACGGGCACGATGCGGGTTCCACCGCCCGGATGATCGGGCTCATGGTGCCGGCCAACTTCTCGCGCAGGAACGGGAAGGCCAGGCCACCGAAGTTCGAGCCTCCACCGGTACAGCCGACCAGCACATCGGGCGCCGTCTCGCCGGCCTTGGCCAGTTGCCGCAGCGCCTCCTCGCCGATGATCGTCTGGTGCATCAGCACGTGGTTGAGCACGCTGCCGAGGGCGTACCGCGTGTCGGGGTCCGGTGCGGCCACCTCGACGGCTTCGCTGATGGCGATGCCGAGGGAGCCGGGACTGTCGGGATCGGCTGCCAGGATGGCCCGGCCGGCGGCGGTCAGCTCGCTGGGTGACCGGTGCACCTTGCCGCCGAACACCTCCATCAGGAGGCGGCGGTAGGGCTTCTGGTCGAAGCTGGCGCCCACCTGCCAGATCTCGCACTCGAGGCCGAAGATGGCACAGGCGAAGGCCAGCGCGGTCCCCCACTGCCCGGCACCCGTCTCCGTGGTGAGTCGCCTGACGCCCGCCTTGGCGTTGTAGTACGCCTGCGGGACCGCGGTGTTCGGCTTGTGGGAGCCGGCCGGCGAGACGCCCTCGTACCTGTACTAGATCCGGGCCGGGGTGTCGAGGGCCTGCTCCAGGCGACGGGCGCGGAAGAGCGGGCTCGGCCGCCACTGCCGGTACACGTCGAGGACGGCACCCGGGATGTCGATGTACCGGTCCTGGCTGACCTCCGGGAGGATCAGGTCCATCGGGAACAACGGGGTGAAATCGTCGGGGCCGGTCGGCTCGAGGGTGCCGGGGTGCAGCGCCGGCGGTGGCGGCGACGGCAGGTCGGGCACGATGTCGTACCAGGTCGTCGGCATCTCGCTCTCCTCCAGCAGGTACTTGTGCTGGTGGACGGACTCGTCGATCGCCATCGGAGGGCCTCCTTCTCGCTGATGAGCACGAAGCCAGCCAGAAATCGGAGCCCGGTCCCGTGTCGCGCGGACGCGGCCGCAGGGACGGCTGCGGATCAGGTGAGTGCCGGGTACCGGTCGATCCAGGGGTCGGCCGCCTCGAGCTGGGACGCCACGCGGATGAGTTGCGCGTCCCGGAACGCACCGGCGACGATCTGGACGCCGATCGGCAGTCCCGAGGCGGCCACGTGCAGCGGCAGGCTGACGGCCGGCTGGCCGGTGATGTTGAACAGGGCGGTGAACGCGGCCATCGCCACCACCTCCATCGGCGGGAAGTCGGGCTGGGCGTGCACCTGCGCGAGCAGGCCCACGGCCGGCGGCTCGATGGCCATCGTCGGCGTCACCAACAGGTCGAACTCGTCGTCGAAGCGGGCGAGGAGCTGTCGCGACTGCAGCTGCAGGGCGGACAGCGAGCGGACGAACTCCAGGCTGTCGAGCGCCCGGCCGTTGCCGAACGCCACGCGGTTGTGCGGCTCCATGTCGATCGGATCGATGTCGAGGTGGGCACCGAAGCCCGAGTTCATGAGGTTGAGGAAGTGGCCCAGGTCGGCGGGGTCGAACAGGTCGGACCCGAGGCGGGTCACGTGGTGGCCGAGCGACTCGAGCAGGGTGGCGGCGTGGTCCACGGCGGCCAGGCACTCGGGAGCGACGTCGACACCGAGGGCCGAGACGGTGTTGACGGCCACCCGCAGCCGACCCGGGTCGGCACCCACCTCCTCGATGAAGGGGCGCTCCTTGGCCGGCGGGCTCCACCAGGCCAGGGGGTCCGGGGCGCTGATGACCTCGAGGATGGCGGCCGAGTCGGCCACCGTCCGGGTCACGACCCCCTCGACCGACATGCCCGACCAGCCGGGCACCCGGTCGGCCACCCGGCCGCGGCTCGGCTTGTGTCCGACCAGCCCGCAACACGATGCCGGGATCCGGATCGACCCACCACCGTCGCTGGCGTTGGCGGCAGGGACCATGCCGGAGGCCACCGCCGACGCGGCGCCGCCACTCGATCCGCCCGGGGTGGACCCGGTGTCCCACGGGTTCCGGGTCGCCCCGTAGCGGTCGTTCTCGGTGATGCTGACCGAGCCGAACTCGGGCGAATTGGTCCTGCCGCAGAGGATGAACCCGGCGTCGATGAATGCCTGGGCCACCAGTTCGGACTCGTCGGCCGGCGTGTCCGGCGCACCGGCGCAGCCGTAGGTGACCGGTTGGCCGGCTACCGGCAGGAGGTCCTTGATCGGCATCGGCACGCCGGCGAAGGGTGGCAGGTCGGCGTCGCCGCGGGCGATGCGCTCGCCCAGTGCGGTCGCCTCCGCCCTGGCCTCGTCGTCATTGCGCCAGATGACCGCGTTGAGGTCGGGATTGCGCTCGTCGATGCGGGCCAACGTGGCGTCCAGGACCTCGAGCGGGCTGACCTCTTTGGCCCGGATCGCTGCTGCGGTGTCGATGGCGGATGCGTGCTCGTCCATGCCGCGACCCTAGGTCACCCTCCCGCGGACGGGTCTGGATCGTCGCCCGACCGGGCGCCGATGTGGCACGGTGGACCATGGTCGCCTACGAGCGCTTCGCCGCCTTCTACGACGTCGTGATGGATGACCCCGGACCCCGGGCCGCCCGGGTCGACGCCGCCATCCGGCAGTTCCGGCCGGACCCGGCCAGCCTGCTCGAGCTCGGCTGCGGGACCGGGTCGATCCTGGCTCGGCTGGAGACGGGAGCGGAGCTGACCGGCCTCGATCGCTCCCCCGAGATGTTGGCCGTGGCCTCGTCCAAGGTGCCCGGAGTCCGGTTGGTCGAGGGGGACATGGCCGACTTCGACCTCGGGAGGCGCTTCGACGTCGTCGCCTGCGTCTTCGACTCGATCAATCATCTCCTGGACGTGACGTCGTGGGCGTCGTTGGTCGGCTGCGTCCACCGTCACCTGGCCGACGGCGGCCTCTTCGTCTTCGACGTCAACACCGTCGGCGAGCTCCACCGGTTGGGCGAGGAGCCACCCTGGGTCTACGACTTCGAGGGCGGCACCGCCATCATCGACGTCTCGTTCGCACACGACCCGACCGGTCTCGGCGTCACCGACTGGGACATCCGGATCTTCGAGCTGGTGTCCGGCACCCGTTTCGAGCTCCATCACGAGCGGATCGGCGAGCTGGCGCTGCCGCTCGAGCGGGTTCGGGAGCTCGTCGTCGACCGGTTCGAACTGCTCGAGGAGGTCGACGAGGACGGCCTACCGGCGACGGACGCCTCCGTGAAGGCGTACTACGCGATGCGACGACGCGGGGACTGAGCCCGGTCGGCCCGGTCAGGCGCCCGGCCAGAGCCGGTCGCGCAACCCCGATGCCCGAGCCACCGGACGGGCGACGGCCAACCGGACCATCTCCTCGCTGCCGACGAGGGTCACGTCGTCCTTCGCCCGGGTGACGGCGGTATAGAGGAGCTCGCGCGTGAGAATTGGCGAGTCGACGGTCGGCAGTGAGACCACGGCGTGGGGGAACTCGGAGCCCTGGCTCTTGTGGATCGTCATCGCCCACCACACCTCCCACTCCCCCAGTCGGGCCGGAGCGAGACGACGCGGCTCCGACGCACCGGCCATCACGACCCACCGCCCGTCCACACCGTGGACGACGACTCCCACGTCGCCGTTGGCCAGTCGGTTGACCGGGTCGTTGTGCGTCACCATCACCGGGGTGGCGACCCGTGGCCTGCCACCGCGCAGGACAGCGGGGACCGCCTCCTGTGCGGCGGCGTCGACGAGGTCCGACCACTCGAACAGTCCCAGCGGACCGCGCCGGACGGCGGCCAGGACCTTGATGCGTGTGGCGGCCGCGAGGGCTGCCGGTCCGTCGTCCGCCAGCGCCGCGCTGACGACCTCCCTGGCGGCCCCCACGACCTGGGTGCGCAAGGCCGCGAGGCCGGTCGCGTCGTCGGGACGGACCCAGTGGACACCGCTCGCGTTCGCCAGCCGGTCGACCACGCGGTCCTCGTCGCCGTCCCGGATGGCGAGCGCCAGCTCGCCGATTCCTGATCCCTTGTCGAAGCGGTGGCCGACCCGGAGTTCGGTGACCCGGCCACCGAGCGCGGGGCGATCCGACGTCTCGGACCGTCCGGGAGGTCCGACCATGTCGCCCATGACCGTGCCCGCCTCGATGCTGGCGAGCTGGAACGGATCGCCCACCAACACCAGCCGGGCCTCGGGACGCAAGGCGTCGAGTAGGCGGGACAGGAGTGGTAACGACACCATCGACGTCTCGTCGACGACCACCAGGTCGTGAGGGAGCGGATCCTCCCGGTCGTGGCGGAACGACGTCCGGGTCCGCCGTCCCAGCAACTGGTGGATGGTCGTCGGCTCGATCCCCCGGAGAGCCTCGGCCCGGTCCTCGTCGATACGTCGGGCGGTGAGCAGGGTCGCCACCTGGGCCTCGACGGCCTCCTTCATCCGGGTGGCCGCCTTTCCGGTCGGCGCCGCAAGTGCCACCCGGACGACCGGTCCCCTCGTCCCCGCCAGTTCGAGCGTGGCGGCGAGGAGGCGGGCGACGGTGTGCGTCTTGCCGGTGCCCGGCCCCCCGGCGATCACGGTCACCGGCTGGGTGAGCGCCCGCCGGGCCGCAACGAACTGGAGGTCGATCGAGCCGTCCTCGCCCACGGGAAGACCACCGAAGAGCTCGGCGAGAACGGACTCCACCCGGGCATCGGGGTCCTCCCCCGTGCTGCCCGGTGCCGGTGCACTGGTGCGCTCCCGCAATTGCGCAGCGACCTCGACCTCGAATCGCCAGAAGCGTTGCAGGTAGAGCCGGTGCCCGTCGAGCACGAGGGGCCGCAGGAGCACACCCGGCGGCGCAACCCGCTCGCTCGGGACCGACACGACCGGCGACGCTGCCAACTCGGCCCGCCACTGTTCCGGATCCGGCAGCGCCAGGTGCCCGATGGAACCCTGATCGTCCTGAGACGCCACCACCTGGTCGTGAGCCGTCCGCAGGTCGAGACACACATGACCGAGGCGGGTCGCCCGTGCGCTGAGCGCCAGCGCCAACAGACAGCCGTCCGTGGGTCGTTCCGGGGCCAGGCGCACCACGGTGTGGACGAGGTGGCATTCGAAGTGGCCCACGATCCCGGCGTCGACCCAGGGGGCCAGGACCACGTCCTCCTCGTCTGTGGCCCACCCGACGGGACGGCCGTCCTCCGCCGTCATCGCCCGCTCCCGGGCGGCCGACCGTCGAGCAGGTCGCTGGCCTCGTCCAGCAGTCCCTCGTGGAACCACCACGTGAACACACCGTGCGGAGTCCCGTCAGACGGTGTCGTCGGAGGTCCGGTCATCCCCCGCACGAAGAGATAGGCCGCACCGAGGACCGTGGCCGGCCGGGCCCCGTCCCGTCGCCGTGATCGCAGGTACCGATGAAGTGCGACACCGTAGAGGAGGGCCTGCAGCGGGTAGTGGTGCTCCGCCATGGCGTCGGCCATGTGCCGTTCGTCGTAGTCCGCGGCGCCCGGCTCGGACCCTCGCGGTGTGAGCCGGTTGGTCTTGTAGTCGGCGACGACGAAGGCCTCCCCACCGTCGTTCGGCACCCGGGCGACCAGGTCGATCGACCCGGTCAGGTAACCGGCCAACCGGACGTCGATGAGACCGGCGGCCACCGATGCCGCCCACCCACGGAGCGGGTCATCGTCCGTCAGGTGCTCCAGGAGGAGGCCGCCGAGGTCCTCGACCGACGGGTGGCGTCCTCCTCCGCCGAGACGCAGGTCGAAGGTCAGCTCGTCGAGCCGGTTCCGACGTTCGATGTCGGCCAGCCTGGTCGAGCTGAACAACGGCCCGAGTGGTGTCTCGACGGCGGCGCGCAGTCCGGCGACCAGCAGTCCCGTCCCGTCCGTCCCCTCCGGTGCCAAAAGTTCCGCCGAGGCGCCGCTGCGGGCCAGCTCCTCGTCGACTGCACCGGCGAGGGTGGCATCGAGGTCCTCGGCAGCGAAGTCGGTGCGCTCGAGCACTGCGTGCACGAAGGTACCGAACTCGGTACCCGCCCGGAGCGCTCCCAGCGCGCCGCCCCCCGCACCAGGAACGACCTGGTCCGATTCGGCCGCCCCGGACGTGCCGTCGGCCACCTGGCGCTCGTCGTCGGCGCCGGAGTCCGCGCCGGAGTCGTCGTAGGGGTCGGTCGCACCGGCCTCGGCACCGGCGGTGATCGCCGAGAACGACCACCGGTGCACCGAACGGTCCAGGTCGGCGGTGAAGCGGCTGACGTCGAGGTCGCGGGGCGCGCCGGGCCCGGTGGTGGTCACCCACGGTGCTTCCGGCGTCACCGGATTGCTGATCGACGTCACGGAGACGGTCCCCTGCGATAGCTCGGCGAGTGCGTCGAGCGTCGTGGCGACGTCGGCGTCGGGCGGGAGGGAGCACGACCCGCTCGCGAACACCTCCGGGTCGAGCGACCCCGTGGCCGGGTCCCGTGCGAACAGGAACCTGGAGAGGGCACGTGTCGAGCTGCTCGTGCTATTCGCCCACCACACGGCGGTGTGGTGCTGGGCCCGCGTCATTGCCACGTAGAGCAGCCGCAGTTGCTCGGATGCCTCCTCGGTGCGGGCCACCCTCTTCCGCTCGTCCGCCTCGAGCTTGTCGGGCCAGTCCTTGCCCTTGGCGAGGTCCATCGTCCGGCGGTGCGTCTCCGGGTCGGTGTAGACCACGTCCTCAGGATGCCTCCCGGGGCGCCACAGCATCGGCAGGCAGACCACCGGGAACTGGAGCCCCTTGGCCTTCCAGACGGTCATGATCTGCACAGCCTGCGCCTCCGACTCGACACGCCGTGCGACGACATCGCCGTCGATCTCCAGGTCCGCCTCGGACTCCGGGGGGTGGTCGAGGAGGGCGAGCAGCCCGGCGACGCCGGACATCCCCTGGTGCGCGTTGTCGTGAAGCAGCTCAGCCAGGTGGTCGAGGTCGGTGACGTTCCGGTCGCCGTCGTACTGGCCGAGTAGCCGGGAGATGACGTCCGACTCTGCCCAGACGGCGGCGAGCACCTCGGCCACCGGTTGGAAGCCGAGCCGCGACGTCCAGTCGGCCAGACGCTCCTGGAGCCCCGCCAGCTCCACGTCGTCGGCCCCGGCGACCCGGTCGGGCGACCACGACTCGAACCACGACAGGGCGTAGGACCGCACCCTCCCGAGGTCGGACGGCCGCTCCATGGCGGACAGGAGGAGGCGGACCTGGTCGGCCGCCCATGACGACAGGACGCTTCCCGCTCCGGCGACCACCGCCGGGACGCCCTGGCGTCGCAGCGCGTTCTGTGCGGCACGCCCGTGGTCACCCGAGGTCACCAGGACGGCGATGTCCGACGGGCGCAGGCGGCGGGCGCCGCCGTCGGCGTCCTTGTCCGGGATCGTCGCCCCGTCCAGGAGACCGCGGATGTGTGCGACCAGGTCCCGGTTGACGATCCTGGCCGTCTTCGGCGTGATCGGGAGCTTCCTGGAGCGGGGCAGCCAGTCCCCTGTGGCGACCCGGATGGCCAGTCCGGACAGCGAGTTGCCATCTGCATCCCGCATCCGCTGGCCCTCGTGCTCGTCCGACGCATGGACGGGCACGTAGGCGATGGCCTCGTCCCCGAAGGTGGCGCCGTCGAAGACGTGGTGCATGGCGGCCACGGCTGCGCCGTCCGATCGCCAGTTGGTTCCGAGGGTGTAGCTGGTGGTTCCCGATGTGGCACCGACCGCCCGAAGGTACACCGAGATGTCGGCACCGCGGAATCGGTAGATGGCCTGCTTCGGGTCCCCCACGAGCACCAGCGTGCTGTCCGGCGCTGCGGCGCCGAACAGGGTCGAGAAGATCTCCCACTGCACACTGTCGGTGTCCTGGAACTCGTCGATCAGCACCACCGAGAACCGCTTGCGCAGGGCATCGATGACCGACGCCGAACTCTCGTCGACCAGGGCCGACCGGAGTTGCTTCAACACGTCGTCGTACCCCATCGTGCCGGCACCCTGTCGGCGGTCGACGAGATTCGCCTGGGACGCGAGGACGAGATCGCGCAGTTGCAGCTGGGCCGCGGTCGCATTGGGGCGCGTCGACGTCGGCTCGAGCACCATGTCCGGGTCACCGACGAAGCGCTCCGCGGCCTTCACCAGTTGACTCAGCGTCGGCAGGTCGTCCACCGGGACCCCGCTGGCGGCGGCCGTGGCCAGGGCGTCCGCACACGCGTGCCGCACCAGCTTGGCGACGTCGGTCGACAGGCGCGCGTCGGGGTCGATGGCCGCCGAGATCCCGAGGGTGCTCCGCACCTGGCCGGCGAAGCTGTGCATGGTCGAGATGGTGGCGGCGTCGAAGTCGGAGACTGCCCGTTCGAGACGTAGCCGTCGTTCGACACGGTCCGTGCCCGCCAGGTGGGCCGACAGCTCATCCTTCCCGAAGACCGTCGACTCACCGACGAGCGCCGCAGCCGATGCCATCATCTGGCCCCGGATCCTCGATCGGAGTTCGGCGGTAGCGGCGCGGGTGAACGTGACGATCAGGAGCTCGGACGGTGTGACCCGTTGCTCGGCGAGGTACCTCGTGGCCAATGCGGCGAGCGTGAACGTCTTACCCGTCCCGGCGCTCGCCTCGATGGCCACCTGGCCCGTCGGCAACGGTCCGAACAGCGGAAACGTGCGCGCCGACTCGCTCACGGGGCCTGCTCCACGGTCGCGTCGACGGTTCCCCACAGGTGGTGGGCGAACCGCTCGGCCCGGTTGCCCACGCCTGCCGGGTCACCGTCCAGGGGCGGCAGTTCGTCGATCTCGTCGACGTCTACGTCGCCGAACACGAGCCTGACGGCCGGCCCGGTGCCGTCGCCCCCGCCGTTGTAGCGCTTCCAGGCGTCATCGGCCGACTCACCGCGGTGGACGGCCGGCGAGTACGAGGCGAACAGCGGGAGGGGTTCGGTCAGGCCCTTGCGGTAGAGATCGACCACCAGCCCGAGCGCGTCGGACGCCCGGTCCTGCAGATCCGGACCCTGAACGGGCACCAGGTCGATCGGGTGCAGTGGTGCACCCTTGGTGGCGGTGCGGGTCACGACCACCGAGCGCCAGGGCACCGTCGGGTCAGTGGCGACGAGCACCATCAGGTCGAGCCACGCCTCGAGCCGGTAGGCCTCCTTCGGCCGGCTGAACAGGATCCGACCCGGGCCCTCGTGCGGCGAGACGAGCCCGAGCGGGACCGTGCCGACGATCCGGGTGCCCTCAGGGACAATGACGTCCACCTCGCGCAGGACAGGCTCCCCGGAACCGACGCCCCGGATGACCGCCTCGGTGAGCATCGCGTCGACTTCGTCGGACACGTCGGCGAACAGGCGATCCTCGAGCACGCCGGGCGGAAGCGCGCCCTTGGCCCGTTCGACGCGCCGCCACGTGTCGTCGTCGGTGCCCCGAAGCCTCGCGTCCAGGAGGTTCTGGCCGATGTGGTACTTCTCAAGGCCGTCCGGTTCCACCGGGAGGATGTCCTGCACGTCGTCGGCCGACCGGGGAAGGGTGGCCTGGAGCGTCCGGCTCACGAACGTCCCCACCGGGTCGCGCAGGAATGCCCGCAAGGCATCCAGCTCGACGGGGCCCTCGTCACCGGACACGAGCGGACTCCCGAGGAATCCGGGCCGTCGCATCGGACGCGTGCGGCGACCCCGTGCACCCGCCAGATCCCGTCGGGCGAAGCTCCACGGCCCACCAGCGCGCAACGTGTCCGCCTCGAGGCACACCTCATCGAACGGATGACGGGGGTGCTCCACCTCGAGCCTCAGCCGCAACTCGGGCTGCTCACCCTCGGGGTGGAGTCCCACCACCGCGTCGAACAGCTCGGCTGCGGGCACCACCTGCGGCACCGGATGGCCGGACCGGACGTCGCGGCCCTCCCGCACGACGAGGAGGTGGTCACGTGCCGCCAGGACGGCTTCGAGCATCCACTGACGTGTTTCCGATCTGGGATCGGGATCGCCGGGTTGCGGTGCCGCAGCCACGAGGTCGGAAGCATCGGGGGCCGTCGACCCGAGGGCGTCCTGGTCGAGCCCGAGGAGGCACACCACCCGGAACGGGACCCATCGCAGCGAGGCGAGGGACGTGACGGTCACGCCACCGCGGAAGAAGTCGGGACGCCCCGGCGCTGCGTCGAGACGACCTTCGAGCAGCCGCCGCAGGTCCAGCAGGCCCAGCACCACTGCCCCGCCGCGCTCCGACCCGCGAGCCGAGTCGACGACCTCGCGCAGCACCCGCTCCAACGCCTCGAACTGCCACGCCTCCTGATCGGGGGCTGCGAAGAGATCGGCACCGGTCTGTCGCAGCAGGTCGCTCCAACCGCCGACCGTACGCCCGGTGCCGGCGGCATGCCCGGCCAGTCCGGCCAGGCGCCCGAGGATGAAGGCGAACGTCCCGAGGAGGTCGGTGTCCCCACTGTCGACGCCGAACGGGGCCACGCCGCCGATGGCGAGTTCGAGGTCGCCGTCCGCCACCGCCGAGCCAAGCAGCAACCGGTCGAGTGCCGCCTGCCAGGTGTTGGTCTCGACCGATTCCGGCAGGCCGAACCTGGCGCGGTGGCCCGGGTCGAGTCCCCACCGCACTCGCGTCTCCTCCGCCCACTCGGCAAGCACGCCCAGGTCGTCGTCGTCGAGTCCGAACCTGGCGCGCACCGGGGCGAGGGAGATGAAGTCCAGGACGCCGGAGATCTCGAACCGTCCGGCCACCAGCTCCAGCAGTGCAGCGGTGGCGCCCATCACGGGATTGGCGGAACGGATCGAACGGTCGGCGATGCGATAGCGCAGCGCCGGCGCGCCGGCCACCTCGCCCGACGCCGGGCCGACCCGGCCGAAGACGGCCTCCACGAGCGGCGCGAACTTCTCCAGGTTGGGACAGACGACGAGCACGTCCTCCTCGGTGAGCCCGGCATCGGCATCGTTCAGGAGGTGCAGGATGGCGTCCCGGGCGACCTGCACCTGCCGCATCGCGCCGAAGCATGCGTGGAACTGCACCGACCGGTCCGACGCATCCACCCGGTCGGGAACGCCGGGCGCGTCCTGCCGGATGTCGGCCTGTAACCGCTCGAGCACCGTCGTCCGGGGTGGTGGACCCGACGAGACCCAGGTGACCTCGTCCCTCCCGCCGACGAGCCCGTCCGCCAGGAGCACGGCGGACTCGCGTGGGAGTCGACCCCACGACCGGAGAAGGGGCTGGCGGACCGATTGGCCCGTCGGGTCCTCGGACCGCAGGCGGGGTCGGGTCGGGGAGGGGACGGGCCATGCCGTGCGGAGCGCGTCGGGATCGAATCGATGGGGCTCCAGGAGGAAGAGGTGCACCGCGCGCTCCCGGGCCACCGCCTCGATCAGCGGCAGGAAGTCACGCCCCGGGAGCGACGTGAACCCGAACAGGAGAAGTCGCCCGGGTAGGTCGAGCTCCAGTACGCCGGCCCCCACCTCGTGCAGCACGTCCGCCATCCGTTCGGGGGGGCTCGGCGCTCGTATCTCCTCGCGCAGGAGGCGCCAGAGCCTCGGCTGCCAGTTGGCGTGGACCGAGATGGGCTCGAGCAGACCGTCGACCATGCCACCGTCGCCACGACCGGGATCTGCCCAGGCGCAGACCATCTCGGGTCGGTGCAGGTGGTAGCGGTCGAAGAGGTCGGCGACCGTCCGCACCCGCGTGAAGCGCGAGGCCCCGTCGGGCAGAGCGGTGAACTCCGGCATGCCGCCGTCGGCGGCCAGGTCGTCGAAGACGGCCAGCAGCGGCCACACCATGCGGTCGATGTGCCAGGGGTCCGTGCGGTCCGCGGGCACCGCGGACGTCGAGGGACCAGCTGATTGCGCGTCGAGGGCGACGTTGCGGAGCGAGCCGGGATAGGCACGCCGGAAGTTGGCCGCCACGCCGTCGTCCGTGCCGGAGCCGCTGGCTCCCAGGTGACGGGCCAGCTCGAGGGTGACCCACCGACGCATGCCGTCGGACGGCACGGCCAGCCACTCGGCCTCCATCGGGTCGAGGGGGTCGTCGACCAGGACCTCCACCAGCTTCGACACCAGGGCCTCGGCGCGATCGGAGGAGTAGAGGTGGAGCCCGGACCCCGTTCGTGCATCGCCCACGGGTGGCGACCTTACTCATGGGGTGCGACGTCCACTCCCGCCCGCACGTCCAGCAGGGTCCCCGACGGGACGGCATGCCTCCGGATCACCCCGCCGGGGACGTCGAGGTGCAACGATGGCCCCGGCGTCCCGATGGCGGGACCATCGCCTCCAGGGGGTTCTCGTGGACTTTGTCACAGCAGCAACGTCGAGTGCATCATCGGGCGGCGCTGCATTCATCTTTTTGCTTCTTGCCGTCGCCCTCTACATCCTGGTCACGCTGCCCGTATGGGGTACCTATCAGAAGGCGTTGCCACAGGGTGACCCGGCCTGGGCGGCATTCATCCCGATTTACCAGTTCATTGTCCTGCTGCGGGTGGCAGGCAGGCCCAAGACCTGGGCGTGGTTCCTGCTGCTGTATCTGCTCGGATTCGTCCTTCCAGTCATCGGCCTGATCCCGCTCTACATCGTCACAATCATCGTCCTGAACGACGTATCCAAGAGTTTCGGCCATGGCGCCGGGTTCACCGTCGGGTTGGTGCTGGTTCCTGTGATCTTCTGGTTCATCCTGTGGCTGGGCAAGAGCACGTACCTCGGACCGAAGGGTCCCGCCGCCATGGCAGGTGGCTACGGCCCGGAGCCGGGCTACCCGCAGCAGGGTGGGTACATGCCGCCGCCGCCGGCGGGCTACCCGCCGCCGGGTGGGTACACTCCCCCGCCGCCCCCGTCCGGCTACCCGCCCCCGCCTCAGCCCGGTACGGCCTACCCGCCGCCCCCGCCGAGCGGTTCCGCTCCCCCGCCTCCCCCGCCTCCCCCTCCGCTTCCGCCGCAGGCCCCTCCGGCCTGACGAACTCCGGACCCGGCGTCGGCCGGTGCCGCTACGAGGGGATCAGGCCCGGCGGCGCGCTGTCGAGCATGTCCAGGATGGCGACGGCCAACGCCCGCGCCGACACCGGGTCGAGCTCGACGGCCACGCGGGCCGACGCGCCCCGCGCCGGGTTGCGCAGATCCACGTTGAGCGTGTGGTCGGCCGGCGCGTGCACCGGGTGGTCGACGTAGACCGACACATCGGTCACCGGGAACCAGCCCGCCGCCCCCTTGCCGCTTCCCTCGACCGTCAGCGTGGTCGTCCGATAGGTGCACATGGCGGTACCTCCTGCATTCGTCGTGGTCAGGCCGACAGGTGTCGACCGAAGAACGTCCAGATCCGCTCCCAGCCGTCCTGGGCGGCCTCGGGTCGGAAGCTGGGGCGGTCGGTGTTGAAGAAGGCGTGCCCCGCCCCGTCGTAGGAGTGGAACTCGAACTCCTTGCCGGCGGACTCCAGTGCGCGCTCGAACTCGGCGACCTCCTCCGGCCCCGGGTACTGGTCGTCGACGCCGAACAGACCGAGGAGCGGGCACCGGAGGTCGCCGACACGATCGCCCAGGGGGCCGATCCGGAGCGGAAACTCGTCGGGTGGCGCCGTCAGCACGAACGCGCCGTAGCAGTCGACCGCGGCATCGAGATCCAGGCTGCAGGCGGCCAGGAACGACTGACGCCCCCCGGAGCAGAACCCGATGGTGGCGATCTTGCCGTTCGACTCCGGCCGGCCCTGCAGGTAGGCCAGGGATCCGCCGACATCACCGACCAGTCGGTCGTCCGGCACACCGCCATTCGCCCGCGCGACGGCCGCTGCATCGTCGGGGTCGGCACCGGGCGCCTCACGGCTGTAGAGGTTGGGGCACACCGCCAGGTACCCGTGGGCGGCGAACCGGCGGGTGATCTCCTTGCTCGCCTCGTCCCAACCGGGCATGTGGTGGATCACGACCACCCCACCGGCCGGCGCGGCGTCGAGCGGCACCGCCAGGTAGGCCTCGATGGTGTCGCCACGGTGCCCCGTGAATTCCACGGTGTGGGCCGTCAGGTCTCCTGCAGTCATGTCGTACCCTCCTCGGGCGTTCGTCTGTCGACCGGTGCGTCGTCGGTCCCGTCCAACTCGTCGAGGAGCTCGGCCAGGCGACGCGACTTGGCGGACTGCTCATCGCGGAACGCGCGGATGCGGGTCAGTGTCTCGTCGAGCCGGGCGAGGAGACGGTCGTTCGCCTCGGCCGCTTCGACCAGGAGTCGGCGACGTTCAGTAGGGCTGGCGTCGCCCCACCGGTACTCGGAACGGACCCGGTCGAGCGCGTCGGCGTCCGGGGTGTCCAGGACGACCCGCACCTCGGACAGGGAGAACCCGAGCAGCTCCTGGAGGTCGCGGATACGAGTCACCCGTGCCATGTCGGCCGGTAGGTAGAGCCGCTCGCCACCGCCACGGTGCCCGCTGGGCCGGATCAGTCCGAGTTCCTCCCAGTAGCGGAGGGTGCGCGTGGTGACGCCGGTGCGTTGGGCGAGCTCGCCGATGGGCAGGACGTCACCGGTGGAGAGCACGGCCTCGGCGGCGGTCACGACAGGACCTCCGCGTCCGGGCTGGCGGGCTCCGTTTCCGGGCTGACGGGGTCCGTGGTCGCCAGGTCGCCCGCGCGCGCGTCGGGCCGGTCCTCTTCGGGGCCGGTCTCCTCGGGCTCCGAGTAGACGTAGCGGCCGCCCCGCAGCCACGAAGCCCAGGCGGCCAGCAGGCTGGCCACGATGGCGAAGTCGAGGGCGGCGTGCAGGCCCGACCGGAACGAGTGGCTGATGAGGCTCGGGAAGAAGCTCCGGCCGGTCAGTGCCGCCTGCTGCGCCGGGGTCAGCTGGGCGAGGACGTGGGGCCCGACCAGGTGCTGGATCGGGTTGTACCCCAAGAAGGCGGCGAACAGTGTCGACACCGGCGACAGGTGGGCCACGCGGTTCGCCACGTCCGTCGGCACGCCATGGGTGACGAGGCCGTGGAGCAGGTTGGTGGACAGCGAGGCGGTGATGCCGACGATCATCAGGGTGAAGAAGATTCCGATGGAAAGCACCTGCGCGGAGTTCTGGAAGGTGCTGTTCATACCCGAGCCGGCGCCCCGGTGCTGCGGCGGCAGGCTGTTCATCACGCCGGCCCGGTTGGGCGATCCGAACGAGGCCATGCTCAGCCCCGTGGCGAACAGCAGGAGGGCGAAGATCCAGTAGGGGAAGTCGACGGGCAGCAGTTCGAGCAGCACGAAGCACGCCGCCGTGCCGAGCATGCCTCCGGTGGCGAAGGGTCGGGCCCCGAAGCGGTCCGACAGCACGCCGGACAGCGGTCCGGCGACGAGGAACCCGAGCGTGAGCGGCAGCATGGCGATCCCGGCCCACAGCGGCGTCACGGTGAACGCGTAGCCGTGCAGCGGCAGCCAGATGCCCTGCAACCAGATGATCAGCATGAACATGAGTCCGCCCCGGCTCAGTGCGGCGAGAAAGCTGGCCAGGACCCCGGAGGTGAAGGCCCGGATCTTGAACAGCTGGAGTCGGAACATCGGCTGGGGGACGCGGGTCTCGATGACGCAGAACGCCACCAGCAGCAGCACGCCGACGGACACCGCGCCCAGCACCACCGGGTTCGTCCACCCCATGACGTGCCCGCCGTAGGGCTCGATCCCGTAGGTGATGCCGATCATCACGAGCACCAGACCGACCGCGAAGGTGATGTTGCCCGGCCAGTCGATCCTGGCCGGCCGCCGGGGGCTCGTCTCGCGGAGTTCCAGGTAGCCCATCACGGTGCCGACCAGCCCGATGGGTACCGAGACGAGGAAGATCCACCGCCAGTTGAGCGGGGCCAGGACCCCACCGAGGACCAGTCCGATGAACGTGCCGCTCAGGGCGGCGGCCTGGTTGATGCCGAGCGCCATGCCGCGCTTGTTGTCGGGGAAGACGTCCGTCAGGATGGCCGCCGAGTTGGCCATGAGCATGGCCGCGCCGACGCCCTGGAAGATACGCATGACGATGAGCCACACACCGGCGGCGTGCCCCGTCATCCACGTGATCGACAGCATCAGCGAGAAGAACGTGAACACGGCGAACCCGAGGTTGTACGTGCGCACCCGGCCGTAGATGTCGCCCATCCGCCCGAGGCTCACCACCAGGACGCTGGTGACGACCAGGAAGCCGAGGATCATCCACAGGAGGTAGAAGGTGTTACCGGGCTGGAGCGGGTCGATCCCGATCCCCCGGAAGATGTCCGGCAGCGAGATGAGGACGATCGAGCCGTCGATCGTCGCCATCAGCATCCCGAGCGTCGAGATGAAGAGCGCCATCCACTTGTAGTTGGGCGGCAGGTCGGCCGGGTTCCCACGCAGGCGGGCCTCGCGTCCTGCGCGTCGCGCCTGGCCCGCGCCACGACCGGGACCTCTGTCGTCCCCCGGTGTTGCGGACTGCTCGACGACGGCCATGGCTGCTCCCCGGTGAGCGGAACGGGGCCGCCCGATCGGACGGCACCCCGCGCCCAGGTTAACGCGTACGTCAACGTCAGGGATCCGCACCCCGCTCCGGCCCCGAATGCCCAGTGTGGACCAGACCGTCCGGCCTATCGTCAGGGTCATGAGTCGCTTGTCGAGGGGGGGCCGACCACCGTGGCCCGGAACGCGGGTGGTGGCAACGGCGGCGGCCGCGGGCCTGGTGGTGCTGACGGGGTGCGGATCGTCGCTGCTCTCGACCAAGACGTCGGCGTCAGGTGTGGGCGTCACCTCGACCACGGCCGGCACCTCCACATCCACCACCGTTCCCGTCAACGGCGAGGTCGCCGTGGCCTTTCCCGTCGTCGCGTGCAACGACCCGGCCTACGGCGGGGTGCCGATCAAGTCGGCATCGGGCTGGAACCCGACCATCCTGGTGGCCCCGGTACCGACATCGCTGGTCGGCAAGGTGACGTTCTACACGGACGGCGTCCACACCCTCCTCGGCCCCAGCGGCTGGACCTGCTCCCTGGTGACCCCGGGTACGTCCGACCAGTCGTCGACCTCGACGACGACGACGACCGTCGGCGGCTACGGGACGCCCACGACGACGACCACGGCCCCTGGCGACACCTCCGGCCAGTCGGCGGCCATCGGCGCCCGAGGCGCGACGACGCTGGCCGTCTACCCTCCGAACGACCCCGTGCCCCCGACATCCGGGACCCCGATGGCCGGAGCGGAGGGGATCTTCGCCACGTACGCCACGACGGGAACGCCCGCCGGCGTGCAACTGGTGTGCCCCTTCTTCGCGATCCCGTCGTGGCAGTCCCAGTCGGCGGGCTGTTCGACGACGAAGCCGGCGGGTGAGCTCACCAACGCCCTGACGCCCGACGTGACCGCCGTCGCCGACCCCGCCGGGGTGGTCGGCAGTCTGGCCGCATCCGGCGGTCAGACGACCGTGTCCGGGGTCGTGCTGTTCCCCCAGATCCCGTCCGCCGTCTCCTACGGGTCACCGGTGGCCGTGGCCGCCGAGTCGTGCTCACTCGAGGACGCCGGCCTGTGCGCGACGGTGGTGTCGGACTTCGAGGTGCGGGAGTTCCCGGTCCCCACGTAGCGCCACGGGCGACCTCGATCGACCGGCCGACGGGACGGCGTGCCGGGACCCGACCCGCAACCGAGGTGCAACCCCGGTCGGACGCCCGACCACCGCACGTGACAATTCTGCGTCCTCCGGTCCGATCGAGCAGGGCTGCGCCACCCTCCGTGGACAGGCTTGACCGCTCTTGCAACCGGCCGTAGGTTCGCCCCACTGGGCATCGCGGTCGGGTGATGACTCGGGACCTGCGTGGGCCGTGGATGTCGTGTCCAGGGCCTGTCCGTAGGGAACCGGGGTACGTACCGACCACCGGGAACATGACGGGAGCGATGCGATGGAACCACGGGACCCTGCACAGGTAGATGGGCCGCTGACGCCTGTCGTCACGCTCCCGGACACGGGGCCTGCCCCATCCGGTCCGGACGGTGGTCCCGGCGGACTCGGCGCGCTGTCCGGCTCGGGCATCGCCCGGATGGCCACCACGGACGTCGGTATCCACAAGGCGAAGGCACGGTCGGCCCGGCTGCAGCGCCTGGCATTCTTCCTCGGCGTCGTTGCCGTCCTGTTGGTCCTACGCGACGTCCTCGCTCCCGGCGCACAGCTGCCCTCGCCATCGGTGCCGTCCTCCCTCACGCCCTACATGCTTCCGATCGGCCTCATCCTGCTCCTCAGCATGGTGATGGTGGTGCCGATGTTGGCCGCGGGCAAGTCGCCCCACATCCTCTTCCGGCCCGATGAGCTCACCATGAGCTTCGACGACGTGCGCGGCTCGGAGGGGCTGGTGGAAGAGGTCACCAAGACCCTCAACCTCTTCCTCGCCTACCGCACCTTCAACGAGCAGATGGGTGGCACCCCGCGCAAGGCCATCCTCTTCGAGGGCCCGCCCGGGACCGGCAAGACGTACATGGCCAAGGCGATGGCCTCCGAGGCCGGCGTGCCCTTCCTGTTCGTCTCGTCCTCGGCGTTCCAGTCCATGTTCTACGGCCAGACGAACCGCAAGATCCGTGCGTACTTCAAGGAGCTGCGTCGACAGGCCCGCCGCGAGGGCGGGGCCATCGGCTTCATCGAGGAACTCGACGCCATCGGCGGCAAGCGGGGTAGCGGCTCGAGCCACGGCGAAGGGGTGCCGGGGGTCGTCAACGAACTGCTGATCCAGCTCCAGTCCTTCGAGCAGACCCCGTGGTCGGTCCGCATGCGGGGCAAGTTCGTCGAATGGATCAACGGCTGGCTGCCCGAGGGCAGGCGCCTGCGCAAGCCCACGGCCGTTCCCGCCAACATCCTCGTCATCGGTGCCACCAACCGCATGGACGACCTCGACCCGGCGCTGATCCGGCCGGGACGCTTCGACCGCACCATCTACTTCGGCCTGCCCGGTCGGGCGGGTCGGCGCGACATCCTCGACTACTACCTCGGCCGCAAGGCCCACGAGGCCGACCTCGACGACACCGCCCGCCGGGACACCCTGGCCGCCATGACGGCCGGGTACTCCCCGGTCATGATCGAGCACCTCCTCGACGAGGCGCTCGTGTGGGCCCTGCGGCGGGGCGCCGACCGCCTGTCGTGGAACGACATCCAGCAGGCCAAGATGACCGAGGAGATCGGACTGGCGCAGCCGGTGGAGTACACCGAGGCCGAGCGGCGCACGATCGCCACCCACGAGGCCGGCCATGCCACGGTGGCCTGGCTGGTGGGCAAGGGGCGCAAGCTCGAGGTCCTCACCATCGTCAAGCGTCGTGACGCCCTCGGGCTGCTCAGCCACTCCGAGATCGAGGAGCGGTTCACCAAGACTCGCTCCGAGGTCAGGGCCATGATCGACATCGCCTTCGGTGGCATGGTGGCGGAGGAGTTGTTCTTCGGCGAGTGCTCCACCGGGGTGGCGAGTGACCTGCAGGCCGCGACCCTCAACGCCTGCCAGATGGTGGGCCAGCTCGGCATGGGCACGTCGTTGATCAGCGTGGCGGCCATCGAGCACCACGGTGGAGGGATCGTGGGCAAGGTGCTGGCCGACGAACCCAGCCGCGCCGAGGTGGAGGCGTTCCTCGACGACTCGAAGAGCTCGGTCACCCGGATGCTCGACGAGCACCGCCACGTCGTCGAGGCCCTGCGCGACGCCCTGCTGGTCCGCAGCGAGCTCATCGGCGACGAAATCCTCGACGTCATCGGCCGGGCCGTGGCCGATCCCGACATCCTCCCGAAGAACCTGCGCAGCGTCCCACGCGAGGGCTCCGGCCGGGTTCCCGCGGCCCGTCCGGGTGCCGACCGCGGTCCGGCCGGCGCGGAGCATCCCTGATCCTGTCCGAGCGCGCCGGAGGTGGCGCCTCGCCGCCTCCGGGTTCGTTGACTCCGTCCCCCGGTCGGACGACACTGCAACGGTGGACGCCCGGCCGGACTGCACGACCCACACCGGGACCGATCACCGGGACCGCCGGGGGCCCGTGACTCGGTGACGACGCCTGCGCCCACCGCCGACGGGCTCGAGTCCGGCCAGCTGGGCACGGCCGACGTCACGGCCTCGACCGTGGCCAACATCGGCCCGGGCATCGACTTCTACTTCGGGTTCGGGGTCATCGCCGTGACGGCGGGCGTCGGCGCACCACTGACCATCCTGGCTGCGGCCGCGGCCGTGCTCCTGCTGGCGCTCGGGGTGGCCGAGTTCACCCGGGACGAACCATCGGCCGGCAGTTTCATCGAATTCGTCGAGAGTGGTCTCGGATCGGTCGCCGGCATCGCCACCGCGGTGCTGGTGGCGATCGGCTACACGATCGCCATGGCCGGTGTGTTCACCATGTCCGGTGGGTTCCTCGCCATCACCCTCGCCCACTACGGCGTGGCCACCCTGCCCTGGGGCCCGATGACCGTGGTCATCACCCTGGCCGCCCTGGCGCTCATGGTGCGTGGCATCCGGCTCTCCACCTCCGCCGTGGCCGGCGCCGTCATCCTCCAGGTGGCGATCATGGTGGTCGCCTGCGCGGTGATCCTCGTCGACCACCGCTCCAGCCTGTCGGACGCCCCGTTCCGCTGGTCCCACGTGTCCGGCGGCCTGGGCGGCCTCTCGGCCGGGTTCCCCCTGGCCCTCTACATGTTCATCGGGTGGGAGAACGGACCGGCCCTGGCCGAGGAGTGCCGCGACCCGCAGCGCACGGTCCCCCGGGGGCTCATGGCCTCGATCACCATCGCCACGGTGCTGTTCCTGTTGTTCGCCTATGCCACCGTCACCGGCTTCGGGTACGACGTGTCATCGATCGGTCGCTCGTCCATCCCCTTCCTGACGGTGGCCGACCGGGCGCTCGGGCCGTTCGCCGTCGTCGCGTGGGTGGCCGGCATCGTCTCCGTGCTCGCCACGCTCGTGTCGGGGTCCAACTCGCAGTCGCGGATGATCTACGACGCCGGTCGGACCGGCAAGCTCCCCCGCTGGCTCGGCGTCGTGCGCGAGACCACCCATACCCCGGTCCGGGCACTGGTGGCGATCGTGCTCGTCGGCCTGTCGGTCATCGGCGTCTGGGCCGTCGTCCACGTCGCAGGGGTGGGCACCGGCTCGATGGACCCCGTCGGCCTGTACGCCGAGTGCTCGACACTCGGGACCATCGTGATCCTGTTCGTGTACCTGCTGACCATGGCGTCGCTGCCGCGCTACGCCTGGCGCAGGCACCGGGAGCGCTTCTCCGTGGTGCGCCACGTGGTCCTCCCCCTACTCGGGGTTGCGGCGCTGGTCGTACCGTTCGTGTCGCTCTGCACCCCCGGTCAGCCGTCGCCCTACGACGCGTTCCCCTACGTCGCCCTGGTGGTGGTCGTGGGGGCATTCGGCACCGCATGGGTGGTGCACCGGAGGCGACGGACGGGGGCGACCCCCTCGTGAGTCGGAGGTCCGCCCCCGGCGGTCATCGCCCAACCTGGTAGGCGGACAGCGGTCCGGAATTGCCGGAGGACGCACCTCGGGCTTCGCTCCCGGGATGCGCCCTCCACGGCGCGTGCTGTGTCCGGCCCGTCAGGTGGCTGCGGGAACCACGAACTGGACGGCCCGCCCGTTCGATGCGACGTAGTCGGAGTCGCCGGAGTAGTTGACCGCGACGGTGTACTTCGTGAGAGGTGGGGTCGAGTCGGTGAGGGTGTCCGGCGGCAGGATGCACGTCACCGATCCCTCCACCTCGCCAGGACTGGTCGGCAGCGGCACGACGTTCCCGCCGGTGCACGTGACCGCGTTGCCGTTCGGATCGGTGATGGTGAACGTCACGTTGCCCGTCGGCGGACCGATCAGCGTCGAGCCGGCGGCACCGTTGGTGGCGGCCACCGTGGCGGTGATGGCCACCGCCGCACCGTCCGTCGAGTAGAAGCCGCCCGGCTCAGTGAGCGCGGTGGTGGTCGGCGACTTCTCGATGGTGATGAGCCTGGTCTTCGCCGTGCTCGAGTAGAAGTTCGAGTCACCGGTGTAGACGGCCCGGTAGGTGTAGTCCCCGAGGTACTCGCCACCACCGATGGTCAACGTCGCCACCCCTCCCGTGCCCACCGGGGCGGCCCCACCCTGACAGCCGTCGTTGCCGTTCGAGTTGTTGCCACAGACAAGGATGTTGACGTACCCGGTCGGCAGGTTGGAGCCGGTGTAGCCGGTCGCAGGTGTGACGACGGCGGTCACGTCGAACGTCTCACCCGTCCCGATGGTCTTCGGCACGGAGGTGGTGATGTTCGTGGCCACCAACGCCGAGTTCTCGAAGATCGAGCCGACGCCGGACTGGTAGCCGGCGGCCGAGAGCGTGGCCGTCACCTTGTAGTAGATGATGGCTGGCAGACCGGCGGACATGGTGCACGTCGCGGCGCCGCCCGTGAGCGCGACCACATTCGTGCCACCGTCGCACGGGAGCGAGGCGCTCGTCCCGGGCTTGGTGATGGCGAAGGTGATGGTGCCCGTCGGGGTGCCGGTTCCGCCGTCGGTCCCGGCCGCCTGAGCCGTCGCGGTGAAGGAGATCGACGTGCCCTGGCCCGAACTGCAGATATCACCGGTGCACGTGCCGGTCGACGGGACGAGCGACACCGTGGTCGCCGCCGGCTTGACCGACTGGTGGGCCGTCCCCGCGCTGGCAGAGTAGTTGGCGTCACCCGAGTAGGCGGCCGCCACCGCGTAGGTTCCCGTCTGGCTGACGAGCCCCGCCGACACGACACACTGCGCGAGTCCACCGGCGACATTGACGGTGTTGCTGCCGCCGTCACACGTGAGGCCGCTGAAGGTGACCGTTCCCGTCGGCGAGCCGGTGGCCGGCGCCGAGGGTGCGACCGCCGCGGTGAAGGAGAGGGGCTCACCGGTCACGGAGGGGTCGGTGGCGGACGTGACGGTCGTGGACGTCCCCGCGAGCACCACGTTCTGTGTCCGCGACGCCGAACTCGACTGGTAGGTCGAGTCCAGTGTGTCGGCGTACTGCGCCAGCACCATGAACGGACCGCTGGCCGCCAAGAGACCGGCGGCGACCGAGCAGGTGGCCGCGCCGGACACCAGCGGGACGACGTTACCGGCGTCGCAGGTGACCGACGACGAGTCGGCACCGGACACGGTGAACGTCACCTGGCCGCCCGGGACGCCGTGTCCGATCGCGGACACCTTGGCCGTGAAGCTGGCCGGTGCGCCCGTCGGGAGGTTCTGGGCGTTGGAGGTGACCGACACCTTGGTGGTGTACGGGGCGCCGCCGGCGGCGCCCGCCGGCACGACGAGTGCCCCGACGAGCAGGGCGGAGGCGGAGGCGACGAGTGCGGCCGATGCCGCCAGGGTCCGCAGGGGACGGTGCAGTCGATTCATTCCCATCAGGCTCACGCTCCCACGCTCACGGTGCCGCCGGAGGCACCGAACTTGAGGGACCCGATCCCCGGCGATCCACAGGTCGAGGTGATCTTGTAGGCGTCCTTGTTCGACGACATCGCCCCGAACGAGAGGTGCTGATCAGCGAACGATCCCGACGCGACCGCCGTCGAACCGACGTAGGCGGTCAACGTGTCCGCGCTCGAGCTGTAGAGGTTGGTCAAGCCCTTGACGGTGACGGTGGAGGGCGCGATGGGCCCGCCCGTCCCCTTCCACTTGACGTTGCCGCTGAAGCTCGGCAGGGAACCTCCGTCCAGCACCGCCCCGCAGTTGGTGGCGAACGACGAAGTGGTGGCCACGAGGCTGCCACCGGTCAGGGTCACACCGCCGAACGTCGCACCGGCGCCGGTGCAGGCAGAGAAGCGGGCCTTGAGGGTCAGGACCTCCGCCGCCGAGCCGTCATTGCTGAGCTTGGGCGAGAACTTCACCGAGACCGCGGTGGTGCAGGTGACCGCACCCGACAACTGGACGGGAATCCTGGTGGCTCCGGCGAGACCGGTGCCCGAACCGGCCGCCAAGCCCAGACCGAGCGCAAGCGCCCCGGTTCCGAGCACGAACTTGCGTAGCATTGCACCCTCCTTGGTACTGCGACCGGCACGTCCACCGCAGACTGGCGCACCTGTTCCAGGAACACCTACCAGCCGGTCGGGCGTCAGCGTAACCGAATGCCGGTCGGATTGCTGACTCGCGTCACCAGCGGTTTCCAACCATTGCTGAGGGTGGGGATTCCCCCACGGAATGCGCGAAACCCCAGCTCAGATCGTTACCGAATTGTCACCAGAGCGAGTTCCAATCGTCCGGCTCGAGGAAGCCGGTCGGGCCGGTCTCCGGGCGAGACACGCGAACCGCGTCCACGTCGATCCACGTCGGCTCGTCGAATCCGGACCGACGCCAGTGCCGCACCGGGTGCGACTTCCAGTCCCTGCTCTTGACGCCGCCGGCCGAGTAGCCGGGCCGCACGAGGAGGTGGGTAGGCGAGCCGGCGAGCACCACGCAGGGCCGCACCTTGCCGTCGAGGCCCGAGTGGTCGTCGTCTGCGGCGTCGAAGGGCACCCAGGCGAGCACCACGCCCGTCGACCACGGATCGTCGCGATCGAACTCCTCCTCCTCCAGCGGGGTGAGCACGGCGCGCCGGTGACCGAGGGTGGGCAGGATCGGTGCCGGGGGCTGGTTGCCGTCGGGCGCCACCGCCGGACGATCGGATGCCGCCGCCCGCTCCTTCTTCCTCGCCGTGCGGACCTGCTCGGCGGCGCGCGCCGACGACTCGGCCTTCCGGCGGCGCTCGTCGGCGTCGCGCTGCTTCTTGGCCCGTCGCGCCTCGCGCTGCTCCTCGGTGGTGCCGACGGGAGCCGGTGCCCGGGTCGCTCCGGCCGGCGCCGCCGCCCGCTCGAAGGGGCGCCAGTCGGTCAGGCCGAACCGCTCCTCCGTGTCGAGCAGGGTGAAGCACAGGTCGGACGCCGGCATGTCGCCGTCGGCCACCGAGGCCAGCATCACGGTGATCGTGACCTCGTCGTGATCGGTCGACACGGCATCGATCGCCTCGAGCAGCTGCTCACGGGTCGGGTCGTCGGCGTTGTCACCGAGTGCCTCGATCACCGCGGCCAGGCACGGCTCGGCGTAGACGGCGGCGGCGTACGGCACCGCCACGCGGTACTGGGCCCGGTCAAGCACCGCTCTCGGATCGCGGTGCTTGCGCAGTGCGGCCAGCGCGTTGGCGACCGGCTTCGAGATGGGGAACCGCGGATCGGAGACCACCTGGAGGGACTCCTTGAGCGAGCGGGCATCGGTCCGGGCCAGGGCGGCCAGGAGCATCGCCTCTCGTGCGCTGTCGGTGATCGGTCCTTCCATGCTGCAGGTCCTCCAGGGTCCGGTCCGTCCCGGACGGGACGCGACCACGGTCGGTCATCTTCCCACCTGTCGGGCACCCCGCCGACGCATGACCGCACCGAGGTGGCCGCCCTGCCGTCGACCTGTCGGCTGGAGGGTGCGGCGCTCCCGGGATCCACCGTCGTGACCAGGGAGAAGGTTGCAGGACGGTGGCGTCACGGTGGCATGCGGACGAAAAGTCACTCCCGGGGTGTTGAATGGGAGTACACCAAAGAGGTGGCGTGGACCAGACCATGAAAGGCAGATGACCATGGACCAGGAGCATGCAGCCGGGACGGCCGACACCAGCACCTCGACGGCCCCCGCGACCCCGGGCGACGCACTGCGCTCGCTTCCGGCGGAGGCGGCAGGCCGCGGTACCCGCTTCGTATCGGCCCAGGCCATGCAGGCCCGGCTCTTCTCGGTGTACGACGCCGCCACCGCGGCCGAGGACGCTCTCGCCCTCGTGCAGGACCAGCTCACGCTGACGCTGAATCGCAGCTACTACGAGGCGGACGAGATCGAGCAGATGGCCCAGCAGCTCGACTCCCTGCTCGTCCTCGACACCGTCGAGCGCGCCGAAGGGGAGCTCGTCTCCGACGAGTGATCCGCGGGTCATGGCGTCCGTGGCCCGGAGCGATCCGGCGTCCGTGGGCGGCCCCGCCCGGACTCCAGAGGAGGTCCGGCGCGTGATCGGTCGGCAGGCTCGTCAGCTCGTCAGCCGATCATCTCCTTGACCTGGGCGATGATGTCGACCTGCGTCTGGTCGCCCGTCGGCACCGGGATCACTTGCAGATGGCTCACGCCGGCGGCCTTGAATGCGGCGATCCGTTCGGCCACGTAGGACGCCGGTCCGCACAAGGACATCGACTCCAGTAGCTCGTCCGGTACGAGTGCCTCGGCTTCCGCCTTCTTGCCGTCGAGATAGAGGTCCTGGATCTTCTCCGCCTCCTCCTCGTAGCCGTACCGCTTGACGACGTCGTTGTAGAAGTTGCGGCCCTTGGCCCCCATGCCACCCACGTACAGCGCCACCATCGGCCGGGCCAGGTCGCGCAGCGCGGTCACGTCGTCGCCCTCGCCGATGGCGACCATGCCGCCGACGGTGATCTGGAGCGGGTCGAGAGACGGGTCGCGCTTGGCCCGACCGGCGTCGAGGGACTCGCCCCATACCTGGTGGGCCTTCTCAGGTACGAACAACATGGGGATCCAGCCGTCCGCGATCTCCGCCGTCATGGCCACGTTCTTGTGGCCGAGTGAGGCCACCCAGACCGGGATCCGGGGGCGCACCGGGCGGCCGATGATCTTGAGCGCCTTGCCGAGGCCGGTGCCCTGCCCCTCGGGCAGCGGCATGTCGTAGTACTTGCCATGGTGTTCGAGGGGGGCCTCGCGGGTCCAGACCTGGCGGCAGATGTCCACGATCTCGCGGGTCCGGCCGATCGGTGCGTCGAACGGCACCCCGTGCCAGCCCTCGATCACCTGAGGGCCGGAGGAGCCGAGACCGAGATGGAACCGGCCCTCCGACAGCGAGTCGATGCCGGCCGCCGTCATGGCGATGAGCGTCGGCGTCCGGGTGAAGATCGGGAGGATCGCAGAGCCGATCTCCACCCGCTCGGTGAGTGCGGCCAGATAGCCCATCTGACTCGGGCTGTCGATGCCGTAGGCCTCGGCCACCCACACCAGGTCGAGGCCGGCCTTCTCCATCTCGGCGACCTGGGCGGCCGCGTTGCGGAACCCTCCCGCATAGCTGAGCATCGTGCTGATCTTCATCGCGGTCCCCTGTCGGTCGGGCTACGGAACGTGTCTGCAGACACTAGGGGAAGCGTCCGGCCTCGGACGCGCCCGACACGGCACCCGGGGGCGCCGCCGACCGTCAGGGCAGGGGCGGCGCGAAGCGGATGCTCATCGACTGGCTCGCCGTGGCCAGCAGGTTGCCCGTCTCCGACCACAGGTACGCCGTACCCTGGCCGAAGCCACCGGACAGGGCCTGGATGCGGATGTCGCACAGGACCCACTCGGTCGGTTCGAGACGCACCACCCGCAGGGTGTTGTCGAGGCTGCGCGACATCGTGCGACGACCCAGCGGCTGGGACACCCCTCCGGTCACGTAGTCACCGAGGATGGCCAACGTGGCTGCGGACGGCTCGAGATGGCCGGGCACCCGGGCCCACAGTGCGCTCGTCGGCTCGCCCGGCGTCGCTGATCCCGAGCTGATCTCCTCGAAGCTGCGGCCCTTGGCCAGGCGCACGTCGATCTGGTCGAAGATCGACGTGGAGAAGAACGAGGGCAGGCGCCGGGGCGGGCACTCGTCCGGCGGCGGTACCTCGGGCGGCTCCTCCCAGACTCCCTCTGCCTCGAGGTTGCCAGGTGCACCCAGCGCCGCGTTGACGGTCAGGATCTCGTCGTCGCCGGTCCGGGCCACCACGCGGCCCTGGGTCACCCGGCTGCCCACGGCAGCGAGCGTGACGGTCAGGTCGAGGACCGAATCGGTCGGTGCGAACGAGAGGTACTGGCACGTCGACCACACGGTGGGCCGCCCGGAGGCTGCCTCGAGGGCGACGAGCGCGGCGCCGAGTCCGCACCCGCCGAACAGGAAGTTGCCGGGAGTCGTGAGCTCGGGCACCACGTGCAGGCGCCAGCGCAGCGGGTCGCTCCCCTCCTCCATGCCGAGGAACTGCCGGGCATCGGTCACGGCTGCGCCCCGTTGGTGGCGGTGCTCAACTCCGCGGCACCTGAGCCCACGGCAGCACCTTGTCGACCCGGACATCGCCGGGAAGGCCGAGGATCCGCTCGCCCAGGATGTTCCGCTGGATCTCCGACGTGCCGCCTTCGATGGAGTTGGCCCTGGACCGCAGGAAGAACTTGCGGGAGGTGCCCGGGGGGCCCACGAGGCCCAGGACCTCGGACCGGCGCATCGTGTAGTCGTAACCGGTCATGGCGTCCGCACCGAGCAGGTCGACGCACAGTTCGAAGACCTTCTTGTTCACCTCGGCGAACATCAGCTTGGCGATCGAGCCCTCCGGCCCGGGATTGCCGGCCTTACGGTTCTGGGACGCCCGCATGTTGGTCAGGCGCAGGACCTCCATCTCCACCCACAGCTGCAGGAGACGGTCCCGCTCGACCGCCGTGCGACGGGCACCCTCGGACTGGTAGATCCGGACCGCCTCGGCGATCGATCCCGAGCCGCGGGGCGGTGCACCGCCTCCACCACCGATCGTGGTCCGCTCGTTCGACAGGGTCGTCATGGCCACCCGCCAGCCCTCGCCGACGTCGCCGATGCGGTCCGCGTCGGGCACGCGCACCTCGGTCAGGTAGACCTCGTTGAACTCGGCCTCCCCCGTCATCTGGCGCAGTGGCCGGACTTCCACGCCGGGCGCGTGCATGTCCAGCGCGAAGTAGGTCATCCCCTTGTGCTTGGGGGCCTCGGGGTCGGTGCGGGTCACCAACATCCCCCGGTCGGCGATGTGGGCCAACGTATTCCAGACCTTCTGGCCCGTGATGACCCACTCGTCGCCGTCACGGACGGCACGGGTGCCGAGGCTGGCGAGGTCCGAGCCCGAGCCCGGCTCGCTGAACAGCTGACACCACGCCTCCTCGCCGGTGAACGTGCGACGCAGCAGCCGCGACCGCAGCTCGTCCGATCCGTGGGTCACCACCGTGGGGCCGGCCATCGTGAGACCGAAGAACTCCCGCGCCCCGGACGGCGTGGCGCCGGCCTCGGCCACGCGCCGGTCCACGATGCGCTGCAGGTTCGGTGGGAGTCCCAGGCCGCCGTATCCCTCGGGGAACGAGATCCAGGCCAGTCCGAGATCGAACTGACGCCCCCGGAACTCCTCGACGCTCACCGTCGTGGGGTCCATCTCCTCGAGCAGCTGCGTGGTGCGCTCCTCGACGATTGTCGTGTCATCTGCCATGACACGACCCTATCGCCCACCGGGCGGACCGCCCAGGGGCACGCAGTGGACGGGGGCCGTCGGCGTCAGGGCTGGAGGCGCTGGACCTGCCAGCCGTCGACCGCCGGCTCGTAGCGCACCCGGTCGTGGAGGCGGTGCTGGCCCTGCTGCCAGAACTCGAAGGCCCGTGGCGTGACCCGCCACCCGCCCCACCAGTGCGGACGGGGCACGTCATGGTCGCCGAACTCCACCCTCCACCGTTCCACGGCGCCGTCCAACTCGGCCCGGCTGCCGATCGGGCGACTCTGATGGGAGGCGTAGGCCCCGATGCGGCTCCGCATGTCGCGGGTGGCGTAGTAGACGTCGGACTCGGCCGCCGTGGTGCGGGCGACCGCGCCCTCCACGCGTACCTGGCGGCCCAACGGTTCCCAGTAGAAGAGCAGCGCCGCCTCCGGGTTGGCCTCGAGGTCGTGGCTCTTGCGCCCGTCGTAGTTGGTGAAGAACACGAAGCCGTCGGCACCCCACGACTTCAGGAGCACCATGCGGGCCGAGGGGCGCCCGACGCCGTCGGCCGTGGCGAGGGCCATCGCCTCCGGCGCGTCGACTGCGGCGGCCGCCTCCTGGTACCAGCGTCCGAACTGCACCAGCGGGTCCGGGTCGACCGTGTGCTCGTCGAGGAGTCCGGGGTCGGGGTCCGGCGATGTCGGGTCCATGCCCCGACCCTACCGACGGGCGCGTGTCGTGGGTGCCGGCGGATCCCCGTGCATCGGGCCGGACGTGGGGGGGGTCGGGGGGTCCGTGCCGGGTGGCGTGATGAGCAGGGTCCGTGCCGGGTCGCGTCTCGACGCCTTACTGCGTACGAATTCATACGCAGTAAGGCGTCCGGCGCGAACGTTCACCGGGGAGCCCTCCCGCACTCCCTCCTCCTCGGCAGGCCCCGTCACGGGACAACACCACTAGCGTCGAGATGTGCCCTCCTCCATCGACGTCGCTGCCGAACGGGCCGCCACACCGGGCTGTGCCACGGTCGCGCACCTCAACAATGCCGGGGCGTCACTGCCGACGTCGGCCACGCTCGAGACCGTCATCGCCCACCTCCGCCTGGAGGCGGAGATCGGGGGCTACGAGGCCGAGGCGGCCGTACGCGACCGGGTGACGGCCGTCCGGGTATCGGCCGCCGCGCTCCTCGGGTGCGACGCCACCGAGGTGGCCGTGACCGGCTCCGATACGGAGGGATGGACCAAGGCGTTGTGGGGCCTCGTCCTCGGTGGCGGCCTGGCAGCGGGCCGTCGCATCCTGGTGGACCGCATCGCCTACGACAGCCACTATCTGGGACTCGTCCAGGCCTCGGGGGTCGCCGGCACGATCATCGAGGCCGTGCCCAGCACTCCGGACGGCACCGTCGACCTCGACGCACTCCGCGAGGCACTGGTTGGGGGTGACGTGGCACTGGCCAGCCTCACCCACGTCGGCACCCACCGTGGCCTCGTCAACCCGGTGGCCGAGGCCACCCGGATGTGCCGCGAGGCCGGCGCCGTCACGTTCGTCGATGCGTGCCAGAGCATGGGGCAGCTGCCCGTGGACGTTGGCGTGATCGGCTGCGACGTGCTGACCGCCACCGGTCGCAAGTGGCTGCGCGGGCCGCGCGGGACCGGTCTCGTCTACGTCCGCTCCGGGTTCGTCGACCGGCTCCGCCCCATCGGGATCGACGGGCGCTCGGCCACCTGGGACGGCGACGACCACTACGAGTTGGCGGACGGAGCCCAACGGTTCGTGGTGTTCGAGACGCCGGTGGCCGTGCGGCTGGGCCTGGGGACGGCCATCGACCACGCACGCGAACTCGGCATGGAGGCCATCTCCGAGCGCGTCGGCGGCCTCGCCGAGACGTTGCGCGGGAGCCTCGCGTCGCTCGACGGCGTGGAGGTCCACGACGGCGGGCCGGTCCGGTGCGGCATCGTCACCTTCACGGTGGCCGGACGCTCCACCACCGAGGTCGCCGCGGCGGCCCGGGCGGCGGGTACCAACGTGTCGGTGACGGAGCGACCGGCAGCCCGGCTCGACCTCGGCGGCAACCGCCCCGACAGTGTCGTGCGGGCGTCGCCCCACTACTACAACGACCTCGACGAACTGGACCGGTTGGTGGAGGTCGTGGCCACCCTCCCGCGCCGGTAGCGGTCCCGGTCGGCGGGCGCGATCCGGCGCTGCGTCGTCGTCGAGCACCGCCGCTACTGTCGCCGGTGACGGCCGGACGAGCCCGGCCCGACCAGCGGGGAGGCAGCCATGGACGACGTGCGGGCCGACGGGGGCGGAGCCACGGACCGGGTCCCGGGACGTCCCGACAACCTCGTCGTGGTGCTGCTCGACAGCCTCAACCGGCACATGCTGGCGCCCTACGGCGGCACCGAATTCGCCACGCCGACGATCGACGCATTCGCCCGCTCGGCACTCCGGTTCACCGGGCACCACACCGGGTCCCTGCCGTGCATGCCGGCGCGCCACGACATCCTGGTGGGCGCCCTCGACTTCCCGTGGCGACCGTGGGGATCGATCGAGGTGTGGGAGGACGCCATCACCCGGTCGCTGCGGCGCCAGGGGGTCACGACCATGCTCGTGTCCGACCACCCCCACCTGTTCGAGTCCGGTGGGGAGAACTACCACACCGACTTCACGGCCTGGACCTACGAGCGCGGCCACGAGAACGACCCGTGGCGCACGACCCCGGATCCCACGTGGATGGGGTCGCCCGCACTTCCCGTGGAGCGGCCGTCCTACCATCATGCCTACGACGACTCCCGGACCTGGTTCCGGTCGGAGGAGGACTTCCCGGGGCCCCGCACGATGCGTGCGGCCGCCGACTGGATCCGGACCTCGGCACCACAGCACGAGCGGTTCTTCCTCATGGTCGACGAGTTCGACCCGCACGAGCCGTTCGACACCCCCGAGCCGTACGCGTCGCTGTACAACGGGGTCGAGGCCGGGGCGGAGCGTGCCATCTGGCCCCCCTACCTGATCGATGCCGTGTCACGCGGTCTGCTCGAACCCACCCGCGCCCGTCAACTGCGCAACAACTACGGGTCCAAGCTCACGATGATCGACCACTGGTTCGGGCGCCTGCTCGAGGCCATCGACGACTCCGGGCTGGCCGGCACGACGGGCGTCGTCCTGTGCACCGACCACGGCCACTACCTGGGTGAGCACGACCTGTTCGGCAAGCCCGCCGCCCCCGTCTACGGCGAGCTGGGTCGGATCCCGCTGCTGGTGCGGTGGCCCGGTCGACCGGCACGGGACATCGACGCCCTCACGACGTCGGTCGACCTGCACGCCACCATCGCCGACCTGTTCGACGCCGAGGTCGGGCACCCGACCCACGGGACCTCACTCCTGCCGCTCGTGGAGAACACGGCGTCGTCCGTCCGTGAGCTGGCGCTCTTCGGCTACTGGGGCCGACACGTCGGCGTGACCGACGGCCGGCGGCGCTACCTGCGCGGCTGTGGCGACGAGAACCTGCCACTGTCGATGTGGTCCAACCGGTGGTCGACCATGCCGGTCCACCCACTCCCGGAGCTGCGCCTGCCGCGGCCCGACGACCGGGCCGAGCTGCGGACCATGCCGGGCACGTCGGTACCGGTCATCGTCCAGCCGTTCGGGCCGGGCGACGCGCTCCCTTACTGGGCGCTGGGCCCTGCTCCGTCCGAGACGCTGCTGTTCGACACCTCGGTCGACCCGGGCGAGACGGAGAACCGTGCCGGAGGCCGGGACGAGGCCGAACTCGTCGACGGACTGGCCGGCTCGCTCCACGGCATCAGTGCGCCCGACGACCTGCTCGCCCGCTTGGGCCTGGCCTGACGGACCCGCCTCAGCGGGCCGCCTGACCGACGTCGGCCAGCTTGTCCCGCACCGAGCGGAGACGGTCGCGACGCTCCCGCAGTGTCAGTCGGTAGGACGGGTTGTCGGTGTCGGCGATCTCGCTCGACAGGTCGCCCAACGAGCCGTCGAGCAGCTCGCGCAGCTCGGTCGCCTCCGCCACGGTCACGGTGAGTTCCATCGGGTCCATCTCCTCGATCGCTCCGTCGCCCCACCCCGGGGGACGGATCCATCATCGGTCGGCCCACAGGAGGCGGACAGGGCCGAAGGTCCTGTTCGGCACCGCCATCCCGGACACTTGTCGCCCGGTCTGCTATCGCCCGGCACGATTGACACCCCTGGTGCCGACCCGATAGACGAGTGCGATGATCCTCGAAGGAAAGACCGTATTGGTGACCGGCGTGGGTGGAGGGCTCGGGCGGGAGTGCGCCACCTCCGCCCTCCGCGACGGGGCCAACGTCGTCATAGCTGCCCGGTCGGCCGAGACGTTGGCGACCATCGCCGGCGAGCTCGACCCGTCGGGCGAGCGGGTGGCCCACCACGTCACCGACATCACCGACGCCGATTCGTGCGCCGGCCTGGTCGACGTGGCTACGGCGCGCTTCGGGTCGGTCGACGCGCTGGTGCAGGTGGCCGCCTTCGAGAACGCCTGGGGTGGCCTCTACGACATGAAGGACGAGGACTGGCGCTCCGCCTTCGACACCAACGTCCTGGGCGCCATGAACGTGATCCGACCCGCCGCCACCGCCATGAAGGAGGCGGGCGGCGGGGCCGTCGTCCTCATCGGCTCGCAGTCGATGTTCGCCCCCCAGATGCCCCAGGGCGGGTATGCCGCCTCCAAGAGCGCGCTCCTGTCGGCCATGTACTACCTGTGCGATGAGCTCGGCCCGGACAACATCCGCTGCAACATGGTGATCCCCTCCTGGATGTGGGGCCCGCCCGTCGAGATGCTGATGAACTGGCGGGCCAAGAACGAGGACAAGACGGTGGAGGAGGCGCTGGACGACGTCGTCGGCAAGTTCCCGCTGCGCCGGATGACCGAGGACGGCGAGGTGGCCGACGTGGTCGCCTTCTTCGCCTCGGACCGGGCCAAGGCCGTGACCGGCCAGTACCTGCTGGTGAACTCCGGCGAGATGTTCCGATGACCACCCCCAAGCGCATCGTCGTCTGGGGCACCGGCTTCGTCGGCAAGATGGTGATTCCCGAAGTCCTCAAGCACCCCCGGTTCGAGCTGGTCGGCGTGGGCGTGTCGGACCCGGCCAAGGTGGGTCGTGACGTCGGTGAGATCTGCGGTCTCGACCCGGTCGGCCTGGCCGCCACCGACGACATCGACGCCCTGATCGCCCTGGCCCCGGACGCGCTCGTCCACTACGGCCCGACGGCGGCGAAGGCCGACGTCAACATCGCCCAGATGGGGGCGTTCCTGCGGGCCGGGATCGACGTGTGCTCCACGGCCATGACCCCCTGGGTGTGGCCGTACATGTCGCAGAACCCCCCTTCGTGGATCGACCCGATCACCGAGGCGTGCAAGGAGGGTGGGGCGTCCTGCTTCACCACCGGGATCGACCCGGGATTCGCCAACGACCTCTTCCCCATGACCCTCATGGGCTTGTGCAGCGAGGTCCGTCAGGTCCGGGCGCTCGAGATCCTCGACTACATCAACTACGAGGGCGACTACGAGGTGGAGATGGGGATCGGCATGCCCCCGGACTACGTCCCCATGCTCGAGCACACCGAGATCCTGGCCATGTCCTGGGGCGGCACCGTGCCGATGATGGCCCATGCGCTCGGCGTCGAGCTCGAGGCCATCACCTCCACCTGGGAGAAGTGGGTGACGCCGACCGCCATCACCACGGCCAAGGGAACGATCGATCCCGGCAACGTGGCGGCCATCCGCTTCACCATCAACGGGATCGTCGACGGGCAGGCACGCATCTGCCTGGAGCACGTCAACCGGGTGGGCCAGGACGCCGCACCGGACTGGCCCCGCGGCAATGAGAACGACGTCTATCGGGTGGTGGTCGACGGGACACCGTCGATCTCCCAGGAGACGGCCTTCCGGTTCACCGACGGCTCCGGTCGGGACGCGGCTGCGGCCGGCTGTCTGGCCACCGGGCTGCGGGCGCTCAACGCCGTCCCCTACGTCAACGAGCTGCCCGCCGGTTGGGTGACCGCACTCGACCTCCCGCTCATCCCGGGAGTCGGAACCGTCCGCTGACCGTCACGAAACCTGTCCTGGGGGCCGCCGCGGCGGTCCCCCACCCGATCACCTGTCAGGAGTTGCCATGACCCCCGAGGACCTCGTCGAGCTGGAACTGATCAAGCGCCTCAAGTACCGCTACCTCCGCAGCATCGACCAGAAGCTGTGGGACTCGCTGGAATCGTGTTTCGTGGCGGAGGCCACCGCCCGGTACGGCGGGGGGCTCTACGAGTTCTCGAACCGGCACGACATCATGGAGTTCTGCCGCACCTCCATGGGCGCCACGACGTTCCTGTCGAGCCACCGGTGCCACCACCCGGAGATCGACCTGGTCGGCGAGGACGAGGCCACCGGTACGTGGGCGCTCGAGGACACCGTGATCCTCACCGACTTCGGGCTCACCATCCAGGGTGCCGCCTTCTACGAGGACCGCTACGTGAAGCGGGACGGCGAGTGGAAGATCCTCCACACCGGCTACAAGCGCTCCTTCGAGGAGCTGATCCCCCGTGCCTCAATCGCCGGGATCAAGCTGACGGCCGAGTGGTGGGCCACCGACGGCCGATCGAACCTCGGCGCCTGACCGACAGGGCCAGCTGGACAGGGCCAGCTGGACAGGGCCTGCTGGACAGGACCTGCTCCGACTCAGGAGAGCGTGGCGCCGTCCACCCGGATGTCGGCGCCGTTCATGTGCGACGCCTCATCGGAGGCCACGTAGGCGATCGTCGCTGCGATGCCCTCCGGCGTGCCGAACGCACCGAGTGGCATCACGCGGTTGATCAGCTTGGCGTTCGCACCCTCGGGGACCTCGAACGACGCGGTGATGGGCGTGTCCACGGCTCCGGGGCTGACGCTGTTGCAACGCAGACCGGCCTTGGCGTACTCGACCGCCAACTCCCGGGTCATGGCCAGCACACCGCCCTTCGAGGCCGAGTAGGCGAGTGCCCAGGGCTGCCCGGCGTGCGCCGCGGTCGATGCGATGTTGACGATGTTCCCCTTGCTGGTCAGCAGGTGGGGCAACGACTCCCGGCACATCAGGAACGTGCCGGTCAGGTTGATGGTGATGAGCCGGTTCCACTCGTCCAGGGTCAGCTCGTGCGAATGGCCGAAGGACAGGACGCCGGCCACGTTGACCACCACGTCGAGCGAGCCCAGGGTGTCGACGGCGCCGGCCACGATGGCCCGCACGCCCTCCTCGGTGGACACGTCACCCGGCTGGGCGACGATCGACCCGGACAGCCCGGAGGCCTCGACAGCCACCGAGGCCAACGCCTCGGCGTTGACGTCGACGGCGACGACCGTCGCACCTTCGTCGGCGAGCCGGAGGGCAGTCGACCGCCCGATGCCCGACGCCCCACCCGTCACCAGTACGTGCTTCCCGTTGAATCGCTCCAGAACCATGGCGGCACTGTAGGACGGATCGCCGGTGCGGTGGGCCGACGGTCGCTCCCGTGCAAGGCTGGGCGACGCTCCTGGACGACCTCCCCTCCGATCCCCTGCACCGAGGTGCACATGCCCACCGCACACGTCAACGGCGTCGAACTCGCCTACGAGCTCCGGGGCCGCGGCCCGCGCCTGCTCCTGCTGCTCGGTTCCGGCATGACCCTCGAGGGGTCGGGTCCCGTCCTCACCTTCCTCGGGCGCGGATCCACGCTGCTGTCCTTCGACCCCCGCGGTCTCGGGGCCAGCACGCCCACACCCGACGCCTACGGCATGGCGACCTGTGCCGCCGACGCCCTGGGCCTCATGGACGCGATGGGGTGGGAGACGGCCCGTGTCGCCGGCCTGAGCTTCGGGGGCATGGTCGCCCAGGAACTGGCCGTCACCGCACCCCACCGGGTCGAGCGACTGGCCCTGCTGTGCACCTCGGCCGGCGGGGCGGGTGGCTCCTCCTACCCCCTACACGAGCTCGAGGACCTCGACCCCGAGGCGCGGGCGACGGCCAGACGGGGGCTACTCGACGACCGATTCGACGAGGCGTGGCTGGCCGGGCACCCCGGTGACCGGGCGTTCGTCGAGATGATGGACCGTCGGGACTCCGACGACGACCCGGTGGTGGTGGCCGGGCGACGCGCTCAGCTGGCCGCCCGGCGTGGCCACGACGTCTGGGACAGGTTGCACGCGGTGGACTGCCCCACGCTGGTGGCGTGCGGTCGATTCGACCCGATCGCCCCGATGGCGAACAGCGAGGCGATCGCCTCGCGCCTCAAGGGGGCCGAGCTCCGGGCCTACGACGGGGGCCATGCCTTCATGGTCCAGGACCGGGCCGCCCTACCCGACATCCTGACCTTCCTGACCGCCGGAGGCACGTGACGGGCGAAGCCCCGGTGCCGGCAGCCGGGGTGCCCCTGTCGGGCCGCTGCGACGGGCGCTTCGCAGCGGTCCGCGAGGCCTTCGCCGCCAACTTCGTGGAGCGGGGTGAGGTCGGTGCCGCGGTCGCCGTGTTCGTCCACGACGAGCTCGTCGTGGACCTGGTCGGTGGCTGGGCGGACGACGCACGGACACGGCCGTGGCGCCACGACACCCTGGTCGACGTGTACTCGGTCGGCAAGGCCTTCGTGGCCCTGCTGCTCCTGCAGCTGGTTGATGACGGCCTGGTCGGCCTCGACGATCCGATGGCATCGGTGTGGCCCGAGTTCGCGGCCGCGGGCAAGGAGCGAGCGACGGTCCGCCACGCACTCTGTCACCGGGCCGGCGTTCCGGCCATCCGTGCGCCGTTGACGGACGACGACCTGTGGGACTGGGGCACCATGGCCGACGCGCTGGCCGCGAACGAGCCCTGGTGGGAGCCGGGGACCCGCCACGCCTACCACACCAACACCTACGGGCACCTGGTGGGCGAGCCCGTGCGGCGGCTCACCGGCGACCTTCCCGGAACCCGGCTGCAGCGGCTGGCCGGGGAGCTCGGCGCCGACGTGTGGTGCGGTCTTCCCGACGCCCAGCAGGTCCGCTGCGCCGAGGTCGTGTGGGCGCTCGGTGGGCCGCCCCCGACGGTCGACGTCGACGCACACACCGGCGACGACCTGATGGTCCTGCTGAGCTACGTCAACCCGCCCGGCTACTCGTCCATCGGTGTGGTCAACAGCGCTGCGTGGCGGTCCGCCCAGGTGCCCTCCACCAACACCCACGCCACGGCGGCCGGCGTGGCCCGCATCTACCGCGCCCTGCTCGAGCCCGGGCGACTGCTGTCACCCGGGCTGCTGGCCGAGGCGACGTCCGCCCAGTCCACGGGCTGGTGCCCCGTGCTGGGCGAGGAGGCCACCTTCGGACTCGGGTTCACGCCCACGTCGCCCCGCCGTCCGTTCGGCCCCGACCCCTCGGCCTTCGGCCACTTCGGGACGGGTGGCGCCGTCGGGTTCGCCGATCCCGGCAACGGGGTCGCCGTCGGCTACGTGATGAACCACGTCATCCCCCGGTGGCAGAGCAGCCGCAACCGGTCGATCATCGACGCGATCTACCGCTGCGTCTGACCGGGTCCGTCCCCGTGGTGGCGGACCGACGCACGCGACCGTCCGGTCGGTCCGCGGTCGGCGGCCACCTCGTCGGCGACCTCGGCGCTGCGGGACCGCAGGATGAGCACTCCGGCGCTCGTGCCCACGATCAGACCGAGCGACAGCGACCCGGCCACCCGCGAGAACGTCGCCAGGTCGTGGAAGCTTTCGATCAGGTGGCCACCCGCCAGTGTGGTGAGCCCCCGGAGCGCCATCGATCCGACGGTCAGGACGAACACCCCACCCAGGATGATGATCAGGTTGGGCGGACGGCGCGGGCTGCGCCCCAGCAGCATGCCGAGCAGGGTCAGCACCACGGCTGCGGTGAACGTCCCCGCGGCATCCCCGAAGGCCCGGACCACGAGGAGCTGCACGCCCCAGGCCGTGTAGACGCCGAAGAGCAGCCATCCGATGTCCTGACGACGGGCACAGAACGTCAGGGCCATGCCGAGGGTGAAGGGGATCCAGGCCAGTGCGGTCACGATCCACGGGATGTTGTTGACCGTCGTGGAGGAGATGAGCGCCGCCGTCCCGACCCCGGTGACGGCCGCGCCGATGATCACCCCTGCAGCCAGCTGCAGCAGGATGAACACCGATTGGACCAGCCGGATCGTCCCGACCGTGAACTGTCCCACCGAGATCTCGGCGGCCGCGGCACAGAGGAAGTCGCCGGGGATCATGACGAAGAGCGCGGGAACCATCACCAGCACCGGCCCGCCGTGCGCATGGGCCTGGTGCAGCAGGCCGAATCCCACCACCGCCACCGCGGTCGCGGCCACCAGGGGCAGGATCGTGCGCAGGATCTCCAGTCGCTCCCCGACCAGGTACACGACGGCCATGACGGCGCCGAGGACGACCGAGCCCCCGACCTGGCGCCAGTTGGCCTGCATGCTCGGGGCGAATCCGGCGGCGAAGAGGATGACCCCGAGGAATCTGGCCCACACGGGATAGGGGGACGGGCTCGCTTCCAGGTGGTCGAGCGCCGCACCCGCCTGTGCCGCGGTCAGGTCGCCGGTGGAGATCCGGGTGGTCAGGTCCTTGAAGGTCGCCAGCTGGTCGAGCCGCTCGAGGGCCGGCTGGGCATGGACGATGCCCGACCGCTGGTGGCCGTCGGCATGGGTCACGACGTAGCTCATCCCCTCCATGTTGATGAGGGCCTCGACCCGGGCGCCGTAGGCGCGTCCGATCTCCCGCAGGGTGATGTCGAGGTCGAACGTGCCCTCGGAGCTGTTGCGGAGGAGGAAGACCCCGGCCCGGCGGACCAGGCGGTCGACGTCGTCCTGTCCCGGGTCGTCCACGTGTTCGCCCATCGCGGCACCCTAGCGACGCGACCCCGGCGGGTGGTGCCTCACCGGTCGCACGTCGGCGGCACACCCGTCTGGCAGTGTGGCGGCGTGCACGGGGCGAGGTCATGAGGATCATCCACACCAGCGACTGGCACCTGGGACGGCGGTTCGAGCGCGAGCCCCTCGAGGGGGACCAGCGTGCCTTCCTGGCGTGGCTCGCCGACGAGGTGACCGAACGGCAGGTCGATCTCGTGCTCGTGGCCGGCGACATCTACGACCGGTCACAGCCCGCCGAGGACGCCGTGGCCCTGCTCGATCGGGGGCTCGACGGACTTCGGGCCGCGGGAGCCGAGGTAGTGCTGATCCCGGGCAACCACGACAGCGCCCGCCGGCTCGGCTTCGGCGCCGGACGCCAGTCGCTCGGCGGCGTGCACGTCTTCGCCGACGAGCGCACCCCACCCGCGCCGAAGGTGCTGGAGGTCGGCGGCGATCGGGTCGCCCTCGTGGCCGTGCCGTTCCTGGACCCCCACGTCGCGCCCACCCCCCGGCCGGCCGAGGACGGGACCCCCACGCCGGCCACCCACCAGTCGGTCCTGGCGGAGTCCCTGGAGGCCGGCCGCCAGGGACTCGCCGTGCTCGACGCCATGCCCTCGATCGCCGTGGCCCACGCCTACGTGTCGGGCGCTGGGCTCTCGGACTCGGAACGCACCCTGGCGATCGGCGGCGCCGACCAGGTCGACCCGGCCGTGTTCGCCGGATTCGACTACGTGGCCCTCGGCCACCTGCACCGTCCCCAGCGGATCGGCGGTTCCGAAGCCATCGCCTATTCGGGATCTCCCCTCCCGTACTCCTTCAGCGAGGACCACCCGAAGTCGGTCCGCCTCCTCGAGGTGACCGGCGGCGAGCTCACCGACGTCACCACGGTGCCCGTCCCGGTGGGACGCAAGGTCGTCACCCTGACCGGCACCCTGGAGGGACTACTCACCGACCCGGCCCATGACACCGTCACCGACCGCTGGGTGGCGGCCCGACTGACGGACGAGACGGTCCAGACCCAGCCCATGGAGCGGCTCCGTGCCCGCTTCCCCCATGCCGTGAGCCTCCGGTACGACGACCCTCGCACCGGCGCCATCATCGAGTTCGGGTCGGGCGGTCCCCCGATCGAGGAGCGTTCCCACGAGTCGGTCCTGCTCGAGTTCCTGGAGGAGGTCCGCGACCGGAAGCCGTCGGCGTCCGAGCGCGCACTCGTCCTCGACGCCCTCGCCGAGGCCCACCGCGGGGCACGGCCATGAAGCCGCTCGCCCTGCGGCTGCAGGCTTTCGGTTCCTATGCCGGCGAGTTCGGGATCGACTTCGCCCGGCTGGGACGGCACGGGGTCTTCTCGATCACCGGACCCACGGGCGCCGGTAAGTCGACCATCTTCGACGCGATCGTCTACGCGCTCTATGACGACCTGCCCGGCTTCCGGGTGAACAGTCACATCCGCAGCCAGTACGCGGAGCCGGGCACACGGACTGAGGTGACCTTCGAATTCGAGGCCGAAGGTCGCCACTGGGTGCTCACCCGCACCCCGGCCCAGTCCCGACCGAAGGCGAGGGGATCCTCCGGCCTGGTCGATGACCCCTCGAAGGTCGTCCTGTCCGAGGCGGGCATCGAGGGGACCGCCGTCACCCGCAAGCGGGACGTGACCGAGCGGATCGGTGAGCTGGTCGGCCTCGACAAGGCCCAGTTCGAACAGGTGGTCCTGCTCCCCCAGGGCAAGTTCGAAGAGGTACTCAAGGCCAAGACCCAGGAACGGGCCGACCTCCTGGCCAAGCTGTTCCCGGTCGATGTCTACGTGCGTACCACCGAGGCACTCCGCCAGTTGGCGGCCGAGCGGCGTGACACCTACGAGGAACTGACCCGCGGCCGCCGGGCCGCCGAGGACCGGATCCGGGCCGAGGTGGCGGCGTTCGTGTCCGAGGCGCGATCCGAGTCGTCGGTGGACGCCGTTCGACCCGAGGGCTCGACGGATGGCACCCCGGACGCCGCGGACGCCGCGGACCTCACCCGCCTGCCCGAGGTGCGTACGGGCCTCCTCGCCGAGCTGACGTCCGTCACCGGAGCACGCGACGCTGCCGCGGCGGCGCGCGAGGCCACACGCTCCCGACGCGCCGAGGCCGAGGCCGCCGTGCACCGCTGGGAGCAGTGGCGGGCGGATGTCGCGGCCGCGCAGGGGCACCCTGACGAGGAAGCGGCCGATGCCGAACTCCTCCTCGCGCTCGAACGCGCCGGAACGGTGGCCACGCTCGCCACTTCCCTGGCCGCCTGGCGCGCCGCCACGGACCGACTGACCGGGCTGGACGTCGAACGCCGGCGCCTGCGTTCCGTCGTGGAGGCCTCCTGGGTCGACGGTCATGACCGGACTGCTCTCGACTCCGCCACCGCCGCACACCTGTTGGCGGCGACCGTCGGCTCCGAGGCGGCCGCCCTGGAGGCGGCCGACCACCGGTTCGTCGACCTGGAGCGCCAAGGGGTCGAGCTGACCTCCGACGAACGGTCCCTGGCCGACCGGTCCCTGGCCCGTTCCGACGCCATAGCCCGACTGGACGCCATCATGGCCCGGACCGCGGAACTCGAGACGGTGCAGGCCGCAGGTGCCGCGCAGGAAGCGCTGCGGCCGGTGGCCGACGTCCGGGTCGAACAACTCGAGCGCGACGCCGCGGCCGCGCGGGCCCGTGCCGTCACGGACCTGGAGTTGGTCGAGCTGGTCAGCGAGCTCGCCGGAGCCCGTCGTCGCCTGGCCGAAGCCGAGGAGCTGAGCACGGCGTTACGAGGGGCCTGGCGGTCGGGCCTGGCCGGACGGCTGGCCGCCCACCTGCACGATGGTCACCCGTGCCCGACCTGTGGTGCGACCGAGCACCCGCAGCCGGCCGTTCCAGCTGAGGACGCACCGTCCGACGAGGAGCTCGAAGCGGCCGACGAGGCGACCCGGGCCTGCGTCGAGGAGCAGCGCGCCCTCGAACTGCGGGTGGCCGAGTCCCGGGCCAGGCTCGAGGTGCTCCCCGAGGTCGGCGACGGTGCCGAGGTCGAGGAGCGACTGGCCACGGCCCGCTCCGAGCTCGAGGCGATCGACGCGGATGTTGCCGCGCGGGCCGAACGGGGCCGCGCCCTCGATCAGCTCCGTCTGGACGCTGGTTCCCTCGCCACCATGATCGAGGCCGAGCGGTCCGAACTCGACGGCAAGGTCGGGGCGTTGACCGAGCGCCGCGCACGATGGGAGGCGGACCGTGACGCCTTCGTGACCGAACACGGCACCTTCACCTCGACCGCGGCCGTCGCGTCAGTCCGTCGGGAAGTCGCCGGGGCCATCGCCGACCTGGCCGCCAACCTCGAGGCGACCGCCGGTGCCACCTCCGCCCGGAGCGAGCACCTGACCGCCATGGCCCCCACCCTGGCCGACTTCGGTATCGACGACCCCGCCGGACTCGCACGGTGGTCGATCTCCGACGAGGAAGGCCGGGCCGCCCGGATGGGCCTCGACGAGCGGTCCGAGCGCCGGCGCGAGGTCGCCGCGCGGATCGCCGACTACGTGGCGGGCGGCGGGCCGGACCAGGCACCGCCCGTGGATCCCGCGCTCCAGGCCGAGCGGGAAGCGGCCGAGACCCATGATCGCCTGGTCGGACGCGTCGCGTCGATGACCGGGCGCCTGGCTGCCGTCGACACCGCGATCGCCGAACTGGCCGACGGCGCGGCCGCCGTGTCCGAGGCCCTGCTCGCCAAGGAGGCGGCGGACACCCTGGCCGGCGTGTGCGCAGGACTCGGCACCGGGCCCGACGCCACCCGCCTCTCCCTCAAGAACTGGGTGCTGGCCTACTACCTGCGTCAGGTACTGGCCCACGCCAACCGGCGGCTCGACACCATGACGAACGGACGGTACGCCCTCGCACTGAGCGAGGAGCACACGGACGGCCGCCGCCCGTGGGGCCTCGACATCTCGGTCCGGGATGCCGAGACGGGCCAGTCCCGGCCGGCCACCACCCTGTCGGGGGGCGAGACGTTCATGGCCGCCCTGGCTCTGGCGCTGGGGCTGGCCGACGTCGTGTCGTCGGGGTCCAACTACTCGATCGGCGCGCTCTTCGTCGACGAGGGGTTCGGCTCGCTCGACGGCGACTCGCTCGACACCGTGATCGAGGTCCTCCGCTCGCTCCAGGACGGAGGACGGATGGTCGGGGTCATCAGCCATGTCCAGGAGCTGAAGGACGCGCTGCCGAACGGCATCACCATCGCCTCCACCAACCACGGCTCGGTGGCGACCATCCACTACCCCGACGCGTGACACGCACCCGTCCCCGTCGTCGGCCGGTCGCCAGTCGGGTCGTCGCGTCCCTGGCGGTGGTGGTGCTGACGGCCGCGTGCGGGTCCACCGTGCCGTCGGCGTCGAGCCGACCAACGGCACGGGTCGGTCCGGGCACCACGACCGCGCCCACGACGAGCCGGCCACCCGGTACGACGGTGCCGACGTCGGCACCGACCACGACCCCACCCGCGACCGGGGGCCTCCAGGTGGGACCGGGCACCCAGTCGGCCTATTCGGTCGAGTCCCAGCCGGCCCCCGGGTCGTGTCACTACCGTTGGGACGGGAGCGACCCGCTACCCGATCCCTCCTGTACCCCGGGCGCGATCAACCCCCAGGTGACGCAGGCGGACATCGCCACGACGATCTGCAGCTCAGGGTGGACGAGCACCGTGCGGCCCCCCGAGAGCGTGACGTCGCCCGAGAAGGTGGCATCAGCCGCCGCCTACGGGTACCCGGGTCCGTTCTCGACTGCGGAGTACGACCACCTGGTCCCCCTGGAACTCGGTGGCGACCCGAACGACCCGGCCAACCTGTGGGTCGAGCCCAATGACCGGCCGGACGCCACGTCGACGTACAACAGCAAGGACGATCTCGAGGACAGACTGCGCCAACTGGTGTGCTCCGGGAGTCTGGACCTGGCCACCGCCCAACAGGCGATCGCCGCCGACTGGGTGACAGCTGCCGCCCGATACGGCTGACGATGTTCCGGTCGCCTTGACGCAACACCTGTGTCCCGTTGGTGCTACAACGGGGGGTGCAGGGGCATCCAGACGGGACCGAGGGGTTCCGCGAGGCCCCGCCCTTCGGAGGACCGACCCGGATGACACTCACGATGACGCGGGACCACGTGGGACCGTCCAGGCGGCGGCTACCGATCCAGATCGCCAACGAGTCGAAGATGATCGAGGCGACGATCTCCCTGCTGGGCGAAGTGGAGGTCACCCGGATCACCAGCCGGATGATCGCGGAGCGGTCCGGCACGGCCACGAACTACATCACGCGGTACTTCGGCGGCCGTGACGCCCTCCTGGCAGCCACTGCGGAGGAACTCGGTCGCCGGGTCGCCACCGGGATGGAGGCGATGAACGGTCGACCGGACCTCGCTGGTCCGCTGGAACTCCTCGAGGCGGTCATCGCCATGCCCGAGGTCGGCATCTGGTTCAGCCTCTTCCGCTACCTCTCGGGCCGGAATCCCACCGACGTGCCTCAGGGGGACTCGAAGCCGCCGCTGGTGGCTGCATGCGAGGACGTCGTGGCCCGGATCTTCGGGATCGAGGGCGACGACGTGCAACTCTGGTCAAACGTGTTCCTCACCTACATCATGGGGGGACTCGCCTTCAACCCACTGCTCGGGACGAGCAACGAGGAGGGCGAGAAGGTCCTGGCCAAACTGGCCCGGATCGTCGAGCTGCTACGCGACAACCGGATCTCGCTCGACAGCTGAGGGAGGGGGACGCCGGTGTGTCAGGACGCCGGTGTGTCAGGACGCCCGGAGCAGCACCGTCTGAGCGTCCGACCACGTCCGGTCGCACGACCGGCACCTCCAGCTGGTTGCCGAACCCGACACCAGCCGTGGATAGACCACCAACTTGGGCACGTCCTGCGCCGCACAGTACGGGCATGTCCGGAACGCCTCTGACTCACTCACGATCGACACCTCCGACAGGATCCACTACCTGGTGGATCGGCACCTGGCGCACATACTTGAGGAGTTCCGCGGTCGGTTCGGTCCCGGAC
>Ga0302202_10000602_pt1 | contig 47182 bp, 36 predicted proteins | sample II_Bog_N3_3_FD_194579 | JGI IMG/M metagenome (GOLD analysis project Ga0302202, IMG submission 194579) | Peat permafrost microbial communities from Stordalen Mire near Abisko, Sweden - II_Bog_N3_3 | ecosystem: Environmental > Terrestrial > Soil > Wetlands > Peat | place: Sweden: Abisko...
CAGCGCGGAGGTAGGCGATAACGAGGGGCTATTGTCGGCGATAGTCGAGTTGGGCCAATCGCCAGAGAAGAGAATCGACATAGGAAGGCGCGGCAGGGAAACCGTGTCCAGGCTTTCGTGGGGTGCGGTCCTGGCGCCTTTGGAAGGCGTATACGATGAGATGATTCGGCGCAGGCGCCTAATGGGCGAGCCTCTGCCCGGCCCATCCTGGATGAAGGACCCTGAGGGAATCCTGCGATCGGCCTGCGCTTGCGATGCAATCCTGACGGTGTACAAACGCGTTCGCAAGCGATCGATGACGGTCGCCAAGGGTATTGGAATGCTGCACGAAATGCTGAACGGGCAGTCGATCGCCGATATCGTCAGGGGAGCGGCGATGATCCGAAGGTTCGGACCAAAGACGGCAATTGCCCCGAACCCGAAGGTCGACTCAGGCGGGCAGTAAATGCACGGCAAAAGGGAGCTTCGGTGCATTGCCTCTGAACGGCACATCTTTCAGTAACCCCGCGCAGCCATTGGTGCTTGCGCTTAATCTCGTGTTGATTGCACGGCGGGAGGTCAATAGATGGGAGTTACTCGGAGCAACACTTCTGTTAGCGCGGTAATTCCCGCTTACAATGCGGAGTTGTTCCTCTCCGATACCATCCAGAGCGTCCTCGCGCAGACCCACGAAATTGCCGAGATTATCGTTGTCGACGACGGGTCCTCCGATCGTACCGCGGAGGTAGCCGCAGGCTTTCCCCGAACACGCGTGATCCGTCAGCCCAACGGGGGCCAGGGAGCCGCAAGAAATACCGGAATTCAAGCCGCCACCAGCGAGTGGATTGGCTTGCTCGATCACGACGATCGCTGGAACCCGCGTAAGACAGAAGTACAACTGCGGTACGCGATCCCGGATGCGGGCGTGATCCACGCCAATCGTTTCAACCACATCCACTTTGGCAATCTCTGGCACCGGCAGGCACATATCACGCCCAGCGCTACGCTTGTCCGAAGGCAAGTATTCCTTGAAGTGGGCGGCTTTGACGAAGCGCGGACCGTGATGGGCGTGGAGGACTTGAACCTGTGGCTGAAGATTGCGCTGACAGATTGGCGTATCGTGCAATCGGAGACGGGCTTATTCGAATGGCGGCGGACGGAGCGGAATTATTCCCAAAACGAGTACAGGATGGCGCGGGCAGACCTGGCAAGCATCGACCTGGGAGGAAAGCGAGTAAGTTGCCAGCCTGCGGAGATAGAGCGGGTCAAACAAGCGTCGAGGATCGAATATGCAAAGCATCTTATCGCTAGCCGGCGATGGGATGAAGCCGCTCAATTGCTTCAGGAGTGTTCACCAGGTCTCGCCTCACGCTGGCTCTCGCTGGCGCGCCTCTTGAAGGTCAACCGGCTGGCTCGCACAAACCTTGTCAGATGGCTCCATTCCATCGACGGAGAATACGATTCGCACATGTGTTCGGGAGAGTGTACCCTTGCTGAGGTTCATCGAACCATGTGCATGGAAACCTGTCGCAAGCCTTATTTTCGCCCGCCGAGACCGAGTGGTGTGCATACGCAGGCGGACGGTGGTTAGCTGATCTTCAAACCGCGAGTTCGGAGAAATCGATCAACCCGCGACACATACTGGTAATTACGCGAGATGATCTCAAGCTTTTGGTCGTCGATATCGCGAAGGGCGCGGCAATGGTACGGGGTTTGAGTTTCAAGACAGGCTCCGCGTCAAAGCCGTGGGTGTTTTCCCCTGACACGCAAGTCAGCAGGGGAGAGAATTCAGGAGGTCCGAAATGACGGGAACTTCGCTCCCAAAGGGAACATCCGATTTTGATCCGCTCCACCCGGCGAACTCGGTCTCCGTCGTCATCCCTGTTTACAACGGCGCCAAATTCATTGCGGAGACGCTCCGCTCGATTCTGGGCCAGACGGCGAGCCCTTTTGAAGTGATCGTCGTCAACGACGGTTCCACCGACAACACCGCATCTGTTGTTGAGGAGTTCGGAAACTCCGTCACCGTGATAACCATTCCGAACAGCGGCGTGCCAACGGCGCGAAACACGGGCGCGTCTCAGGCAACGGGAAACTGGCTGGCGTTCTGCGATTCTGACGACCTCTGGCTTCCTGCCAAACTCGAGAAACAACTTCGCCTCGCAAACGAAGCTCCCGATATTCAATATGTGTTGACGGACTTTGCTGAGATGACCGACGGCGTGGTGATGAACCGAAGCTACTTTTCCTGGATTCCAAAAGACTTCTGGACGCCGGAGCAGCACCGCAACGGCTTCGTAATACGAGAATCGATCACCGGAAGGCTGACGACCTTCCAACCCGCGGGCGCTTCCGCACCGATCGTGAAGCGGGACTTTTTCAAGGAGACTGGCGGCTACGATCCGAAAGCCAGGGCCTGGGCTGAAGACACCTGCTTCCATTTTCGCTGCTTGAGCGTTGTGCCATTTGGCGTCGTTCCAGAGGTGCTGATGCACTACCGCCGGCACTCGCGTTCCATGAGCGCGAACAAACTCAAGCAGATGCGCGACACTGTCACAGTATGGAACTACATTATCGACAATTACCCGCAAGCGCAGCCATATCGCGCCGAACTGCTGAACGGTTTGGCCACGATGCGCAAGGATATTGCCGATACCGCGCGCTATATGAGGCGCCAAAAGCTGAAGCGGCTGCTAGGATTCAAATGACCGCGCCCGAACGGGCCGACGGGGAGGACAAGGACAGAGCCCGACCGATGGATGCGACGTAAGTTGTCAAAATCAGGGTAATCTTGATTGGGGAATATCCGTCCAACGAATCAACTGGAGAAATGCCGAAACGACCCCGAGGAACGGTTCTGACCGGGAAGCTCAATCATGGTAACTCCACAGATATCTAAGGCTTGATAACTTTTAACATGATAAAACGCATCGTTGTCGAAAATGGGGCTTATAGCTGCCGGAATATGGGCGACGTGGCGATGCTGCAGGTGGTGGTCGACCGGTTAACAGCATTGTGGCCTCAGGCGACGATCAAGGTCCTGACCACCAACCCGAACCAACTGTTGCGTTTCTGCCCTTCTGTGGTTCCAGTCGTCGTCGACTTTGAATCGCGGCGTGCATGGCTGTCGGGCATCTCAGTATTGGGCCGCTTCCGCCAAAAGCTCCCTGCAAAGCTGTCTTCGTCTCTAGAGATGCTGGAAGAGCAGTTTTGGCTGCGATTTCCGGGAGCGAACGATTTGTGTATCAACCTGAGGGCCAGGGCTTTGGGCAAGCCCCTTCCAGCGCCGCCGGCAAGGTATCGCAACTTGCTGATTGAAGCCGATCTGGTGGCCATTTGCGGCGGGGGCTTCATCAACGACTGCTTCAAAGAGAGCGCCTGCGACCTGTTGGATGAATTAAAGGCCGTGCTCCATGCGGGGGTCCCGGTTGTCGCATTCGGGCAGGGCATTGGACCCATTACCGACCCGGCGCTTGAGGCAAAGGCCCGCGCTGTGCTTCCGCATCTTAAGACGATAGGCTTGCGCGAAGGTCGCTCAAGCTTGCCGCTTCTCGAGTCTCTAGGGGTTCCGAGGGACAGAATCCATGTGACCGGCGACGATGCCATTGAGCCCGCGATGCTACGCCGACCGTCCTCGCTGGGCAACGCGATCGGCGTCAACCTCCGGCTCGCCGACTATGCCGGCACCGACGAAACAACTGCGGACAAGCTTCGGGAACCCTTGCGGCGAGCCGCGCAGGCACTGAACTCCTCCTTGATTCCGGTGCTAATCTCTTTCCACAATGTGTTCCACAACAAGATTGACTCCGACCGCGAGGCAGTGGGCAGGTTGCTGGACGATGGGAACCAGGGTTCTCATGCCGTGACGGAGAGCCCGGACGACGTGATTGGTGTGATAGGAAAGTGCCGGGTGGTTGTGACAGGCAGTTATCATGGAGCAGTTTTTGCGTTGGCTCAGGGCATACCTGTTGTGGGATTGTGGCAGTCAGAATACTATGAGCAGAAGTTTACCGGACTACAGCAGCAATTCCCAGGCGGATGCCTGCTGATTGACTTGAAGCTACCTAGCGCCTCCGCCGAGATCGAGGATGCGATTCACGAGGCATGGGAATCCGCCGAACGGGTGAGGGAGTCGCTGATTGAGGCGGCAGTCCGGCAGGTCGAACTTGGGCGCGCGCTCTATCAAGCTGCGCATGCGCTGATTTCGCTTGAATGAAGCGAAGGACTGCGGCCGGTGCCGAAGATCTCGTCTTCAGAGGTTTTGCATACACGCGAATTTGTTCGCTACCCCAGGTTCTGCCGGTTTGCCGGGCTCCTGCGTGTGATGGCGCCGCGTATCTGGTTGCCGGCAACGATCCACGGAACAAAAACAGAAAAGACAAAGCGCGCCAGGAGGGCGCGCGGGCCAGTGTGGCGAAGGATTTGCCAGTCGAGATGGAAGGCGAACCAGGACTCAAGCGCCAGGATGATGAAGAGGGGAACGACCGACCAGCGAAGGCTCGCCAGGGCAAGGACTTCAACAATGCAGCGGGCTGCGTTGCGGAACAAGCGCGCGGGGCGGACACCGAGAATGCCGTCGCTGATGGCATAACGGGCCAACTGGCGGCCGGCCGAGAGCAAGGTATATTGCGGACGGTAGACAGCTTTGGCGCTGTTGACAAATGCAGGTGCGGTCAGCCGTCGAGCCTGGTGGTCGAACAGAGTGTCTTCGCCAAAGAAGACTGACTCGGGGAACCCTCCAATGCGCTGCCACAGGTCCTTGGTAAACGCCATGGAACGTGCCGTGCAGGACTTGGTTGGCGCTGATTCTGTGAGCTTTACACCGAAAAATGGCGCGGAGGCCAGGTCCCAGACGGTTGGATCGCTGAGATCCAGGCGGGCGCCGCCCAGTGCATATTCGGCGGTTGAGGCGATCAGAGGCGCCGTGATCCGCCTGAGCCAATCCTGCGCATAGGTACAGCCGGCATCCGTGCAAGCGACGATTTGGGAGTTGGCAGCGGCGATGGCCACATTGCGGCCTTTGGATATGGGGCCGAGAGAACGCTTGAGCTTGCAGGATTCGTCGCGGATTGGCCGAAGAGCCGGGTTCTGTCCAGCCGAATCGAGAAGCCACTCCCAGGTGCCGTCGGTCGAGCCGCCATCCACGATTACGACCTCGGCCGGCGGGGGAATCTGCGCCAGCAGGCTGGGGACGAGCCGGGCAATGTCCTCTACCTCATTCAGGACAGTGGCAACAATGCTGACAGGCTGCATGGGGGAAGTATAACGATGTGCGCCTGGGCTCATAGCGAGGCCAGCAAAGAATTCAGTCGGGGTAGGGACCATGATCGCTCATGGCCCCCTTTCCGAATCCGGACGAGCGGCGCTACCGCATCCGGCTCCCGCCTTGGGTAAGGACGCCGAAGCGCGTTACGCCGGGGCGCGTTCCCCATGGCCAGTCCCGTTCCCTCCACCGCCCCAACGCGGGTTCCTCCGCCTTCCACCCCACGAACAAGGATCTGTCCGGGGGCCCCGGCTTTGTCCGGCGACTTCGCAGGTACTTTGGAACTGTCCGCCTTCCCACGTCCGTTCATCCTCGGCGTACGTGCTACGATTTCCCGATGCGGCCTGCGGCTCTCTCTGCCGCAGCAGGACGCGGGATCTCCCGTTCCGGCAAACGGTGTTTCCGCATTTGCCCCGCGCGGGACCCGCACACACCTTGCGCAAGCGGCTCGCCCGGTGTTGCCTTTTTAGCTTCTCCTTGGCCGGCAATTCGATTTCCACAAAGGTTTCGGCGCCCAAAAACAACAGCGATCACCGCAACCAGCGGTAATTTCACCAAGTCGCGCTCAACCTTGGCCGCCTGGCGGGGATCCTCAACCGAAGCAAATAGATCCGCCAACCGCAACATGCCTTCTGTCTCCATATAACCTTCTGGAAACAAGAGTCCACCTATTCGTTCCGGTGGGGAGTATCCATCCAGCTAAATCTCGTTCATGCGATTGCCCTGCTAAGAGCGTGACTTGAAGACATGGCCATAGTAGGATTGTCTCCACTGGAATTCCTCTCAACCACCCCCACCTGGAGATGCATTTGCCGAACGTGGTTCGCTTTGGACCTTTCGAACTCAACCTGGAGACCGCGGATTTACAGGGAAAAGGTCGCAGCGTTCGCCTGCCGGAACAGCAGTTCAAAATCCTTCAGATGCTTCTCGATCGCAAAGGAGGGGTGGTCTCGCGCGAGGATATTCGGAATCGGCTCTGGCCGAACGACACAATCGTCGAATTCGACCGCAGCATCAATGCCGCCATCCTGAAGCTCCGCTCGGCCCTGCGCGAAACATCCAACGACGATGGGTATATCGAGACCTTGGCGCGGCGTGGCTACCGCCTTTTGATTCATGGCGCTCTGATCAGCGACAGCAAGTCCGTGGCGCCGGCAAAACCAGGCGACCCGAGTTCACTGGTTGGCAAACAGGTCTCTCACTACCGCGTGCTCGGAATACTGGGCGGCGGCGGAATGGGCGTGGTTTACAAGGGCGAGGACATGAAGCTGAACCGCCCCGTTGCCCTCAAATTCCTGGTGGAAGCTTTTGCCCAGGACACTCCGACGCTTCGCCGCTTTGTGCGCGAGGCGCGCCTCGCCTCCCTGCTGAATCATCCCAACATCTGCACCATTTACGAGATCGGAGAGCACGAGGGTCAGCCATTCATTGTGATGGAACTGATGGAAGGGGAGACCCTACGGGATTTGATTACCAAGACCGGCGCTTCGAGCAACGGAAAGATGCGCGGTCAGGAGCTGGCGCTTCGGCTGGAGATTGCAGTTCAGATCGCCGACGGTTTGAACGAAGCTCACCTGCGCGGCATTGTTCACCGCGACATCAAACCCGCTAACGTCTTCGTTACGCAAAGCGGCAAGGTGAAGCTACTCGACTTCGGGCTCGCGAAGCAATTCTCTTCCCTGCCTGTCGATGATTCTGCCGGTACCCAAGCGCCCAGAAGCCCGCAACCGACCGGACAAGGGGTGATGATCGGGACACCCGATTACATGTCGCCGGAGCAGGTAAGGGGCGAACCGCTCGACCAGCGATCCGACGTGTTTTCTTTTGGGATCCTGTTGTGCGAACTGCTTGGGGGCACGCACCCATTCCGCCGTTCAACGGCGAACGAAACCATGGCGGGAATTCTGCGCGACCCTCCAGGTTTGAACGGAGACATGCCGCAAAGCCTCATCGTGCTGATCCGGCGACTGCTGGCCAAGCCTCTTGACCTGCGTTACCCCTCAATCTCAGAGGTGCGGGGAGACCTGGAACGGCTGATTTCGGCCTCGGTCTGGGTCACAGAGCAGGAGCCGGCCGCGCTTACCGACATACCCCTGATAGGCCGTGAACAAGAGTTTGCGGAATTGAAGCGCCTGCTGGGTGAGGCAATGGCTGGACGCGGCTCCATGGTGCTGATCGGCGGAGAGCCAGGGATTGGCAAAACCCACCTTGCCCGCGCGATTCTCGACGAAGCCAGGCGTCGCGGGGCCGTTGGCGTGGTGGGCCACTGCTACGAGCTGGAAGGCTCGCCGCCCTACGTTCCGTTCATCGAAATGCTTGAGTATATTGCCCGGATGGCGCCCCGCGAAGCACTCCGTCTTTCGCTCGGAGACGATGCTCCGGAAGTTGCCCGCCTGATGCCGGAGTTGCGGAATATGTATCCCGACCTTCCGCCGGCCATTTCGCTTCCGCCCGAGCAGCAACGCCGGTACCTGTTCAATGCTTTTCGCTCTTACGTGGAGCGCGCTGCGCGCGTGACCCCGGTAGCCGTGGTTTTTGAAGACTTGCACTGGGCCGATGAGCCATCGCTGCTGCTGCTGCAACACCACGCGCAAACGCTCTCCAACACGCCGATGCTTGTCATCTGCACGTATCGCGACGTGGGGATCGAAGTGACTCGTCCTTTCGCGCAAACGGTGGAGACGCTGCTTCGCCAGAAGCAAGCCACACGGATGCCGCTGCGAAGGCTGCCACAGGACGGCGTAAAAAACATGCTCGCCGCCATGAGCAATCAAGCGCCGCCTTCGTCGCTGGTGCGCGTCATCTTTGAGGAGACGGAGGGAAACCCGTTCTTCGTCGAAGAGGTCTTCCGCCATCTCTCAGAAGAAGGCAAGCTCTTCGACCAGGACGGCAAGTGGCTCCCTGGGTTGCGCATCGATCGGCTCCAGGTGCCTGAGGGGGTTCGCCTGGTGCTGGGGCGCCGGCTCGACCGTCTGGGCGAAGATGCCCGGCGCGTGCTCACCACCGCCGCTGTGATCGGACGCAGTTTCAGCCTCAGGCTTCTGGAGGAATTAGAGAATAACCACCCGGATGCGGCTCTCAATGCGGTGGAAGAGGCAGAAAGAGCCCACCTGGTGGTGCCTGAGCCGGATGGCCGAGATATGCGTTACCGATTCGTCCACGAACTGGTGCGTCAAACGCTTGCCGAATCCCTCTCGCTTCCCCGCCGGCAACGGCTGCATGCGCGAATTGCGGATAGTATCGAGCGAGTCTACAGCGGAAACATCGAGGCGCAGGCGTCTCAACTTGCGCATCATCTCTTCCAGGCCGGCGCAATGGGCGATCCCGAAAAGACCACAAAGTACCTGGTTTTGGCGGCCGGCAAAGCGAGAGCCGGATCGGCCTATGAAGAGGCGCTGGGGCATCTCGACCATGCACTGCTGCTGTGGGAGGGAGAAGCGAGCCTGCGCGTCGCCGACTTGCTGTTACAACGGGCTACGATCCTGCGAAGCCTGAGCAAGCCGGACGAAGCAGTCGAGAGCTACCGCAGGGCAATCGACCTGTTTGAGGCCACGGGCGCGCTGGCCAGGGTTGCCGAAGCCAGCATTGCCCTCAGCTATCTCCAGGCCTGGAGGCTCGATTCCGAAGCGGCGAATCGCACCATGGAACGCGCGCACAAGCAGATGGCGGGTCAGGATCCGCGCTTGCTTTGCAGCGTTTTATCCATGCGGGCCGCAATCATGAGCGCAGGCGGCGACCCAGCCAGCGCCGATAGAATCTTCGACGAAGCCAGGACATTGCTGGAGACCATGAAGGCGCCTTCGCTGGGAGCCGCGGCTTTGCTGGAGACGATTCACTATTACCAGTCATTCCAGATGGAAAAGGTGGCGGTGGCGGCCCCCCGCCTGGCCAGCGCATTCCGCGCGGCGGGGGACTCGTGGAACGCCTCCGCGGTGGAGTTTTATGGGCTTTGGGCGATTCTCTACTGCGGCCGTCCGGGCGAAGTCGAGGCGGCGCTCCCGGGTGCTATTGCACAGGCCGAAAAAATTGGCCATCATGGGGCAATCTGGGCGCTCAAGATGGGAGCTTCCATCTTGAGCGCGGCGCGCGGCGAACTTCTGAAGGCTCAGCACGAAACTGCGGACGCATGGGAATTCGGCGACTCGCACGAGGTCGGCTGGAACTTTGCCACCGGCCTTCAGCGCGGTCATTTCGCGCTTTGGCGCGGAGACCTTGCGGAGGCGGAACGCTGGTACTCCCATGGGCTGAAGGTCGAAGGGAAATCTTATCTCAGCGGGCTCTCTGAGGCCTGCCTCTTTGCGGCCTTCGCAGAGCAAGGTGACCAGCGCGCGGCGAAGGCCTGGTCGAATCGCCACTGGAAGTTCCCAGTTCCCGGCCAATCGAACCCGCTTGGAGTGTGGACCGCCCTGGAAAGATCGGTGGTCGGCCTGGCGCGCATGGGCCTGAAAAAAGACGCGGCTGCTCTGCGGCCCCTGACCGAAGAGTTGATCCTTAACGGTGCCTGGACCTATTCCATTCTCTCCGGGTTCCGCACCGCCGCCGGTATTGCCGCGGCCTGCGCCGAAGACTGGCCCGCCGCGGAACACCATCACCAGATCGCCATCGAGCAGACAGACCAGGCCCCTTACCGGCATCTCCAGCCGGTGGCGCGAGAGTGGTACGCCGAGATGCTGCTTGACCGCCAAGAGGCTGGAGACCTGGACCACGCACGCGCGTTGCTCGGCGAAGCTGTGGCGATGCACCAGGCGATGGGCATGCCCGCTCGCGCCAGGCACGCCAACCAGAGGCTGGCATCGCTGTAATCGCAAATCGAGTCCCATTTCGCAGAATCCCGTCTAAACGGCTGGGAGTTGTCCTCTTTTGCGCCAGATGTCCCCCCGCAGAGAGCGCTTTTGGCAATGAGCGCTTTTCAATCCTCCTGCGTTTATCGTATTGGCCTTGAGGGTCGACGTTTGAACTACTGTCCGGCGCGTGAATTCACCCTAAACCGGCGCACGGCATTCGTCTTGCCGCAGCCCAGCGATCTGTTCCCTTCGGCGTCGATGCTCGACTTGCTACGATAGACCATTGGATCGATGAGGATTCATGGCAATTCCGATCCTCCACTTGCACCCTTCGGCGAGAATGCTTGAGCCGTCGCGCGAATGTTAAGGAAAAACCCTATGCGTCGGATGCGCTCGCTCCCTCTTCTCGCCTTGACTTCAGGCCTCTTATTGCCCTGCGCGATGGTGTTCCGAACCGCAGCGGCGGCCCAGTCCGCTGCGCCCGCAGTGCGGATCGTCGCTCAAATCGATGAAAGCAATCTTGTTACGCTGAAGGGCAATACCCACCCGGCCGCGAATGCCAGGAACGACCGTGGCCCGGTCTCCCCCGGCCTGCCCATGACCGACCTGATTCTGGTGCTGAGCCGCGATCCCGCGCAGCAGGCGGCCTTCGATAAACTTGTGGCCGGCCAGTACGATCCCGATTCGCCCGATTTCCATCAATGGCTTTCAGCGGAACAGATAGGCGCGGAGTTTGGCCCCTCGCAAACCGACATCGCCGCCATTTCAAGTTGGCTTACCGGCCACGGGTTTTCCATTGGCGAAGTCACCCGCGATCGAATGTCCATTCGCTTCAGCGGCACTGCGGCGCAGGTCGAGAGCACCTTCCACACCGAGATTCATAACCTCGCAGTGAAGGGCGTTTCGCATATCGGCAACATGAGCGACCCGAGCATTCCGGCAGCGCTGGCGCCGGCCGTGGTCGGGATCAAGTCGCTCCACAACTTTTTTCCGCGGCCGCTGCACCGCCTGGGCAGCAAGGTAACCAGGGACTCCGCCACCGGAAAGTGGCAGCGCGTCGCCAGTCTTCCTCCCGCCTCCGCTGACGATTCCGCCACCGGGAGCGTAACGCCAAGGCCAGTGGATGCGCGCCCGCAGTTCGGCATCGACGTACCGGCCAGCGGAGGCAGCTCCGCCTACCTGGTTGAAGATGTCGCGCCCTACGATTTTGCCGCCATCTACAACATCCTTCCCTTGTGGAGTGCGAGCACACCCATCGATGGAACTGGCGAAACCATTGCCATTGCCGGAACCAGCGACATCGATCTTTCCGACGTCGCTACGTTCCGCAGCACCTTCGGTCTCCCAGCCTACACGCCCACCAACCAGCCAACGGTCGTCTCCGGCAACAGCCAGCCGCTCACCATGTGCCCGGACACCGCCGGCTACTGCACGGTCGATGACCTGATCGAGAATTCTCTCGATGTGGAATGGGCCGGATCCATAGCCAAGGGCGCCAATATCGCTTTGGTCGCTTCGTATCCAGCCTCGGCATCGGACGACGGACTGTACGATTCCGAGAACTACATCGTCGAGAGTTCCCCGCTTATCGCTCACATCATGAACGTAAGCTACGGCTTGTGCGAACTTGGCAACGGCACTTCAGGCAATGTGGAGTACTACAATCTTTGGGAAACCGCGGCTTCTGAAGGCATCGCCGTGTTTGTGGCCGCCGGAGATGCCGGCTCCGCAAGTTGCGACGACGGAGGGGATTCGGCCGGAAACCCCTATTCCGCTCAGTTTGGCCTTTCGGTCAACGGCCTGGCTTCTACGGTTTACAACACAGCCGTAGGCGGCACCGATTTCAACTGGTGTACGTTGACGGGTTCGGCGTGTACAGCCGCTCCCTATTGGAACTCGGCCAATGCAGTCAACGGCGCAAGCGCCAAGGGCTATGTGCCCGAGGTTCCGTGGAACGACACCTGTGCAAACCCGCTGACAGTGAGCTTTCTGGAGGGATATGCGACCAGCTCGGTTGCGGGCAACGTTGGCGGAGTAACGGACCCCGAGTCCGGCTGCAACTTTGTTTACAACGACTGGCAGTTGGTGCAGACCAACACCGGCGGCGGTACAAACGGCGTCAATCTGTCGTATCTTGTGGATACGGTGGGCGGCAGCGGCGGCCCCAGCGGATGCGTGGTGAACGATGGCAACGACGTATCCAGTTGCGTTTCCACCACCACAACAACAGGCCCCGCGTTTGGCTCCCTTAAGCTTGTCGCGGACGGATGGCCCAAACCCACCTGGCAAACCGGCGTTACCGGAATTCCTTCCGATGGCGTGCGCGATCTGCCCGATGTTTCGTTCTTCGCCTCAGACGGCTTCCTGTCCAGCAGTTCTTACCTTATCTGCGTCTCCAGCGTGGCGGATTGCACCTATACCACCAGCTCCGAGCCGTTTGCGCAGGAGGTGGGCGGGACCTCGGTTGCCTCTCCCGCCATGGCCGGCGTTATGGCTCTCATCGATCAGAAGACCGGCTCCGCGCAGGGAAGTCCCAACGCCGAACTCTATAAGCTGGCCGCCAAACAAAGCTATTCAACCTGCAGCGCCGAGAAAGCAACAGCCGGCGACAGTTGCTACTTCAACGACATCGATACCGGTACCAACGCCATGCCGTGCGACTACGGCGCGGACGAGGGCAGTCCACCCCCCGTGCCCGGCATACAATCGCCCAACTGCACGCCGACGCACACGGGAGACTTGATCGGCATTCTATCCGGATACAACGCAGGTGTTGGATTTGACCTGGCCACCGGCCTCGGATCGCTGAACGTGGCGAACGTGGTCAACGGCTACTCCGCCACCAATACAGCCATCGGGACGGCGACCGTGACGGTAACTCCCGCTGAAACCACCGTGGCGGCGACCAGTGCCCTCAACGTTGCGGTGACAGTGGCTTCCGCATCCAGTGGCGGGGCCACTCCGACAGGTACGGTGACGCTCTCCGGAGGCGGCTACACCTCTTCCGTTGAGACGCTTGCAGCCGGAGCTTACACGTTTGCGATTCCAGCCAATAGTCTTAGTGCGGGCAGTGACACGCTTTCGGTAGCCTACAGTGGCGACTCGAATTATTCCCCTGCCACCGGCACGGCCAGCGTTACGGTCACAGGGTCCACTTCGACTGCCGGGACATTTACGATTTCTGCAGCGGCGACGACCGCGGTTGCGCCAGGCACGTCGGGTTCTTCCACCGTCACGGTAACCGCGACAGGAAGCTACGTCGGAACCGCCTCGCTGGCCTGCGCGCTCACGACCTCTCCATCGGGCGCGGTTGACGAGCCCTCCTGCTCCATTTCGCCTACGACAGTGGCGCTTAGCGCTACCACGACGAGCGGCACGGTGACGGCCACCATAACCACTACCGCCGCCACCACCGCCCAGTTGATGCTCCATCGTCCGCGCCCCAATCGCGGAACATGGTTAGGCGCAGGAAGCGCGGTTTTGGCCTTCGTCGTTCTGTTGGGGATTCCGGCGCGGCGGCGCGGGTGGAAGCAAATGCTGTGCGCCTTTGCGGCATTGGCGGCGCTCAGCGCCCTGTCAGCCTGCGGGGATTTCTGGGAAGCTCCCTCAGGAAACTCCGCCGCGGGAACAACCGCCGGCACTTATACCTTCACAGTAACCGGGACCGGAAGTCCAGCGGTCACCGCGGTCACGACAACGTTTACTCTTACCGTGAATTAACTGTGCCTGGCGCAACTCCATCCCGCTACGGATGGACACGATCCTCGAGCTTACCTACAGATTTCCTGACGTTCAAGCACGGGCTCCGTTGGGCTCGATGTGTCCACTAGGCTCAGCGCCGCATTCACCGCGGAAATAACCTCTTGCACTTCATCGTCGGTCATGGTGTCGTAGAGCGGCAGCGTCAGCACTCTTGCAGCTATATCGTTGGTCACCGGCAGCGATGCAAGCGCCGCCTCATCGCGGAAGTATTCGAGTTCGGCAACGTGCGGAGAAAAGTAAGTGGCCGATGCCACGCCCCGCCTGCGCATCTCTTCCCTGATCATTTCGCGGAACGGAGCCATGTCCCTGGGGAGCAGCGTCGACGTAAACTGGTGCGCCTGGGGATGGGACTTGCACGGCTGGAATGAAAAAGTGGGTAAGCCCCTCCGATAAATCTCGATTATGCTGGAGCGCCGATCGGTGACGCCGTCGAAGTCTTCAAGACGCAGATTAGCAAGCAGCGCGACGACTTCGCTCATCTTGCCGTTCAGCCCCATCAGATTCACGTCGCGTTCTTCACCGAAACCGAAGTTGCTCATGCTGCGAAGCGTTTTGATCAGCTCGGGGTCGGCGCTGTAGATAAGGCCGCCCTCGGCGGTTGAAAAGGCCTTGGTGACGTGCATCGAGTAAACCACAGCGCCCGAGAAGCCTGTGCCGAATCCTCGCCCGTCTTCGCTCACAGTGCCAAGCGAAGCGGCCGCATCGACGACCACAGGGATACCATAGTCGCGCTGGATCTTCTCGTATCGCTCGAGATCGATGTCATAGCCAAAGGTGGCGTATGGAACCACGACAGCGATGTCATCGCGATACTTATCCAATAACCGCCGCTCCGATGCTTCGTCGGCCGACCAGTCCCACGGGTTGATGTCGCAAAAGAGCGGAATGAGCCGGTTCCACTGCGCCGCCTGTGCCGCGGCGGCAAATGTGAACGAAGGCATCAGGGCATAACGCCGCCTGGACTTGGGACGGCTTTCGATCGCCTGCCGAATCGCGATCATCAGTCCGATGGTCGCGTTGCAAACGGTGAGGCACTCGCCTTCGCCGCCAAACATCTTGGCCACCAGGTTCTGCTCGAAGGTGACACTGAGTGGGCCGAAGTTGCTGAGTACTGCCCGCTCCTCAATCTCGCGCAGATGTGCTGCGGATTCGCTCAGCTTCGCGGGGCTGGGTCTGCAAAGAGGTATCGCCATGTCAGTCTCCCGTCACAAAGGCCAGGGGAGTTCTTTGCCCTGCGTGGCTGTCGTGCAGGGGATTGTATGTGGCTTTCGGCGCCATCCGCGGCGTTGCATGCGTTGCCGTGTTCCGCTGTAGTACCGCATTCGCGATGATGGATCCCACATCGTTTTGCCACAGCCATAACCCGTTCGCCTGCCCAATGAAACTGGGCTCGCCGCCAAGCTTGCCGCGCGGAACAAAGCCCGCAGCCAGACCAATTCCGTACAAGCCAGGAATGGGGACGCGGCTGTTGTTGATTACTCGGCAACAGGCATCGACCATCGGCGCCTTGGGACCCGTGTGTGCGAGGAGAGGAATCACAGCGCCATCCACGTCGAGAATCCGCAGCGCGTTGGGCCTGTATCCAAGCGCGGCTACCACAAGATCGGCGGAATCGATGATCTCAACCGCCGCTGCGTCTTCCTGCTGCAATGGGTGCAGCTTCATGCGAGGCTCCAGCTCACGCCCGCCAATCCCAAACAACTGCATCAGCAACTCGCGTGAATCCAGCCGCATTCCCGCAAAGCGGAAGACCCTGTTCGTAATTGGGCAAAGGTCGCCTGGGCCAAACTCGGTGTAGCCGTCTGCAATAGCCTCTTCAGGACTTGTGTAATATACGCGCAACGGACGCCTGTGGAAGAGAGTTACGCCACCCTCATCGAACTGCACTCCCTCAAGGCGATTCATAAGTGTGTAAGCAACGGACATGCCGCTGGTTGAGCCTCCTACAATTGCCACTTTGGGATTGGCTTTGCCGGCAAGCAGCGCGGAAACCCTTGCCGCGCCGCCGGTACCGATGACATCGCCCGATTGCAAGAGACGGTCGCCCCACCGCTTCATCAAGGGCTTTCCAGCTACCCACTCGTCCTCGAGCCTTGTTGGTGGCTGGGCAGCGCCAGTGGCAAGAATCACGCGCTCCGCCTCAACGCTGCGCTTTCGCCCATTCGCATCCGTTATCGCCAGCAACCAACTTCCATCGGGCTGCAACCGCGCATATTCCGCAGTGGTCGAGGTCATCACTGCGCACTCGGGGAAACGGGAGAGGATGCTTTCGAACGCCTTCCCCACCAACGCCAGCAACTCCCCGGCTTCGCACAGCGGAATAGCATTCGGCCCGGCCGCCGCGATCTTCCGGCCAATGGGTGTTTCAAGGATTCGATGCAGCGCGTCTTCGCCGCCAACCCGCAGCGGATCGACAAATGTGTATCCCGTGCTGTCGGAGGTTATCTCGTAGTTCCCGATAAGTCCCTTGCCGATATGCGAGCCTTGCTCCACAATCAGCAATCCCTGCCGTAACAGATCGGTCAGCGTGCCATCCTTGTGGGCGGCCAGCAGCACCGCCAAACCGGCAGGGCCTCCCCCAACGATAACCGCACCGAATTGCCGCTTGAACGTCGTCATAGTTTGAACCGAGGCAACAACAAGTCATGCAGAAAAGCGAGGAGAATCGTCCAGCCGAAAAGGTTTACTTAGCCTTATTGCAAGCATCGAACAGCACAGGCAACCTGTCAATCCACGAAAGTTGTACCAGATACAACCACTTCGGGCATGGGGACGCACATATTGCCAGGGGGATGTCGGATTAGACGGAATTCCAGTAAAGATGTTACTAACAGCCGCGCTCTGGTTACTTAGGATGTATTCCTATTGCTGTGCTCGCCCGCCACGCAATCTCCATTGCGCCTCGCGCAACAAAGTTGCGAGCATTGCCTTGTTCTTGCTGGCAAGGTTATCCATCAGGTCTGGCGTGCGGAATGCCTTCAGCGCCGCCACACGCGCCGATCTGAAGTCGCCCTTCTCTCTGAGGTGATAGGCGAGCCTCTCATATATCTCGCCCTTCCCCGCGCGAATCGTCCTCCGCCACTTGAATGGAACGAAGCCTTCCAGAACTTCAAGGAACTGCAAATCCACATTGTCCCCATAAACCGAGCCTTTGCTGTTATAGGCGCTGCCCTGAGTAAACGTGTAATCGGCCATTAAGCGGTCAAGCAAAACTATGTCTCCTGAAAGCCCGGCAAGCACCAGCACCGGCCAATCCACCAGGCCGGGAAGATCGAAAAACCATTGCGGAAATCCGCGATGAATCCCATTGCGAAACATAATGGTGGCGGACAACAGGAAGTTATGACGGATAATCTCCGCGGCCCCGTAGCGGCCTGGAGGCAGGAGAGGATAACTTGCTTCCATCACCTTTCCATCGTTGGTCACAGCCCTGGCAAAGTGGCCGCACGCGCTCACCGTGGCGTCGGCTTCCATTGCATGAGCCTGCAAATCAAGTTTTTCGGGCGCGGTCCAATAGTCGTCCGCGTCAAGCCATGCAATGTATTTCCCCCGGCACCGCTCAAACGTCTCGTAGTAATTGCGCTGCATGCCAACGTTCGCGCTTCGCTCCAGCACTCGAATCAAATGGGGATTTCGCTCTCGATAGGCGTTGGCAACCGCAACGGTTCCGTCGGTGGAGCAGTCGTCGCCCACTACAACCTCGATGGGGAAACTCGTCCGCTGCATCAATACGCTGTCAAGGGCCCTCGCAAGCCATCTCTCCGAGTTGAAGGCTGTAATGCAAACGCTGACTAAGGGAACAGGATTGGTTGGCGAAGAACCTTGACTTGCCATAGGCATCATTATATTTCGCTGCTTCAGAGCATCGCGGTGACCGGCACTCCGCTTTGGCGCCACCGAACCAATTACACTGGTGTGGAGTGAAAGCCTCCGCCCAATCGGTCCAGCCCACCCGCAGTGAGTTTCTCGCGCTCGCAAAAGAGCACACTCTCGTCCCCGTGTGCCGAATTCTCACAGCCGACCTCGAAACGCCGGTCTCTGCATTCCTGCGCGCCGCGTGGCCGCAGCGCGAGTGCTTTCTGCTGGAGTCTGTCGAGAACGGCGAACAGGTGGGCCGCTACACCTTTATCGGCCTTGCTCCCTTCAAGCGCATTGTTGCTCGCGGACGTCAGATCGTAATCACTGAAGGAAAGAAGACGACGCACACTGAGGGCGACATCTTCGACGTGTTGCGCAACGCGCTTGGCGGCCACAAGCCGGCACGGTTGCCGGGGCTGCCGCCGTTTACCGCCGGAGCGGTAGGCTTCTTCTCCTATGACGCAGTGCGGCAAATCGAGCGCCTGCCCTCCCTGGCCAAAGATGAGCTTGGCGTCCCCGACGCGTGCCTGCTCTTCTTCGACGAAGCGCTTGCATTCGACCATGTGCGCAAGGAAATCTGGCTCGTGGTAACCGCCGATGTAACACGAACAAAGCCGACAGACGCATATGCGAAGGCTGTGGCGCGGTTGGCCAAGTTGGAAAAGCGTCTCGCGCAGCCGCTGCCCAAACTGCACGCGCCGAAGCGGAAGGGCAACGCCAAGCTCCGCGTAAAGCACCGCACCGCGAAGAAGGATTTTCTTGCCGCCGTCGACCGCATGAAGGAGTACATAGCGGCGGGCGATATCTTTCAGGCAGTCATTTCGCAGCGCTTCGACATGGAGCCGGGCACAGACAGCTTCCAGGTGTATCGCGCGCTGCGCACCGTGAACCCCAGCCCGTATATGTACTTCCTGCGCTTCTCGCCGGAGGGTCCGCTAGGCTCGCCCGCAAAGTCGAAGCGCTCCTCGAAGAAGCTGAACGCGCCGCCCATCGAGCTCGCCGGCTCGTCGCCCGAGTTGCTGGTGCGTGTGCATCAGGGTAAGGTGGAGTACCGGCCCATCGCCGGAACCCGCCCGCGCGGCGCAACGGAAAAGGAAGACGAGGCGATGGCCGAGGAGATGATCCACGATGAAAAGGAGCGCGCCGAGCACGTGATGCTGGTGGACCTGGGCCGCAACGATGTGGGCCGAGTGAGCGAGTTCGGGAGCGTCAAGGTGGACCGGCTCATGTTCATCGAGCGCTACTCGCACGTGATGCACATTGTCAGCACCATTGAGGGCCGTCTCAAGCCTGAACTCACAGCCGTCGACGCTCTGCGCGCCTGCTTCCCCGCCGGCACGCTGAGTGGCGCGCCCAAGGTGCGGGCCATGGAGATCATTGAAGAACTGGAGCCGGCCCGTCGCGGCACCTATGGCGGCGCGGTGCTCTACGCCGACTTCAGCGGCAACCTCGACTCCTGCATCGCCATTCGGTCCATGCTGGCCATAGGCGGCAAGGGCTACCTGCAAGCCGGCGCGGGGATTGTGGCTGACTCGGTGCCCGAGCTTGAATATCAAGAGTCGATCAATAAGGCGCAGGCAGTGATTCGGGCGATTGAGCGCGCGCGGGGACTGTAGATCGACCCGTGGGTAGCAGCCACGCATGGCGCTCGAATGAGCCGTTGAGGAGTTGAAGGCATGAGCGCACCCAACAAAGCTGATCCGGCTATCTACCCAAAAATGCGCGAACATGCGCTGCTGAAAATTCGGTTGAACAATCTTCCAGACGACTCGGTGCATTCGGTTCTGATGGACTGGGCCGTCGCCAACGGAACGGCAACGGTGCTTGCCGCTGTCGATGGCACAGCCAGTGTCTATCTCAGCAGCGGCGGTGGGTATCTCGGCGGAGGCCAGAAGTACCCGGCAATCCGCGAGGCTGCTCTTCAAGCCGTCCACCTCGCAACGAAACTGTTCTGGGAGTTTGCACCAACGGAGAAAACCGATCTGCCGTTAGGGGGAAATGTCTTCTTCTACCTGACTACTAACAAAGACCTGCGCATCGCCATGGCGAACGAAGAGACGCTGAAAGCAGGTACTGATCCGCTCTCTGCGCTTGGCGCGGCAATGCAGCAGATCATCACCGAATATCGATTGAAATTCCCCAACAATCAGGAACCAAATAGAAAGACCGGACCGTTAGCGAAGCTGATCAACCTCTTCAGACGAAGATAGTAACTTAGGAAGCACGGGCGGGAGAATCCTTATGAGAACAAGAAAGCTGGTCGTGGCAGGCCTGTTGATTTTTCTGATCGCTGTCGCACAAGGAGAGCAGGACCAGCGTTCTGTGCTACTCCCCGAAAGCGAGGCCAACCGTCTTGCAAGTATGTATCCGAAGAAAGGCCCACAGGGGATTGACGGGAGTTGGCAGCCATCCAGATCGCAAATTGAAACTCTTGAGGCAAGTCTTCCACATATCTCTGACCTGAGGAACGGTGGTGCTCCGAACGGTCAAAAGATCGAGCATCCCGAACGGTATTATCGGCTGTACCTTGCCGTTGTCCGCGCTGGGCAAAAGGTCATCCATGTGAATGCACTTTGCCAAGTGGGCGAAATCTCCTACTGGCGCAATCAACTGGCGATTGTTATGGACGGAGGAAGCTGCTTCTGGAATGCATGGTATGACCCGGCCACAGAAAAATTCTCGGAGCTTTACATAAACGGTCGCGCATGAACGCTTTGAGGGAACGGCGCCCCCTATTCCCTGTTCTTTACTCCACGCGACAAATCCGTAGGAAAGAGTGCCCCACGCGGCCAAAGAACCCAGGCTTCTTCTGCTCAGGAGGCGGTGATTCGGGCCATTGAGCGGGCGAGAGAGATGTGGATCCGTTGGGAAATGAATTCAGTCGGAGTTCAGCTTCCGATTTCGTCATCGCATCCAGGCCTCAAGTTTCCAAAACGGAGAATCCGAAAGCCGTGCCGCTCCGATCAGGAAAACCAACCCCAAAACCAGAACAACCGGCACAATCGTCCACCGCCCTTCGGCCACGTCCATGCAGACATCGAGCAATTGAATGAGTCCAACCAGAACCATCAGGTTGCCGAGTGCCCGCCTGGCTCCCAAAACCAGCAGCGCGATAAGCATCAACGCGATGGCGAGATTGCGTGCGACAAGATATCCCGCGAAAATGCGCACAGCTCCATTGATCTCGTCGTGGGGTGAAACCAGCATCGCCGGTTGAGCAAGCGCGATGACCGCGCCCATCGCCGTGAGCAGCGCGCCCAGAATCACGGTCACGCGTACCCACCATGCAATGGGCTGGCTCGCAACCGTTTCCCGCGCCGCCATTATGGCTTCCGCGTTTTTCTGTTCAGTCACAACGAACCTCCGCCGGCGCAGCATTAGTACAGGCGCCAGTCTGGTTCATTACGCCAACGGTTGCCGCGCGGTTCCTCGAATCTCACTCCGCCCCAAAAATCCGCCGGAAAAAGTGCCCCACGCGGCCAAAGTACCCCAGGCCTCTTCTTCCGCGCATGAGCATTCGCAGTCGCACTTGCGCCAGCCGCAGCCGCGGGGGCTGTAAGACAAAGGATCGTGGTTATGGGATCAGTTACCCGCAATGTGCTCCAGATAGTCGGCTGGCGAAACCACCCTCACTCCGTTGCGAATCGACTCCGGAAAGTGCTTCAGGTTTCCTGTCACCAGCCAGGCCCCCGCTGCGTGAGCCAATGCGATAAATGGAGCGTCCTTCGGATCCGGGCAAGCATAGGGCCACAATCCAGCGTCTGGAAGTTGCAGGCTCTCTTCAATCAGAAACTCCAGCCAGAGCGGAGGAAAGCCGTAACGAACGAATTTGGTCCTCCGGCAGACTTCGCGGTACTCCGCTGTAACAAATGGGCTAGTTACCGTCTGGACTGTCCCGCCTAGCACGAGTTCGGTGACAATTCTTGCCGAAGGGCCATTCGAGCTGATCCCTGCGGAGACCAGCACATTCGTATCCAAAACAATCAACCGCATTCCGATTGATCTTCACGCGTTGCGCGAATGCGGGAAATCTCTGCATCGATTTCGTCCATAGTGGCGTTGTTGTATCCCGCAGCCTCGGCTTGCCGCCAACTTTCGCGCAGGCTGGCCAGCGCCATCGCGCGTCGCAGTTCGCGATCTTCCTTGGCAACGTCCCCAAAGACAGGCACCAGAAAGAACGCCGGGCCATTCTGTCCAACCAGCAGGGTAGTCTCTCCCTCCGGGACGTCCTTGAGAGCCTTGACTCCGCGGGTCCTGAACTCACGCAGCGAAACCTGACGCATCAACTCCCCCTTCTTGCTCAGCGTAGCCGAAATGGCTACGCTGGTCAAGGGCGAGATACTATCCCTCGAACTTCTTTATTCCGCCCCAAAGATCCGCCGGAAAAAGTGCCCCACGCGGCCAAAGAACCCCGGCTTCTTCTGCGGCGCAGGCGGAGTTGCAGGCGCATTTGCGCCAATCCCAGCCGCAGGCGCGTCAGCCGGAGCCGCGGCAGCCTTCGTGGCGTGATCCTCACCCTTATAAACCAGCGGCTCAATTTGCTGATTCGCGCCAGTTCGCTCCCCGGCGCTGCCGGCGGGTGTAGCCAGCGGCGCAAGCCCCTCGCTCTGCGCCAACGGAAACTCATTCCCCACCGGCGCGTCCGGCGGGCATCCGCAAGGTTCCTGTTCCTGGTCCACAACCTCGTGCAGGCTACCGTGCTGGAACATCACCCGCTGCCCCGCCTGCACACGGTAATCTCCGCCGTCGAACACGCTTGAAACCAGCACGTAGGGCGCGTCCACTCCGGCATTATCCACGCAGGTGTCGCCGTGCTGGCCCAGGCGCACCTTTACCTCGGCCGCGCCGGGTCCGCCTATCAGGATGCGGAAATTCGGCGTCATCAAAATGTCCGCGTTGCTCCCCGTGGCAAAGCTGGCCTCGACAGCCCCGTGATCCATGGCCATCAGCAGGCCGGGAGTTTCGCCCGCGGGGACGCTGGTGTCGGCGGCCAGCTGCACCGTGGTGGAAGCGCACACCCGCAGCACCCCGCGATGCGGCAAAATGACCTTGGTGGTGGCCACGCCGGAGCTAACCGAGCCGCTGGAAGCGATGATCGCCTTGCCTTGAGAAACCTCAAGCGCGCCGGTAACCTTCGCGCCGGCATCGGGATTCCTGCTGTCGAGCGCGACGATAGCGATGGGGCCGGAGTCCGCCTGAGTTGCCTGCGAGTCTTGCGCGCAAAGCAGCCCCGCCGCTGCCAAAATCGCCATCCCGGCAACAAATCCAACCAGTGTCGCGCGGCTCATCCAGGCTTGCATCGGCACTCGCATCCCATCTACATAGCAAGAAAGTTGCGGATCATCTGCCGTCCGCCTTCGGTCAGCACGCTCTCGGGATGGAACTGCACGCCCTCAATGGGCAGCGTCCGGTGGCGCAGGCCCATAATCACCGAGCCAACCGGCCCGCCCCCATTGGCAGGCGTCCGCGCCGTCACGGTCAACTCGGCAGGCAGCGATTCCTCCTCCACAATCAGCGAGTGGTAGCGGGTGCAGGTCAGCGGAGTGGGCAGGCCGGCGAAGATTCCCTTGCCGTCGTGATCCACCGGGCTGGTTTTGCCGTGCATCAGTTGCCGTGCGCGCACCACCTGCCCGCCAAACGCCTCGCCAATGGCCTGATGGCCAAGGCAAACTCCCAGGATCGGCACTTTGCCGGCCATGTGCTGAATCAGCGGCACCAGGATGCCCGCCTCGCGCGGCGTGCAGGGCCCCGGCGAAAGCAGAATGCGGTCGGGCTTCCGCGCCTCAACCTGCTCCACCGTAAGCTCGTCGTTGCGATAAACCTCGACGTCCGCGCCCAGTTCGCCCAGGTACTGGACCAGGTTGTAAGTGAACGAGTCGTAGCTGTCGAGAACAAAAACCATGATTGAGTCCAGTGTAGCGCGCTGCGTCGGAACAAATTTCCATTTCCCGCGTCCAACATTCGCGCTATAGTTTCACTATCGTCCGCGGAGGCCCCAATGAACCGCATTCCCAACCTGCTTCTCATCGCATGTTTCGCGGCTGCGGCAAGCGCGCAGACCGCCCAGTCCCCGGGAACGCCCGACCGCAACACTGCCGCAAAGGTTTTCATACAGGACGGCGGCGTCAACGAGGTGCTGCAAAGCATCTACATTCCCCCGCTGCTCAACGCGCCCTTCACCGCCCTAGTCCACACCGAGTGGACCAGGCCAATGGCCAACGGCGGGACATATACCTTTGTGAACCAGCGCATGGTTGCTCGCGACGGCCGCGGCCGCATCTACGAGGAGCGCTGGCTGCTTGCGCCCAAGGGCAGCGAAGACCAGTCGCGCATGAACGTAATTCAGATTGCCGACCCCGTGGCCCACACGTTGTATAACTGCTTCACTCTGCGAACCCCGCATCGCTGCGAACTCGATAAATATGCGGAGCTCGCACTCACATCGTACAGGCCACCTGTCCTGGCCAGCGGCCCACTGGCTAACAACCAGGGAACCCGCATCCATGAGGATCTGGGCAAGCGCTTGATTGAAGGCATTGAAACCGTGGGAACCCGCGACACCGTGGATTACAACGCCGGAGTAATGGGCAGCGACCAGCCGTTTTCCGTTTGGCGCGAGTTCTGGCAGTCGCCGCAGATAGGCGTGAACCTTTACTCCGAGGTGGCCAATCCGTCGGTGGGCAAACAGGTGTTCACGCTGAGCGACGTGCTGCTCTCCGAGCCCGACCCCAGCCTCTTCGATCTCCCCGACGGCTTTGAAGTGGTCGATCACCGCAAGCCGCCCCGAGTGGAGCAGCCGCAGTAACGCCTACACCCTTGCGGAACAACCAGCGGCCCAAGCGGCATTATGTTCCATGTACATCACTGCCCAAGCGATACAGACGGCTCGGCGTACTGCGCCGTCGATGCCTCTCCCGCTCCTAAACGCGTAAGCGTGAGCACGGTAATGTCGTCGTCCTGGCCGAAGGCTACGGCGGCTTCGGTTGCCTGGTCGGCGGTCGGGCCGGCGGCGAAGAGAGTGCGCAGGCGGTCAAAGCCGTAGAGTTCGCCCGTGACGCTGCGGGCTTCGAGCAGGCCGTCGGTGTAGAGCGCGAGGCAGTCGGCGGGATTGAGCTGGAGTGCAGTCTCATCGTAGGAAGCCTCGGCGGCAATGCCGAGCGGCAACGCTCCGGGTAGATCGAGTTCGCGGTCGTTGAGGAAGGGCGGCAAGTGGCCGGCGCAGGCGAGTGCGCATTTGCCCGCAGCGTCGAGGCGGAGGGCGAGGGCGGTGGCAAAACCGCCATGCAGCCTGCCCACTAGCCGATCATTCACTTCCGCCAATAGCTTGCCGGGTTCTGAGAATATCGGCGCCAATGCGCGCACCAACCCCACAATCAAGGACACGGCCATGGCGGCTTTGAGGCCTTTGCCGCTGACGTCGCCGAGCACGATGAGGGTGGAGCCGTCGGCCAGCGAAATGATCTGGAAGAAGTCGCCGCCCACTTCGAGCGCGGGTTTGTAGGCACTGGTGAGGGTAAAACCGGAGATCTCCGGCAGCGACTCGGGGATAAGCACCTGCTGCAGCTGGCGGGCGTTTTGCAAATCCTGCTCCAGGGCGGCTTGCCGGTCGCGGCCTTCCGCGGAAAAACGATAGATGGCGTAGACCAGGCTGAAGAGCAACAATGAATCGGCGATGGTTTGCATGTTTACATCGCTGCCCAGGACTTGAAATAAGGGGGCCGAAAGGGTGTCGGCGAGAGTCCAGTGGGTGAAGCGCCTGCCCTCCGCAGCCGCGACAAAGACCATGTAGTACGTGGAGGAAAAGGCAATGACAGAAGCAAACAGCCACCGGGAGCGGTGAAGCTTGCGACGCCCGAACAAAGCAACCGAGACCGGCGCCAGGTTCCATAGTCCAAAAGGAACGTAAAGAAAGGTAAAGACTGCGTCCGATACCTGTGCGGTGAGCCGATAGGGAGTTCGCCAGAGAAAGTAGGCGGCCGCTGCATCCAGAACTCCGGCTGTGATCGCCACAAACGCAACGATTCGGGTGAGGCGCATAAGCCTGCGATTCCCGCGCAGGTCAAGCAGCCAGCAGCTCAGATACCAGAGCGAGACGTTGACGGCACAGTTAAAGATCCCGTTCAAGCTGGCAGTAATATGCCACGGCCACGGAACAAAGAGACTTCCGAATACATTCTCGCCGAGAATCCCCAGAAGGTAGCAAGAGGCCCACATCAGCAGAGCCTGCGAGCGATCCCGAATCCACAAGCCGAAAGCAAGCAGGCCGAGCAAGCCAAACAGCGAATAGATCCCAATGAACAGCGCGCGACTCTGCAACCACCGGTAGTCGGCCTGGGCCTTGAGCGCGCCAACTGCATCGGGACTGCCGAAGGCCATCGGCTCGGCAAAGCCGCCGCCCAGCCCCGTGTCCTGGGAGGCGAGGAACCCCGTCCACACGCGCACTGCGAGAACGCCGCGCCGCGCCGGGCCCATGCCAAAAGTCTGCGCGGGAGCTGGGTAAAAGATGACTGGCTGCGGCGGCATATGGCCGTGGCTCGCAATGAGCTGGCCGTTCCAATAGATTTCGTAGACGTCGTTGATTTCCGGAACGAACAAGGCGAGGTCGGACGATGCCCCGGGGGTTGGCGTGATGTCCAGCGCGCGGCGATACCAGGCGAAGCCGGTGTAGGCGAAGTGACCCTGCATTCCCCAGGGTTCGTCGGCGGTGATCTGTTCCCAATGGGAATCATCGAAGGCAGGATCGGCCCAGGCCAGGTCGTCGCCGAGGTGGTACTGCCACAGCCCGTCGAGCGGAATCGTACTCTTGCCAAGGCCGCTCACCACCAGTGGCGATGCGGCCGGAGTCTGCTGGGCAGCCGCGAAGAGCACAAGTGTCCCCAGTAGGGTTGTCACCAGACCCGCATTTCTGACCCGCGTTACTCGTCGCATCGTTCCGCAATCATAAACGGGCAGATGCCCGATGCACGCCGATATCCTTGTTCAGCGTTGCAACTTTGCTTGCGCGTACACGAGCCAAAATGCCAAACTGGCCTTGGTCGGCAACCATGGTTCTTCATTTTCTGGTTCAAGGTCGCGTTCAGGGAGTTGGCTTTCGCTGGTTCGTACACCGCGAGGCCAGCGAGCTGGACCTGCGCGGCTGGGTGCGCAACACCGAGAACGGCGAAGTGGAAGTGGTGGCGCATGGCGAAGAGGCCGACCTTGCCGAACTGCGCGCCAGCCTGCGCAGGGGGCCGCGCGGTAGCCGCGTTGACCGCCTCATCGAGCACTATCTCGACGAAAGCGAGGCAGCCGGCCTCAGTTCGTTCCGCATTGAAGGCGCCTGGTAGAAAGACTGGGATAAGGGGAATAGGGAATAGCGATTAGGGAACTGCTCATCTCATACGGAAGCCGAAGTTGGCATGACACGGTGGTGTTTGGCTTGCGAAGGGGAGGGTGCTCTGAAAGTCAGCAGAGAAGAAGCTGTTCCCTGTTCCCCAATCCCTGTTCCCCTGATCCCTAATCCCTATTCCCTATTCCCTATTCCTCTGATCCCTGTCTTCTATAATCGTTTGGGAAGACGAACCGGTTTCGCCAGTTCCATTCCGCCAAATCCAAGCAAAACAACGGAGCAACCTGCCCCATGGCCGAAGATCGCAAGCCTGTCAATATTGAAGCACTCAAGTCGCTGGTGCGCACGGTGCCCGACTTCCCCAAGCCGGGGATCCTGTTCTACGACATCACCACACTGCTCAAGGACAGAACCGGCTTTGCGCAACTGATCGACGCTCTGGCGGCGCACTACATTCCGCACAAAATCGACCTGGTACTGGGCATCGAGGCCCGCGGATTCATCTTTGGGCCGGCGCTGGCCTATCGGCTGAACGCGGGATTTGTCCCGGTGCGCAAGCCGCGCAAGCTGCCCGCCCCCGTGGCTCGCGTCACGTATGACCTCGAGTATGGCTCCGACAGCCTCGAGATTCACCTGGACGCCATCCAGCCCGGCCAGCGCGTCGTGCTGGTTGACGATCTGCTGGCCACTGGCGGCACCATGGAGGCCACGGTAAAGCTGGTAAAGCAACTGGGCGGAGAGATCGCCGGCCTGGCCTTTGCCATCGAACTCGACTTTCTGAAGGGCCGCGAACGGTTCACGGAATACGACGTCTTCAGCCTGCTTCATTACGACGAGTAGATGTTACCGGCTTGAAGCGCCGCCGGGCCGGCCGGGGACGGCTTTGCGCAGTTTGCGGCAGAAGAAGCCAACGCACCCAAGCAGTCCGCTGCCGAGCAATACCATACTGTTCGGCTCAGGCGTATTCAGGCTGTTCAGCTCAGGCGTAATTGAGGGCGGAGGGTCTTCAATGAAGATCTGAGGCAGGCCCCCCTGCGACTGAGTACCAGCCAATGGAATCAGGATTCTGAATCGGTTGTAGGCGCTTGCCGGCTCCGCGGAAGCAGCAGCCTCAGCCGCCGCCAACTGGGCGTTGTCACTGCCGGCAACACCGCTGGAAAACAAACCCCAGGCAGCCAATTGATCCTCGTTGCTGGTGGCCGCGGTTGCGGTTTCCGCATCGTTGAATAGCCATGCCGCCACGGAATAATCGCTGGTCCCAATCAAAGCATCCGCCGCGGGGATCGAGTAGACATCTGCCGTCCAACTCTCGCCGGAGTATATCTCGTTGGTAAAACTGAGGCACATCATCGAGGTATAAGTGATGCTCCCGTTCACGCTGAAGTTGTAGGGATAGGTGTAATACCCATCGGTCTGATTGCCAGGACCTACATTTTCGAACGTCAGAGTAACTGTATCCGCAGAAGCCTTCGCTGGGTTGAACACGGTGCAAAAAGCGGATAAGGCGAGAAGCGCGCAAACGCCAATGTTTTTCGTCGATTTGCCGCGCTCTTGCGCGTTGCGGCTGTGTGAGCTTTTGCAAAGCTCGCTGATGTACGTTCCAGTTGTGTCTTTCATATTTCCAACTCCGTCCATTGCTCTGTGGCAAATTGGCAAAGTTATCCGCGCCGCCGAGCGAGTTCCTCTCGCGCATAACCGTCCGTGAGGCAACCATGTAGCTGATTGCCTGTAGCAGTGCATCTGGAGAACCAAAGGCTGGCGGGAGAGGAATCGATAAGTTAGAGATTGCTAATCCGGAAAATGCGAGTGCTTTCCGAAATGGATCGGAAAGTAACTTATTTGTATGTGTGGGCATTACTCTAGATTGAACCTGGGTAATTATCGGCTATTGAATTACTGGAAGAGTCTGTGCTCAACTTATGGCTTCGCTCGCAGTCGCAGCGTCCCGTTTCGGCAGGCCTCAACACGCCATCGCCCCGCGCGAAATCCGCTTTTCTGAAACAATGCCCGCTCTTTCAATGCTCGCTTACGACGCGCTTTCAGGGTCCGCGTCCGCCGCGGTTGCGCCCACGGCCTCGGCCGCCGTCGCATCCTGGAACATCTGGGCGTCCGCAAATCGGTAGCCCACATACACATCCGTCAGCAGATAAAGCGGATTGGAGGGATCGTCCTCGATCTTTTTGCGCAACTGGCGAACAAAGGTGCGCAGGTACTCCACCTCTTCGCGGCAATCGGCGCCCCACACAGCCGTGAGCAGCTTGGCGTAGGTCACCACGCGGCCTGCGCGGCTCATCAGGCAATGCAGAATATCAAATTCCTTGCGCGTAAGGTGTACCGCCTGGCCGCGCCTGGTTACCAGCCGCCGCACCGGCTCCAGACGTATCTCCCCAATTTCGATGGGCGCGTCGTCGGCGCGCAGCGGAGCCTTGACGCGACGGACCGCAGCCCGGATGCGCGCGATCAGTTCCCGAGTACTGAAGGGCTTGGTGACATAATCGTCCGCGCCCAGGTCGAGCGCCTCCACCTTCTCCGCTTCCTGGTCGCGCACGGTCAGCATCAGGACGGGCAGCCTGGGCGCAAACGCGCGAATGCGGCGAAGCGTCTCCACGCCGCCAATGCCGGGCATATTCACGTCCAGCAGCACCGCGTCATACACAGCCGCGCGCAGCACCTGCAGCGCCTCCTCGCCTCTCGATGCTTCGAAAACCTGAAAGCCAAGCTCAACCAGCGGGGGCCGCAGGGCCCTTCGTATGGCCGATTCGTCGTCAACCACCAGAATGCGAAGTTCAGGCTGCATCGCCATGATCACCTCTTCAATTCCAGAGCCGGGATGGCCGCAAAAAATGTGGTTCCTTCAATCTCATCGCTTGTCACCCAAACATAACCGCCGTGAATCAACGCCACTCGCTTGGCGACGGAAAGCCCGATTCCCGTGCCGGGAGCCCGGTTGGAGTAATTCGAAGAACGATAATACCGATCGAATATCCGATCCCGGTCGGCCATGGGAATTACCGGACCGTAGCTGTTTACAGAAAAAATCACTTCTTTATTCAACAACTCCACGCGAAGAGTAATGGTCGTTCCGAATATGGAGTATTTGCATGCGTTGTCGATGTATTGTGTCAACAGCATAACCATAAGCTGGCGATCGCAGCAGAGGATCAGGTTCTCATCCTGCAGCTCGACGGACACCTTCATGCTTGCCAACCGGTCCCGCAGGCTGGCCAGCACCTCTTCGATCATGGCCCCCACGCCCACAGGAACGGCAAGTATCGCAACCTCGCCCGCATCCAGGCGTGCGGTGGTCAGCAGCCGGTTGGTCAGATCGTTCAGCAGGCCCGTTTGTTCGTCGATCAGCCCCACTAACTCCGCCTGTCCAGCCGACAGGTGTCCCATCTCCCCCAGCCCGGTGCTGGCCGCGCGAATCGCCGTCAGCGGCGTCTTGTACGCGTGCGCCAGGCTGTCGAGCACAGTGGCCCGAAGCTGCTCGGTGCGCCGTTCGGTCTCAATGCGGCTCTCGTTGGCGAACGCGCGATAGCGGTCGAAGGTAATGGCAATCAGCGAGGCGATGGCATTGTTGGTCAGCGGGCTGGTTTCGCCGCGAACCACTAGGCTGCCAACGGGAACCGTTCCCAGCCGCACCACGCGCCGTCCCACTCCGGTTTCAGCGTCGTCGTCCGAGGTTTCGAAATAATAAACGTTCTGCGCCATCTCCTGCGGATCGACGGTCCAATAGCCCGCCTGGTACACATCGTGAAGGTCGGCATCGAAAACCGCCACCGCCTCCAGTTCGAATATCTCGTGTACCAGCTCAGCCAACTGCGGCCCGGGCTCCTCGTGCAGGTTCATCTTCAACGTCCGCCGGCTCAACTCATACAGGTCGTGCATCTGGCTGCCCCACGACTCAGCCTCCCGGGCATGTCCCGTAACCTGCGCGGAAAGCCGGCTCACCACCAGCGCCACCAGTACGAATATGAGAAGCGTCACCGAGTTGGCCGGGTCGGTCGCCGGGTTTGCCTGGGCATGAAGGTGGGGCTCGCCGGCGTTCAAGATGCTATGCGCAACAACCGCCGAAAGCGAAACGATCAGCGCCTGCCAGAATCCGCAAAACAGGGCGATGGGAATCACAATCAGCAGATAGAGCAGAACCGCGATGGGAACCAGCCAGCCCGACCAGTGGGCCACGGCCGCCGCCAGAATCACCCCCACAATCCCCAGGGCGCACTCCAACACAAACAGCAGGATTCGCGCTCCGGAGCCACGCGCGCGCCGGCTCCCGAGGACAATCCGCACTGGCAAACTGCTTCCAGACAACCGGCCACCCACCTCTTCAAAGGAATCGCGGAACTTCCCGTGGCATTCCACAGGCGACAGCGGGATTAACCGCGCGGATCACGCACCGAGTCGAGTCCCGTGCGCTCTAGAATTTTAGAACTCTCCGCAAACCTTGCCAGCGACGGCCTATCCGGCGTGCAAGAAAATCTTTTCTTTCCATCATAGGTTATTTATGTTCCGTTCGCATTTTTGAGGGCAGTCCGCTTCCACAGCTCCGGGTGGAGCAGGTAGGTATGTACCACGGACGGCCGTATCGGTTGCGGACTTAGGAGCATTCGTCCTCGCGGCCGCGTTTCGCAGCCATGTTTCTTAACGCTCCGGGATGGGGCGCTCTTCATCCAGGTAGTGATCCGCGACGATAATCTTGTGCGCCAGCCCCAGCTTGCCCAGCCAGGTAATGATAATGGCGTTCAGGTCCAGCTCATACTTGTGCAGGCCGTGAAAGGCTGAGCGCGGATAGCGATGATGGTTGTTATGGAAACCGTCGCCGAAGGTGATGGCGGCAAGAAAGTGATTGTTCATGCTCTTGTCACCCATTTTGTAGTTCTGGTAACCGAAGGTGTGGCCGAAGGAGTTGACGGCCCACACCGAGTGCTGGAATAACATGGTGCGCAGGCAGGCGGCCCAAACGCAGCCCCAGGCGTCGGCGCGGCCGCCAAACGCGTAGCCGATCAGCGCTGGAATGGCGAGCGAAAGCACAGGCCACAGGTAGTGGGTGCGGTCGAAGAACCGGATGATGGGGTCGCGCACCAGGTCTCGCCCGTAGATGTTCCGGTCGGTGACGGTGTCATCGAACATCCACCCGATGTGGGAGTGGAAAAGCCCCTTGAGCGAGTTGAAGTTGAGACAGTGCCCGTCCACGACGGGACTGTGGGCGTCGCCGCAATGGTCGGTTTGGGCGTGGTGGCGCCGGTGGTCGCAGCACCAGGTCAACAGCGAACTCTGGAAGGACATCGAGCCGGCCGCGCCGAGCAAATAAGCCACCCAGGGATACGTCTGGTAGCTCTTGTGCGAAAAGTAGCGGTGGAAGCCGACACCGGTCCCCATGCCGATAATGAAGTAGCCGACGAGGAAGGTCACCACCTCGACGGCGTGGATGGGATGGGCGCGGAGCCAGAAAATGTCGGCCACGGAACCGGCGAAGGGGATGCCGATCAGAAAGGTGTTGTCGATCTTCTTCTTGAGAGCCGCCCGCCCGAGGATCACGCCAAGCGCCTGCGCGGCGGCAACGCCCGGTGGAGTCAAGTCCGCTACCGGCTGGGGCATAGGGGAGATAGCCACTGTGCAGGCTCCGTTTCTTTGAGATCGCTCAGCCGCTTCAGCTCACACGGTGGAGCGGCTACTGGCCATACCGCCTGCACCCCCGTTCACCGAGCGCCACTACCATTTTCTTATCACACTTAGGGCCTACTTGCTGGGTTTTGATGCGGCGACCGCAGAAGCTTTAACCCGGTACTTGCCCTCATCGTCGCTCAATTGCCCGAATACAAGATCCTTATCCACCTCGCGACTGGAATTGGGCCCAAATCCGTATTGATGCGCGGTCATTGTAACCTTGGCTTCGAAGTAGTAAACCTTGCCCGCTTCGGCGGTGAAGGAAGTCAGGCCGACCTTCGCTTTCAACTTACCAAAAACAGACTGCCAGTCAGTGCAAAGATGATGTTCGCCCGGAGCGACATCCAGCGTGAAATAGGAGCTGCCTTTGTTGGCGCCAACCCATGTCCCATCCAAACCGAAACGGCTTGTAGGGGAACCGCAGCCGAAGCATCCGTCCAGAGTCTCGATAAAAACGATCTGCGCCTTGCCGTCTGCGGGAGGGGCGGGCGGAGGCGGATTCTTTTGCGTGGCGACGTCGAATTTAACGCTGTCGTCGCCGCAGGCATCTGGAAGAATCGTCTTGGCGCGAGCCTGTGATGCTGCGAGGAGCGACGCAGAAAGGAGGAATGCAACGAGTCTGGGTTTCATGGCAACCATCCTAAAAGGCAGGAGGCCTTATGTCCAGTTATTGAACTCTACCTGGTCAGGACGGTAGAGAGTGAATTCAATTAAGGAGTAGAATGGACCCGGTCCCCCACGCGATCGCGCCCCTGCTGCACGGGTCGAAGGGCGGGAAACGACACGTGACGGGTCAAAGATGGGAGGAACCCAGCCGCAGCGCTCCCATACCAATTGATCTCAGGGCTCGACATTTTAGGGGTTCTGTCCGGATTGCCGACAAACCAGGAGTTGCCCACCTCAGGGCGTGATCGGGCCGTGCCCTGGTTCAGCCATCGCAGGCGGCGAAGAAAGGCCCAATGTCGTGATCAACTGGTCGGGGAGTTCCTCAAAATAGAGAACCGCCGATCTTGCGCGATGACGGTTCAACGCCCAAAGCCCGAAAGTTGCGGCGATAAGGGAAATGAAGAGACAGGCATAGCGGAAGGGATCGCCGAGCGCTTGCATTTCGAACGGCGCAAACGAGAGTGCAAGGACCAGCAGGACGATGACGGATCCCCAGAACGCGAATTGAACATTCGATTTCCCCGGCAAGTAGGAACAGGTGAAAGGCACTTTATAAAAGCCGATGAGACTGACCTCGGTAAAGAAGCAGCCAAGAAGAGCCAAGATCGCGAGGTGTTCCAGCACCTGATACCAGGGCTTGAAGGATAACGACAGGCCAGCCGCGACCACCCAAACCGGGACCACCGCAAACAGGAGCTGGCAGCACCGGGTTGCGGCCAGGTACTTGTGGGACGGGCTAATCTGCGTGACACGCAACATCCAGTTGGCGTTCAGAGAAATCGGCAGTGGAAATACATTTCGCATTCCTGCGACCGCAAGGGCCATCATCGAAATTGTTGGAGTAAGAAATTCGGGAGTCAATGGACGGAGCGCAAGCGTTGTCAGTTCGGTACGTGTCAAGGCAAGCGCAATGGCGAAGACGATGGAGAGATAAAACGCCAGGACAACGCGATGCTGGCGGCTGCGCGTGATCGAACGGAAGCTGAAGAGGACGATGGCGGTTTGCAGAGGACCGCCAAAGCGTGGCGTCCAATGCAAACCTCCTGCTCGCGGCATTAGGTCCGGTTCTTCGACGGTTTTCTTCATGGTCCGCAAATAGCAGAGGATCAAAGATGCGGCTGCTCCGAATACAGCGCATCCCAGAGCGATCCATGCCCGATTCGCCAGCCACGCAAGCGCCGGAGGTAACGAACCATTCAGCTGGTTGAACAGCGCGAAGAACCAGTATGGGGGCGAGAACGCAAGGATCCGATGATTACGCGGGGAGACCCATTCAGCCAGATCGGTGAAGGTTGGCAAGAGAAAGAACGCCCCGAGAAAGAGACCGTACGCGCCGAGTTGCAGGAGGGCCGAGAGGCTCAGGAAGACGCGGCGCGGCAACAACAGTGCGCTGAATCCTTGAATGGTGAGCACTGCACAGTAGAGGAACAGGCTGGCAGCGACCATGGTGAACCAGTAGGCCGGGCAGAAACGCAGTACCCCCGGAGAGCCCGCCAGAACGAGGGGCCACGCAAAGCCCGAGCCGATGTTCAAGGCAAGGATCGACATGCCCACAATGGCCCCCGACGCAGAGACCTTTGCAAGAAGAATGGTGAGCGGGCGGACGGGCAGCGGCGAGAGCACCATGACATCGCGCCGGTCGGGAAAGATACTGTCCCAGCTGACGACCGCGATGAGCCCAACGACCAGCATCATATCGCAGATGAGCGACTGTTCCTTGCCCCAGGCAAGCACCAGCTGAGCCGCCGGAGCTGGCGATGAACCCAACAATAACAAAGCGCCGAGGACCTGAAGCAGGCTGATCATGATGAGCACGCCGGCAAACTGGCCGAGGAACCGTGGTATGTCGGCTTCGATCGACAGGGCCTCAAGATCGATGACGCGCAGAAGGAACTGGCCGTAGAGGACGCGAAAGGTGAGCGGAAGGCGCGCGATGAGCTTGCGAATCGGCTTAGGCACGGATGAGGTCGGCAATCTGCCGCGCCATGGAGCCAGTGTCCTGCTCCACGGCGAGCTGCGAGAAGATGGCTTCGAGCGTGGGCAGCTCCATCAACGAACGGAGGTGTGCGATGGAGTCGTCGGCAACGAGTTTGCCGCGGTGCAGGATCACGACGCGCGTACTGACGCGCTCGACCGTGTCGAGTTCGTGCGAGCTGAAGAGCACCACCTTTCCGCGCGCTGCAAGTTCCTGAATGAGGCTACGCAGCACCAGGGCAGAGCTGACATCGAGCCCCGAGAAAGGCTCGTCGAGAAGGAGAAGATCAGGATTGTGCAGGAGCGCCGCGGCGATGAGAACTTTCTGGCGCATGCCCTTCGAATAGCCGGAGATGGACGCGTGCCGGTCGTCATGAAGAGACAACAGCCGCAGAAGGCCGTCGATTCGCGCCGAGGACTCTCGCTGCGGCAAATTGCGGAGCTGCGAGACCATGGTGAGGTATTCGGTCCCGGAGAGATGCGTGTAGAGGTACGGCTCCTCGGGAACATAGCCCATGCGCCGTTTGTAGGCAATTAGGTCATCCTGAATTGGTTTGCCCTCAAAGAGGATGCGGCCGAATGTCATCTCGATGAGGCCAGTGATCATTTTCATGGTGGTGGACTTGCCGGAGCCATTCGGTCCAAGATAGCCGGTAACTTCACCAGGATTGGCACAAAAGCTGACGTCGTCCACTGCTGGAATGCCGGAGAAGTGCTTGGAGACATGTTGGAGATCGAGCATCGTAGTTCTACTCCTCCCGCAGGGCAACGAGCGGATTGATACTCGCGGCGTGACGTGCTGGTACGTAGCATGCAATCGCCGCCAGCAGAACAAAAAAAGACGGAATCCCGAGAGTGAGTCCGGGATCTGATGCGGCCGGTCCGATGACCTGCGCCATCGGCGCCGATATGGCCGCCAAGATCCTAGCCAACCCCGAGGCCACCAAAAATCCAAGCACCGCACCCGAGAGGACCATCGCGATGCCTTCTCCCATTACTAAGCGCAGCGCGTCCATTCGCCGCGCCCCAAGAGCGATCCGAATTCCGATCTCCTTTTGGCGGCGCTGCACTGTCTGCGCCGTAACACCCGCCAAACCCAGGCAGGCCAGAATCAGTCCGAACACTCCGATGGGCGTATAGGAAGCTGTGATCATGGAGGCTAGGCGGTCTTGCTCTGAAAGGTATTCCGGCATCGTTTGTGGATGGAATATGGTTATTCGAGGATCAATGGCCGCCAATTCGCTGTTGATTGCAGCGATTCCAACTGGAGTGTAGGCGCGTATCACCACGGTCGTTCCCTCGATGTCGGACCGCTGAAGGTCATTCACTGTCAGGGGCGCCAGTATCACTGGAACTGCGTGGCCCCCGAGAATCGTCATAGGCAAATATCGGACGACGGCGGCAACCTGATAGGCTTGCTCACCAACTTGGATACGACGTCCGAGTGGATCCTCGCTCTGAAATAGGTCAGTCGCGGCGACCTGATTGATGGCGATCGGCAGAACCTTTCCCGAACCATCATCCATCAGTAGGGTTCGGTCTTCGAAGTCCGTACCGCGGAGGATTGCGGCGCCGACCGTGGTCAGGAAATTCGGCCCCACACGCTGAAAGGCAACTGAACGGTCACCTATCGAGGGGACCGACACCTTTGTATCCGGAGTGGACTTGCTAACCGGCGGCCCGTCAGCCAAGCTCACACTTTCCACACCGCCAAGTCGAGCCAGTCTCTCTGGTATCCGCCGCAGGGCCTCTGCACATTCAGGGCCGGTCAATCCGTCGCGGGTTGGGTCCACGGAAAAGAACGAAATGGGAGCGCTGTCGAATCCCGGGTCTACCTTCGAGCCAGTTTGAGCCCCGATTACAATGAAACCCGCTATCAGAACCAGCGTCATAGCCGCCATTACCTGGCCAACTACGAACAGATTCCTTATTCCAAACCTGCGATGCCCACGCAGTCCGTTGAATAGTCCTGCTTTCATAACGTCTGCTGTATCCAAGCCGGTAACGACAATCGCTGGGATCAGCCCAAATCCGATAGCAACCAACCCAGAGATCGCGAACGTAAACAGCGCAACTTTGAAGTCTGGACCGGATATCAGCACATCTAGCAGTGGATTCGAATCCGCCTGAACCCTCCGTAGGAGTCTGAAGATCAGAATCGCTGTGGCCAGGCCAGCGAATCCGCCCAGAATTGCCAATACAGCGCTCTCTGTTACCAGTTGGCGCACCAAGCGGAACCGGTTCGCTCCAATGGAAAGGCGGATCGCAATTTCCTTGAAACGCGCAGCCCCTCGTGCCAGCATGAGTCCGCCCAAGTTCGCACAAATCAACCCAAGTACCGCAAGAACCAGCGCGCCGTAGAAAATGTAGAGGATGGCGCGGGCCTCGGGCGGAAGTGGCATCACTGTTCCGTCAGGCATGAGATGCGCGAGCTTTCCCTTCTGCTGAGGCCGAGTTTGAAGATGTCGTGTCTCCGCGTCGAGCTGCGCCTCGGCGGTGGCAATCGTCGTGCCAGGTTTCAGTCTGAGCAGTAGCCAGAACGCTGGCTGCGTGTTTCGATGGAGAACATTGTCCCGCAGTTCCGGCGCAATCGCCGCGTTTGACGTCACCGGAATAAACAGATCCGGCACACTGAGAGAACCGGTCCCCGTTCCGAAGAAGCCTCGTGGGCACACGCCGAGAATTGGCACTACAGACCCATTAATGCGAAGTCTTCGGCCAACCGCGTGTGGATCCGAATGAAGTCGAGTTCGCCAAAAGCGCTCTGTCACGACGACGACCGGCGCGCTGCCTTCCCGTTCGGACCGCGTATTGAAGAATCTGCCGAGTTGCGGATGCACCGCTAATGTTTCGAAGTACTCGGGGGAAACGAGAATCCCGGTCACACGCTCCGAGCCCTCTCCTTCGAAACTCACGTTGAATGGTGCTGGCGACATAAATGCCGCTGCTTTCCATGCGGCATAGCCATCACCCTGATACGTTTTGAACCACGGATATGGAATGGGGGCTTGCATGATTGCGAGCCGTTCCGGTTCGGGGACGGCTGGTAAGGGTGCTAGAGCCCCGTTCAGAAAGGCAAAAATAACGCTGCACAGACCAATACCAAGAGCTAAAGTGAGGATCGCAAACGAGGCGAATCCAGGGCTTCTAGCGAGCTTGCGGAAGCCGTATCGCGTGTCCTGTAGCACATCGCTCCAGTATTCCCTAAGCCGCTTGCGGCGTTCGATACGATTGCCAATGCGTTCACCTTCACCCTGGAGAGCACCAAGGTTTCCAAACTGCCGTTCAGCTTCCTTGCGGGCTTCATCTTCTGCCCATCCCTGCGCCATAAGGCTCTCCGCTTTAGCTTCGATGTGGAAGCGAAGCTCCTGATTGATGTCCGAGGCAACGTCGGCACCAAGCAAGCGGTCATACCGACGCCACATGCGATTCAGGTTCATCGGATTTCCTCCGCCAGCGGCCGATTGGGCTGCTCAGCAGCGAGCACTTTGGATACTGCAGCTGCGTATGTGTGCCACGTCGTTGTTTCCTGCTGGAGCTGGCGTCGTCCCTTCGCGGTCAAGCGATAGAACTTGGCTTTGCGGTTGTTCTCCGAAAGGCCCCAGTCAGATTGCAGCAGTCCCTTGCTCTCGAGGCGCCAAAGTGCGGGGTACAGTGTGCCCTCTTCGAGAAGCAACGCATCGTCACTTTGCTCGCGGATGAAGCTGGTGATGGCATACCCATGGAGAGGTCCCCAAACACAAGACTTCAAGATGAGAACATCGAGTGTTCCGCGAAGGAATTCCAGTTTGGTTGCGTCCATCCCCACCCCTAGCAATACAAGGGGGATGATCTCAGATTCTCCCAAGAAATACAAGGGGGCACTTTTGGGAACAATGTCACCATCACCTCAGCGCGTTCGCCCGGACGGAAAAGCCATCAGAATTCGTTGAATAATGTTGAAGAATGTGATGAAGGAAGGCATTCGCAAAACGCGATAGCCAGTCGTCGAGGAGTTCCGCCTGAGTCACCGGCTATCCGGAAGTAACTCATTGAGTTGGCGACAGCCGGATTACGACCGCTCTCCTGAGATCCATACGGGGTCTCACCTTCGGCAACCATTGGCTATTCGTCTGATCGGTCCCCCCATCCGAAATCTCGCCGAGCCTTACAAAACCCTTATTTACCAGGCGCCAATTCCCGCTACAGTTGAAACAGACCCCCGGATGGAGTTCCCCGCGCGATGGGCTTTTACGACGGCTTGCAAACAGGCTCGCAAATCGACTCTTACCGTATTGACGCGCCGGTTGCTCGCAGCGGGATGGCCTCGATCTATCGCGCTACCGACCTGCGCGACAACCGCGTCGTCGCCCTCAAAATTCCCCATCCCGACCTCGAAGCCGATCCCATCCTCTTCGATCGTTTCAAGCGCGAGTCTGGAATCGGGGAGCGGCTGAACCATCCAAAGGTGATGCGCGTCTACGGCGGCGAGAAACACTCCCGCGTTTACATGGTGATGGAGTGGTGCGACGGGCAACTGCTGCGCAATATCCTGGCCCAGGACAGAATCCCCCACGACCGCTCCATCCGCATCGCCATTGGCGTCCTTGAGGCTTTGGAGTACGTCCACGCCAACGGCGTTGTTCACCGCGATCTGAAACCGGAAAACATCATGGTCGATGATCAGGACAACATCAAGCTGATCGACTTCGGCATTGCCGGCGACGCCTCAGCGCGCCGCCTCACTTATGCCAACTTCACCGCCGCGCTGGGCACCCCGGACTACATCTCTCCCGAGCAGGTGAAAGGCAGGCGCGGCGATGGCCGCTCCGACATCTATACTATGGGCGTAATTCTCTACGAAATGCTCGCCGGCAAGCTGCCCTTTCGCGGCTCGTCGCCGCTTGAAAACATGAACGAGCGCCTGCTCAACCACCCCATCCCGCCCCGCGTCGCCGATCCTTCAGTCACCCCCCAGTTGCAGGAGGTTCTGTACCGCGCTTTGGAACGGGATCCACGAAACCGGTACGCCAAGGCGCACGACTTCGCCTGGGATCTGGCTCACCTGGACCAGGTGAGCGTCGAAGACCGCCCAGAGCTGCGCGACTGGCAAAAACGAAAATCCCTCCGTTGGCGCAAGATATTCTATTATTTCGGCCTGGCGCTCATTCCGGTCGCCATCTTGCTTCTCATGGTTATCGTTGCCCATCGCAGGTGACGGCATTTTTCCCGCCGGCCGTATTCAGAATCTTAATGATTTCTTTATGCCCCAAGCCCTAGCATTCTGTTGAATACTCACCACCACGTTTTCTCGCCAAAAGGAGATCCATGACCACAAAGTACAAGCTCGAATACATCTGGCTCGACGGCTACAAACCCGTTCCTGGGCTGCGCGGCAAAAGTCTGCTCAAGGCATTTGAGACCCCACCCACCCTCGAAGATTTGCCGCTTTGGGGTTTTGACGGCAGTTCCACCAATCAGGCCGAAGGCAGCAAGTCCGACTGCGTGCTAAAGCCTGTAGCCTCTTATCCCGATCCAACCCGCGAGAACGCCTTCCTCGTTCTCAGCGAAGTCATGCACCCCGATGGCACCCCGCACTCCACCAACTATCGCGCTACCATCGAAAACGATCCTGACTTGTGGGTTGGCCTGGAGCAGGAGTACTTCCTCTATAAGGATGGCGTTCCTCTTGGCTGGCCGCAAGGCGGATTCCCGCTTGTTCCCCAGGGCCCGTACTATTGCGGTGTTGGCTACAAATACATGGGAAGCATTGCCCGTGAGATCGTCGACACACACTGGGAATACTGTCTGGCCGCAGGCATCAATCATGAAGGCATCAACGCCGAGGTTGCCAAGGGCCAGTGGGAGTTCCAGATCTTCGCCAAGGGCTCAGCCAAAGCAGCCGACGACGTTTGGATGGCTCGCTATCTGCTGATCCGGCTCTGCGAGAAATACGGAGTGGACGTTGTGTTGCACTGCAAGCCGCTCAAGGGTGATTGGAACGGCTCCGGCATGCATTGCAACTTCTCCACCAAGTACCTTCGCGAAGTGGGTGGCAAGGAGTATCTGGAGGCCCTGATGAAGGCATTCGCCGAACACATCCCCGAGCACATCGCGGTGTATGGACCAGACAACCACCTTCGCTTGACCGGCCTTCACGAGACGCAAGCCATCGACAAGTTCAGCTACGGACTTTCCGATCGCGGCGCCTCCATCCGCCTGCCCGTAAACTTCATCAAGAATGGCTACAAGGGCTATCTGGAAGACCGCCGTCCCAACTCCGAAGCCGATCCTTACCAGATCGTCTCGCGCGTCCTGAAGACCATCAACACCGTCCCCAAGCCGTAATCCAACTTTATTACCGGTTGGAAAGTACGCGTCGCACAACTGAGTTGGCAAATATCTCGCAGCACTCGGGGTTGTGGGGAAGTGAGAAGCATACTTTGCTATCCACTTCTTCACGCCCCGTTTCAATTGAGGCCTTCCGCACTTTTCACTTCGTGGTTCGAGTCAGCTGACCACCCCACGCTTTCCCTCCCAAAGGAGATCCATGTCGTCTGAGTACCGCAATTTTCTGGCTTTGTCCTATGAAGAGCTCGAAGAACTGAACCTGGCCGCCAAGGCGGATCGCGTGAACCGTGTTTCTGCCGACGAAATCCGCGAAAAAAGGATCGAGTATCTCACCGGCGAAAAGCGCATCAAGTCCGTGATTGTGATGTTCTCCGATCTGGAAGGCCGCCAGCACCTGCTCGACTACGATAAGAAATTCCTGCTCGGCTCGTGGGAGAACATGACCTTCGACGGCTCGTCGATCCGCGGGTTTACCGAGCAGAAGGAGAGCGACCTGCGCCTGGGGATCGACTGGAGCTCCTTCTACTGGATTCCCGCGGACGTGTTCGGCGCCGGCAAGGTGCTGGTCTTCGGGACAATTCTCGATAGGGACGGCCTGCCATTCCTTGGCGACCTGCGAGGCGTGCTCAAGCAATACTCCGAAAAGCTGTACCAGGAAAAGGGCTACACCCTGAACGCCGCCAACGAAATCGAGGGCTTCCTGTTCGCCGGCGTCGACGCGGAGCAGAAGTACCCCGAGACAGGCAAGTTCGAGTTCGTCAATACCGGCGGCTACTATCGCGCTCTCCCCCTCGATCCTTTGCGCCAGTTCATCGACCGATCGGCCGAAGTGCAGCGCGCCATGGGCTTCCAGAACGAGAAGGATCATCCCGAAGTTGCGCCAAGTCAGTACGAGATTAACTACGGCTATGGCGAGGTGGTGGCCGCCGCCGACCAGATTCAGCTTTACAAGCTGCTTACCCGCCAGGTAGCCAACAGCATGGGCTGCACCGCCTGTTACCTGCCCAAGCCGGTGGTTGGCGTCAACGGCAGCGGCATGCACACCAACATGTCCATTTCGCAGGGCAAAACCAACCTGTTCTGGGATGAGAACGGTCTCGAAAAGCTCTCCTCATTCGGCTGGGAATTTATCGATCGCATTTTGACCTACGCTCTCGATTTCTGCCTCATCCTCAATCCCAGCGTGAATTCCTATCGTCGGCTCGATCCGCATTTTGAAGCGCCCAACCAGATCAAGGCCTCGTCCACCGATCGCGGCTCCATGATCCGCGTGCCTCTCGGCAACAAGCGCTCGATGCGGGTTGAGGTGCGCTCGGTTGCGCCGGACGCTAACCCGTATCTCACTCTCTACACGCTCTTCAAGGCCGGCATCGACGGCGAAACCGCCGAGATCGACAACCTGCGCCAGGCCCATCGCTACCTGCCGGACAATATCCAGCACGCCATCGAGGACTTCAAGTCCTCACCCTGGATCACGGAGATTCTGGGCGCCGACGTGCAGGGCCGTTTCGCCGACCTGAAGCAGGCCGCCGCCGACCGTTCCCCGCGCCTGTTGGGAACCTATGTCAAGGGGTCTGAGGTGCAATATCACCACGAGGTGTATAACCAGTCGCTTTGGAACAACTTTTAGCGGGCCGAATCTCGAGCTCGTCAGACAAATGAACTGTCATCCTGAGCGACCGGCGGGTGGCCCCGGTCTCGGCGATCGTCCCAAATCAAGATGAGGGTGCCCCCGGTCCCTCGCGTTTGGGGACCGCGGAGTGGGCAAATGGGCCGCCTGCGACTCGACCGCCTCTAGTTCTCCGACGGCTTTTCGATGTGGTCGATCACCAGCACCTTCACCGGTCCCTTCGCTGGCTCAACCTTTAACCCAAGCTCCTCCTGCAATGCCCGATCCATTGGAGGCGTGGGGTCCATATCGTCGGGCGCCCGGTCCCGGTATGACCGACCATTGGCCTTCAGAACAAAATCGTACTTGGCCGTCAACCCCGTCTTGTCGAACACCGGCCGCCCAAATTGCACCGTGAGCATACTCACCAACAGACCCATCGAGCAACCATGCGCAAAATAGGTGCATCCATGCTCATCGCAACCCAATTGGTCGAATGCTGGTACGGGATGGTCCCCAAACCTCTTCTTCTCCTCCGCCGAAGGAGGAATCGAGCCTGCCGCGCCCATCTTTGGCCCGCCCTTGGCCACAACCAGGTTGTAGGCGTCGCCTTCTCTCGTCTCCCAGTGCGTCTTCAAGTTGAACCGGTCTTCCAGCAGCGCCAACACCATATGCTGCTGTTCCGCCCATTGGTGCTTGTTGGTCAGCGCCGCCAGCTTCGCATCCGCCTGGCTATCGCTTTTTGCCTCAATCATAAAAAATGTCGGGTATGGCCACTTCGGTGCGTTCACAATCTGATAATCCCACACCCCATATGCCATGCTTATCAAGTTCTCGATCATGGAGTTGGACGCATGAAACGCTGTCGTATGCGGCACAAAAAGCCCCGGAGTAATCGTGAAGCCGGCGCTGATATCAATGTCCTTGTTCTGCCGCACCGACGCCACATCGAACGTCATCGTAGCCACATACGGGGCATCCGCAGTCGCGGACGTAGCCGGTGTAGCCGCCGCGCCCGCTTGCCCCAGCGCAGAGGGCATCGCAAGGGCCATCCAGCCAGCCGTAACGAACAGAACATTGACGCCAAAGTTCAGTTTTCGAAAGTCACAATCGGTCATCGCTAAAACGAACCCCACTCGGAAACGGACCCCAGAATACTCGGTTTCACACAGCTTGGATAGACGCCTTTGTGGCGTCGACGCAGCGCCCACCTGTAAATTATCCGACTCTTGTGCGCCGATATAGGAAGCAAAAATCTCGGACTGCACGGGCAATCAGTTGGAACCATGCGCCACGCGCAGCCGTATTTCCGTGCAAGGCGGCCAATCATGACAAACAATCTGAGAATTGCGGTGCGGCAATTGAAGAAGTCCCCAGGATTTGCAGTAACGGCGATCCTGACATTGGCCCTGGGGATTGGGGCGAATGCCGTGGTCTTCAGCGTGCTGAACGCGCTGGTGCTGCGGCCCGTCAATGTGCCGCATGCACAGAATCTCTACATGGTGCAGCGCTTCCAGTTTCCGTCGCAGTCGTATCCTGATTATCTCGATCTGCGCGACCGGAACCGGACCTTTGATAGCCTTGTGCTCTTCAACATCGTTGGCGCGGTGGGGGTGGATAGCGACGGAAGTCCGTCGACCGCATGGCCCTACGCTGCGAGTGGGAACTACTTTGACGCACTGGGGATTCAGCCCTATCTGGGACGGTTTTATCATGCCGCGGATGAGCACGGTGAGGGCAGCGCCCCGTATGTGGTGCTGAGCTATGCATACTGGCACGGGCATTTTCACGACGATGCGGGCGTAGTGGGGCGGACGGTCAAGATCAACAAGCACCTCTTCACGATCATTGGAGTGGCGCCGGCGGCGTTTCGGGGTACGGAGCTTTTCTTTGCGCCGGCGATGTGGATTCCAATGGTGGAGCTGCCCACCATCGAGGGCGATGACTCGCTGAAATATCGCGGCAATCACTCCGGGTGGGTGGTAGGACGGCTGAAGCCGGGTGTGACGCCGGTGCAGGCGGCACAGGATCTGAATGGAATTGCCGCATGGCTGGCGAAAACCTATCCGGGAGACGACGAGGGCGTGAAGTTCACATTGGCTCGCCCAGGGCTGGTGGGTGACATGCTCGGCGGACCGGCGCGGGCGTTCATGGCGGGACTGATGACGCTGGCGGGGCTCATTCTGCTGGCTGCATGCGCCAACCTGGGAAGCCTGTTTGCGGCGCGGACGGCGGATCGCGCGAAGGAAACGGCACTGCGGCTGGCGCTGGGATCGCGGCGCGGGGCGATCCTCCGCCAGATGCTCACCGAGGCGGTGTTGGTTTCGCTGCTGGGAGGAGCGCTGGGACTTGCCGGGGGCGTGGGCATCCTGCATGTGCTGAGTGCCTGGCAGCCGATTCCCGACGTTCCCATCAATGTGCCGGTGAATCCGGATGCGGGCACGTTTGCTGTGGCGCTGGCCTTGTCGGTGGCCAGCGGCCTGCTGTTCGGCATCGTGCCGGCGCGGCAGGTGCTTCGTTCCGATCCGTGGCAGGTGATTCGCACAGGTGCGGCAAACGTCAGCGGTCTGCGGCGGCTCACGGTTCGGGATTTCCTGCTGGTGGTGCAGATCGCGATTTGCGCCGTGCTCGTGACATCTTCGCTGGTGGCTGTCCGCGGCCTCGTGCGATCGATGCAAAGCAACTTCGGTTTTGAGCCGCAAAACGTGATACTGGTGAACAGCGACCTGCAAATGGCGGGCTACACCGGCGACCGGATGCCGCAGATGCAGCAGCGCATGCTGGATGCCTCGGCAGCTATTCCCGGCGTAACGGCGGCGGGCTATAACGACAACCTGCCGCTGAGCCTGGGCGGCAGCGACTCGTATGTATTCGCCGACAGCACCACCGATTTCCGGCCTACTAAAGAGGCTGCGGACGCCATGAACTACAACATCTCACCGGGCTACCTTCAGGCTGCTGGCACCAAGCTATTGGCGGGAAGAAACCTGACGCTGAACGACGACAAAAAGGCGCCCACGGTGGCGCTGGTCAATCGGCAGTTTGCGATGAAGGTTTTTGGATCTGTCGACAAAGCGGTGGGCGGACATTTCAAGTTTTGGGGCGGAAACCGCGCGGAAGTCGTGGGAGTAGTGGAAGACGGCAGGTACCGCACGCTCACAGAGGATCTGCAGCCTGCCATGTTCTTTTCGTTTCTGCAGCATCAGGAGAGCGGCACGTGGCTCGCGGTACGGTCGAACCGCGATCCGCAGGAGATTTCGAACGCGCTGCAACAGCGGCTGCATGGGCTGGATGCGGGGTTGCCTTTTACGGTGAGGACGTGGAACCAGGAGTTGAGCTCGGCGCTGTTTGCCGCGCGCGTGGCCACGGTGGCGCTTGGGGTGCTGGGAATGCTGGGCGCAATGCTGGCGGTGACGGGAATCTTCGGCATGTCGTCGTATACCGTAAGCAAACGGCTGCGTGAAATCGGGATTCGCATCGCACTGGGCGCGAGGCGCAAACAGGTGCTGCGGTCGGCGCTGGGGCGGGCGTTCGTGTTGCTGTCAGTGGGCTCGGTTGCTGGGATTGTGCTGGGCATTCTGGCGTCCAAGGTGCTGTCTTACATCGTGTACCAGGCCGCGCCCAGGGATCCGGTGGTGCTGGGCGGGGTGGTTTTGACGATGCTGGCGCTGGGGCTGGCGGCTGCCTGGATTCCAGCGCAGCGGGCGCTCGCGGTAAACCCCACGATCCTGATGCGGGAAGAGTGACGGAAGCAGGGACCGGGACGCTGCGGAAAACCTCGCCCGGACGATAGGCCGGGGATTTATCCCCGGCATGAGGCCAATCGAATCATCATGGGCTTTACAGGCTGCGGAAAAACTCATTGCTTTGAAAGGGAACGACTTCAGTCGTGCCGCAAAGGCAATAGAATCAACGTGGGCTTTAGCCCCTGAGGGACGTCTTTCAACGGTTTCACCCGA
>Ga0302202_10000604_pt1 | contig 46917 bp, 41 predicted proteins | sample II_Bog_N3_3_FD_194579 | JGI IMG/M metagenome (GOLD analysis project Ga0302202, IMG submission 194579) | Peat permafrost microbial communities from Stordalen Mire near Abisko, Sweden - II_Bog_N3_3 | ecosystem: Environmental > Terrestrial > Soil > Wetlands > Peat | place: Sweden: Abisko...
CCAAAACCCACACGCTCATAACAACGGCGACCCCGTGTCGGTGACGACCGGTCGCTAGCCCTCGACCCGTTCTCGCGCGGGCGCGATCAGTCGCGCCTGCCCGCGGCGACCCATCCTGAAACCAAAGCTCTGGAAGGAGCAGTCATGAGCACCACCTATCACATCGAGACAACAACACAGCCGCCCGCCCCCGGAAGCAACCGCTGGTATCTCTCTACCGCGCCCATCCTCAGGGCGATCATCCACCTGTGCTTACCGATGGCCGCCGCAATGATCGTCGGCGCGGTCTATAACGTCATCAACGCCGGCTTCATTGGCTCACAGCACAACACGTCCTATTTGGCCGCGATCACCTTCGGCACACCACTGCTCGGGCTCGTGATGGGTGTGGGCGGCGTATTCGGCGCTGGCGGTGGGGCGCTCATCTCGCGCCTGCTCGGCGCCTCCGAGCGCGACCCTGCCAGCGCGAGCGAAATCAGGCGCGTGTCGGCGTTTTCCTTCTGGGGCGCGATCATCGCGGGCGCTGTAATCGGCGGCGCCGGGCTGCTCCTGTTGCATCCGCTGGTGTCGGTTCTCGGCGCAAATTCAGCGGCAGTACCCGCGACGAGCGCCTATGTTGCGGTGCTGCTGGCTTTCGTTCCCGTCCTGGCTGCCGCCTTCTGCCTGGAGCAGCTGGTGCGAGCGGAGGGTGCGTCTCGGCAGGTCATGACCGGGCTCATCGCGTCCACGATTGCCAACGTCGCGTTCGACGTGTTGTTCATCCTCGTCGTGCATTGGGGGGTCGCCGGCGCAGCGCTGTCGATGGGGCTCTCAAACCTCGGAGTCGTGCTGTACTTCGCGGTCTGGCTGCAACGGAACAGCCAACACGTCAGTCTCGCGCCGCGGTGGTTCACGCTTTCGCCCACGGTAGTGAAGCCCGTCATGGGGGTGGGTGCCGGCGAGTTGGTGCAATCCGCTTTTCTGATTGTCACCTCCCTTGTGCTCAACAACCTCGCGGCGGGGTACGGTGACAGCGCACTCGCGGCCCTGGGTGTCGCCGTTCGAATCGCGCAGGTGCCGGAGTTCCTGATCATGGGCATCACCCTGGGAGTGCTGCCGCTCTTCGCGTATTCATTCGGGAAGGGAGACACGCAGCGCTTAGCGTCGGCGGTGCGAATGTCAGCCCTTGCGGTCGGTGGCACCATGCTTGTCGTCGGCGGCACGGTGTTCCTGCTTCGCGGCCAGATCTTCTCGGCGTTTTCGTCGAATCAATCGGTGCTGGCGATCGGCGTCGTCGTTCTGACTGCGCAACTCGTCTCCGCCGTCTTCAACGGATTCTCTGGCCTGCTCACCTCGCTGTTTCAGGCCACAGGGCGATCCGTTCCGGCACTGGTGATGTCGGTCGGACAGGGCATCGCCTTCATCCCGATCGTGATTCTCGGCAACCTCTGGTTCGGTCTGGCCGGCATCATCTGGTCGCTCACTGTCAGCGAGGCGATCGTCTTCCTCGTCGGCGTCGGAATGTGGCTCGCATCCCGTCGGGGGCGTCAATCTGGTCTCCGAGAGGGCCTCCAGGGACCAGATTGACGCCCCTCACGGGATGGTTAGGGCGTGCGGGAGGGCGAATTCGAGGGCGAAGAGGTGGAAGCAGGCTCGGCTCGCTTCGCGTTCTGGATGCCGATCGCCGAGACAAGCCCCCCAAGCATCAGCAGCACGGCCGTAACCACGAGCGTGCGGTGGAATCCGCCGAGAGTGATGTGCGCGCCGGCGATCAGGCCGAGGAAGGCGATCGCGATCAGCCCAGCCACCCGGCTGACCGCGTTGTTGACAGCCGAGCCGATACCCGATTGCTGCTCGGAGATCGAACCGAGGATAGTCGACGTCAGCGGGGCGACAGTGGCCGACATCCCGAGTCCGAACAGGAGCACCCCCGGGAAAAGCTGGGTCCAATAATTGACATGGGCTGTTGAGCCCAGCATCAGCACAAAACCCGCACCCGCGAGAATCGGGCCGAAACCCATAAACCATCGGGAGCCGTACCGCGCGGCCAGAGAGCCGAGCCAGGACGACAGTGAGATGTTCAGGATGCTGAGCGGCAGCGTTGCAAGCGCGGCCAGCGTCGCTGGGAAACCAGCGACCTGCTGGAGAAACACGGCAATGATGAAACCGCCGATCGACAGCGCCCCATAGACGAGCGCCGTCGAAACATTACCGACAGCGAAATTGCGCACAGTGAACAGGCCGAGCGGCATCAGCGGCTGCCTCGCCAGGCGCTCCCGCACCAGGAATCCCGCAAAGCAGAGCAGTCCGGCAAAAAACGGAACCAGGATGAGCGGGCTTCCCCAGCCATAGTGGTCCTGTTCGATGAGCGCGTAGACCGGGCCACCGAGGCCCAGGATGCAGAGCGCCGCACCCAGGTAGTCGATCCTCACCCCCACCTCCCGGACATCGCGGTGTCGAAGCACAGCCAGCAGGATGAGGGTTGCCGCGATCGGAAAAACGTTGATGACGAACACCCAGCGCCAGCCGATGGTATCGACGATTACACCACCGAGGGTCGGGCCGGTGAGAAACGCGATCGTGGTGCCGGCAGTCCAGCGGCCGATCGCTTTACCTCTCGCCACCCCCTCGAACGTCGACGTAATAAGCGCGAGCGAACTCGGCACCAGGAGCGCCCCTGCGATGCCCTGCAGCCCGCGCGCGATGACCAGTATCTCGGGGCTTCCGGCGAAGGCACACAGCAACGAGGTGACGCCGAAGCCGACGAGCCCGATGCGCAGGATCACGATACGACCCAGCACGTCGGACAGCGATCCGGCCAGCAGGATGAGGGCACCGAGTGTGATCAGGTAAGCGTCGACCACCCACTGCTGGGTGATGAGCCCGCCACCCAGGTTGCGGGCGATGGCGGGCAGCGCGACGGTGATGACGCTGCTGTCGAGAAAGGATACGAACGAGGCAAGGATCGAAATCCAGAGTACGAGTCGTTGGTCTCGGATGCTGGATGGTGTTGCCATCTGCCCAGTAAAGCGCACTGCTGCTTCAGGTATCCGCGATCGCGGCAGCAGCGGCCTCGAACAGGTCGGTGCGATCGAGGATACGAAAATGTCCCGTCACAGCCAACTCGATGTTGGTGGCGCCGTCGAGGGTGCTGCCGTTGGGGATAATCGGGTCCCAGGCGCTGTAGATCGAGGTGATCCTGGCGTTGGCTGCCGCGTTCGCGGCGAGCGCCACGATCGTCTGGTGGGTGGGCACGAATTCGCGGAGCGTGCGGATCGGCACGAGGTGGGCGTAGTCGGAGCCGGTAAACGGCGTATTGATGGCCACCATCGAGGTGACCCTGGCGGATGCATCCGCGCTCAGCATCAGGGTTTTGCCGATCAGCCCCCCTTTGCTGTGCGCGACGATTCTGACATTGGTGAGTTGCACCTCGCCGAGGTACTGTGCGGCGAGTGCCGCCATCTCGGGCACAGGCCGCAGGTTGCGCCCAAAGGTCGGCACGACATGCACGGGATGCCCCAGGCTGTGCAGGTGCCGGCCGATGGGTTCCAGGAAACGCCAGGTCTCGTAAACCCCCGGCAACAGCAGGACGGGCTGCAGGTCTCCGCCCAGCAGCCGTGCGGGATCGGATGCGCGCAGCGCGGCGGCGCGCAGCCGCCAGGCCCACGCATAGTCGACCGCGCGCGTCGTCACGTGTCGCACGAACCAGTTCGCTGGCCTGGCCACCCGGAATTACCCCTCACCGGCGGTCGGGACACCCGGCTCCGGCCCGTATCGATCGCGCTCTGGGACCATCTCCCCAGTATGGACGCAGCAGAATGGACACATGGCGTACGACGACACCGAAGACCAACCAGCGGGCGAGAACTGGGCGCGCAGCCACAGCTTCGGGAGCGTGACGCTGCAGCGCCCCGCCAACGCCGCGGAGCTTCGAGAGCTGGTCCTTCGCGGCGGCCCGGTTCGCGCCCTCGGTTCGCGGCACTCGTTCACCGATCTCGCGGACACGACCGGCCGGCTGGTGTCAATCGACCGCTTCGCGACCGACCTGCTCATCGACGAGGATGCCCGGACGGCATCCTTCTCGGGTGGAGTTCGTTACGGCAATGTCGCCGAACAGCTCCAGGCGCGGGGCTGGGCCCTGCACAACCTGGCCTCGCTCCCCCACATCTCGGTAGCCGGTGCCGTCGCGACAGCGACGCACGGCTCAGGCGACCGCAACGGCAACCTCGCCACAGCGGTTGCGGCGGTTGAATTCATTGACGGCAGCGGCGAACTGGTTCGTCTGGATCGCGCCGACCCCGATTTCGACGGCGCCGTTGTTGCGCTCGGCGCCCTCGGAATCGTGACGAGAATCACTCTCGACATCCAGCCGACGTTCGATGTGCGGCAGGACCTCTACAACGACCTGCCGTGGGAGGCGGTCACCACCAGCTTCGATGCCGTCACCTCGAGCGCCTACAGCGTGAGCCTTTTCACGAACTGGGTCGGGGACACGATCGACATCGCGTGGCTGAAGTCCCGCGTCGACGCGCCAGTGCCGCCCGCCGAGCTGTTCGGCGCTGTCCTGCAGGTCGAAGCGGAGCACATGATCCCCGACCAGCCGGCCAGCAATACGACCCAGCAGGGTGGCATTGCGGGGCCATGGAATGACCGGCTTGCGCACTTCAAGCTGGGCTTCACCCCGAGCAACGGCGATGAGCTGCAGAGCGAATACCTTGTCCCCCGCGACAACATCCAGGAGGCGCTCGCCGCAATGCGCGAGCTCGCGTCGGAGATCGAGCCGCTGCTGCTGGTCAGCGAGATTCGTACCATGGCCGCGGATCGGCTGTGGTTGAGCGGAGCGTACGACCGCGACACGGTAGGCGTGCACTTCACGTGGAAGAAACTGCCGGCGGAGGTCGCTACCCTGCTGCCGACGATCGAATCGGCCCTGCTTCCCCTCGGCGCGCGGCCGCACTGGGGAAAAGTATTCGCGGCCGAGAGAGCGCAACTTGAACCCCTGTACCCACGGCTCGACGACTTTCGGGCCCTCGCCCGCCGGTATGACCCGAACGGGATTTTCCGGAACGCGTTCCTGGCCCGCAAGCTCGGCCTCTGATCGGTTCCGGCTCACCCGGCCGGATCGGGCTAGACGGGTCCGACTGCGACGATTCGCAGGACCGCGACGCCCTGTTCGTTGGATTCCGCCAGGTCGACGGTCGCGCTGATGCCCCAGTCGTGGTCGCCCTCCGGATCGCTGAGCGTCTGCCGCACGAACCATTCCGCCGGACCCTCGGTGATCGCGAGCATGGCCGAGCTGCGGGCATCCGCATCGATTCCGATTGAGTCGTACTCATCGAAGTACGGGTCCAGCGCGTCGGCCCAGCGGTCGGCGTCGAAACCGGATGCTGCGTCGAGTTCGCCGAGCTCATCCCACCGCTCGAACGCCGCGAGCTGCACCCGGCGGAACAGCTCGTTGCGCACCAACACCCGGAAGGCTCGCGCGTTCGTGGTGACTCCCGGCGGTGCGGGCGGAAGTACCGGCCTGCCCTCGACGATCTCACCGGGGTTCACGAGCTCGTCCCACTCGTCGAGCAGGCTCGAGTCCACCTGGCGCACGAGCTCGCCGAGCCACTCGATCAGGTCGAGGAGGTCTTCCGTTTTCGCCTCATCGGGGATGGTCTGCCGTGCGGCCCGGTACGCGTCGGACAGGTAACGCAGCACGAGCCCCTCGCTGCGAGCGAGCGAGTAGTAGTTGATGTAGTCGCCGAACGTCATCGCTCGCTCATAGAGGTCGCGCACAACCGATTTCGGATGAAGCCCGAAATCGGTCACCCAGGCCTGCGACGCGCTGTAGACCTCGAATGCCGCATCGAGGAATGCCCCAAGCGGCTTCGGATGTGCGATCCCCTCGAGCAGTTCCATGCGCTGGTCGTACTCGATTCCCTCCGCTTTCATCGCGGCGACCGCCTCGCCGCGAGCGAGGAACTGCTGCTGGGAGATGACCGGTCGCGGGTCGTCGAGGGTTGCCTCGATCACACTGATCATGTCCAGCGCGTAATGCCCGGTCAGGCCTCCGTCGCCGGGGGCACCCGTCGTCGCCGGCGGGGTTCCCGGCTCGATCAGTTCGAACACGGCGAGCGCGAATGGCGAAAGGGGCTGGTTCAGTGCGAAATTTGGCTGAAGGTCCAAAGTCAGCCGGATGGTGCCATCCGTATCCTGGGTAACGACCTCAGCCGTACGCAAGGTGCGGTAGATCGCGAGGGCGCGACGGGCAAGAGCCAGCTGGCGCCGCCACGGCTCATGGTTTTCGAACACGAGCCTTCGCACATTCTCAAAGACGTCGCCTCCCCGGCCGATGACGTTGATCAGCATGGCGGCGGTCATCTTCATGCTGGACACGAGCGTTTCCGGCTCGGCTGAGATAAGCCGCTGGAAACTCGGCTCACCCCACGAGACGAAGCCCTCGGGCGCTTTCTTACGCACGATTCTTTTGAGCTTGACCGGGTCATCCCCCGCTTTTTTCACGAGGCGGACGTTCTCGGTCTCGTGCTCGGGTGCCTGTGCGACAACCGTGCCCGCCGTGTCGAAGCCCGCCCGTCCGGCACGGCCCGCGATCTGGTGGAACTCGCGGGCGCTCAGCTGACGCATCCGCGTTCCGTCGTATTTCGTCAGGGCGGTCAGCAAAACGGTGCGGATGGGCACGTTGATGCCGACGCCGAGCGTGTCGGTTCCGCAGATCACCCGCAGCAGGCCGCTCTGGGCCAGCTGCTCGACCAGTCGCCGGTACTTGGGCAACATGCCAGCATGATGAACGCCGATTCCGAGCCGCAGGAGTCGCGAGAGGGTGCGCCCGAAGCTCGTGGTGAACCGGAAGCCGCCGATCAGCTCCGCGATCGCATCCCGCTGCTCGCGTGTTGCCACCTTCGCTCCGGCGAGGGCCTGCGCTCGCTCCAGCGCCGCCGCCTGCGAGAAGTGCACAATGTACACCGGGGCCTGCCCGGTCGTGAGCAACTCCTCCACCGTCTCGTGGATGGGCGTCGTCTCGTAGTAATAGTGCAGGGGCACCGGGCGCTCCACCCCCGTAACGGATGCCGTCTCGCGGCCTGTGCGTCTGGTCAGGTCTTCCGCAAGCCAGGCGACATCCCCCAGCGTCGCGGACATCACCACGAACTGCACGCGCCGCAGCTCGAGCAGTGGCACCTGCCACGCCCATCCGCGATCCGGGTCGGAGTAGAAGTGGAACTCGTCCATAACAACCAGGTCGATATCGCTGCGCGGCCCGTTCCGCAGTGCGACGTTGGCAAGAATCTCCGCCGTGCAGCAGATGATCGGAGCATCGGGATTCACCGACGAGTCGCCGGTAACCATTCCCACATTCGCCGCTCCAAAAATTTCGACGAGCGCGAAAAATTTTTCGGAGACCAGGGCCTTGATCGGTGCGGTGTAGTAGGACCGCTTGCCCTGTGCCAGCGCGGCGAAGTGCGCGCCCACGGCAACCAGGGACTTTCCGGTGCCTGTCGGCGTCGACAGGATCAGGTGGTTGCCGGACACGATCTCGATCAGCGCCTCAGCCTGCGCCGGGTACAGCGGGAGCCCACGACCCTCGGCCCACCCCTCGAATGCCAGGTAGGCGTCGTCAGGGTTCCACGGGTGGGGCGCGAGGTCGAGCAGGTCAGCCATTCGGCCGCACGTTGCCCCACGCGTCGTGCACGTAGTCCCAGAAGCCCGCGACGTTGAGCTTCACTGGCACGGTGGCATTTGGATGTGCCGAATGGAAGTCGACCACCGTCATTCCGCGGGTGAACCTGCCCTCGAGTTCGACCTCGACCCGCGCTGGCTTCGTCACAAACAGGTCGGGGCGGGCAACCCAGGCGACGGCGCACACGTCGTGGAGTGCCTGGCCGTCCCAGTCGTCGTCGAGCGGGTTCGTCCAGAAGGTCGCGAGCGGTGCGACCAGTTCCACCCCGAGTCGGCCGAGCTGGTGCATCCGATCGACGATTCCCTCGTCGACGATCGCCTGCAGCGTCAGGTCGAGGCCGACCATCGTCACGCGCCAGTCCGCCGCGAAGACGGCGGCAGCGGCGTCCGGGTCGGCATAGATGTTGAACTCCGCGGCGGGAGTCGCGTTTCCCCGCGTGTACGAACCGCCCATGATCGTGAATGACGCCACGAGCCCGGTGAGCTGTGGGTCGCGCGCGAGAGCCAGCGCAATGTTCGTGAGCGGTCCCGTTGCGACGAGGTGGATTTCACCTGGGGCCGCTCGTACGGTCTCGAGGATGAGGTCGACGGCGTGCACAGCGGATGCCGCGAGCGAGGCTGCGGGAAGCGTGACGTTCCCGAGGCCACCCTCTCCGTGCACGTATTCGGCGTTCTTCGTGTCGCCGTTCAGCGGTTCCCCGGCACCGGCTGCGACGGGGACTTCGGTGAATCCGAGGTATTCGCGCAGCTCGAGGGCATTGCGCGTTGTCTTTTCGACCGAGACGTTGCCGCCCACGGTCGTCACCGCGACCAGTTCGATGTTCGGGTCGCCGTGCGCGAGAAGCAGCGCCAGGGCGTCGTCCAGGCCGGGGTCACAGTCGAGGAGGATCTTGAAGGGCATGCACCAACGTTCCCACATTCCCCGCGACCCCATACCCCGTAGCGAGACCCGATCCGTCGTCGGGACACGATACCGGCGAGCCGATCGACGGCCAACCACTATGGGTCGCGTGCACCCGGTCGCGTTTCGACGTCGTCGGGGGTGCCCTTACCGGTAGCGGTGACATCGGGGATGGCGGGGTCACGTGGGTCGACTTCGTGGACTCCAAGAAACCGGTTCTCGGGTTCGCTGACGTAGACACGGCCGGAGGGCAGCGTCCACTCGATATCCCCGCTGGGGAGCTGTTTCACGCCTACGTTCAGGTGATGTTTGTCGTCGTGATGCTTCTGGCATAAGTGAGCCAGGTTTCCGTGCGCCGTCTGCCCGCCATGCTGCCACTCCTCGGTGTGGTCGAGGTCGCAGCGTGCGGCGGGCCGGTTGCATCCGGGTTTACGGCACGTTCCGTCCTGGTGGCGCAGGAGGGCTCTCAGTGGGGCGGGGACTTTGTACCGGTCGCGCCCAATCGACAAGATCACCCCGGTCTCCGGGTGGGTGAGTACCCGCAGCCACGACTTCGCCGCCCCCGCAAGCCGGGTTGCGGTCTCGATATCGATCGGACCATACCCGTCGAGGATCGGGAGGTCCGCCACCCGACCCGCAGCGATGTCGTTAGCCTGCTTGCCTTTGTTCGTGCCGTCCTGGTTTTTGCCAGCGGCCCTGCCGTTCTTATGCGTGACACCGAGCATGGCCAGGACCGGGACGGTGATGGTCACTGTGGGGCGGATGCTGAATTCGGGGCGCCCGTCGATGCTGCCATCAAGGAGCAGGTCAGCAACCACATCAGCCCGTAGCTGGGTGAGGGTACGCGTTTCGTCGAGGGACTGCGCCAACTCTCTCGCCATCTCGTCAACTCGGTTCCACGCCGCGAGGGTGACAGTGGCAGACGAGTGGAGGTGCAGCCACCCCATCCCATCCGGGGCAGGCTCGAAGGATGCCTCCCGCTCGACAAACGATCTCCGGTGCCGTTCGGCAATCGTGGCCGGGTCCATCCGCTCCCGAATGGTGCGGGCCTTCCGCTCAAACTGGGAGGCGGTGAGCCGTGACGCGGCGGCCAATACCGCGGTCTCAAAGTCGCAGTGCAGTTCCTCCGGCAGTGTGCGGGCGTGCGCAACGATGACTTTCGCGTGCCGGTAAGAGAACTCCCCCGCACACAGGGCCGTAAGGGTCGCGGGCAACCGCTCGGCCAGCATCCTCGCCTCCTCCAGGAGGTTCTGGGCGGTGCAATCGGGGACCCTCAACGCTGCCGCGACCTCCGCCACGGCGGTGCGGCGTGCGGTGACCGCCTGCGACCACGGCCGCATCCCGTCCGAGGTCGTCACAGGTGTGTTCAATTCGGTGTATTTCAGGACCTGGTACACCTGCTGGATGCGGTACCCGGCCGCGCGGGAATTCATCCGCTCCACCTCAATCAGGCCATCCACCAGGCTCCCGAGGACCTCATCCGCCGCTACCGTCAACTCGGCGGACTCTGAACGGTGGGCCTCCTCGAACGCGGCACCCACATCCAGGCTGGCCGCGTCTGCCTGCAGGTAGGCGTCCACCAACGACAGCGCATCAGCACGCGGCAGGATACCTGCAGCAGCCGGGCTTCTGGAGGTCATGCACACAGTCCACCACCCACCACCGACATTGGGTTAAAGCCGATCAGACCTCGAATAATTCGGTGGAAAATCCCCGAACAGGCTCGCTGGGAAGGAGAACAACATCCCACTGGACACCCTCATCAGCCCGCCATTCTGACCAAGCAGTCCCCCGTGAGGAGACCCAATGTGGTCTCTGGAGGCAGGTCCAGAGACCAGAATGACGCCCCTCACGGGAATAGAATCGGATGTGACTTCCGGAGAGCAGCAGGGCGACCCGAATGGCACCAGCGAGACCGGCAGCCAGCCAGAGCGCACCAGCGAGGCCGGCATCGATCCCGCGAAGCTGGCGGTAACGCTCGAGGTTCTCCGCTCACTCAACGAGCTCGACGAGGAGCACCCGGACTTCATCACCGTTCGCCGCGCAACGGCGCAGATGTTCAAGTCGGTGAAAAAGGCACGGCGACTGGAGCTCCGAGCGCAGGTCGCCGATGCGGATCGCAGCGTCGTCGCCGCCACCGCTACCGGCGCCCCTGACCGGATCGATGACGAGACCAGGGGCATCCCGCTCTCGACGACCGTCGAGGCTCCCACTGCCGGCACCCTGCTGAAGTCGCGGGCGTGCTACATCTGCAAGAAGCATTACACCCAGGTGGATGCGTTCTACCACCAGCTGTGTCCGGAGTGCGCCGCGCTCAGTCACGCCAAGCGCGATGCGCGTGCCGACCTCACCGGCAAGCGGGCGCTGCTCACGGGCGGCCGGGCCAAGATCGGCATGTACATCGCGTTGAGGCTGCTGCGTGACGGCGCACACACGACCATCACGACGCGTTTCCCGCGAGATGCGGTGCGCCGTTTCACGTCGCTGCCCGATTCCGCAGAGTGGCTTCACCGCCTGAGGGTGGTCGGCATCGACCTGCGTGATCCCGCCCAGGTCATCGGGTTGACCGATGCGATGCTGGCGGCGGGACCGCTCGACATCCTCATCAACAATGCCGCGCAAACCGTGCGGCGCTCCCCCGGGGCCTATGCCCCGCTGGCCGAGGCAGAACTCGCGCCACTGCCTGCGGGCCCGCTTCCCGAACTTCTCACCTTCGGACACACCAACGACGCGCACCCGCAGGCTCTTGCGGCCTCGGTCGCCAGCCACCCGATCCTTGCCGCAGCCGCCCTGGAGCGAAAGTCCCAGGATGCCGACCGGCTGACCGCGGAAGCCCTCACGGCTGGTTCGACCTCGCTCGATCGGCTGGCTGCGGGCACAGCGATCGATGCGGGTGGCCTGGTTCCCGACACGCACGATGCCAACAGCTGGACCCAGCACGTGCAGGAGGTCGAGCCTCTCGAACTGCTGGAGGTGCAGCTCGCCAACATGACCGCGCCGTTCCTGCTGATCAGTCGCCTGCGGCCCGCAATGGCGGCGTCGACCGCGCGCCGCAAGTACATCGTGAACGTATCGGCAATGGAGGGCGTTTTCTCCCGCCGCTACAAGGGCCCCGGGCATCCGCACACCAACATGGCCAAGGCCGCGCTCAACATGCTGACTCGCACGAGCGCGGGCGAGATGTTCGAGACGGATGGCATCCTCATGACGAGCGTCGATACCGGCTGGATCACGGACGAGCGTCCGCATCCCACCAAGGTGCGGCTGGCCGAAGAGGGATTTCACGCGCCCCTCGACCTGGTGGATGGCGCAGCCCGCGTCTACGATCCCATCGTGCTGGGCGAGCACGGCACGGATGTGTACGGCGTTTTCCTCAAGGACTACCGCAAGTCCGATTGGTAATTCGCGAATACTCTCCAGCTGGCCCCCGAACGGGGGATGCGGAATCGGCATCATAGCGCGAGGTTCACGCCGTCTCTTTGGGTAACCCCGGTGCTCTCCGGGCTTTCTTTGACCTAAGGATGGCCGCCAATGGTCTCGATGCCCGTTATGGAACGCGAAGCGGAATTGCTGGCGGCGGTGGCGCGAGGCGACCGGCTGGCATTCGGCGAGCTGTACGACCGCATGCAGCCGCGTGTGCTGGGTCTCGCATTTCGAACCCTGAAAGACGCGGGCCACGCGGAAGAAATCGCACAGGAAGTGTTTCTTGATGTCTGGCAGCATGCGGCACAATTCGACGCCGATAAGGGCAGCGCGACCGGGTGGATCCTACGCAAGACCCACAGCCGCTCAGTAGACCGGGTGCGCTCCGCACAGTCGAGCAGGGTGCGCGACGCCCGTATCGGAATTCGCGACCACATCGAGACCGCCGATGATGTGTCGGATACCGTTGCGCTGCGAATCGACACCATGCGCATCGAGCGCGCACTACGCGCCCTGCCTGAACCGCAGCGCAGCGCCGTGGAGCTCGCGCACCTGGGCGGCTACAGCCACAGCGAGGTGTCGGCGATGCTTGGCGTTCCTGTCGGTACCGTGAAGACGCGGATCCGGGCGGGCATCGGTCGACTCCGTCATGAACTCGTCGCGGCGTGACCGAAATTAATATTTCGACCAAATAACACAATTCGGTCGCAATGTGTTGCCATGTTGACCAACTGCACTAGTGTTAGCGGTGCATTAGCGCGCTCTGGCGCGCGTTAATCGTGAGGCTCCGGGATTCGGGACCGACCGAATTGCACTAACAAGGAGTTCCAAGCATGGCAACAGGTACTGTCAAATGGTTCAACGCCGAAAAGGGTTTTGGATTCATTTCCCCGGAGGACGGAAGCGCTGACGTTTTCGCCCACTACTCGGCTATCGCGACGAGCGGCTACCGCTCGCTCGACGAGAACCAGAAGGTTGAGTTCGAGGTAGCTCAGGGCCCCAAGGGTCCTCAGGCCGAGAACATCCGCCCCATCTAGTCCTATCAAGGTACGAACCTGGTTCGTGCCTCGAACGCCCCCGGTCATCTTCGGATGCCGGGGGCTTTTGCGTTCTCGGACGGCCGCGTCTGCCTCAGGCGAGCAGCTCCCGCACCCTTGGGATGACCGTCGTGCCGTACAGCTCGATCGAGCGCATGAGCGTCTCATGCGGCAGCGGCCCTGCGCTGTACTTCAGGTCGAAACGGGCGATCCCCAGCGCCTTTGCGGTCTTTGCGATCTTCTGGGCCACCGTCTCGGGCGAACCGACATAGAGCGACCCGCTCTCGATCTCGTGCTCGAACTCGTCTCGACCCATCGGACCCCAGCCACGCTCGGCACCGATGCGGTCTCGCATGAGTTTGTAGTCGGGCCAGAGTTGTTCGGCTGCCTCGGCGTCGGTGTCGGCGATGTGCCCCGGCGAGTGCACGCCCACGGGCAGGTCCGGCATCTCGAGCTGGGCCAGTGCGCGGTGATACAGGTCGATGTAGGGTGCGAATCGCTCGGGAGAGCCTCCGATGATGGCGAGCAGCAGCGGCATGCCGTAGCGCGCAGCGCGCACGACCGACTCGGGACTGCCGCCCACACCGATCCAGGCCCGCAATGAACCGGAATCGGTTGTCGGGAACACGCTCTGGCCTGCAAGCGGTGCACGCAGCGTGCCCTGCCAGGTGATCGGCTGCTCCCTCAGGGCGAGCGAGAACAGCTCGAGCTTCTCCTCGAACAGCTGTTCGTAGTCACTGAGCTCGAATCCGAATAGCGGAAAGGACTCCGTAAACGAGCCGCGCCCGAGGATGACCTCGGCCCGACCGCGGGATGCGGCATCCAGTGTTGCAAAGCGCTGGAAGACCCGGATGGGGTCATCCGAACTAAGCACGGTGACAGCGGAGCCAAGGCGGATGCGTGACGTGCGCCCGGCGATCGTGGCCAGCACCATTTCCGGCGACGACACCGCGAAATCGCTGCGGTGATGCTCGCCGACCCCGAAGAAGTCGACGCCGACCGTGTCGGCCAGCACGCCCTCCTCGATGACGTTACGGATGACCTGCGCGTAGGGCACGGGCTCACCGTCTGGCCCACGGGTGACGTCCCCGAAGGTGTCGAGTCCGAGTTCAAGCTGCTGCGTCATGGGGTTCGCTTCCTGTCGTTCCTGAACTGTCGTTCCTGAACCATGCGTACGTATCAACCCTGGACGACGGCGCGGAATTCCCCACTTCTACCTCGTCAGGCTGAGCGCCCATTCGAAGAAAGCGGCCTTGCCCGGCGTCGTATCGGTGACATTTTCCGCGTCGACAACCTGTGCGAGAAGGTCGGTTACTCCCCGCACGACCCGGTCAAGGTCGTCGTGCGGTGCTGTAATGGCAAGGCCTGCGGAAAAAATGGTGAGCATGTGCGAAACGGTGCCCGCGTCGACATCCCTGCGCACCATGCCCACCCGCTGCATTGTCTCTATCAGGTCGGCCCGGATTCCAATGCCGGGAACGTAGCTGAAGCTGTTGGCGCTGCGCATGATCGCGTTCATGGCCTCGCGGTCCACCGTGTACAGGGTGCGGGCAAGCGGTCGCTCGTAGACCGCCGACAGCGTGTAGTAGTAGATGCGGGACAGTCGCCCGCCATCGGGATCGCGCTCGATGTCATCAACCATCGACACGTAGATGCCCGTGAACTCGCGGTTCAGCATCAGCACAAGGGCTTCCTCGATGGTTCCGAACTCCCGCTCGAGAGCGCGGAGCGGCAGCCCGCATTTCTCGGCGAGGCTGGCGAGCGTGAGTTCAGCAAAACCACCCCCGGCAACGATGTCGGCAGCGACGTCGAGAATCCGAGCGGTATCGGTCAAAGTGTTCGTCATCGGACTTCCTTTGCGGTTTCGGGACCGCGCCAAATCATCCTAGGGGGACAGGCAGACAGATTGGTACACGCATGAGCGAATTGCCCGGCTCACCGCGTGCCGGTCAGGCCGCTATGCCCAGCTTGTCGAGGGAGTCCTCGACGATCCGCAGGCCGGTGAGCCCGGGAAGGCCACTGATTGCCGCATCGATCTTGCGCGCGGCCTTGCGTCCCTCAGGGCCGCTCATCAGGTGGTTCATGACGTGAACAACCTCTTCGCGCTCCATAATGCTCGATCCCACCGGCGCCCAGAAGTTTCCCAGCGCCAGGCGAGCCAGCACCTGGGCCTTCTTCGATTTCGCGAGCCGATCGCGCGCCTGCGACGTGTAGAAGGCCACGTGGCGGGCCTCCTGCTTCGCGATTCGCTTGAGCAGTTCAGCGAGCACCGGGTCTTCTTCGAGGTCGGCCATGCGGTTGTAGGCCTGGATCGCCGACCACTCGTTGGCCGCACCCCACGCCATGTGCACAGCGACGAAGTCGTTACCGGCAATCTTGCCGAGCACGGACTGCTTGATTGGGTCGAGGCGGTCTTTCCAGCCGAGTTTCATCCGGCCAGCCTTGACCTGGTCGAAGTCGACGGTGATGCCGTGGATTCCGAGCACCGTGGCGAGCGCCTCGCCGTGCCAGAACTCCTCACGGTTCCACATCGTCATGAAGGCGCTCATGTCCGCCTCCTTGTGCGAAGGGGTGGTGAGAAGGTCGCGCGTGTAACAGACCGTGTGGTACTCGACGTCGGTCATGTACCGCAGCGTTCGCAGCGATCCGGCATCCAGTGGGTGGTCACGGAATCGCTCAAGGTCGAGGTCAGACCAATTGACGCTGACGGACGTCGCCGTGTATTTGTCTACGTCAAATGCCATCTGTTGTCCGGTGCGCCGTTAGCCGGCGCCCGCTCCCTTCACCACTTCGGTTTGCGTCGTTCCCGTCGAGCTTTTGCTCGCTGCGACTATCCCATCATGGGTCAGCCCGTGAGAACCACGCTTCCAGTTGTATATTCTCCACCGTCTTCGTTGCGCTTCGCGCGAGAGATTGGTGTCAGGGTTCACAGCGGAGGGATTTCCCAGCAATTCCAGCCAGACGAGGTCGGCGTGTGAATCGCCGTACCCGTAGGACTGGGTGAGGTTGATTCCGTGGGTCTTGGCGTACTGGCGCAGCCAGGCCGCGCGCGCCTCGTCGACGAGCGGCGGGCGCTCCAGGTAACCGGTCAGGATGCCGTCACGCTGGTGCATGGTGCTGGCGACGACCTCGTCGAACAGGCCGGCGAGCGGCGACGTCAGGATGCCGATCGACCCCGTCACAAGAATGGTGCGATGCCCCGCATCACGGTGTTCCTGGATTCGCTGCACGGCCGCGGGCAGGGTGTGGCGCAACAGGGTGTCGCTGTAGCCGCCCGTGACCACCTTCTCGAGCCGCGCGTACGGCATTCCCTTGTATCGGCGCAGGAAGACGCGGATGAACTCGCCGCGATCGCGGCGTTCGGCCCGAAGGTAGGTGGGCACGTTGGCGGCGAGGCTCAGGAACTCCCCCGGCCAGGCAGCCTTGCGAAGGCCGGCAGACCGCACCCACAGGTACTGCTCGGCGAGGTTGACGTCGACAACTGTTCCCTCGAAGTCGAATATGGCCACCACGTCGGTGCGCTTCGGCAGCGCCTTCACCGCCTGCGCTTTGGCCGCCGGGCGCACCGCGAAGACGCGGGTCATCGCGGTGATCGCCGGGAGATGCACATTCTGCATGTAGTCCTCCCAATCGATGGCCGCGACATCGAATCCGATATCGTCACGCCGCTTCGCCGGAAGAGCCGCGTGAAGCGCCTTGGTGTTCGTGTCGTCGAAGATGACTTCGGTCTGCACGTACGCGCGATAGAGCTCGGTGAAGTTGCTGAGCACCTCGAGGTCGCCCTTGCGCTGCTGCACAGCCTGGAGTTTCGCGCGGCGGCGTGCGCTCGACCCGAAACGCTCCAGCCATTTCTCGCGGCGCTCAGTGCGACGCTGAGCTCGCCGCAACCCCTTTTCGACCTTGCGACCGCCCGGGAACTTCCAGGTCGGCACGATGATGTGCCCGCTCTCCCCGGGCACCGGCATGGGGTGGGCGCTGAAGAATTTGTTGATGTTGTCGGCGACGCGGTGGATCGGCAGAGGGTTGCTCGCGCCGGAACCGACATGGAAGTACTCGGGATGCCCGACCGCCGACGGATTGGCGGCGACCGCGAGAATCACATTGACGACGAAGTCAACGGGGATGACGTCAAGCACGCTGTCCGGCAGGCCGAAGAACTCGGGCAGCTGGCCGCGACCGTACGCAATGATCAGCGGGTCGGCAACCTTGAAGCCGTCGATCCAGCCCGGGTACGGGTGCCTGAGGGCACTCTCGATAATCGCGGGTCGCACGATAGAGAGCCGATGCCCGTTTTGGGCCCACATCTCTTCTGCCGCACGTTCGGCAAAAGATTTGGTGAGGGTGTAGACGTCCGTCCAGCCCAGGCTTTCGGCGCGGGTGCGGCCGTAGTCGACCAGTAGGCTCTGCACCCACTCCACGCGCGCCGCTTCCGCGGCCTTCGAGACGGCCTGCGGGCCTTCCTTGCCGTGGACGGCGCGCGCCTCCTCGATAAATCGGCGCAATTCGTGCGGCTGCCGCGAATTCATCTCGACGCGGGCTCGTGCACCCTTCGCAGCTTCGTATTCGGCACGCCAGTCCACCTCGTGCAGCAGGCTGGCCTCGGGGGCGACTCCCTTGCGGATACCCCCGACGTACGCGGTGGAGACATGCACGACCATGGGGTCTCCCCCGGAAGCGAGCAAAGCTTCATAAAGGCCGACCGCTCCCCCGACGTTCGTGTCGAAGGCCTGGTCGATGGGCGGGTCGAACGAGACGGTGGAGGCGCTGTGGATGACAAGGTCGAGGTCACGCGGCAACGGAGGTAGGGCACCGAGTCCGCTCTCCAGCACGCGAAGGCGACTCGCGATGGCGGCTTCCACGCCCGCCTCGCCGACCTTGTCACGCCAAACCGAGAACACCGGCTTCTTGAGGAGGGTTCGCAGCCGATCGACGGCGGGAGTGGAGCCCTTCTTGCGAATCAGGAGCGTGATCGTCGTTCCGGGGTGATCGGTGAGGAGCCTCTCGAGCACAGCCTGGCCGAGGAAGCCCGTACCGCCGGTCAGAAATACGTGCGATTTCCCCAGGTCAACATTGGCTGCCTTCGAAGTCACGGAAGAAGCTTACGGGCAACGGCTTCGCCGATGCGGTCATCCATGCCCGGAAGGGAAGCCACCAGCGACTCGATTTCTGAAGCGCTCGCCACCCCCGCTTCTCCGCCGAATACGTAGGTTTCAAAGAAGGCACGGTCATCGGCGGCGCGATCGATCGCACCGATCGGCCACGATGCCGTCAGCAACGTCTTGCGCGTCAAGTGCACGGCCCTGGCCGAATCGGCCAGCCGGCGACGGCTCTCATCGTCGAAGAACTCCAGGTGACGCTTCTTGACGTCGAGGATGGTCGTGATGGTCGAGGCGAGAGCGGCACTCTTGCTCTGAGCGGCAAGCCTCAGGTAGGCGGCACGCGTAATCCACTCGTCGACCAGTCCCGTCGTGGTGTGGATCGCGACGATCGGAAAGCCGAGCCGGATGGCCGAAACGGCGCGCCGGATCGGACCGCGGCGATCGGAGGCCTCCGAACGCCGCTTGCGTACCTTGCCTTCCGGGGCATCCTGGAAGCGGGGAAGCCCGTTGGCTTCGAGCACGGCATCCAGGGCGTCGGCGATCCAGAACTTCTCGAACGCCCACGTGACCAGGAATGCCGTCACTCGCGCGTCTTTGTGCGTCGCGGTCACGAGCAGGTTGCGCAGGTGCTCCATGGTGGCACTTTCGAGCCGGCCGAGGTAGCGCACCATTCGAAGGGAATCGGGGCTCAGCGGCGTTGACGCGTACTCGGCAAGCTGCAGGGACTCACGGTGGTTACCGCGTGCGGTACGAGCGAATTCGCGTACATCGAAGCGGGTCCGCCGACCGACTTCGCCAGTTGTTGTCATGAAATGTGGCCCTTGCTGCTCTCGAGGCGACCGTCCATCGCACACACTTGCCTGTCAGCACCGTATCGTAAGTGCCATGGGTGTAGCTCTCGTGACCGGGGGAACGTCCGGCATCGGTGCCGCGTTCGCCAGGCAACTTGCTGCGCGAGGCTACGACCTTGTGCTGGTTGCACGCTCATCTGCCGGCCTCGAATCCATGGCGACCGAGCTTCGCGCACTCGGACGGACTGTTGAAATTCTCCCCGCCGACCTGACTGATCGCAAGGCCGTAGCGCGAGTCGCCGCCCGCCTCGAAGACCCGGAGCACCCCATCGACATGCTGGTGAACAACGCGGGATTCGGAATCCATGCCGCCATCACCGATCCGGATGTCTCGGAGCATGATCGCGGTTTCGAGGTAATGATCCGCGCGGTACTCGTACTCTCCGGTGCTGCGGCGCGCGGGATGCTGCCGCGGAACAAGGGTGCGATCGTGAATGTCTCGAGCACGGCCGGATTCACAACCATGGGCAGCTACTCCGCAATCAAGACGTGGGTGACCGCGTTCACCGAGGGGCTCGCCGTGGAGCTGCGAGACACCGGCATAACGGTTACCGCCCTGTGCCCCGGCTGGGTTCGCACGGAATTTCATGATCGCGCCGGAATCTCTAAGAGCAGCATTCCAAACGCGTTGTGGCTCGACGCCGAACCACTCGTGAGGCTCGCGTTGCGGGACGTCGACCGCGGCAAGGTGATTTCCATACCGACTATTCGCTACCGAGTGCTGATCTGGTTGGCTCGGCATGCCCCCAAAAGTGCGATGAGATCCTTTTCTGGAGCGATATCGTCAGACCGAAGAAAGCCGGTTGTCCCTTGACCGTTCATGTAAAAGACAGTGCAGGCATCGGCGCCGCACCGTCGCCGCACGAGCACGACCGTTTCGACTCGAAATTCCAGGCGGCCGCGCGATTCGTCGCCCAGCGGGCGCTGCTGCGTCCCGTCGTCTGGCACAGCCTCGTCACCGTCACCGTTCGAGGCCAGGAGAACGTGAAGGACATCGATGGCGGCTACGTCGTCGTCGCCAACCATTCGAGCCATCTGGACACACCGCTGATCATGGGCGGTCTCCCCCGAAAGCTGGTGCGGTACCTTGCTGCGGGCGCGGCCGCAGACTACTTCTTTGACATCTGGTGGCGCCGGGGCCTCACCGCGCTGTTCTTCAACGCATTCCCGGTGCAGCGCACCGCGGGTGGCATCCGGTCAATCAGCGCCAAATCGCTCCTCCAGCGCGACATCCCCCTGCTGGTATTCCCCGAGGGCACCCGGTCGAAGGATGGCAAGATCGGGCACTTCAAACCGGGCGCGGCGGCGCTCGCGAGCTCCTGCGACGTTCCGTGCATCCCCGTAGCACTGGTAGGAGTGCATATCGCCCACCCGCGCGGCACGAACTGGCCCAAGCGCGGTCGACTCCCGGTCGGCGTGATAATTGGAAAACCGATGCGCGCTCTTCCGGGGGAGAACCCGGTCGACTTCACGGCGCGCATCCGAGCCGAGATCATTCGACTGCGCGATGCCAATACAGCCGATATTCTTGGCCAGCAGAAATCGTCCAAAGGAGCAAAAAAGTGACCGACGTTAAGCACATGAAATGGTGGGGCTGGGGCGTCGAAGGGGTCGCTTTCGAGCACGAGGACAAGCCCGGCTTCGCTCCGTTCATCCTCGAGAACCTTGCACTCGACCTGCACACAGCCACCAAGGTCGGAATGCCGGACTTCGACGGGGTCACCGTCGCCAAATCGCTCGCCACCCCCGCTTTCACCAAGTCGCTGTCCGACATCGTCGGCGTTTCGAACGTTTCGACCGACAAGATGGAGCGCGTCGTCCACGCCTACGGCAAGAGCCTGCGCGACCTGGTGCGTATCCGCGCGAACCAGATCGAACGCACCCCCGACGTCGTCGTCTACCCCGAAACTGAATCCGAAATCCAGCAGATCGTCGATATCGCAGTCGCCGCCAATGCCGTGATCATTCCGTTCGGTGGCGGAAGCAACATCGGCGGCAGCCTCGAGCCGCTTCGCACGGAGAAGCGCATCGTGATCTCGCTCGACATGGGTCGCATGAACCGCGTTCTCGAGATCGATTCGGATGCGGGACTCGCGCGCATCCAGGCCGGTGCGCTCGGCCCCGACCTTGAGGAGCAACTGGCCGGTAAGGGCTGGACGATCGGCCACTTCCCCGACAGCTTCACGCACTCGACGCTGGGGGGCTGGATCGCGACCCGCTCATCGGGCATGCAGTCCGACAAGTACGGCGACATTGCCGACATCACCAGGGGCCTCCGCCTCGTTCGCCCAGGCGGAACGGTCGTCATTCGACCCATCCCGAGCGCCTCGAACGGGCCCAGCGTGCGCGAGATGATCCTCGGCTCCGAAGGACGACTTGGCATAGTCACCGAAGCGTGGGTGCAGGTGCACCGGGTTCCCGCAAAGCGGGACGTGTACGCCTACTTCTTCCCGAACTTCGAGACAGGACTGCGGGCGATGCAGGAGATCGCCGAGAGTGATGCGGCGCCATCGATCACCCGCGTCTCCGACAACATGGAGACCCGGTTCTCGCTGGCCACCTCGAAGGAAAGCCACGGCGTCACGAAGTTCGTGTCAGGAACCGTGCTTCCGGCGATCTTCCGCTCGAAAGGCTGGAACCTCGACGACATCTGCCTGTCGTTCATCGGGTATGAGGGCAGTGAGCGCCACGCCAAGCTGCAGAAGAAGCTCGTCGACCGCATCGTCAAGAAGTACAACGGCATGGGAGTCGGCACCGGCCCCGGCATCCTCTACGACCAGAAGAAGTTCGATACGCCCTACATCCGCGACTTCCTGCTCGACCGGGGCGCTGCCGGCGACGTCTCGGAGAGCGCTGCGCCGTGGTCGAAGCTGCTGGGGTTGCACGATGGCGTCGTGAAGGCGGCCCATGAGGCCTTCGACAAGATCGGACGCAAGGGTGTCATCATCAGCCACCTGTCCCACTCGTACCACTCGGGAGCGTGCCTGTACTTCACGTTCGGATTCGTCTTCGGCAAGGATGCGCTGCACGACTACGACATCGTAAAGTCGGCCATCCAGCAGGCCTTCATTGACAATGGCGGATCGATCTCGCACCACCACGGTGTCGGGCTGGAGCACGCCCCATGGCTCGAGGACGACATCTCGGCGACCGGGGTGTCAGTATTGCAGGGACTGTTCGACTCGGCCGACCCGAAGGGCAACTTCAACCCGGGCAAGGTCATCGCAGTTCCAGGGCTCGACCAGGGCAACTCGGGGAGCGCGCTGAAGGCGGCCGCTGCACCGAAGGCGACAGCTGTACCGAAGGTGACAGCTGCACCTGCACCGAAGGCGACGGCGACAGCTGCACCTGCACCGAAGGCGACGGCGACAGCTGCACCAAAGGCGACGCCCAGGCGACCAGCGGCCAAGACAGCCGCCGCCGGGCAGGTCGCGAAAGCTGCGACGACCAATTCAGCAGCAAAGCCCAATTCAGCAGCAAAGCCCAGTGCAGCAGTGAAACCCAGTGCCGCCGTGAAACCCAGTGCCGCCAAGCCAGCGACTGCGAAGCCGGCAGGCAAGACGGCAGCCGCGGCGACTGCGGCGCCAGCGAGCCCAGCGAGTAAGCCTGCAGCAGCCAAGACGGCTGCTACCCCTACTGCTGCACCGAAGCGAACTGCGGGAAGCGCGGCGAAGACCAAGGTCAACGCTGCCAAATAGCGTGAGGGTGGCTCGCTGATGCAACTTTCGGAGGGCTCTGAGTATGTCGCGCTGGGCAGCTCATACGCCGCAGGCCCCGGCCTCGGCGATCGCGTGCCCGCCAGTCCGCCCCGCGCGGGGCGCTCCCGGCACAACTATCCGCATCTGCTCGCCGAGCGCCTGAAGCTGCGGCTGACTGACGTGAGTTTCTCGGGCGCGACTGTTGCGCAGATTCTCGGCAGGGACCGCGGAGCAACGGCACTCCCCCAGCTTGAGGCTGTGACGAGCACGACGAAGCTGGTCACGCTGACCGGCGGCGGGAACGATGCCGGCTACATCGGTTACCTCAGCCTGGCGAGCCTGCCGTGGCTGGTGCGCGCCGCGACCGGTGCGAACAGGCGGCTCGTCGAACTCGCCAACGAGTCGGAGTTTGAGCGAAAGATCGCCGGGCTCGCCGACAATCTCCTGCGCCTGTTCGACGAGATTCGATCGCGTGCCCCCGGCGTCACTATCGCCGTCACCGATTACCTGGCGTTGCTGCCACCCGAGAGTTCCGCGTCCGCTCCCCCGCTGCAGCATGAGGCCGCGCAGCGCGGGCTGCGCTACTGGCAGCACGTGAACCTGGCGCTTCGCCAGGCGACCGCACGGGCCGGGGCGGTTTTCGTCAACGTATCTGCGCCGAGCGCTTCGCATCACGCCTGGTCGGCCGAGCCCTGGACGGAGCGTTTCGTGCTGCTCGGTGGGAAGGCCGCTGCCTACCATCCGACCCGGGAGGGGATGTCGGTGGTAGCCGACACGGTCCAGGCCGCGCTGGCAGCAGCCTGACCCTCGCTCAGGCGGTCTGCAACGGTGCCACCTGGCCGCGGACGGCGATCCAGACGGGCTGACCCACCGTCAGCAGGCGATCACCGGGCAGGCGTGCGGTGATGGATGACCCGTCGAGTTCGATCCGGGCGAGCGAGTCGTGTCCGTAGTAGTCGAACCCGCTCACGGTCGCTCGGACCGCATCCGGTCGATCGGTTTCAAACACGTCGACCTGCTCGGATCGCACGAAAACGTGTCCGGCACCGTTCGCAGGGTCGGAGAGCGTGACTGTGCCGAGCAGGCAGGTCGCGGACTGGCCTCCGAAGGTGGCCGGCACGATATTCATTTCGCCGAGCGAGCTCGCCACCTCGCGGTTGGCCGGGCGGGAGTAGAGCTGCCGTGGCGAACCAGCCGCCAGCACACGACCGTGGTGCAGCAGCGCGACCTGGTCGGCCATGGAGAGCGCTTCGTCCTGGTCATGCGTCACCAGGATGGCGGTGGTACCCGCGTCGGCAAGGATGCGACTCACATCCCCCCGCACCATTGCACGCGTCGACGCGTCCAGTGCGGCGAAGGGTTCGTCGAGCAGGATCACGCCCGGGCCGACCGCAAGCGCACGCGCCAATGCGACTCGCTGCTGCTGGCCACCCGAGAGCTCGTGCGGCTTACGGTCAGCGAGGCCGCCGAGTCCGACGGCCGCAAGCAGCCCCTCGGCCCGGCCGCGGTCGCGGCGACCCAAACCGAACCCGACATTGGCCAGAGCGGTGAGATTAGGGAACAGCGCGCCATCCTGCGGCACGTACCCCACTCCCCGGCGCGCGGCGTCGACACTGTGCACGCCGTCATCGACGACAGCGCCGCCGATCGAGACGGTGCCCCCGTCAATTCGCTCGAAGCCGGCGATGATGCGCAGCAGGGTGGTCTTGCCGCTGCCCGATTCGCCCAGGATTGCCGTGAGCGAGCCCTCAGGCACGGTCAGCGACACATCGTCGAGCACAACGGTCGGTCCGAAGCGCTTCGCAACCGAATCCAGCCGAATCTCGCTCACTGTCGTTGCCCCGCCCGGTCGAACCACAGCGCGAGAAGCGCTCCGGGTACCGTCGACAGCAGAATGATCACCAGGCCGTATGGCGCCGCAGCGCCAAAGGCGGATTCGCTCTGAAACGCCCAGAACTGGGTGGTCAGCGTCATGGCATCGGGCGGCTGCAGCACAAGCGTCGCGGTCAGCTCGGTGCTGGCGGTGAGAAACACCAGGCAGAATCCGGCGACGATGCCGGGAGCGATCAACGGCAGGGTCACCCGCAGGAAGACGTAGGGCGCGGATCGCCCGAGCGAGCGACCGATGGCCGTGAGTTGCTCCGGGGCCTGCCGAATCGACGATTTCATGCAACTCAGCGCGAGCGGGAATGTGAGAACGGCGTATCCGATCATCACGAGCCAGCTGGTCTCATAGATTCCGAATGCGATCCGCAGGGAGATGAAGATCAGGCTCAGCGCAATGACGACTCCCGGCAGCGCGAGTGTGAGGTAGGTGCTCCGCTCAATCACTGCAGGGAGTCCCCGTGACCGTCGCGCAGACAGGAAGGCGATCGGTAGCGCAAGAACGACCGCGAGGATTGCCCCACCGGCGCAATATTCACACGTGGTCAGCGTCGCCTGCAGCACGGTCGATTGGGCGGGAAGTGTCGTGTGCTGGCTCGATTGCAGCCAGAACACGAGGGTGGCCACAGGAACGACCACCGCGAGTGCAACGAGGGCGGTGAAGGCCGCTGTCAGGCCGATCGCGCCACGGTGAAGCTCCACAAGGGTTCTTCGGTGCATCCCTGTGCGACCGGACGCGCGCGGCACGGAAACCAGGGATTCTCCGGTCACAAGGAGCACCCCGATGAGGATCAGCGGGAGCGAGAGAGCGCCCGCTGCACCGGGATTGACCTGGAATTCGGTGAACACCTCGGTGGTGAAGGTCTGGAATCGAACGATCTCGAACGCACCGTATTCCGAAACCAGCACGAGCGCGATGATCAGGCATCCGCCCAGAATGGCGGGCCGGAGCGCGGGCAGCACGACCCGGAAAAAGGTGCGGGTCGAGCTGAGACCGAGGCTGCGCGACGCCTCCTCGAGCGCCGGGTCAGATCGTCTCAGGGCCGCGGCGACCGGCAGGTAGACCAGCGGATAGCTCGACAGGGTCATGACGAGCACTGCGGCGCCCAGCGGGCTCGCCGTTGGGTCGATCGTGTGCCACGCATAGCCGACGATGAAATCGGGCATGGCGACGGGCAGCACGAGCAGCACCGTCCAGATCCTGCGGCCGGGAAGGCGGGTGCATTCGGTATACCAGGCGGCGGCCGTTCCGATGACGGCGGCGAGCGGGGTCACAATCAGAGGAAGCGCCAGCGTGTTGATGAGCAGTTGCGCGGAGCGGGCGCGGAACAGAACGGAGGCGACTTCCGACCATCCGGACTGCTGCACGTCGACCAGCACCGCAACAAGTGGCAGAAGCAGAATGATGCCGATCACTGCGGCGAACAGGGTCAGCACCGGACGCCGCCGGCCACGACGTGCCGAGGGGAACGTTGCGAGCGCGGTGAGCCCCTGGCCTGCGAGTCCACTCATGAGTTCAGCCTTTCATGACTAGAGAAGCTGGGCTTCCTGCAGCAGCTTCTTAGCCTCGGCTCCGGTGCCGAATTCGCTCGGTGTGAACGTGGATGGCGAGAGCTGCGCAAGCGGGGTGTCGGCCCGGTTCGGCGCGACACCGGCACGCAGCGGGTATTCGAAGCTCTCACCGGCGGCGATGGTGTGCTGGCCGGTGTTACTGACGAGAAACGCAAGCAGTTTCTGGGCAGCAGACGAATGTGCGCTCGACTTCAGCACCGCGGCACCCGAAATGGTCTTCAGGTATCCCGCATCCCCGGGCGCGAAAAAGGCGAGGCCGGCCCGAAGCGACGACCCGCTGGTTTCGGCTTTGAGCCGCTCGAAGTAGTACTGGTTGATGACGCCGAGCTGCGCAACACCGCGGTTGACGTCGGCGGTGATCGTCTCGTTGTCGGGCACGACGTTAGCGCCCGCGTTCGACTTCAGGCCCTCCAGCCAGGCCAGCGCCCTGGCGTGACCGTACCTGTCTTCAACGGATGACACGACGGGCCAGAAGTCTGTCTCCGATGGCGCGATTTCGATTTTGCCTTTCCACTTGGGTTCGGCGAGATCGAGAACGGATTTCGGCAACTCGGCGGTCGTGAGGTCTTTCGTGTTGTACACGAGCGCACTCACTCGGGCTGACACCCCGACCCAGTCGCCGTCGGTCGAGTTGTCGGCGGACGGAATGGCGGCAAGTGTGCCGGAGTCGACCCTGGCGAGCAGCCCCTTGTCGGCCAACTGCTGCAGCCAGTTCGAGTTCTCGGTGAAGATCACGTCGGCCGGCGACCGGGCACCCTCCTGCTCGATCTTGGCGGTCAGGACGTCTTCGTCGTCGTTGTCGACTTTGACGACGATGCCGGTCTGCTTGGTGAAGGCCGTGACTAGCGCAGTCGTGGTCTGCTCGTGCTGCGCGTTGTAGAGCACTATCGTCGTCGTGTTTGCCTGAGCGTTTGTGGCCGTGCATCCGGTCAGAATCAGGGCGGATAGGGACAGTGCCGAAATTGCAGAAATTGCGCGAATTCGGCGAGCGCGCAGCGACGGGGTCTTCAGGAGCAAGAGCGTTTATCCTCGGTTGGCGTGCGGGAACGATGGTGCGGAATGTTTGGTAAGCCTACCCTAACTTATTGAGTGTGTTCTCCGGGTTTGGTGCCGGGCGTGATGCGATCGGTACGAATACGATGGGGCGAGGATGACAGGCGACCTCCGTACGTATGACGACCTGGTGCTCGCTTTGCGCGCCGCCGGGTGCGTCTTCGCCGAGGACGAGGCAGGGCTGCTGCTCGAGGCCGCGGGTTCACCAGCCGAGCTCGAACAGGGCGTGCGTCGGCGCATCGCGGGCGAGCCACTCGAGGTCATCCTGGGGTGGACCGAGTTCGCGGGACTGCGAGTCGAGATCGACCCGGGAGTATTCGTGCCGCGCCAGCGCACGGTGTTTCTCGTTCGCCGGGCCCTTCGCCTCGCCCGACCGGGCTCGGTGGTCGTCGACCTGTGCTGCGGCAGCGGCGCCCTCGGTGCTGCCATGGCGGCGGGGATGCCCGGCCTACATCTTTACGCATCGGACATCGAATCCCGCGCCGTGACCTGTGCGCGGCGCAATCTGGCCGGGCTCGGCGAGGTCTTCGAGGGAGATCTCTTTGATGCGCTGCCCTCGACGCTCCGGGGGCACATCGACCTGCTGCTCGTCAACGCCCCCTACGTGCCCACGCTCGAGATCGCTGCCATGCCGCCCGAGGCACGCGACTACGAACCGCGCATCACCCTCGACGGCGGGGACGATGGACTCGACGTGCATCGACGGGTGGCCGCCCAGGCGTCCCAGTGGCTGGCGCCGGGAGGCACCCTGCTCATCGAGACCAGTCGCGAGCAGGCGCACATCGCAGCGGCACTGTTCGAAGGCGCGGGGTTGATCCCGCGCACGGCTCACTCGAAAAAGCGGCGTGCGACAGTAGTGCAGGGTACGAAGCCCTCCGAACGGGTCGACTTCATCGCGGACGACGACTTGAGGAAACGTTCAGCAACCCCGCACTGAGCCCTCCAACGAAAAGGGCTGAGCCTACGACTGCCCATGGCGCAATTCGGCGCACGATGCTCCATAACGCCGAGCATATGACTCAGCCACCTATTCCTCCCCCTTGACCGCTCGTTGATGGTCGCGTACCGAAGACAGCCAGAAGCCGGAACCAGCGGGAGCGGCAAGACCGCCGACCACGATGAGGCGGCTCAGGAAGGTACCGTCAGCTCCCAACGCGAAGTGGAAGATGACTGCGACGATCGCGATTGCGAACAGAACGACAGCCACCGCTCGCTTCCACCGCACACCGTTATCGTATGGCTGTCGGTGGGAACGAGCCGAGCGAATCGGTGCTGGGCATTCGCGAATTCCTCGACACGCTTCTCGCCGACATGTGCGGTCCGACAGTAGTGCCCGGTTCGGGACCTTAGCTCGCGGCGCGCAGCTCCTGCGGGGAAACGAGGCCGGGCAGGTGGTCGCGGCCGGACAGCAGCTTCGCGAGCAGCACTGGCAGGGTGCGTACCGACACGAGTACTCGACGCTGGGCATCCGGTTCCCCGGCGGAGATAACTCCGAGCAGCTCGAGGCTGCGCGTCATGCGCACCGCCTGCTCCGGGGTGATGCGAATCGCCAGCTGAAGTCGCTCCCGCGAATAGGTCTGCGCCTGCACAACGAGCTCGACAGTACGCATCAGGAGACCAAACTCGCTCTCATCGAGGTGATCGAGGGCGCCATTCCAGTCGAAATAGGAGGTTTCGGGCGAAGCGAGAGGCGAAGTCACCCCCACATTACTGATGTACGGGTCGGTGAATTTGGTGAAAGGAGCACGGCCTGAACTAGCAGAGCCGGAGCTGGAATTTGCACGCGCGGGTTTGTTGATAAGGGTCACGACTGATGTCCGTTCGGGTTGACCTCAGGTAATGCATCGCCGGGCCGGGGGTGCCGGGCGAAGTCCCCCAAAGGGGGGTCGGGTACATCCATGGTAGCCGCTGGACGCCAGAAACCCAACCGGGACTTCTCGTGCCTGCCCTGTGCGGATTCCGACCGCGTGTGATGCGAAATCCAACTGAAACACGCGCGAAACCCACACCGAACCCCACTGGTGGACAATCGAGCAACCCCCGCGCGCGCGAAAGCGGGCCAGCCGAAAGGTAACCCCCTGCAATGACAGTAGAGATCGGGCTCACCGTAGCCTCACCGGCCTCGATCGAGGCCGGAAAACTGAGCCGGCATTTCGGCCGCTTCGACATCCTCTTCTTCCTCATCTGCACCATCGTCGGTGTGGACACCATCGCTTCTGTCGCAGCGGATGGCGGCGAAGCGTTCACCTGGATGGTCATCTTCGCGGTCGTCTTCTTTGTTCCCCAGGCCCTCCTTTTCGCAGAACTCGGAACCGCGTTCCCCCAGGAGGGCGGCCCCTACCTCTGGACACGACTCGCCTTCGGACACCTCGTCGGTGCGATCAACAACTTCATGTACTGGGTCACCAACCCGGTCTGGCTCGGCGGCACACTCGCCATCTCGGCCATCACAGCATTCGAAGTTTTCTTCAACGACGGCAAGAACTTCGCCGACCCGGTCACGATCGTGATTGCGCTGGTCTTCATCTGGGTCGGCGTGTTGGCAGCCGTGCTCTCGTTCAAGGTCGGAAAGTGGATCACCACGGCTGGCGCCTTCGCGCGATTCGCGCTGCTGGGCTGGTTCACCTTCACCGTTGTGATCTACGCGATCCGCTACGGTTTCCACGGCTTGCCCGCCGACCAGTACACGCCGACAGCTGGCGGATTCGTCGCAGTTGTCGGGGTGCTTCTGTTCAACTACGTCGGGTTTGAGTTACCGTCGAGCGCCGGCGAGGAGATGAAGGATCCCGCCAAGCACGTGCCGTTCGCCATCCTCCGCTCGACGATCTTCTCCTTCCTGCTGTATGCCATTCCGATCCTCGGCATCCTCTTGGTGTTGCCGGTCAGCGCGGTTACGAACTTCAGCGGATTCGTTGACGCCATCCAGAAGGTATTCACTGTCTACGGTTCCGGTGCTGGGTTCGCCGGCGCAATCGGTTGCATCCTCTTCGTCATCTGCCTGCTGACCTCGGGTGTGACCTGGATCATGGGCTCCGACCGGGCCCTGGCCGTTTCGGGCTACGACGGGGCCGCGCCACGATTCCTGGGCGTAATCAACGCGAAGCTCGGCACCCCGGTACGCGTGAACATCTTCAGCGGCATCGTCGCAACGGTTATTTTTGTACTGGCACACTTCATCACCGGCGGCAGCGCGGCGAAATTCTTCGTGGCAGTGCTCGGCGTCACGATCTCGACCACTCTGATCAGCTACCTGCTGATCTACCCGGCACTATGGAAACTGCGGAAGAGCCATCCAGACGTTGTACGACCATTCAGGATGCCCTGGATGAAAGGCCTCACCATCATCCTGATGATCCTGCTCGCGATCTCCGTCATCCAGTTGATCGCTCCCGGTCTCGGCTCCGAGCTGCTGCCCGGCGGCACGCTGTGGGGCGGAAGCGCCCACTGGTTCAGCAGTGACTTCGCCCCCAGCGGCTGGGGCAAGTCGGAGGGTGCGCTGTACCTGCTGACCGAGTTGTTGCCGGTGCTGCTCTTCATCGGTATCGGCGTGTTGTTCTGGTGGCGGGGGAAGGCGACGCGAGTCGCCAATGCCACCGCGGTCGCGAACGCCGCGCTTGCGGCTGCCGCGCCGGCGGAGGCAACGCCCGTCGCAGTCAAATGACCGGCCTGCATGAGATCACGGCCGGCCTGCTGGTGGCGACCTCACGCACCGATTCCCTCAACAGCGTGGTCATCGTCGGCTACGACGGCGGAGTGCTGCTCGTGGACCCGGGCTGGCACCAGGACGAACTGGACGCGCTTGCCAGCGACTTGGGCGCTCGCGGGGTCAGGACCGCCGCCGGGTTCTCCACCCACGCCCACTACGATCACGTGCTCTGGCACCCCGCCTTCGGTGGGGTGCCCCGGTGGGCATCCCCCGACACCGTACGAATCGCCGGCTCTCATCGGCCGGAGCTGGTCGAGTTGCTGGGCACGGGGTTCCGGCCGGACGTTCAGGCTCTCGTCGGACGTCTTTCAGCCCTGCCCGGGCTCAGCATCCCCTGGTACGGACCCGAGACCGACGTGGTGTTGCACGACGCCCACATCGTTGGGCACTCCGCACTCTGGATCGCGGAATTCGGCGTCCTCATAGCGGGCGACATGCTGAGTGACATCGAGCTGCCGATCCCCGATGAATCGCCGGTCGCACTCAGTACCTACCGCGCAGGGCTGGAAACGCTGGCGCCGTACGCCGAAATTGCCCGCTTCGTCATCCCGGGCCACGGATCAGTGACGACCGACGGTGCGGCGAGAGTCGACGCCGACCGGCGCTACCTCGACGACCTTCATGCCAACCGCACGAGCGCAGACCCGCGACTGGCCAATGCGGGAATGGTCGACGTCCACGCGACCAACCTGGAGCTCGCGCGAGCGGACTAGCCTCGTTGGCATGAGCACGATCGTTCGCGCGGCAGCGAAGGCGGACGCCCAGGCGGTCGGCGAGGTGCTCGCACGCGCGTTCGCCGATGACCCCGTGACGACCTGGGTGACTCCCGACGCGGCGCGGCGTGCGCGGGCATTGCCCCGGCTCTACTCCGCCATTGCGCGATTCGACTCGATCCCATTCGGCAATGCCTGGGTTGCCGTTGACCGCGATGAGGATGGCGTCGTCGGTGAGACGATAACCGGGGCCGCGGTCTGGCGCCCGACGCACCGGAAGGCATCGGCGCTCGCCATTCCGTTCTCGCTCGCCGCCGGGCGAGCACTGGGGCGGGACATCCCGCGCATGATCGTTACCGGCACCGCCGTTGCGCGTGCCAGACCGAAAGCAGACCACTGGTACCTGCAGCTGCTGGGCGTCGACCCTCAGGCGCAGCGCAGCGGTATCGGCAGCCTGCTAATGCAGCAGGCGCTTCCGACGGTCGACGCGGCGAAGCTTCCCGCCTACCTTGAAACTACGGTCGAGAACCTCGAGTTTTACGCGCGGTTCGGATTCGAGGTCACGGGCGAGATCTCCGCGGCGGCCGATGCGCCAACCGAATACTCGCTCGTTCGCAAACCGGAACGGTGACGGCCCCGGTGGATGGCCCGGGTGGATGGCGCTCCCTCCAACCCGAAAGGAGGTGGATGGCGCTCCCTCCAACCCGAAAGGAGTGAGCGCCATACATCATGCGGCCGGAAACGGCCCTCGGGATGTTCCCCGCCGTGTGGGAGCAACGGCGCTTCCCCCGAAGTTTTCCGTTGCCCTCTCTTCGCAAGTCTGCCACGGAACTATCGTTCTACCTAGAATTTGTTATGAAAAACATTTGTTTGTTTTCAAAAACAGTAGTTATAGCAAACATCTGTTATGTTTTGAGGATGACCCGCCAATCCGATCCGGCCAAAAAGCCAGCGCTCCTTGAGCAGGTGGTCGACTATCTGATGGATAAACCGCTCTCCGCCCTGACCTTTCGGGGGCTCGCGAGCGCGCTCGATGTCAGTTCATTTACCCTCGTCTACCACTTCGGAACTCGTGACGCGCTCGTGAGCGACATCATCGGATCCATCGCGACGCGGCAGCGCGGTTTTGAGACAGTGTTCGACCCCCGCACTGTGACTGTCGAGTCATACTTCATCGGGCTCCGGCAGTCCTTCGATCTCTCACTGTTCCCGCGCAACCGCGCGCTACAGCGTCTCGAGTTCGAGGCGCAGATGCTCGAAGCCGTGGCACCGGACCGTGCCCTGACCAGAGTCGTACACGAGTCGCTGCATGCCCGTGCCCGTGAGACCCTTGTTGCTCTGGGTCTCGACGAACCGCAGGCCGCGATCGAAGGGCAGCTCCTACTCGACACGTTTTATGGCATCCAGGTCGGACTGGTTGTAGGCGGGGATGTCGAGCGGGCGACAATAGCCTTCGAACGGGCCCTGCAATACCACCGCGAGCGCATCGAACCGCTCGTCGCAGCCTCGGCGCGATAACTACTGGCGCAATACGCAGAAAGTCCCCGGCCGATGGCCAGGGACTTTCTCACAGAGACCTCTGTCGCGACTTATCTGAGACCACTGTCGCGACTCATCTGAGAACTATGTCCCGACTCATCACAGTGTGGATCCAAGTGTGGATCCAAGGGTGTGGATCCAAGGGGATTCGAACCCCTGACCCCCTGCATGCCATGCAGGTGCGCTACCGGGCTGCGCCATGGACCCCGGAATGTCGCCGAGGCAACTAGGACAGATTACTACACAACGGCGAGGCGCCGACGCGCGTCAGGCCGCCGCCTGTAGTCGGGCCTGCCAGGCGCTCGTCACCATGTCAGTGAGAGTGTGCCTCATCTTCCAGTCCAGGTCCCGTGCCGCAAGGTCTCCACTGGCCACTATCCGTGCCGGATCGCCCGGCCGCCGCGGACCGATCTCGGGTGTGAACTCGATCCCGGTGCCCTCGGCAATGGCGGCCATAATCTGGGCGACGGAGACACCGTCGCCGCTTCCCAGGTTGTACGCGGGCTCCAGCGTGTCGCCCGCCTCCAGGCGTCGAGCGGCTGCGACGTGGGAGACCGCAAGATCGGCGACGTGAAGGTAATCGCGCACGTTCGTACCATCCGGTGTCGGGTAGTCGTTGCCATTGATACGCGGAGTCCGGCCCTCCACGAGCGCATCGAACACGAGCGGAAACAGGTTGTGCGGGCTTGTGTCGTACACGGTCGGGTCTCCCGACCCGACGACGTTGAAATAGCGCAGCGAGGTATGGCGAAGGCCGGACGCGACAGCCTGGTCGCGCAGCAGCCACTCCCCGATCAGCTTCGACTCGCCGTACGGCGATTCGGGCACGCAGGGGGTCGACTCCGTCACCAGGTCGACATCCGGTGTGCCGTAGACGGCCGCACTCGACGAGAAGACAATTCGCTCGACGCCGCGATCGGCCATCGCTGCGAGCAGCGTCGCCGTACCGGTCACATTCTGCTCATACGTGTGCAGGGGGCGCTGAACCGAAACCCCCGCGTACTTGTAGCCGGCGACATGGATGACACCGCTCACGTTGTGCGCATCAATGGTGCGCAGCAGGGCCTGGCCGTCGAGAATACTCGCACGCACGAACGGCACCGCGTCCGGAACGAAGTTCTCGAAGCCCGATGAAAGGTCGTCGAGAACGACCGGCTCCAGCCCCGCATCCTGCAGTGCCCGCACGACGTGGGCCCCGATGTAGCCGGCGCCGCCCGTGACCAACCAAGTCATGCTTCTCCTCGAAAGTGTTTGAGCCAAGTTAGCAAGCGATCCTCCGCGCTTGCTTGGGGCGCGCTTGCCGCACGCTATGGGACGAGTGTGACCTGCAGTCCGGCCCGCTCGAACTGCTCGATCGCACGCGGGTCGGCATCCGAGCTGGTGATGAGCCCGTCGATGCCCGACAGCGGTGCGATGCGGCTGTGGTACGCCAGCCCCAGTTTGCTCGAGTCTGCGACGACAATGCTGCGCGCGGCGGCGGCGAGCATCCGGCGCTTCACATCCGCCTCGGGCAGGTTGACATTGGTGACACCGGCCTCGACATCCACTCCGCTGCACCCCACAAAGGCGATGTCGGCATGGATGTGTTCGATCACCGCCCCGGCGAGTGGGTCGACGAGCGAGTGTTGCAGCGGGCGAAGCGTGCCGCCGGTGACGACGACACTGAACCGCGGGATCGCTGGCTCGAGCGAAAGCGCGATATTGAGCGCGTTGGTGATGATCACGACGTCGTGCAGCTCACTTCGCGCGAGCAGCGCCGTCGCGATGGCCGTGGTGGTCGTTCCCACATCGAGCACGATGGCCTGGCCGGACTGCACGAGCGAAGCCGCTGCGACACCGATGGCACGCTTCTGCTCGGCGGCCGCGTGCGCGGTCTGCTCGAACGCCTGCTCCGGCGCGGGAACCGGCGACAGCGCGATCGCTCCGCCATGGATTCGTTGCACGACGAGATCCCGGGCGAGGGCATCCAGGTCGGCTCGGGTGGTGACCTCCGAGATGCCGAACCGGTCGCTGAGCTCGGTGACGCGAGCGAAACCCTGCTCGTCGACGATCGCGCGGATGCGTTCGCGACGCACCGCTGCCGGCAAATCGAGCTCAGTCACCATGGCTTTATTGTTGTTTACTTGTGTTTTCTTGTCAATTGGGGCACAGTTGCTTTCGATTTAGCAAGCTCCTGGAGACCGATGCCCCACATCTCGAAACACGAACGCCTGATGGCGGATGGCCGCGAACTCATCTACTTCGATGATGCCGACACCACCCTCGGGCCCGAGCGCGCGGCCGATGTGCGCACTCTCGAACCAAGACCCGACACTCCGGACATGCGCCAGGACCCGCTTACCGGGGAATGGATCTCGATCGCCAAGGCGCGACAGAATCGAGTATTCCTTCCGCCATCCGACCGCGACCCGCTCGCCCCGTACTCCGCCATCAACCCCTCCGAGATCCCCGATAACTACGACGTCGTAGTGTTCGAGAATCGCTCCCCCTCCTTCGGACCAGCACTCTCCAAGGGCTACGGGGATGTCCAGCTCACCGAAATCGGAGTAGGCCGCTCCCTCCCCGCGATCGGACGCTGCGAAGTGGTGTGCTTCAGCCCGCAGAGCACCGGATCGTTCTCCGGACTCACACCATCGCGGGCGCGCACAGTCATCGAGGCGTGGGCCGATCGCACAGCAGCGTTGTCAGCCCTGCCCGGCATTCGCGAGGTCTTCCCGTTCGAAAACCGCGGGGAAGCGATCGGCGTGACCCTGCATCATCCGCACGGCCAGATTTACGCCTACCCCTACGTCACACCGCGGACACAACGACTGCTCGCATCGATCGAAAGCTTCGACGGGGACCTGTTTGCGAGCATCCTCGAATTTGAGGCCGCCTCGGAGCGCGTCGTCCTGCGTGGCGAACACTGGATCGCGTTCGTCCCTTTCGCGGCCCGCTGGCCGCTCGAAGTGCACGTCCTGCCCGTGCGCCATGTGGCCGACTTCGCAGGCACCACGGAAGCCGAGCGCGACGAGCTCGCCGGGCTCTATTTGCGACTCCTGCGCGGCGTCGATCGTCTCTACTCGACCCCCACCCCCTACATTGCGGCGTGGCACCAGGCCCCAAGCGATGTCGGCCGCGATACGGTTCGGCTCATGCTTCAGTTGACCTCACCGCGACGAGCGGAAGACAAACTCAAATACCTGGCGGGATCCGAGTCCGCTATGGGTGCCTGGATCGGCGACGTCGTCCCCGAGGTTGCGGCAAGTGGGCTCCGGGAGGCCATCGCCCAGGCCGACGCCTCGTGAGCGAACCATGCTGACCGATATTCGCGACGAGACGGCATTCGCGTTCGAGCAGGTTTTTGGTTATCGACCCGACGGCATCTGGTCCGCTCCGGGGCGAGTCAACCTGATCGGTGAACACACCGACTACAACGGTGGATTCGTGTTGCCGTTCGCGATCGACCGCCGCACGGTGGTAGCGGTCGGCACTCGGGATACCCCGGTCGCGCGGGTCGGCAGCGCATACGCCGACGAACTGGTCGAGATTCCCCTGGCCGAGCTAGCACCGGGCAACCTCACGGGCTGGGCCGCGCATCCTCTCGGCGTGGCGTGGGCACTGTCACAGTTCGGCGCAGACCTTGCGGCCGTGCCCGGGCTCGACATCTTCATCGTCTCCGATGTGCCAGTCGGCGCGGGCCTGTCGTCATCCCACGCTCTCGAAAGCGCCGTCGCCCTCGCCCTCAACGATCTCTGGCAGCTCGGCCTCGACCGGCAGACACTTGCCCGCGTCGCCCAGGTCACCGAGAACCAGGTGGTCGGGGCGCCGACCGGCATCATGGACCAGTCCGCGTCGCTGCTGGGTGAGGAGGACTCGGCCGTGTTCCTCGACTGTCGAAGCCTGGACTACCGAATCATCCCGTTGGGCCTCCAGGCTGCGGGCCTCGAAGCCCTGATCATCGACACTGGTGTCAAGCACGAGCATGCCAGCGGCGGCTACGCGGAGCGTCGGGCATCCTGTGAGCTGGGCGCGTCCATCCTGGGCGTCGAATCGCTGCGGGATGTCACGATCGATGAGTTACCTCGGGCGCGAGCGCTCCTCGACGATGTGACGTTCCGCCGGGTTCGGCATGTCGTCACGGAGGACCAGAGGGTGTTGGACACCGTCGCGGCGCTGGCCACCAGCGGGCCGCGATCAATCGGCGAGCTGCTGGATGCGTCCCATCGGTCGATGCGCGACGATTTCGAGATCTCGGTGCCGGAGCTGGACCTCGCTGTCGAGACGGCTCTCGAGAATGGCGCGATCGGTGCACGAATGACGGGTGGCGGATTCGGTGGGTCAGTCATCGCCCTGGTGGCACGCGAAGACGTGAGCCGCATACAGGTGGCGATCGACGGCGCCTTCTCAGAACACGCGCTTGGAGTCCCGGACACCTTCGTGGTGCGGCCGTCCCAGGGGGCCGTCCGCGATCGCTGAGCTGTTCGCGGTTCGCGTCACAGGCCGATCCGCTCGCCTCTCGCGAACCTTCCACGACACGGGTGTGCAAGTTCGCGAGAAACGAGGGAACCTTTCGTTCCGCAGCGGACACTCTCTAGTGTGACGACCTCCACGGACGACGAGCACGACTGGGCCGATGCTCTCCGCGGCGACGGGGAGGCGTTCGGTCGGATTTTCGATCGGCACAGGCACCGGCTCTTTCGGCACAGCTCCCGGCTGGTCCCGACCACGGCAGACGCAGACGATATTGTCTCGATCGCATTCCTTGAGGCCTGGCGACGCGCAGATGCCGTTCGTTTCATCGACGGATCAATGCTGCCGTGGCTACTCCTGACCGCGACCAACTCCGCGAGGAACCTCACACGCAGCTCCCGGCGCTATCGCGCGATGCTGAGCAGGCTTCCCGTGGACTCACACACGGATGACCGATACTTCGACTCGCTTGGAACCGACGCGCACGACGCTCTTCGACGCCTGTCGGCAGCTGACCAGCGCATCCTCAGTCTCTGCGTACTCGAGGACCTGCCCGAAAAGGACGCCGCAGCGATTCTCGGAATCCCGATAGGCACGGTGAAATCCCGGTTATCACGAGCAAAGTCGCGGCTTGCGCGTCATCTCGCCCCACCCACTCATGCCAAGGAGGCGCGCAGTGAGCAGTGAAACCCCACCCCGCGACCGCGCTACCGAATTCAGGCAGGCGTTGGTCGTGACGGCAAATCTCGGGCCCTACGTTCGCCGTCGTCCGCCGCTCAGGCTCGCAATTGGGGCGCTGGCAGCGTTTGCCATCGCCGGCGCGCTCACCGGTGGCGCTGTTGCACATGTCTCCACAGTCGACCCTCTGGTGCTCACCGCCCAGGCCACAGCGGAAAGCGCCGCGCGGGTCCAGGTCAGAATGGAAGACGGAAAACTGCTCGGCCAACCGATCGTGCGCACAGCCACGGGCACTCAGGAAATCGACCTGGGCGCGCGACCATCGGAGGCGACCGACCTCGTCGAGGGGTTCGCGTGTCTCGACGCCGGATCATTCGCCGGACTCCTCGACTCGAAGCAATACGAGCGATACCCGGATTGCGATCCCGGTTCGGCTGGTTCCGACTTTGTGCCCGTGCCCGGGGCCGGCGGCCATGTGCTGACGATCCGGGCGCCCAGGGCTGCTCGATTCACCGTGTGGCTCTCGTGGTCGGAAATTCCCAAACTCGTCGAGTCAGCTGCGCAGGCACAGGAGTTGTCCGACGGTGTCGTCACGCGCGACGAGGACATCGCCGCCTTCAGCCGCTACGAGGGATGCATGGGTGCGCTAGGGCATCCGATCGACGTTCCGCCAACCAGCATTGTGCCGTCGTACTCCATCGATGACTCGGCTGTCGCGGACGGCTCTGACAATCGCTGCTACGTCACCGAGTACGAGGGCGTCGACGAAAAGTGGCAGTTCGAGCTGCAGGCCTCTGAGGTCGGCGTAGCATCGGTCGCTGCATGCGTGGCGAGCCACAAGGTGGGGACTGGTGATCCTGCCAGAGTTATCGGGACGCCCTCGGGCACGCTTCCGGACCTCACCGGCTGTCCGTGGATCGGCTAAGTGCACAAGGCCGCGGCTCACGTGCCGTGCTGCGCTCCTGCGGTGGTCTTCGAACGGCGACATTCGAAGATTGTTTTGGCGTTGTGGGCGCTTGAGGCTGGTTTTCTGTGGATAACTAGCATCGGTGTCGGCGTGGCCTGCTGGAATTAGTGCATGGTATCCGGCCCCTCGTTCGCCCCCGCAGACGCGGTCCCCGCGCGCGGCGGCGACCTGCTGGATGTTGTCGCGGGGCTCGACCGGCAGATCAACCAACTCTCCGCGTTGCGTGCGCTGGCCCTCGACCTCGCCCGCAAAGAACACCTGGCGCGGGCGGCCGGTCAGGCGGCGACGCGAGCCGACGCAGAGGTATCCAGTGTGGCCCGGTTCGATTCGGCGGTTCTGGCGCAGCGCTCGTTCCGGGCCGAGGTCGCCGCCCTGCTGACCATCTCCGAGCGCGCCGCGGAGAACCTCATCGCAGTCTCCGGGTTGCTCGCCAGCGCTCTTCCCGCCACCACGGCAGCGCTGGGACGCGGCGATATTTCCTGGCGTCACGCCACCATCATGGTGGACCAGACGGCGGGCCTTGACCCCGCCCCCATGGCCGGGCTGGAACAGAAAGTACTCGAATCAGCCGAGCGGCTCACTCCCCCGAAATTCGCCCGGATGCTGCGCAAAACCCGAGAACAGCTCCACCCCGAAACCATCGTTGCACGACACACCACCGCCCTCGATGAGCGGGGCGTCACCCTCGACGACGACCGCGACGGGATGTCCTCCCTCACGATCCGCGCCGGGTCCGTGCACCTCCACGCCATCCTCAACCGGCTCACCACCGCCGCACGCGCCCTCAACGGGCCCCTCGAAGAGCGCACCCTCGACCAACGCCGCGCCGACATCCTCACCCACGTGCTCCTCGCCCACGTCGACGGCGAAGCCTTCGGGGTAGTCCCCGACCAGTGGGATGACGAAAACTTCGTGCACTGGTACCGCGGCATCACCGCCGAAGTCACCATCACCGTGCCCGTCCTCACCCTCCTCGGCCACAACAACACCCCCGCCACCCTGGACGGGTGGGTCCCCATCGACCCGGTCACCGCCCGCCGGCTCACCGCCGGGGCGAAAAGTTTCCTGCGCATCCTCACCCACCCCGAAACCGGGGCCGTGCTCTCCGTCGGACGCACACGCTACACAGTCCCCCCAGACCTCCGAAGACACCTCCAAATCCGAGACCTCACCTGCCGATTCCCCGGCTGCAGCATGCCCGCCGAACGCAGCGACATCGACCACACCCACGACTGGGCGCTCGGCGGCGAAACCGACCACACCAACCTCGCCCACCTCTGCCGCAACCACCACACCCTCAAAGGCAACACCCCCTGGAAAGTCACCCAAACCGGCGACGGCTCCGGAGTGCTCACCTGGACCACCCCAACCGGACGCACCTACCGCACCCACCCCCAAACCCCCACCCAGACACACGAAACCGCCTAACGCCACCCTGAAAGCCCGTACGACGCGTGGAGACGAGTGTGGAGACGCGTGGACTCGCGTCAGACCGCTACTCCGCTGGTTTGGACGCCTGCAGTTCCGCGATCTGGGCCCGCGCGGCAGCGACCAACTCATCGTTGGTGTTCGCGTGGCCCTTGAGGCCCCATCCGCCCGCCACAGCCTCGGTCAGGAGCACCCAGGTGCGATCGACAATCGTCGGGTCATCCGCAGCCTCAGCGATCAGCGCAGTGAGCTGCTCGACAACCGCGAGCTGCTTGTCACGATCGAGTGCCCCGGCATTGGTCAGCACCTGCACCCGCACATAATTGGTGTCCCCATTGACGTTCGCAAGGTCGCCTGCCGGAAGATCGTGAACGAAACCGGCGGTGTTCTGGCGGAACATCGGGATATTCGGAACCGCCTCGATGGTCATGACCGTCGTCGCAAGATCGATCGCGAGCTTGTGCTTGTCGTTGAAAGTTCCGGCCGTAGCGTAGACGTCAATCATGGGCATGAGGGTTCTCCTTGTGAGTTGTGTTGAAAGTCGCGTGATGAGTCCTGTGGAAACCGGTGCGACTACCTGAGTCTGCCTTATGACGTTCGTCATAGTCAAGCTATGATGATAATCATAGAGTTGGATTGGTTCTCCCAACCAGAATGTCTGAGCACGGGAGTGCACGGAGGGGGCGAAACAGTGGCCGGTGAAACCCGCGCACGCATGGTCGCGGGCGCTGCGCGCCTTCTCGCGGAACGCGGGCTGCAGGAGACGTCATTCTCAGAAGTGCTCGACCTGACGGGCGCACCGCGCGGCTCGATCTATCACCACTTTCCGGACGGCAAAGACCAGCTGATCGCATCCGCCGTCGACCTGGCTGGGGCCCACGCGATAGCGCTCATCGATCGAGTCGCGGGCAAGACGGCGCAGGAAGTCACGACGCACTTTCTGGGAATGTGGCGCGAGGTTCTCGTCCGTTCGAACTACAAAGCCGGATGCTCGGTACTCGCGGTCACCATCGCTACCGACTCGGCCGACCTGCTCGATCACGCTGCAACCGTGTTCCGCACCTGGAGACTCCGCCTGGCGGTGCTGCTCCACGAGGGCGGACTGCTCGAACTCGACGCGTCCCGATTTGCCGCGGTGCTTATTGCCGCAACCGAGGGAGCAGTCGTCCTCAGCCGCGCCGAACAATCGATGGAACCATTCGAACTGGTTGCCGACCAGCTGACGTCCCAGGTGATCGAGCTGCGCGATCGAGGCGCAGCACGCAGCTAGTTGCGTCGCCAGTCGACGCCATCAGGAAAGTCGCTGAGCACAAGGTCCATCAGCAGGCCGTCCTCGTGTGTGCCGTCCGGGCGAAGCTGGTACTCACGCAGCACTCCGATCCTACGAAATCCCAGACGTTCATAGCTTCGGATCGCCGGTGCGTTATTCACGTTGGGATCGAGGGTGAACCGGTGGTGGCCTTTCGACGCGAGATGCGTGATCACGATTGCCAACGCCTCGGCACCATAACGCTTGCCGTACCACTGAGCCCCAAGAAACAGGTGGATGACGACGTGCAGGTACTCCGGATCATCCTCCGGATAGAGAAAGATCGCGCCGGCGCACTGCCCCTCGATATCCATGACGAGGGCATTGCCCGACTCGAGGATCTCTTCTCGGATCCGGTCTGGCCCGTAGCCGACCCACCAGCGCGATACCTCGGGCTCCGCCAGTATGCCGAGTAGGGGTGCTGCATCCGCAGCCGCGGGCGCACGGAGTGTCATCCGCTCGCCAGCGAGCACCGGCCAACTCATGGGTGCTCTAGTCGGCCGCGCGCGTCACGGCAAGCTCAATCGGGATTGCCGGGCAATCCTTCCAGAGCCGCTCGAGCGAGTAATACATGCGGTCCTCCTCGTGGAAGACATGAACCACGAGGTCGCCGAAGTCGAGCAGCACCCAGCGGCCCTCCTGGCGACCTTCGCGCCGCAGAGGTTTGGCACCGAACTCGATGAGCTTGTCCTCGATTTCACCAGCCACAGCGAGCACGTTGCGCTCATTGCGGCCCGTGACGAGAAGGAAGACGTCCGTCAGGGGCAATGGCCCCGACACATCGAGCGCGACGAGGTCCTCGCCGCCCTTCGAGTCCGCGGCGGTAGCCGCCACTCTCACGAGTTCGAGGGCGTGTTGGGATGCAGTCACTGGTTCCTTGGGTGGTTGGGAGACGTCTGCCGCGTCACAGCTTGCCGGTAGCGAACGCAAACACGAGCAGGCCGACGAGACCGACACACAGCACGCTGGCGGCGATGATCACGCCCGTCAGCAGGCGGTTGCCCTGTGGGCGCTTGGTCTCGATGACGGCACGGGTCGATGTGGTGGTGCTGACAGCACGGATAGCGCGAACCGGGGCAGAATCCGGGGCGGCCACCTGGCTGTCGAGCGGGTCATCCTCGTCGTCGGCATGATCGACTCGGTGAGGGTGTGCCCCCGTTGATCCGAGACTGCGCGGAAGCGCAATCGAACCGGTGACCAGAATTTCGCCTGTAGAGGTCAGGGAGGCGAGAAGACCGTCCGGCTGCGGAACAGAAGGCAGAACCAGCGCACTGGTCGTGATCGCCGACGTGTTCAAACCCACCGTGCGGCTGATGGTGTTTTCGTAGGGAAGGTCGTCGTCTTCCATCGCCGCCTGAACGCGCCAATGGTTGGAGGCCCGAGGCGAACGACCACCGTGCTCATCCTGGTCGACCGAGTTCGTGCCTGCGGAGGCAGGAAACACCGGCGGGGCGAGGATCGGGGACTGGTCGAAGGAGAGCGGCTGCGCGATGGGCCGCTCGGCGACGGGCCGCTCGGGGACGGGAGGCTGGTCAGCAGGGTATTGCGCGGCCGTGGATTGCGCGGCCGTGGATTGCGCTGCCGGCGGCTGCGCTGCCGGCGGCTGGCCGTACGCCTCCGGGGCTGCCTGCACTGGCTCCGTTGGCACAACATCAACGAGGGGGAAGATGAGGTGCGGCGGCGCAACGCGGGCCGGCGCAGGGGGTGACGACACGGAGACGGCAGAAGGTACGGAAGCGACCGGTGCTGAATCGACTGGTGCAGCAGCGACCGGTGCTGAAGCGACTGGTGCAGCAGCGACTGGTGCAGCAGCAACCGGCACAGAACCGACCGGGTCAGCCGCGACCGACATCGGGAGCACAGGCTCCGCAACCTGCGGCGAAGCCTGCTTCGGGGGAAGCACGATTGGTGTTGCCAGGCTCGCGACCTGGGCATCGCGGGCGCGGGCGTCAGCCTCACGTCGCGCTCGCGTGAGCATGTCGAACTCGGCCATCGCCTCGGCAAGTGCCTGCGACTGCCCGGGCGGGGGCGCGAGCGTGGGAATGTCGATCGGACCGGAGTTCAGCAGCGTATCGATCGGCTCCGGCAGCTGAAGAGCAGGCACCTGCTGTTCCGCTGCTGCGCGAAGTTCCCGCAGCTCCCGGCGAGTCATGGTGTGACCCTGGTTCTCGTCGAGCGAGCCGGACGATGACACATACGGCGAGACGGACGGCGAAGTCGATGGCGACAGGGGCGACGGCGACAGGGACGACGACGACGACGAAAAAGTGGGTGGAAGCGGCGACGCGACGTGAGCGTGCGACTGCGGCGGAACGGCAGCCTGGGCTGGACCTGCAGCCTGCGCTGGACCTGCAGCCTGCGCTGGACCTGCAGTCCGCGCTGGACCTGCAGCCTGGGGCGGTGGGGAGGCCTGCGTGTGGTAGTCGAGGTCGACCGGCTGGGTCAGCGCTGGCCCCTGCACATGCGCAGCACTGTGTGCCTGACCGGACGTCTGGCCGGGCCCGGGATACGAAGACGACGTCGTCAGGGGGGTGTCCAGAGGCTGCCGGGGTGCAGCAGACCGACGCCCTTCCGGGCTGAAGTCACGAACCCGAAATGCAGAATCACCGAAAGCGAGGGATTCGGCACGGTCGGACGTCGCGGAGTGATTCTGGTGCGCCTGCTCGTCGTCGGGCTGGGCGATGCGACCCTGGGTGGAATAGGTCAACGGCTCGAAGCCTGGAAGCTGCTGGCCGTCGCGGTGCTCACTATCGGAGCTATCGGAACTGACCGAGGTCGCGGGCAATTGGGCACGGCGCCCACTAGGCAGCACGGCGGGAGCCAGGGGCTGTGCGGCCTGGGCGTTCGCAGCACTGTTCTCCGGAACAGCCGCCGGCTGAGACACAACCTGCGGCACGATGGCGGCTTGCGGGTTCGGGTGCGCTACGGGAGCCGATGAAACGGACCTGGCCGCCGCATCAAAGCTGTATGGCGTGCCCTCGGCGGGAGTTGCCGGCACAGTCTCGCCGCGCTCACTCTGACGAACCGCGCGCCGCGAATGCGGTGGCGGATCCTGGAATGTGGTCATGCGATACTCCGATACAAGTGGTGTTTTGAGATGTACTGAACAACACCATCGGGGACCAAATACCAGACCGGAAAGCCCCGGCTAACCCTGCTCCGGCAATCGGTCGACGAAATTGCCAACGCGGGAACTTCAAGCGAGCTTACCTCCTGCGTTGGCAATGCGCTAATAGCGAGCTCGTGTCCTGGCCGAGAAACTGCCACAAAATGGGCCAAAGACCACAGTTCTTCGACGTTCTTCCAGTCAAGAATCTGGGCGATTGCATCAGCGCCCGAGATGAAGAACAGGTCCGCATCCGGATGCAGTTTGCGGATGTCGCGCAACGTGTCGATCGTGTAGGTGGGACCGTCCCGATCGATATCGACGCGACTCACGGTGAACCTCGGATTCGCCGCCGTTGCAATGACTGTCATGAGATAGCGATGCTCGCCCTCCGTCACCGCCGGCTTCATCCACGGTTGCCCGGTGGGCACGAACAGCACCTCATCGAGAGCAAAATGCTGCTGCACTTCGCTTGCCGCGACAAGGTGCCCGTTGTGAATCGGGTCGAAGGTTCCGCCCATCACACCGATGCGACGTCGCCCACCCTGAGAGTCCTCTGGCAATCCCACGGTCTCGACGACGTTGTCGGTCATGGGTTACTTGTGGGGGCCCGCTGAACCGTGCTCGTGATCATCGTGATACGACGTCGCGGCCTTGTGGGCGTGACGGTTGGCAACATCGCGGTAGGTCCAGGTGACGACGCCGAAAAGCAGGAAGATTCCGAAGGCGATAGCGCCGAACGCGTACGACGGCAGGATAATCGGCACCTTGGTGTCGGCGATCACTCCCGCGTGCGCGAGGTTGGTGAGCACAGAGCTAGAAAGCACAGAACTAGTAAGCACAGTGGCGAGCAAAGGCATGCAATTTCTCCGATCGGGGCAGTGAAAGTCTAGCCGCGCACGTGACCCGCGCCGCGCACAACCCACTTGGTGCTGGTGAGTTCGGGTAGTCCCATTGGTCCACGCGCGTGAAGCTTTTGGGTCGAGATACCGACCTCGGCCCCGAACCCGAACTCGCCCCCATCGGTAAACCGCGTGGACGCATTGACCATCACCACTGCGGAGTCCACCTCGGCAAGGAATCGTTCGGCGCGAGCCAGGTCGTTTGTGATGATCGACTCGGTGTGATGGGTCGAATAACGGTGGATGTGCTCGATGGCGTCATCGAGGTCGTCTACGACACGCACGGCGAGGTCGAGCGACATGTATTCGGTCGACCAGTCCTCTTCCGTGGCGGGCACGACATCCGGAACCAGCGCCTGCGTGCGCGCATCACCGTGGATGGTCACCCCTGACTCGCGCAGCTTCCGGATAACCGGTGGAAGCAAAGTCGCGGCGACGGATTGGTGAACGAGCAAGGTTTCGAGGGCATTGCAGACACTTGGACGCTGCACCTTCGAGTTGTGCACGATGTCGACCGCAGTCTTCTCATCCGCCGACTCGTCGAGATAGATGTGCACGACACCGGCACCCGTCTCGATGACCGGCACTGTCGACTCGGACACGACCGTGTTAATTAGTTCGGCGCTTCCCCGTGGGATCAGCACGTCGATGAAGCCTCTGGCCTGCATGAGATCGCGCGCGCCGTCACGTCCGAATTCGTCGATAGTCTGCACCGCCTCGAACGGCAACCCCACTTCGATGAGTGCGCCCTGCAGCAGGTCTACGAGGACACGGTTCGTATTCTCCGCGGCGGAGCCACCCCGCAGCACGACGGCATTCCCGCTCTTCAACGCCAGCGCGGCGATATCGATGGTCACGTTGGGCCGAGCCTCATAGATGGCGCCGACCACGCCGAACGGCACGCGCACCTGCGAAATGCGAAGCCCGTTTGCGAGCGTCG
>Ga0302202_10000605_pt1 | contig 46873 bp, 40 predicted proteins | sample II_Bog_N3_3_FD_194579 | JGI IMG/M metagenome (GOLD analysis project Ga0302202, IMG submission 194579) | Peat permafrost microbial communities from Stordalen Mire near Abisko, Sweden - II_Bog_N3_3 | ecosystem: Environmental > Terrestrial > Soil > Wetlands > Peat | place: Sweden: Abisko...
GGTGCCGCTGCTGACGCACTTCGTGATGTCGCGCGCCAAGTAAGCCTGCATTGACCGACGTCGCCTTCCACACCGGCATCGCGAATCCGCTGGATTACGCGTGCCGGCTGCTGCGCAAGGCGTATCGCTCGGGCGCCCGGGTGGCGGTACATGGCGATCCGGCCACGCTGGATCGCCTCGACCAGGCCTTGTGGACATTCGAGGCGCTTGAGTTCCTGCCCCACGCCGTGCTGCCGCGCGACGCGGCCGACGCGCAGCGCCTGGCCCTGTCGCCGATCGTGCTGGTGAAGGACGGCAGCGCACCGCCGGCCTGTCGGATCGGCGTGACGCTGGCCGGCCATGCAGGGGTCGAGGTCGGCGCCTTCGACCGACTGATCGCCATCGTCGGCCTCGATCCCGAGCACCGCGAGGCCGGGCGCCTGCGCTGGCGCGAATACGAACGGGCAGGGCACGCCGTCAGCCACGTGGCCAAGCCTGCGGCCGCCGAGGGCTGAGCACCGGGACGGTGCATTCGGTCAATCAGACCCACCAATGAAAACACCCGGCCGGAGCCGGGCGTTTCAAATTTCAGCAACCGCGCCGGCGAGCCGGGGCAATTGCGCTGAAAGCTCGAAGATTACTTCGAAGCGGCCGAAGCGGCAGCCTTGGCCTTCGGGGCAGCCTTGTGCTCGGCCTTCATCTTCTTGGCCGGAGCCGAAGCGGGAGCCGAAGCGGCGTCAGCGGCGTAGGCGCCGACAGCGAAGGTGGAAACGATCAGGGCGGCGAGGAGCTTGGTCATTTTAGGGTACCTTGAAGAGTTGGAATCGCTTGCCCGTCAGGGCGTAGCAGCCCTCAAACGCATCTCCCTGTCGAGCGGTTGACAGATTTTTGTGAACTAGAATTTATTTTTCTCAGGGGGCCACCTTGGTGCCCCTGCCAACCAGAACAATGCGGAGCCAATCTCAATGAGCCAACATGTCAGCGTCCCGGCGGGCGGGCAGAAGATCACGGTCAATGCCGACTTCTCCCTGAACGTGCCCGACCAGACGATCATCCCGTTCATCGAGGGTGACGGCACGGGCGCCGACATCACGCCGGTCATGCTCAAGGTGGTCGACGCCGCGGTGGCCAAGGCCTATGGCGACAAGCGTCGGATCCACTGGATGGAGATCTACGCCGGCGAGAAGGCGACGCGGGTCTACGGCCCCGACGAGTGGCTGCCGGAGGAGACGCTGCAGATCGTCAAGGATTACATCGTCTCGATCAAGGGGCCGCTCACCACGCCGGTTGGCGGCGGCATCCGCTCGCTGAACGTGGCGCTGCGCCAGCAACTCGATCTGTACGTCTGCCTGCGTCCGGTGCGCTATTTCAAGGGTGTGCCGTCGCCGGTGAAGGCGCCCGAGAAGGTCGACATGGTGATCTTCCGCGAGAATTCCGAAGACATCTACGCCGGCATCGAGTACGAGGCCGGGAGCGACAAGGCCAGGAAGCTGATCGAGTTCCTGCAGGGCGAGATGGGTGTCACCAAGATCCGCTTCCCCGAGACCTCGGCCATCGGCATCAAGCCGGTGTCCATCGAGGGCACCGAGCGCCTGGTGCGCAAGGCGCTGCAATACGCCATCGACAACGACAAGCCCTCCGTCACGCTGGTGCACAAGGGCAACATCATGAAGTACACCGAGGGCGGCTTCCGCGACTGGGGCTACGCGCTCGCGCAGAAGGAATTCGGCGCCCAGCTGATCGACGGCGGCCCGTGGGTGAAGTTCAAGAACCCGAAGACCGGCCGCGACATCACCGTCAAGGACTCGATCGCCGACGCCTTCCTGCAGCAGATCATCCTGCGCCCGGCCGAATACTCGGTCATCGCCACGCTCAACCTCAACGGCGACTACATCTCGGACGCCCTGGCGGCGCAGGTGGGCGGCATCGGCATCGCCCCGGGCGGCAACCTGTCCGACACCGTGGCCATGTTCGAGGCCACGCACGGCACGGCGCCGAAGTACGCCGGCAAGGACTACGTCAACCCGGGCTCCGAGATCCTGTCGGCCGAGATGATGCTGCGCCACATGGGCTGGACCGAGGCCGCCGACCTCATCATTTCGTCGATGGAGAAGTCGGTGCTCAGCAAGAAGGTCACCTACGACTTCGCCCGCCAGATGGACGGCGCGACGCAGGTGTCGTGCTCGGGCTTCGGCCAGGTGATGATCGACCACATGTGAGCTGACGGGCCAGCTTCGTCGAATTCGAATCGACTTCAAGAACAAACCTCAGATCGTTGATTCGACTGGGGTTTTGTCTTTCAGGATATGCGACACTGCCGCTCGACTGAAGGATCGGAGAAAGAACTTTAGGTCTATCGTCTAAACGACTGATATTACAAGATATTTTCTTTCTCTTCGAGGAATCTGGCCGTGCCTCGAGCCGCTAGAATGGCGGCTCGCCCCGACCGACTGGCCCGCCCCGCGCGGGCCTTCGTGTCTCGGGAAATCCGCTTTTCCAGCCCGCCCGCACCGTGAACATCGTCGTCCAGGAAGACCTCAAGAGCTACATCGACCCGCTGACCGCCGACGAGCACGACGCCCTGGAGCGCAGCCTGCTGGCCGAGGGCTGCCGCGATGCGCTGGTGCTGTGGGGCGACATCCTGGTGGACGGCCACAACCGCTACGGCCTGTGCCTGAAGCACGGCCTGCCGTTCAACACGGTGCAGAACACGCGCTTCAGGTCGATCGATGACGTGCACCTGTGGATGATCGACCAGCACCTGGGCCGGCGCAGCGTGTCGGACTTCCAGCGCGGCGTGCTGGCGCTGCGCAAGAAGGAGATCGTCGGCGAGCGCGAGGCGAGCGCCCGCGCGGCGAAGAAGGACGCCCACATGCGCGCCGAGGTGCTGGGCGAGGCCGAGCCGGTGTCGCCCCTGGATGGCGACCCGGTTGGCGCGGCCGAGCCGGCGCTGACGTCGCGCGAGGCCGTGGCCAGGGCGGCGCGGCTGAGCCCGACCCAGGTGACGATGATCGAGAAGATCCAGAAGCAGGCCGCGCCCGAGCTTGTGGCGGCCGTGCGCGCCGGCACGATCTCCCTGAACGCCGCCGCCGCCGTGGCCGGCCTGCCGATGGACGAACAGGTGGCGGCCGCCGCGGCCGGCAAGGACGAACTGAAGCAGGCGGCCAAGCGCGCGCGGGAGTCCATGAAGAAGCCGCGCGTCGAGGCCAGCCAGATGCCGACGACCGAGGTGCAGGCGCTGCACGATCGCATCGCCGAGCTCACCGCCGAGAACGAGTACCTGCGCGGCCAGGTCGCCGAGCTGCAGGCGCGCGTCGGGGCCTGATGGACGCGGACGCGGTACGACGGTCGTCGTGCGGCCCTGGAAAAAATCACGTCACGTCCCTGCAACAGGGGCCCAAGGACGCCGCGCGGCGTGCTAACTTGAGGTCATGCGAATCGCCTTGCGTGTCCCTTCCTGCCGGCGCCGCCGCACGGTCGGGTCGGCGCGGGAACTTGTCCAGTACGCTCGTCTTGAAATGATCCGCGTCGCCCCGAAATGCGTTGCCTGAGCAAAGCTTATTCCGCAATGCTCTTGACCTTGTCAGGGCGACGATATGTCCCGTCGTGCCCGGACGTGCGCGAGTCTATAGAATCAATTCATGCCCGAGGAAACTCCTCCACCGCCGCCGACCACGCCACCCAAGCCGATTCTTCCCGATTCGGGGCAGGGCGCGGTCGTGGCCGAACGCAAGGCTGCACGTACCAAGCCGCCCCGCATGTACCAGGTGGTGCTGCTCAATGACGACTTCACTCCGATGGAATTCGTCGTCATGGTGCTGCAGGAATATTTCAAGTTGGACCTCGAAACCTCCACGCAGATCATGTTGAAGATTCATCATGAAGGTCGGGGCGTGTGCGGACTGTTCACCAAGGACATCGCCGCCACGAAGGTCGAGTTGGTGCTGGCCGCCGCACGTCGCTACGGACACCCGCTTCAATGCATTATGGAGGCCGCATGATTGCGCAAGAACTGGAAGTCAGCCTGCACATGGCGTTTGTCGAGGCGCGCCAGCAGCGGCATGAATTCATCACCGTCGAGCACCTGCTGCTCGCGCTGCTGGACAACCCGTCCGCCGCCGAGGTGCTGCGCGCCTGCGCAGCCAACATCGAGGACCTGAGGAAGAGCCTGTCGACCTTCATCCGCGAGAACACCCCCACGGTGGGCGGCTCGGAAGAGGTCGACACGCAGCCCACGCTGGGCTTCCAGCGGGTCATCCAGCGCGCGATCATGCACGTGCAGTCCACCGGCGGCGGCAAGAAGGAAGTCACCGGCGCCAACGTGCTCGTGGCCATCTTCGGCGAGAAGGACTCGCATGCCGTGTACTACCTGCACCAGCAGGGCGTCACGCGCCTGGACGTCGTCAACTACATCGCCCACGGCATCAAGAAGTCGGATCCGCCGGAGCCGCCGAAGGCGAGCGGCGAGTCGGCCGGCGAGCAGGCGGAGAAGGACGACGGCGGCGAGGGCAAGGGCTCGCCGCTGGACCAGTTCACGCAAAACCTGAACCAGCTCGCCCGCGACGGCAAGATCGATCCGCTGATCGGCCGCGAGCACGAGGTCGAGCGCGTCATCCAGATCCTGTGCCGCCGACGCAAGAACAACCCGCTGCTGGTGGGCGAGGCTGGCGTCGGCAAGACGGCCATCGCCGAAGGCCTGGCCTGGCGTATCACCCAGAACGAGGTGCCCGACGTGCTGGCCGACGCGGTCGTCTACTCGCTCGACATGGGCGCGCTGCTGGCCGGCACCAAGTACCGCGGCGACTTCGAGCAGCGCCTCAAGGGCGTGTTGAAGCAGCTCAAGGAGCAGCCGCGCGCCGTGCTGTTCATCGACGAGATCCACACGCTGATCGGCGCGGGCGCCGCGTCGGGCGGCACGCTGGACGCCAGCAACCTGCTCAAGCCGGCGCTGTCCAACGGCTCGATGAAGTGCATCGGGGCCACCACGTTCACCGAGTACCGGGGCATCTTCGAGAAGGACGCGGCGCTGTCGCGGCGCTTCCAGAAGGTGGACGTCAACGAGCCCACCGTGGAGCAGACCGTCGAGATCCTCAAGGGCCTGAAGTCGCGCTTCGAGGAGCACCACAGCGTCAAGTACGCCATCGGCGCGCTGCAGGCCGCCGCCGAGCTGTCGGCCAAGTACATCAACGACCGCCACCTGCCCGACAAGGCGATCGACGTCATCGACGAGGCCGGCGCGGCGCAACGCATCCTGCCCAAGAGCCGCCAGAAGAAGACCATCACGCGCGCCGAGGTGGAAGACATCGTGGCCAAGATCGCCCGCATCCCGCCGGCGAGCGTCACCAGCGACGACCGCGACAAGCTGCGCACGATCGACCGCGACCTGAAGAGCGTCGTGTTCGGCCAGGAGCCGGCCATCGACGCGCTGGCCGCGGCCATCAAGATGGCGCGCTCAGGGCTGGGCAAGCCCGACAAGCCGATCGGCTCGTTCCTGTTCTCTGGCCCCACGGGCGTCGGCAAGACGGAAGTGGCCAAGCAGCTGGCGTTCATCCTGGGCATCGACCTGATCCGCTTCGACATGTCGGAGTACATGGAGCGCCACGCCGTGAGCCGCCTCATCGGCGCGCCCCCGGGCTACGTGGGCTTCGACCAGGGCGGCCTGCTCACCGAGCAGATCACCAAGAAGCCGCATTGCGTGCTGCTGCTCGACGAGATCGAGAAGGCGCACCCGGACGTCTTCAACGTGCTGCTGCAGGTGATGGACCATGGCACGCTGACCGACAACAACGGCCGCAAGTCGGACTTCCGCAACGTGATCATCGTCATGACCACCAACGCGGGCGCCGAGGCCATGAGCAAGGCGACGATCGGCTTCACCAACTCGCGCCAGCAGGGCGACGAGATGGGCGACATCAAGCGCATGTTCACGCCGGAGTTCCGCAACCGGCTCGATGCGATCGTCAACTTCAAGGCCATCGACGAGGAGATCATCCTGCGCGTGGTCGACAAGTTCCTGCTCCAGCTCGAGGCCCAGCTGGCCGAGAAGAAGGTGGAGGTCACGTTCTCCGACGACCTGCGCAAGCACCTGGGCAAGAAGGGCTTCGATCCGCTCATGGGTGCGCGTCCGATGCAACGCCTGATCCAGGACACCATCCGTCGTGCGCTGGCCGACGAACTGCTGTTCGGCCGCCTGGTCGATGGCGGCCGCCTCAGCGTGGGCGTCGACGACAAGGGCGAGACGGTTCTGGACATCCAGCCGTCGGGCAAGAGCGGCGACAAGCCCAAGGCGGAAGCCGCGGCGATCTGACGCCGCCGCCCTCGAACGAAAGCCCGTCGCGACGCGAGTCCCGGCGGGCTTTTTCCATGGGCGGAAGGTCGTCAGCGCACCGGCTCGGCCGCCTCCTGCTCGCCCGGCGTGTCCCCGCGCAACGCGACGGCCAGGCGGTCGCGGTCGAGTTCCTGTTCCCAGGCCGAGACCACGATGCAGGCCACGCCGTTGCCGACGATGTTGGTCAGGGCGCGGCACTCGCTCATGAACTTGTCGATGCCCAGGATCAGCACCATGCCCGTGACAGGCAGGCCCTTCACGACCGACAGCGTGGCGGCCAGCGTGATGAAACCCGAGCCGGTGACGCCGCTGGCTCCCTTGGAAGTGAGCATCGCCACGAGCAGGATCGTGCCTTCCTGCGTCCAGGTGAGGTCGACGTTGAGCGCCTGCGCGATGAACAGCACCGACAGCGTCATGTAGATGTTGGTGCCGTCCAGGTTGAACGAGTAGCCCGTGGGAACCACGAGGCCGACCACCGACTTGGAGCAGCCCACGTTCTCCAGCTTGGCCATCAGCTGCGGCAGCGCCGCCTCGGACGAGCTGGTGCCCAGCACGATCAGCAGCTCTTCCTTGATGTAGATCAGGAAGCGGACGATGGAGAAGCCGACCGCACGTGCCACCGCCCCCAGCACCACGAGGACGAAAAGCAGCGAGGTGATGTAGAACGTTCCCACCAGCTTGAGCAGCGGCAGCAGCGAGCCCAGACCATACTTGCCGATGGTGAACGCCATCGCGCCAAAGGCACCGATGGGCGCCACCCGGGTGATCAGCGTGACCATGCGGAAGAACACGGCCGAGAAGTGGTTGATCACCGCGAGCAATGGCGCACCCTTCGGGCCCGCGTGCGACAGTGCGCTGCCGAACAGCAGCGCCACCAGCAGCACCTGCAGAATCTCGCCCTTGGCGAACGCGTCGACGAGCGTGGTCGGGATGATGTGCAGCAGGAAGTCGACCGTGCTCTGGCTCTCGGCCTGGTTGGCGTAGGTCGTCACGGCCTTGCCGTCGAGCGTCGCCGGGTCGACGTTGAAGCCGGCCCCCGGATGCAGCACGTGCGCCACGCCCAGTCCGACGACCAGCGCGATCGTGGACATCACCTCGAAGTAGAGCAGGGCCTTGCCGCCGACGCGCCCCACCTTCTTCATGTCGTCCATGCCGGCGATGCCTGACACCACGGTGCAGAAGATGATGGGCGCGATGATCATGCGGATCAGCGCGACGAAGCCGTCACCGAGCGGCTTCATGCGCGTGCCCCACTCGGGGGCGAGGTGGCCCAGCACGATGCCCAGCACGATCGCGAACAGCACCTGGACATAGAGGATCCTCCAGAACGGCGTCTTCATGTCTCGTGTCTCCTCGTCGTTGGCGCTCGGCGCATGGACGCGCGATTCTGTGCCGCCGGCAATGCCCACGGGGTCGTCGCGGGGTTCAACCGGCCGGATCCTCGCGTCCGGGGGGGTGGGCCGGCCCCTCGGCCGACCAGGCCTCAGCGGGCCGCCGTGTCCTGCATGAAGTAGCCCGCGAGCAGTTCGTACATCTCGGGAGACTCGCGCTTGAACGGCACCGGCGCCACGAAGAAGGCCTCCACGGCCACCGCGAAGAACTCTTCGACGGCCTCGGCGCCATACGGGTCCACCACCGTGTCGACGCCGTCGTCGACGAGCGCGCAGAACGCCTCGTACGCCGTGTCGATCACCGCGATCCAGCGCTCGCGCGCCGCCGCGTCGGGCAGGGGCGGCACGCCGTCGGCCAGGCCCGAGGCCATGTCGATGACGTGTGCGAACTCGTGGATGACGACGTTGTAGGCCCAGTCGGCGGCCTCGGCCGCGTCGCGTACGTCCGACCACGCGAGCATCAGCGGGCCGCCGCTCATCGCCTCGCCGGTGAGGTTCTCCTCGTACTCGTGGACGACTCCGTCCTCGTCCATCACGCTGCGCTGCGCCACCACCTCGTCCGGGTGCACGACGATGCCGACGAAGCCGTCGTAGAAGTGCAGTCCCAGCCGCAGCACCGGCAGGCAGGCCTGGGCCGCGATCAGCAGCGCCATGTCGTCGGTGACCTCCAGGCCACCGACGCCGTGGAACTGCTTGCGGTCGAGGAACAGGCTGCACAGGCGCCGCAGTCCGGCGCGCTCGTCGTCGGCCAGGCGCGCGAGGAACGGCAGGCGCAGCAGCGTCAGCTCCCACGACGCATCGGGGATCGCGCGACGCGCCAGCGCGCGTTGCTCGCGCCACGCATCCAGGCGCGCGAACGGCGCGCGCCACCAGGCGGTCGTCACGCGCCGGCCAGGGCGGGCGCGATGCGCTCGAACCCTGAGGCGGTCCAGCGCAGTACCTGCGACCGCCGGGCCTCGGGCACCGGCGTGTCCTGGTCCCAGTCGCTCAGCACATGCCGGGTCCAGCCGTCGCGCACCTGCGTGCCGGGACGGTGGGTATGGCCGTGGATCATGGTGTCGGTGCCCAGGCGCGCCAGCCAGGCCTTGGCCATCGTCGCGTCGACGTCGGCATAGGTGACGGGTTCGTCGTGGCGGGCCAGGCTGGCAGCGCGCATCCTCGCGGCGAGCGCGAGGCGGTCTTCCAGTGGCTGCGACAGGAACTGCTCCTGGTATGCCGGATCGCGCACCTGCTGGCGGAACAGCTGGTAGGGCACGTCGTCGACCACCAGCTCGTCGCCGTGCGTCAGCGCCAGCCTGCGGCCGAACGCCTCGACTCGGGCCGGGTCGGCGAGCAGGCGCGCGCCGGTGGCGGCGGCGAACTCCGCGCCGAGCAGGAAGTCGCGGTTGCCGTGCTGCAACCACACCGGCACGCGCGCGGCGGCCTCGGCGATGACCTGCGTGCAACGCGCCTCGAAGGGCCGGGTGCGGGCGTCGTCGCCCACCCAGACCTCGAAGATGTCGCCCAGCAGGAACAGCGCGTCGGCCTTCGTGGAGGCCATGTAGGCTTCCCATGCGGCGGCGGTGGCCGGCATGGCCTCGCTCAGGTGGATGTCGGAGATGAAGTCGACGACGCGGACGTCGTCGCCCAGCCTCAGCTCCGAATCGAAGACCGGGCTGGTCAAGCCTCCAGCACCTCGGCCTTGATGATCTGGATGTCGTCCACCGGCACGTCGTCGTGGAAGCCCTTGCGGCCCGTCTTCACGCCGCCCAGGTCGTCGACCACCGACTGGCCTTCGACGACCTTGCCGAACACGGCGTAGCCCCAGCCGTCCTGCGCCTCGGCGTTGTTCAGGAAACCGTTGTTGGTGGTGTTGATGAAGAACTGCGAGCTTGCCGAATGGGGCGCCGAGGTGCGCGCCATCGCCAGCGTGTACTTGTCGTTCTTCAGGCCGTTCTTGGCCTCGTTCTGGATCTGCGCGTCGGTGTCCTTCTGCTTCATGCCGGCCTCGAAACCGCCGCCCTGGATCATGAAGTTGCGGATCACGCGGTGGAAGATCGTGCCGTCGTAGAAGCCCTTGTTCACGTAGGACAGGAAGTTGGCGACGGAGATGGGGGCCTTCTCGTCATCGAGTTCGATGCGCAGGTCGCCCTTGGTGGTGGTGAGCTTGACGTATTTGGTCATGTTATTTCTCCAGGGTGGCTTTCTTGATGATGACGGGGCTCTGGGGCACGTTCTCGTACGGCCCCTTGGTGGTGGTGGGGACGTTCCTGATCTTCTCGACGACGTCCATGCCCGAGACGACATGGCCGAACACCGCGTAGCCGTCGCCTTCGTCCAGGAACGGGTTGTCCTGCACATTGATGAAGAACTGGGCCGTGGCCGAATCGCGCTGGTTGGTGCGCGCCATCGCGACCGAGCCCTTCACGTTGGCCAGGCCGTTGTGTGATTCGAGCGGGATCGGCTTGTGCGTGGGCTTTTCCTGCAGGCTGGGCAGCATGCCGCCGCCCTGGATCATGAAGTTGGGGATCACGCGGTGGAACACCGTGCCGTCGTAGTGGCCTTCCTTCACGTACTGCTCGAAGTTGGCGACCGACCTGGGGGCCTTCTGCGCGTCCAGCTCGATGACGATGTCTCCCTGCGACGTCACGAGGTGCACCTTGTCGGCCCAGGCCGGGGCGCCGAACGCCGTCAGCCCGGCCACGGCCAGCGCGGCCCACCGGGTTTGTTGGGGGATGCTCATTGAGAAGTCTCCTTGGCTATACTCCCTCGATTCTACCGAGGGCAGCCGAGCCCGCTCCACTGCCTGACTCCGCATGACTGTCCACTTCGACTGCCCGAGGCGTTTGCCGCCCGGGAGCCGACCCCGGCTTGCCCGACTCCCTTCCTGTTCGGCCGCTCGGTCTTCCATGAGAAGTCCGGCTGCCGGCCCCTGTTCCTGCCGATGACGCTGCGTCTCTTCAACACTCTCACCGGCCAAGCCGAAGACTTCGTTCCGATCGTTCCGGGCCAGGTGCGCATGTACGTGTGCGGCATGACGATCTACGACCTGTGCCACATGGGCCACGCCCGCATGATGATGGCGTTCGACGTCGTCTACCGCTGGCTGCAGGTGCTCGGCTACGAGGTCACCTATGTCCGCAACATCACGGACATCGAGGACAAGATCATCAGGCGTGCCGTCGAGCGCGGCATCACCATCCGCCAGCTCACCGACGAGATGATCGCGGCCATGCGCGAGGACATCGGCGCCATCGGCATCGAGCCGCCCACGCACGAGCCGCGCGCCACCGAGTACGTGCCGCAGATGCTGTCCATGATCGCCACGCTGCAGGACAAGGGCCTGGCCTACCAGGGCGACAACGGCGACGTGAACTACGCGGTGCGCAAGTTCGAGGGCTACGGCAAGCTGTCGGGCAAGTCGCTGGACGACCTGCGCGCGGGCGAGCGCGTGGCGGTGAGCGACGGCAAGACCGATCCGCTCGACTTCGTGCTGTGGAAGTCGGCCAAGCCGTCCGAGCCCGACGACGCCAAGTGGGACAGCGACTACGGCCCGGGCCGCCCGGGCTGGCACATCGAGTGCTCCGCGATGTCGTGCGCCGTGCTGGGCGAGCGCTTCGACATCCACGGCGGCGGCATGGACCTGCAGTTCCCCCATCACGAGAACGAGATCGCGCAGAGCGAAGGCGCGCTGGGCCACCCGTTCGTGAACTACTGGCTGCACAACGGCTTCCTCAACGTCGACAACGAGAAGATGTCGAAGTCGCTCGGCAACTTCTTCACCATCCGCGACGTGTTGAAGAAATTCGACGGCGAGACGCTGCGCTTCTTCATGCTGCGCACGCACTACCGCAGCCCGTTCAACTTCTCCGACGCGCACCTGGACGACGCGCGCTCGGCGCTGCGTCGCCTTTACACGGCGCTCGGCAGCGTCGCCCTCGGCGATGACAGCGCTGCCGGCAACGCCGAACAGCCGGTGGACGCGAGCGCCATCGACTGGGCCGACCCGCGCGCCGCCGCGTTCCGCGACGCGATGAACGACGACTTCAACACGCCCGGCGCGCTGGCCGTGCTGTTCGAGATGGTCACCGACCTGAACCGCACGAAGTCGGTCGCCACCGCCCGGCTGCTGCGGGCGCTGGGCGCCACGCTGGGCGTGCTGCAGCAGGCGCCGCAAGCCTTCCTGCAGGCAGGCGTTGCATTGACGCCCGAGGCGATCCAGGGCTTCATCGATGCGCGCGCGCAGGCGAAGAAGGACAGGAATTTCGCCGAGTCCGATCGCATCCGCGATCACCTCGCGGCGAACGGCATCACGCTGAAAGACGGCCCGCAAGGCACCACCTGGGTGAAGGCCTGAGATGCTTGCTGCTCCGGCTGACGCCGTGCCCGAATCCGCCCGCGACGTGCCCGCGTACTGGGATGACGCCTGCCGTCACCTGGTCAAGCGCGACCGCGTGATGAAGAAGCTGATCCCGAAATTCGGCGATGCGCGGCTGCAGAGCAACGGTGACGCGTTCACGACACTCGCGCGCTCCATCGTCGGCCAGCAGGTCTCCACCAAGTCGGCGCAAGGCGTGTGGCGCAAGCTGGTGGCGGCCGTCGACGGCCCCGACGTCGAGCTGCTGCAGCCCGCCACCGTGCTCCGGCTGGCCCCCGAGACGCTCAAGGGCGTGGGCCTGTCGGGCCGCAAGGTGGAATACCTGAGCGACCTGGCGCGCCATTTCTCCGACGGCGCCGTGCACGTGGGGCAGTGGCACGGCATGGACGACGAGGCAATCATCGAGGAACTGGTGGCCATCCGGGGCATCGGCCGCTGGACGGCCGAGATGTTCCTGATCTTCCATCTGCTGCGTCCGAACGTGCTTCCGCTGGACGATCCGGGCCTGATCCGCGGAATCAGCGAAAATTACTTCAGCGGCGAGCCGGTCTCGCGCGCCGAGGCCCGCGAACTGGGCGACGGGTGGGCTCCGTACCGCTCGGTCGCCACGTGGTATCTCTGGCGCAGTCTCGATCCGATGACGGAGCAGGGCTGACGAGCCGCGAAATGAGGAGCAACCTGATGACCAAACGCCATTTCCTGGAATTCGAGCAGCCGATCGCCGAGCTGGAATCGAAGATCGAAGAGCTGCGCTACGTGCAGAACGAGTCGGCCGTCGACATCTCCGAGGAGATCGACCGCCTCGACAAGAAGAGCCTGCAGCTCACCAAGGACATCTACTCCAGCCTCGCGCCGTGGCAGGTCTACCAGATCGCGCGCCACCCGCAGCGTCCGCAGACGCTCGACTACACGGCCGAGGTCTTCACCGAGTTCGAGGAACTGCACGGCGACCGCTCGTTCGCGGACGACGCGGCCATCGTCGGCGGCCTTGCGCGCTTCAACGGCCAGGCCTGCATGATCGTGGGACACCAGCGCGGCTACGACACCAAGGATCGCCAGGTGCGCAACTTCGGCATGCCGCGCCCCGAGGGCTACCGCAAGGCACAGCGGCTGATGAAGACGGCCGAGAAGTTCGGTCTGCCCGTCTTCACGTTCATCGACACGATGGGCGCCTACCCGGGCATCGGCGCCGAGGAGCGCGGCCAGTCCGAGGCCATTGGCGCCAGCATCTTCAACATGGCGCAGCTGGAAGTGCCCATCATCGCCACGATCATCGGCGAAGGCGGCTCCGGTGGCGCGCTGGCCATCGGCGTCTGCGACCAGATGCTGATGCTGCAGTTCTCGGCCTATTCGGTGATCTCGCCGGAAGGCTGCGCGTCCATCCTCTGGAAGACGTCCGAACGGGCGGCCGACGCCGCCGAGGCGCTGGGCATCACGGCGCACCGCCTGAAGGCGCTGGGCCTGATCGACAAGATCGTCAACGAGCCGGTGGGCGGCGCCCATCGAGACCCGAAGGCGATGGCCTCCAGCCTGAAGCGCGCGCTCGGCGACGCGCTGCGCCAGGTGGCCGACCTGAAGCCGAAGGAACTGCTGGTGCGCCGCCAGGAGCGCCTGATGGCCTACGGCCGTTTCTCCGACACGACCGACAGGTGATCTGGTGACCGATCGTCCCGTCGTTGCGGTGGCCTGCAGCGGCGGACGCGATTCGGTCGCCTTGCTGCATGCCACGCGGCGTGCCGCCGACGCGCTCGGGACGGGCATCGTCGCGCTCCACGTGCACCACGGCCTGATGGCCGACGCCGATCGCTGGGCCGCGGAGCTCGAGGCCATGTGCGCGCGCTGGAACGTCGCGTTCGCGTGCGAACGTCTGTGCGACAGGCCGGCTGCCGCCGAGAGCATCGAGGCCTGGGCCCGACGCGAACGCTACCGCGCGCTGGCGCGCCTGGCGCGCGCGGCGGGCGCGGACATCGTGCTGCTGGGCCATCACCGCGACGACCAGGCCGAGACCGTGCTGCTGCAGGCGCTGCGCGGCGCCGGGCCGGCAGGGCTGGCAGCGATGCCGCGCATCGTCGAGCGCGACGGCCTGACCTGGGCGCGGCCCTGGATCGCGCGAAGCGGCGCCGAGATCGACGCCTACGTGGCGCCGCTGGCGGTGGCGGTCGCGCAGGATCCGAGCAACACGGACCCGCGTTTCGCGCGCAGCCGGCTGCGCCGCGACGTGATGCCGGCACTGCGAGTGGCGTTTCCCGAGGTCGACGTCGCGCTGGCGGCGGTGGCGCGGCGCGCGGCGGAGGCGAGGGCAGTACTCGCCGAGGTGGCCACGGAAGATCTGCAGCGCCTCGGCGGCGGCGAAACGCTGCCGCTGGCGCCCTGGCGCGCGTTGTCGACCGCTCGGCGCGCGAACGCCTTGCGCGCGTGGCTGGCCCGGATGCTGGAGGCGCCAGTGCCGCAGACGCTGGTCGATCGACTGCTCGCCGAAACCCTGGATGACGCGACCCGGCGTTGGCCGGTGGACGGTCGCGTCGTGCGCTCCTGGCGGGGCAATCTCGCCGTCGTCGCGCCCGTGCGGCCGCGCGTCGCGCCGGCGCGCCCGCACGCGGGCGGGGCGGTGTCGCTGCTGCGCTGCGATCGCTACGCGTTGCGCGGCTGGGACGGCACGCTGGAGGTGTTCGCCACCCGCCAGCAGGGCATCGCGCCGCCGCGCCTTGCGCAGGTCGAGGCCCGCCTTCGCGCAGGCGGCGAGCAGTTCCTGCTGCAACCCGCGGGCGTGGCCCGCAGCCTGAAGAAGCAGTACCAGTTGCTGGGCGTGCCGGCGGAAGGACGAGACGGGCCGTTGCTGTTCGATGGCACGGGCGCGCTGCTGTTCGTGCCCGGCCTGGGGATCGACGCGCGTGCCTGGGCGCCGGCCGGTGCGCCACAGTGGGGCGTGCGCTGGGTGGCGGCGTCTGCGTCCGGGGCGAAGGCTGAGCCTGCCTAGGCAAGTTGTTTTCGCCACCAAAGAAGGGCCGCTCCATCATGCGCGAACCGACGCACGCCGGGAATTGCCCCGGCCGCACGCTAGACTAGCGGGTTTGCGCGGGTGGGCCATGTGGGCCCCCTGAAGTCAACCGGGCGTTTCAGACCATGGCATTGATAGTTCACAAGTACGGCGGCACCTCGATGGGTTCGACGGAGCGTATTCGCAACGTCGCCAAACGCGTCGCGAAATGGGCGCGTGCCGGTCACCAGATGGTGGTCGTGCCGTCGGCCATGAGCGGCGAGACCAACCGCATCCTGGGCCTGGCCAAGGAGCTGTTCCCGGGCGTGAACACGAGCGCGTCCGATCGCGAGCTCGACATGATCGCCTCCACCGGCGAGCAGGTGTCCGTGGGCCTGCTGGCGCTGGCGCTGCAGGCCGAGGGCCTGGAGGCCGTCAGCTACACCGGCTGGCAGGTGCCCGTGAAGACCGACTCGTCGTACACCAAGGCGCGCATCGAAAGCATCGACGACGTTCGCGTGCGCGCCGACCTGGCCGCCGGCAAGGTGGTGGTCATCACCGGCTTCCAGGGCATCGACGACGACGGTCACATCACGACGCTGGGCCGCGGCGGCTCCGACACGTCGGCGGTGGCGATCGCCGCCGCGATGAAGGCGGCCGAGTGCCTGATCTACACCGACGTCGACGGCGTCTACACCACCGACCCGCGCGTGGTACCCGAGGCGCGCCGGCTGCAGACCATCTCGTTCGAGGAGATGCTCGAGATGGCCAGCCTGGGTTCCAAGGTGCTGCAGATCCGCTCCGTGGAGTTCGCGGGCAAGTACCGCGTGCCGCTGCGCGTGCTGTCCAGCTTCACCGACTGGAACATCGACATCAATGAGGAAGCCCGCTCGGGCACGCTGATCACTTTCGAGGAAGACGTCAACATGGAACAAGCAGTCGTATCGGGTATCGCGTTCAACCGCGACGAGGCCAAGGTCACCGTGATGGGCGTCCCCGACAAGCCGGGCATCGCCTACCAGATCCTGGGCGAGGTGGCCGAGGCCAACATCGACGTCGACGTGATCATCCAGAACGTGTCGCACGACGGCAAGACCGACTTCTCGTTCACCGTGCACCGCAACGACTACGCGCGCACGATGGACCTGCTCAAGAACAAGGTGGCCCCGGCCACCGGCGCGCTGACGGTGCTGGGCGACCCGAAGATCTGCAAGGTCTCCATCGTGGGCATCGGCATGCGCAGCCACGTGGGCGTCGCGAGCAAGATGTTCCGCACGCTGAGCGAGGAGGGCATCAACATCATGATGATCACCACCAGCGAGATCAAGACGTCTGTGGTCATCGACGAGAAGTACATGGAGCTTGCGGTGCGCGCGCTACACAAGGCGTTCGATCTGGAAGAACCGGCGGGCGCGGCCGCCTGAATGCGCGGATTTCCAGGCTAGAATGCCAGCTGGTGTTGGAGGCGTGGCCGAGTGGTCGAAGGTACTCCCCTGCTAAGGGAGCATACGGTGATGAGCTGTATCGAGGGTTCGAATCCCTCCGCCTCCGCCAATCCATTGAAGCCCCAGAAGAGCGATCTTCTGGGGCTTTTCTCATTGGCCGTCGGCCAGATGTTGTGCGCAGAAATCGCGTCCCGCCTGCGTGAGCGCGGCGTTCCAGCGTTCTTCCTGCTGCGTGACGCGAACCCATCCTGGGCCCTCGATGCCGCCGATGCGCGCATGGCCCATGGCCGCCAGCGAGCGCATCAGCACGCTGGCGCCGAGGCCCAGGTGCTTGCCCAGGCGAGGCAGCGACATGCCGGCGTCGCCGGGCGCGGCGGCCAGCTCGCGCAGGATCGCGGCCGCGAGCGCGTCGAGCTCCGGCGTGGTGTCATCGGTCAAGCTTGTCCCCTCCGCGTCCGCGCGAGGGTTCACACCTGCGCGAACGTCGTGTCGGCCTGCTGGGTGGATCCCGCGGCCTGGTGAGCGACCAGTATGACGGGAATCGATTTCGACGTGGGCGTGCCGGCCTCGATGGCGATGCTCGAGAGCGGCACCAGCGGGTTCGTCTCGGGGTAGTACGCCGCCAGGTTGCCGCGCGGGATGTCGTAGGCCACCAGCTTGAAGCGGTCGGCGCGGCGCTGCACGCCGTCGCTCCACGCGGTGTGCAGGTCGACCCAGTCGCCGTCGCGCAGGCCCAGGTGCTTGATGTCGGCCGCGTTGATGAACACGACGCGGCGCTGGCCGAACACGCCGCGGTAGCGGTCGTCGTGGCCGTAGATCGTGGTGTTGTACTGGTCGTGCGAGCGCGTGGTGAACAGCGTGAACACCACCTGGTCGAGCTGGCGCGCGCGGGCGCGGTGCACGGGTGTGTCGAGCGGGACGGCGTGCGCGTGGAAGCCGGCCTTGCCGCTGGCCGTGGCCCAGATGCGTTCGCCGGCGGTGTTGCGCAGGCGAAAGCCGCCGGGCACCTTGATGCGCTCGTTGAAGTCGAAGAATTCGTCGAAGACGGCCTCGATCTTGTCGCGGATGCGGTCGTAGTCCTCGATCAGCCACAGCCACGGCGTCCTGCTGCGCGCGCCCAGCGTGGCGGCCGCGAGGCGGGCGACGATGGCGGGCTCGGACAGCAGGTGCTCCGACGCCGGCGGGTTGATGCCCGACGAGATGTGCACCATGCTCATCGAATCCTCCACCGTCACGCCTTGCGGCCCCGCGGCCTGCACGTCGATCTCGGTGCGGCCCAGGCAGGGCAGGATCAGCGCGTCGCGGCCGTGCACGAGGTGGCTGCGATTGAGCTTGGTCGTCACGTGCACCGTGAGATCGCACTGGCGCAACGCCTTCCACGTCTCGTAGGTGTCGGGCGTGGCTGCTGCGAAGTTGCCGCCCAGCGCGATGAAGACCTTGCCGCGGCCGGCCAGCATCAGCCTGATGGACTCCACCACGTCGACCCCCGGCGTGCGCGGAGGCTCGAAGCCGAACACGTCGCGCAGGCGGTCGAGCAGCGCCGCGGGCGGCTTCTCCCAGATGCCCATCGTGCGGTCGCCCTGCACGTTGCTGTGGCCGCGCACGGGGCACGCGCCCGCGCCGGGTCGGCCGATGTTGCCGCGCAGCAGCAGCAGGTTGTTGATCATCTGGATCGTGGCCACCGCGTGCTGGTGCTGGGTGATGCCCATGCCCCAGCAGGCGATGACGCTGCCGGCCTCCAGGTAGACGTCGCCGGCCGCGCGCATCTGCGCCTCCGACATGCCCGACTCCTGTTCCAGCAGCGGCCAGGACTCGGTGCGCAGGTCGTCCAGCAGCGGCTCGATGCCCGTGGTGTGCTCCGCGATGAACGCGTGGTCGAGGACGCCGCCGCGGGCGTCCTCCTGCTCCACGACGTGCTTCATCATGCCCTTGACCATCGCGAGGTCGCCGCCCACGCGCAGCTGGAAGTAGTGCGAGCTGATCTTCGTGGAGCTGCCCATGGCCATCTCGAGCTTGGCCTGCGGATCGGCGAAGCGCTCCAGGCCGCGCTCGCGCAGCGGGTTGAAGCTCACGATGCGCGCGCCACGCCTGGCGGCGGCGCGCAGCTCGCCCAGCATGCGCGGATGGTTGGTGCCGGGGTTCTGCCCGAAGATGAAGATGGCGTCGGCCTTCTCGAAATCATCCAGCGTCACCGTGCCCTTGCCCACGCCGATCTGCGGGCGCATGGCCGAGCCGCTGGGCTCGTGGCACATGTTGGAGCAGTCGGGGAAGTTGTTGGTGCCGTACTCGCGCACGAACAGCTGGTACAGGAACGCGGCCTCGTTGCTGGCGCGGCCCGAGGTGTAGAACATCGCCTGGTTCGGATCGGGCAGGGCGTTCAGGTGGCGGGCGGCGAGCGCGAAGGCGTCGTCCCAGGAGATGGGCCGATAGCGGTCGCTGGTCGCGTCGTAGACCATCGGCTCGGTGAGCCGGCCCTGGTCTTCCAGGAAGAAGTCGCTCTTGCCGGCCAGCTCGGACACCGTGTGCCGGGCGAAGAACTCGGCCGTGACCCGGCGCGCCGTGGCCTCGGCGGCGACGGCCTTGGCGCCGTTCTCGCAGAACTCGAAGGTGGAGGCGTGGTTGCGATCGGGCCAGGCGCAGCCGGGGCAGTCGAAGCCGTCGGGCTGGTTGGCCGAGAGCAGCGTCCTGGCACCCTTGACGGCGATGTCCTGGGCCAGCAAGGCCTTGCTGACGCTCTTGAGCGCGCCCCAGCCGCCGGCCGGGCCCTGGTAGAACTCGATCTTCTTCACGGTCACGGCGACGTCGTTTCCTGCTGAAAGGATGGGCGGGAATACCCTTGCTTCGACAGTTTGCCCCAGCTTTCAAGACCCTGATGCGTCGTGGTGCACCGCAACATCGGGTCAATTGAAACGAACGGTTGTTGTCGAGCAGGGGCGTCGTACCGCCATCGTGCCCACCATCGCGACGTCGCGCCGGATGACAGCTCAGATCAGTCGGGCGTCGAGCAGCTCGCTCTTGAGGTAGGCATACCAGATCGGCGCCGCCACCAGCCCCGGCACGCCGAAGATCGCCTCCATCACCATCATCGCGATCAGCAGCTCCCAGATCTGCGACTTGATGCGCGTGCCGACGATGCGCGCGCCCAGGAAGTACTCGAGCTTGTGGATCACGATCAGGAACACGAGCGAGGCCATGGCCACCCCTGGCGAATGGGCCAGGCTGACGATGACGACGATGGTGTTGGACGTGAGGTTGCCCACGATGGGCAGCAGCCCGACGATGAAGGTGATCGCGATCATCGTCTTGGTCAGCGGCAGGTGCACGCCGAACAGGTGCAGGCCGATGACCAGGTAGATCGCGGTGAAGCTGGTGTTGAGCAGCGAGATCGTCAGCTGCGACAGCGCGACATTGCGAAACGCCTGCGCGAAGCGTTCCGAGCGCGTCGTCAGCGCCAGCGCGAGCGGTCCCGGCGTGGCGTGCGGATCGACCTCGCGCAGCGACAGCGCCACGCCGATCACCATGGCGATCAGCGACTCGGCGAAGGTCAGCAACGTGTGCGTGCCCATCAGCTGCAGCTCGGCCACGTGGGACCGCAGCCACTCCAGCGCGCGCTGTTGCAGATCGGCGATGTCGTCGGGCAGGTACGTGGCCAGGAACGGCGGGATGCCGTCGCGCACGCGGTCGAGGATGTCCGAGACCTTGGCCAGCAACCGCGGCAGGTTCTCGATGTCGCTGCGGAAGAACGAGATCAACCCGAACACCGCGCCGGCGATGGCCGCGATGACCAGGGCCGCGAACAGCACCACCACCATCATCTTGGACAGCTTGGTGCTGAAGTAGCGCTGGGCGAACGGCGTGATGGACACCACCAGCTGGTAGATGAGCAGGCCCACCAGCAGCGGCACCAGCAGGTGCAGCACCAGCACGCCCACGAGCGCCAGCCCGGCGAGCACGTAGGACGAGAAACGGACGATCTGGTCGCGCGGGAGGTCGGTCATGATCATTTCAGGTGGGGTCGGTGGCGGCCGCGTCAAGCCCTGGCCTTGCCGAGGTAGGTTTCTATGACGCGGGGATCGGCGGCGAGTTCGGGCGCGGGCCCCGACAGCGCGATCGCGCCGGTCTCCAGCACGTAGGCGTGGTCGGCCACCGCCATCGCGGCGCGTGCGTTCTGCTCGATGAGGAGAATGGTGCTGCCGCTTTCGCGCAGGCGCTCGATGATGCGGAAGATCTCCCTGACGACCAGGGGCGCCAGCCCGAGGCTGGGCTCGTCGAGCATCAACAGGCGCGGCGCGCCCATCAGCGCGCGGCCGATCGCCAGCATCTGGCGCTCGCCGCCCGACAGCGTGCCGGCCGCCTGCGCACGGCGCTCGTGCAGCCGCGGGAACAGCGCGTAGACGCCGTCCAGTCGCGCCGACTGCTCAGGCTGAGGCGCGCGGCGTTGGCGGTAGCCCCCCAGCAGCAGGTTGTCGGCCACGGGCATCGTGGCGAACAGCGCGCGTGTCTCGGGCACCAGCGCGACGCCGCGCTGCACGCGCTGCTCCAGCGACAGGCGCTGCACCGGCTCGCCGTCGAAGCGGATCTCGCCGCGCGACGGCAGCACGCCCATCAGTGCGTTCAGCAGCGTGCTCTTGCCGGCGCCGTTGGGGCCCACCACGGCCACCACGCTGCCGGCAGCGGCCTCGATCGAGACTCCGGCCAGCACCTCGGCGCGGCCGTAGCCGGCATGCAGGCCCGTCACTTCCAGGAGCTTGCGCGCGGCCATCAGTGTTCCATGCCCAGGTAGGCGGCGCGCACCGCGGGATCCGCGCGCACGGCGTCGGGCGTGCCCTCGGTCAGCTTGGTGCCGAACTCCACCACCACGATGCGATCGGTCAGCGTCATCACGAAGTCCATGTCGTGTTCCACCAGCAGCAGGCTCATGCCTTGCGCGCGCAGTTGCGACAGCACCTCGCCCAGCGCCTGCTTCTCCTTGAGGCGCAGGCCGGCGGCGGGCTCGTCCAGCAGCAGCAGCGCGGGATCGGTGCACAGGGCCCGGGCGATCTCCATCAGGCGCTGCTGGCCGAGCGCCAGGTTGCCGGCCGGCTCGTCGGCCAGCGCCGTCATGCCGATCCGTTCGAGCTGCGTCCATGCCTCGGCCAGCAGCCGGTGCTCGTCGCGCCGGTCCAGGCGCAGCATCGCGCGCAGCACGCCCGCGTGGCCGCGCCGGTGCGCGCCGAGCGCGACGTTCTCGAGCACGCTCATGGCGGGGATCATGCGCACGTGCTGGAAGGTGCGTGACAAGCCGCGTCGTGCGATCGCGCGCGAGCCGAGGCCGCTGAGGCGTTCGCCGCGGTAGTCCACGTGGCCGCCGGTGAGCGGCAGCACGCCAGTGATCAGGTTGAAGAGGGTGGACTTGCCGGCGCCGTTGGGCCCGATCAGGCCGACGATCTCGCCGGCGCGCAGGTCGAAGCTGACGTCGTTGACGGCCACCAGCCCGCCGAACTGCTTGCGGGCCTTCGTCACCGACAGCACGGTCTCGCCGCGCGCGGGCAACGCGGCGCGCGGCAGCGGCTCGACGCCGGCCCAGGCGGCCGGGTCGTGGCGGCGCACCGGCATGCGGCGCGTGGCCAGCGACCAGAGCCCGTCGGGCGTGACCTGCAGCACCAGGATCAGCACCATGCCGAAGACGACCAGTTCCACCGGCCCGCTGGTGCCCAGCAGGGCCGGCAGCCAGTCCTGCAACCGGTCCTCGGCCACCTTGACCGCGGCCGAGCCGACGAAGGCGCCGCCCACCCCGCCCACGCCGCCGAGCACGGCCATGAACAGGTACTCGATGCCCATCTGCAGGCCGAACGGCGACGGGTTCACCGAGCGTTGGTAGTGCGCGAACAGCCAGCCCGAGATCGAGGCATACAGCGCCGCGATCACGAACGCGAGCACCTTGTAGCGGAAGGTGGCCACGCCCATGGCCTCGGCCATCAGCGTGCCGCCCTTGAGCGCGCGCAGCGCGCGTCCGGGGCGCGAGTCGAGCAGGTGGCGCAGCGCCAGCGCGCCCAGCAGCGCCACGCTCCAGATCAGCCAGTACGACGAGCGTCCGGTGCGCAGCTCGAACGCGCCGATGGCCACCGGCGGGATGCCTTGCAGGCCGTCGAACTTGCCGAGGAAGTCGAGGTTGCCCACCATGAAGAACAGCGCGAGGCCCCACGCGATGGTGGCCAGCGGCAGGTAGTGGCCCGACATGCGCAGCGTCACGCCGGCCAGCACCAGCGCCACCACCAGCGTCAGCGCGAGCCCGCACGCCAGGCCCAGCCACGGCGACGCGCCGTGCGCGGTGGTCAGGTACGCGCTGGCGTAGGCGCCCAGGCCCACGAACGCGGCCTGGCCGAACGAGGTGAGGCCGGCGACGCCGGTGAGCAGCACCAGGCCCAGCACCACCATCGCGTACAGGCCGATGTAGTCCAGCTGCGTGATCCAGAACTCGGGCACCGGCAGCAGCGGCAACGCCAGCAGCAGCACGACGCCGGCCGCCGCGGCGATCCTCAGGACAGACGCGGTCGTCATCATTCGTCCTCGTCGCGCTGGCGGTCGGTCAGCGAGCGCAGCAGCAGCACGGGGATGATCGCGGCGAACACGATCGCGTCCTTCCAGGCGCTGGCCCAGAACGAGCTGAACGAGTCGAGCAGCCCCACGAACAGGGCTCCTGCCACGGCCAGCGGGTAGCTCGCCAGGCCGCCGAAGATCGCCGCGACGAAGCCCTTGAGTCCGATCAGGAACCCGCCGTCGTAGATCATCGTGGTGGTCGGCCCGATCAGCAGGCCGGCCAGCGCGCCGATGAACGCGGCCATCGAGAACGCGCTGCGGCCGGCGTGCTCGGTGGACACGCCCATCAGGCGCGCGCCCAGCCGGTTGATGGCGGTGGCGCGCAGTGCCTTGCCGGCGAGCGTGCGCGCGAAGAACAGGTAGAGCCCGGCCATCAGCAGCGCCGAGACCGCCAGCGTGACGATGGTCTGGCCCGAGATCGTCACGGCACCCGCGTTGAAGCTGGCATCCCAGAACGGCGGCGTGCGGTAGCCCTCGGCGCCGAAGAAGACCAGGCCGAGACCGACCAGCGTGAAGTGCACGCCGACCGAGACGATCAGCAGCAGCAGCACCGACGCGTCGGCCAGCGGCTGGTAGGCCAGGCGCCAGACCAGCGGGCCGATGGACGCGACGAGCACCAGCGTCAGCGCGCCCTGCAGCACGAGGGGCCACGCGTGGCCGCTGGCCAGGAAGGTGGCGGCCGCGGCCGCGACGGGCAGGGCGCACAGGCGGCCGATCTCGAGTGCGGTGAGCGTCCAGGCGCGCTGCGTGCGCAGGCCGTCCCACAGTTCGCGCAGCACGGTGAGCGCGGCCAGCAACAGCGCCAGCCAGACGGTGCCGGGCACGTGCCCGAGTTGCAGCATCGCCAGCGTCAGCGCGCTGTAGGCGACGAACTCGCCCTGGGGGATCAGGATCACGCGCGTGACCGCGAACACGAGCACGATGGCCATGCCCAGCAACGCGTACACGGCGCCGTTGCCGATGCCGTCCAGCAGCAGTACGGCGGCGATCGTCGAATCCATCCCGTCCTTTCGATGTTGACCCCCGAATTTACCTTGCCCGACCGTGAGGCCCGGCCGCGAGCGTCGGCGCGGGATCGGGGCTTGCCTTGAACGTGCAAACGCAGGAGCACGCATCCATGGACAACACTTCGGGAACCGTCACCGTCTGGCAATCGGGCCGGCTCGCGCCCCGCGTCGCCGCGCGACGCTTCGAGTTCACGCGCGAGCATGCGCTGGGCGCGGCGCTGCTGGTGCTGTCGGCGCTGGTGCTGGCGGCCTTCGTCGCCGTGCTGGAGAACGACGTCGACAACGGCGCGCTGGCTTACCAGGTGCAGCGCTCGCGGGCGCAGGCCGAGGTGCAGTGCGAGGCCGACCAGCCGGCGCAGTTGCGCGGGCGCTGCATCGCCTTGCTCAATGCGGATGTGGTGGCGGCGGAGGCGCGGCCCGAGTCCACGCCGGAGAACACGGCCTATGACGAGAACGCGGCGCGCGCGACGACGGTTTCGCTGCTGGCAGCGCGGTAGGCGTCTGGGCGGCAGTAGGCGGCTTCTGCCGCCCGGACTGCTCTAGTACGTCAACACGCAAGTTTCGGAACGTAGTGCCGGCTGAGTTTTCGATCAGCATCTTGTCGTGTGAATTTCCACTCGATGGTACGTTGAAGTGCGTTCCGAGCAAGCTGCCACGCATCGACTTCGCGCTGCAAAGCTTGGGGATTCGGGATACGGCGATCAAGGCACTGGCGGTTGAGGATGCCGATCTCAATCTCGGCCATGTTGAGCCAGCTCGCGTGTTTGGGCGTGTAGTGAAACTGCACCCTGCGCAGTAGCTTTGCAGCAGCCCGTTTGCCCAGGACGTCTTCGAACGATTTGCGGAAGTGAATGTTCAAGTTGTCGAGCACGAGGTGAACGCGCCGTGCCTTGGCGTACGTGCAAGTGAGCAGTTCGTCGATGAAGGCGACGAAGTCCACTTTGCCTCGGTGCTCCGTGACCGAGACGAATCTCTTGCCCGCTTTGGGTTCGACCGCCACGAACAGGTTGGTCGTGCCTTTGCGGACGTACTCGTAGTCGACTTTGGCCGCCGTGTGCGGCGCTCCGAGCAGCGGCTTGCGGCTGTGGGCAAGCAATTGCAGGCTCTTCTCGTCGATGCAGATCACCGGCTCGCTGGCGCAAACGGGCTCGGCGTACAAGGCAAGCAAGTCGTACATGCGCTGGCGATACTCCTCGGTCAACGTGCCGATGCACCACATCAACCGCCGCCAGGGCTTGAGGTCGTTTTTTTTAGCATGCGGCGCACGGTCTCGCGACTCAGGGCGCCCAAGCCTGGCTCCTGGCGTGCTGCGCGTTCGAGTTCGACGATCGTCCAACGTTGCCGGCCCTCGGGTGGCGCCGAACAAGCCAGCGCCGTCACTCTAGCTTCAACGTCCGTGTCGTACTGGGGCGGTCGACCCGAGCGCTCCACGTCGAACACCGCCAAATCCACGCCGCCCTGCAGGTACGCAGACCGGGTGCGCCACAAGGCAGTGCGCCCAATCCCCAGCACCGACAGGATCTGGGCTTCCGGAATCCGGCGATCCAGGCACGACAGGACGTGCGCCCGATTGACCTCTCGAGAATGATGCACGCCCTTGCTTCGAATCTCATCGATGGCCGAGCGGTCTTCCTCGGTCAAGTGCAGTTCCGTCTGGCGCATGAGAACAACTCCGTGAATCGATTGACGATATACGGAGTGTATTCATGTTTCGTTATTTACGTGTCGGCGTACTAGTCGTCCAGCAGCCCACGCTGCCAGAGCGCGGCGGCCTGGTCGAACGGCGACGCCGTGTCGGCGAAGGCCTGGTCGCCGTGGGCCAGTTGCAGCCAGTGGCGCGTGTCGTGGAAGCCGCGTGGCGTCTCGTCGGCGCGCGCTGCATCGAACCAGGCCAGCACCTGCGCGTATTGATCGGCGTGATGGGCGTGCGTCCAGGCGAGTCCCACCAGGTCGGCAAAGGCTTCCTCGCGGCGCGCGATGCGCATCTCGCGTGCCATGGCCTGGAGCTCCGCGGTGGGCTGGCTGGTCTCGATGATGTCGGGCTTGTCGGCGAGGCCGACGGGCAGGCTGTCGAACGCGCCGCTGCGGTGGCGCTGGCAGTGGCCGATTTCGTGCGCGGTCATCGCCTCCAGCGTGGCCTGCAGCAGCGATGGGGGGATGGCGGCGAGCGTGGATTCGGCGGCGGGGTTGCCGCGCATCGCGAACACGAGCTTGCAGCGACCGTCGACATAGCCCATCGCGAGCGGGGCCGCGCCGGGTTCGGCCTGCGGCAACACGACGACGTCGATGGGCATGCCCTGCTTGAGCGCCCAGGCCACGGGCGGCGTGGCGCCAGCGAGCCAGCGGTGTTCGGTGTCGGTGAGGTCGGCGGCCGCGGGCGCGCTGCGGGCGGCGAGAAGGAGGGCGGCCAGCGCGAGCGCGGCGGCAGTTCTCGCGGCCACGATGTGCTTTCGCCTACTTCTGGCGGGTCTGGCGGCAGGTCGCCAACGTGCGCTCGAGCAGCGAGCGCGCCTTGTGCGCCGTCGCGTTGGGTTGCAGCAGGTGCCCGGTTTCCTCGAAGAAACGGTTGGACAGCGCGTGCACGACCTGCGGATGCGCACCGCCCTGGCGTTCCAGCAGCGCGGGCGTCGAGGCGCCGGTCAGCGCCTTGCGCAGCATCTTGGCGTGCACCCGGTAGCGCAGGGCATTCATGGGCACGCGACCCACCTCCATGGCCTGCAGTTCGCCGGCGAGGTGTTCGATGAAGAGCTGTTTCGAGTCCATGGCTGCAAGCATGGCACCCGCCGCCGCGCGCGATCCGGGGAACACCGGGATCAAACGTGCGTTTTTCCCGGGCGGAGCGGGAAATCTGGCACCCAAGGCGCCCTTTGCACCGCCTCGGCGCGACAGCTGGTTACACGGCTTGCGCGCGGCAATCATTGTCGGCGCGGCCTCGAAACGAACGCGCCCGCGCGGCGGCGGGCGCGAGGTCGCGAACGGGGCAGGCCCGTCCACGCGGGAGATCAGGACGCCGTGGCGCGCGCCTGGTCGCGCAGCGCCCGCACCTGGGCATGGTTGCGCTTGACGCCTTCGTACTGGCGCTCGATCAGCATGCGGATGTTGTCGGGCAGCGCCTCGTCGAGCGCGTCGCGATAGCGCTCCATGGCGGAGTCCTCGCCCTTCTCGCAGGCCTCGAGCAGCGACTTGTCGCTGTAGCCCGAGAGCGTACCCAGCAGCGAGACCCAGCCGCGATGCAGCGCGCCGCTGGCGCTGCCGCCGGTCTCGGGGTCGCCGCCCAGTTGCAGCACCTGGGCGCGCAGGTCGGCGCCGGCCTGGTGGCATTCGCTGGCACGCGTGGCGAACAGCGTCTTCAGGTCGGTGGAATGCACGTGCTCGGCCACGTTGCGAAAGCCGCGCTCGCCGTCGTTGCAGGTCTCGACGAGCGTGTTGAGAACATCGATGGTGTCTTGGTTGTCCATGGCGGAGCCTTTCGGGTTGACGGTGAAGTGACCCTCAGGTGGCAGATCGTGTGCCCAGTGTCGTGACGACGGCACTAGAGAAAGAACTCGAAGCGCCGCGCCAGCATCTCGACCAGGCGCTGGCGCATGCCGCGTCGCGCCCATTCGTCGCGGCGGATCTCCCGCGCGCGCGCCAGGTCGGCCGAGAAGACCTGCTCCATCTCGCTGCCCAGCCCCGCGTCGAGGATCACGAGGTTGGCCTCCGCGTTGTGCAGGAAGCTGCGCCAGTCGAGGTTGCTGGACCCGACCGTGGTCCACAGGCCGTCGATGACGCAGGTCTTCGCGTGCAGCAAGGTGTCGTGCAGTTCGTGCAGGTGCACGCCCGCGCGGAGCAGGCGCGAGTAGTGCGAGCGCCCGGCTTGCAGCGGCGCCCAGAAGTCGCTCACGCCGGGCAGCAGCAGGTGCACCTCGACGCCGCGCCGCGCCGCGCGCACCAGCGCACGCATCAGGCGCCGCGTCGGCACCAGGTAGGCCGTGGTCAGGTAGATGCGTTGTTCGGAGGCAGCCAGTGCCGACAGCAGGGCGCGGTAGAACGGGTTGCGGCGACGGCCGGCATCGCAGGCCGCCACCGCCACGCGGTGTGCGCCCACCGGGGCGATGGGCGGGAAGTAGTGGGTGCCGCGCAGCGCGATCGACGAGTGCTTGCTCCAGTGCCGCATGAACAGCCTCTGCAGCTGCGCGACGATCGGCCCTTCTACGCGCACGTGGGTGTCGCGCCAGCCCGGCTTGTCCGGCGCCTGGCCGCCGGCCGATGCGGCCCCGGAGCCGGCCAGCGCGGCCAGCGGCGACGATCCCGCCGAGTACACCGGGCTGATGTTGACGCCGCCGATGAAGCCGATGCGGCCATCCACCACCATCAGCTTGCGATGGTCACGCAGGTGCAGCGCGCGGCTGAGCAGGTTGCCCAGCCGGCGCAGCGGGTTGTACTCGCACACGTTGACGCCGTTCGCGCGCAGGTGATCGAAGTAGGTCGACGGCGTGCCGATGGAGCCGAAGCTGTCGTAGAGCACGTTGACGCGCACGCCGGCCTTCGCACGCGCGATGAGCCGCCGCGCGAACTCCTCGCCGGGTCCTTCCGCCTCGAGGATGTAGCTCTCGAGGTTGACGTGGTCGCGCGCGTTGTCGATCGCCTCGAACATCGCGGCATAGGTGCCGGGACCGTCCTGCAGCAGCGCCACGCGGTTGCCGGTGACGAGGGGTTCGCCGAGGCCGGCCACCAGGGCGTGCGCGTGGCTGTGCACGGTCATCAACGGCGGGGCCTTGGCAGGCGTGGGCGGCTTCGGCGACGGGGACAGCCGGAGCGAGACGGGCGCGGACATGGGCGGTTCCTTCCCGGTTTCGGCTGCACGCGAAAGCGCACATGGCCGCAGGCGGGGACAGATCGATCGGCAACGCCGATGCCCGAGCGGCGCGGTCCGGGGTCGCAGTACTGCACGCCATGGCTGTGGCACGGTGGTTGCCTGAACCCCACCATCCAACGTCCTACAACACGCTCAACCAGGAATTTCAAATGACCTCCCATCTTCGTGCACTCAGCCATGGCGCGTTCGCCCTGGCAGCGCTCGGGATCACCATGGGTGCCTGCGCGCAATCTTCGCAGTCCAACCTGGCCAAGGAGATCGACGATTCCAGTGCGTCCGGCAAGAGCTTCATCGACCTGTCCATCGGCAAGTCGACGTACGGTACATCCTGTGGCAGCGTGGTGGGGCTGACCTGCTCGCACGGCACCACGTCGTACAGCCTGACCGGCGGCAACATGATCACCGAGAACCTGGGCGTCGAGCTGAGCGCGATGAACCTGGGCAAGGCCGACCGCGCCGGCGGCAGCGTCATCGCGCGTGGCATCAACCTGAGCGCGGTAGGGCGCATTCCGCTGGGCGAGAGCTTCGCCGTCGAAGGCAAGGTGGGCCCGACCTACGGCGTGACGCGCGTCAGCACCGTCGAGGCCTCGGGGCTGCCCAGCGGTCGCGCCACCGGCCTGGGGCTGGGCTACGGAGTGGCGCTGGACGCGAACGTCGCGCGCGGCCTGCACGGGTCGGTGGGCTGGGAGCAGCATGACTTTCATTTCGTCGGCCAGGGTCGCTCGGCCGTCAAGAACGTCACGCTGGCCCTGGGCTATACCTTCTGAACACACCGATCACGGTCCCGTGATGGACAAGGTCTACAACGAGAAGGTGGCGCCGGCCCGCGGGCCGAAGGAGCCGCGCCAGTGATGCGGAGCCCGGCGGTTCCGTGTTGCGGCAAATACGGGGCCCGGGGTTCTCGGGACATGTGCCCACTTGCCTGGATTATTCAAATTCATGAACCCATCGGCGCTGGATCGTTCAGCCAGCCGGCACGAACACGTTTAATGGCCTGATTTGCGGGCATTCAAACGCGGTGAACAAAGGGTTTACCCGCAATCTGAATTTCTGGCATGGGCGTTGCAATCCACTGAGGCATGACCGCGAATCTGGCAACTCTTGCCGGTGCCGCACCACTGCTCAGGAGGAACCAAAATGGGTTCGATGGACTTCCGCACGGAACAGCGCCAGACACAGACGCTGTCCCCCCGCCTGCAACATGCCGTTCGCCTGCTGCAGCTCTCGTCGCTCGAGTTCGCCCAGCAGGTGCATGACGCCCTGGGCAAGAACCCGTTCCTCGAAGAGGACGGCAACCCCGACGACCAGGGCGACGAAGGTCTTTCTCCGGAGCAGGCCGCCGAGGCCCAGGAAGCGCGCGAGGCCCAGGAGGCCGCGGCCGACACCATGGCGGCGCCCGAAGGCGACCTGCCTGGCGAAGGCGATCGCGACATGTGGCAGGCCGACGGCCTCGGCTCGGGCAAGCGTGCCGACGACGACGAGACCAGCGCGCTCGACATGATGGCCGTGCCCACCTCGCTCGCCACCCACCTGCACGGCCAGCTGGCCGTGCTGCCGCTGACGCTGCGCGACCTGGTGCTGGCCAAGGTGATCGTCGAATCGCTGGACGACGACGGCTACCTGCGCACCGACCTGCAGGAAATGATCGAGGTGGCCGACCTCGACCCGGCCGCGTCGCTGGAAGAGATGCAGATCGCGCTCAAGCGCGTGCAGGCGCTGGAGCCCGCGGGCGTCGCGGCCCGCAGCGTGTCCGAATGCCTGCTGGCGCAGCTGCCCTCCATCGACGACGAGGACACCCGCGAGATCGCCCGCCACATCATCGGCGAGCACCTGAACTGCCTCGCCGCCAAGGACGTGAGCACCATGGCGCGCGCGCTGGGCCGCACGCCGTCCGAGATCGAGGCCGTCTGCGACCGCATCCGCCGGCTCGACCCGCGGCCGGGCTGGCGCTTCGGCTCCACCCAGTTGCAGTACGTGATCCCCGACGTCATCGTGCGCAAGGTGCGCGGCCAGTGGAACGTGCAGCTGAACCCGGCCATCATCCCCAAGGTGCGGCTGAACCAGGTCTACGCCGAGTTGTTCCAGCGTCACCGCCGCGGCCAGAACACCGAGATGGCCACGCACCTGCAGGAAGCGAAGTGGACGATGCGCAACGTCGAGCAGCGCTTCTCCACCATCCTGAGCGTGGCCGAGGCCATCGTCTCGCGCCAGAAGCATTTCCTGGAGTTCGGCGCGATGGCGATGAAGCCACTGGGCCTGCGCGAGATCGCCGACGAGCTGGGCCTGCACGAGTCGACCGTCTCGCGCGTGACCAACAACAAGTACATGGCCACGCCGATCGGCGTGTTCGAGCTGAAGTACTTCTTCTCGCGCGCCATGACCACGGCAAGCGGTGGGGCCTGCTCGGGCACGGCCATCCGCGGCCTGATCAAGGACATCATCGAGGCCGAGGCGCCCACCGCGCCGCTGTCCGACGCCGAGATCGCGCGCCAGCTGGCCACGCAAGGGTTGCAGGTGGCACGCCGCACGGTCACCAAGTACCGTCAGCTGCTCAAGATCGAGGCGGTCGAACGCCGTCGGCGCCACGCGCCGTCCTGATTCGATGCCACCCCGTACAGTCGGGGTCGACGCGTCGCCGGGGCGAGCGAGCTGCCGCTCCTCGCAGGCGACTTTTGTCGAGTCGACACGTCGCCGGCGAACGAGTTCACGCTCGTTGCCGGCGACTTTTCCATGTCCGAGAGTCCGCCATCCTCGTCTTCATCGCCCTGTGCGCGGCCCTCGCGGCCTTCGTCGTGCTGCTTTCGGCCCGCCTGCGCGCGGCCGCGGGCCACATTGCGGAGCTGCGGGACCAGCGCGACCGGGACGTGCAGACGATTGCCCGGGCTCGCAAAGAGGCGACACGCATGGCTTCCCCCGCAGAAGAATTGACGCTCGCGCAGACCGCGCTTGCCGACGCCCAGGCGGCGCTCGTGGCGGTGCGCGCGGAACGCGACGGCGCGATCGCCGACGCCGAGCTGGCGCACCGCCAGCGCCACGCCTTCCTGGCCGGGCTCGCGCACGACCTGCGCAACCCACTGGCGCCGCTGTCCAACGGCCTCGAGCTGCTGCGCCTGACCGACAACGACCCGAACGGCCGCTTGCGCACGCGCGGCATCATGGAACGCCAGGTGGTCCACCTGATGCGCATTGCCGACGAACTGTCCGACCTGGCGCGACTGTCTGGCGACAAGGCCACGCTGCATTGCGCGCCCTTCGATCTGGAGCCCGTCCTTCGCGGCCTCGAAGATCGGCTCGCTCCGACCCTGGCAGCGCAGGAGATGACGCTGGATCTCGCCCGCGAGCCAGAGCTGCCGCGCCTGCGCGGCGATGCACCACGCATCGCGCAGGCCGTGGGCCACCTGGTCGACGACGTCCTGCGGCACGCCGAGCGCGGCAGCACGATCCGCATCGCGGCGAGCGTCGAGGGAGCGACGCTGTCGTTGTCGGTCGCCACGGTGGCCGACATCGACGCGCAGGGCGCCGACGCCGCGCTGCCGCAGGAGGACGTGGACGTCGCCGCGCTGGGCCTGGGCGCGGCGCTCGCGCTGCAACTGGCCGCGTTGCACGGCGGCACCCTGCAGGGAAAGCGGGCGCCCGGCATGCGACGCGTGCGCTTTCGCATGACGCTGCCCGTCGACGCCGACCTCGCGGGCGGGGCCGGCGTGGTCAACGCCAGCCCGACCTTGCCCGTCAACGGCGAGCCGGCGCTGTCGGTGCTGCTGGCCGACGACAGCGTCGACTTCTCGCACAGCTTCGGCACGATGCTCGAGTTGCTGGGCCATCGCGTGCAGGTCGTCCACGACGGGCTCGCGGCGGTATCCGCCATCGTCGAGTCGCCCCCCGACATCGCCTTCGTCGACATCGGCATGCCGTCGCTCGACGGCGTCGAGACGGTGCGCCGGGTGCGCGGCCAGGGCAACACGGAGCGCGTGCTGCTGGTGGCCGTGACCGGGCGCGGCGGGGCCGAGGATCGCGCCCGCGCGGCCGAGGCCGGGTTCGACCGCTACCTCGTCAAGCCGTTCTCGATGCAGGACGTGCGCGACGCGCTGGACGCCGCGCGGGCGGTGCGTGGTGGGGCGGCGCAACGGGCTCCGGGCGCCTTTGCCTCCCCTCGCACGGCATAGGCCACCTGGTCGGCCTGCGCGCAGGATGACGGTCTGGGCATGGTCGTTGCCGCCCCGGGTTGAAGGCGCTGCTTCTCCAGCGCCACAGCACCGGGAGAACGGTCATGCCCCAAGGTCAATGGAGCGCCAGGCGCGAACGCCAGTACACCGACATCAAGATGAGCCTGCTGTCGCGCGGGCGCGGCGAGAAGCTCGCCGAGGAGATCGCGGCGCGTACCGTCAACAAGACGCGCGCGCAGCACGGCGAGGCGCGCGAGGCGAGCCCGGCGTCGCGCAGCGACATGGCGCCGTCGCGCCGCGGCGGCGAACACTCGCACCAGGGCGCCCAGGGCCGCACCTACGCGCAGCTCTACGCGGACGCGAAGCGGCTCGGACTGGCCGGCCGCTCGGGCATGAACAAGGCCCAGCTCGAGCAGGCGCTCAAGCGATGACCGGCGCCATGTCGACCTGCGCCGCCGGCGGCAGCGTGCCGGTCGCCCCGGACACCGGACTGCCGCCCGCGACGCCGCCAGCGCCGCCCGCACCGTCGCCGATGGCGCCGCCGCCCGTGCCGGTGGACGATCCCTCGCCCGCGGCGACGCCGCCGGCCCCGGTGGGCGAGCCGCCGCGCGACAGGCCGCCGGCCGCGTGCCTGACCACCTGATGGATGAAGTGGAGCTTGCGCACCGCCGGCTTCGACAGCACGAACGGATAGAAATCGGGCTCGCCCATGCTGCGCGTGACCTCGTTGAGCGCCCCCGTGAGCTCGATCCAGCCGTTGACCACGGCCAGGAAGGCGAGGTCGTCGGGCGAGGCCGGCGTCCCGGCGCCATCCGGTTGCAGCACCTGCGGCGTGAAGGCGTCGTACTGGATCTCGTCGTGGTGGGCCACCAGGCCGAAGCTGCGCGCCGTGTCGAGCGCGTCGATCATGTGCAGGTAGTGGGCCCAGGTCTCGGCCCAGTCCTCGTACGGGTGGGCCGCGGCGTAGGCGCTGACGTGTCGGTTCTTCCAGTCGAACGGGGCGCCGTTGGCGTAGTAGGCCTGCAAGGCCTGGCCGTAGTCGAGCCGGTCGTCGCCGAAGAGCGCGCGGCAAGGCTCCTCCCACTCGGTGTCCTGCACCAGGCGCTGCCAGTAGTAGTGCCCGATCTCGTGGCGCAGGTGGCCGATCAGCGTGCGGTAGGGCTCGTGCATCTGCGAGCGGATCGTCTCGCGGTGCACGTCGTCGGCCTCCTCGATGTCCAGCGTGATCAGGCCGTCGTCATGGCCCGTCATCACGCGCGGGCCGTCCACCGGCGAGCGCAGCAGGTCGAACATCACGCCTTGCGCCGGGTTCTCGCTCACCTTCGACTCCAGCGGCAGCTTCAGCGCCACCAGCTGCGACACCAGCGCGCGCTTGGCGAGCTCCACCCTCAGCCACAGCTCGGCGTTGTCGCGGTCAGTGGGGTCGGGCACCGTCCGATCCAGCCGGCAGGATCGGCAGAACGGCTGGAGCCTGGCCTCCTCGTTGTCGGGCAGCAGCCAGTTGCAGGGCGCCGCCGACGACCAGTTGGCGCAGCGGCGGTAGGTGCTCAGCGGCACCGTCATGCCCACGCCCCGCGTGCGCATCGCGCGCAACACCTCGGGGTCTCGCGTGGGCGCGAGCGGGCGCAGGAGCACGAGATCGGGGTCGTAGCCCAGCGGCGTGCCGCAGGCCAGGCAGACGTCGTTGCGGAAGAACACGGGCCGGCCGCAGCGGCAGCGAAAGGCGCGGCGGGCGGTGGGGGTGGAGGTGAGCAGCGTCGGCACGAGGCGACGCGTGAAGGCGGGCAGGGCGGTCATGCCGCGGGCGAGGCAAGCGTCGCGCCCAGTGTGCTGTCCCGCATGGATCTGCGCGGCGAAGATCGGGCTGATCGAACGACCGGACGCCGGTACTCGGCGCAGACTGGAGTCCCCGCGGCCCTGACCAGCGCTCAATCCCCACGCCATGAAGACCCCACGCATCGAATCCCGTCGCCGTCCGTTGCGCCTCTGGCTGGGCGGCCAGGCCACGATCCTCGTGGGCGCCGCGGCGATGGCGTGGACGCATTCGTTCATCCCGATGGCGCTGGCCGGCTCGGCCGCGCTGATGATGACGGTGCCACTGGTGAAGGCGCTGGCCACGGGACGCCGCATCCGTCGCTGACCACCCGACCCGCGCGGCCGGGAGCCCACGCGCGCGGGCCCGTCGCTTGCTGAAGTTGGAACGAACCGCACCGGTGGCTGCTGCAGTCGCCGGAGGACGGAAACCTTCCAACCCTGCAGGAGACAGCCATGTCAGATCCCCGCCTCGTCACGGGCCTCTTTCCCGACCGCGACAGCGCCGAGCGCGCCTATTCGTCGGTCGCCTCGCGCGGCTATGAGCGCGACGACGTCAACCTCGTGATGTCCGACGAGACCCGCATGCGCCACTTCGGCCCGGACGCCGTCGTCACCACCGAACTCGGCACCAAGGCCGCCGAAGGCGCCGGCATCGGCGGGGCCATCGGCGGCACCGTCGGCGCGATCGCCGCGGCCGTCGCCGCGGTGGGCACCAGCCTCGTGCTGCCGGGCCTGGGCCTGGTCATCGCCGGCCCCATCGCCGCGGCCCTTGCGGGCGCGGGCGCGGGCGGTGCCGCGGGCGGGCTCGTGGGCGCGCTGATCGGCTGGGGCATCCCGGAGGAACGCATCGCCGAATACGAATCGGGCATCCGCGACGGCGGCATCCTGATGGGCGTGCGCCCGCGCAGCGCCGACGACGCGCTGGCGTTCGAGAACTCCTGGCGCCACGCCAACGGCCAGCTGATCCGCAGCTGATTTCATGCGGGCCGGCCCCTCGGTGCCGGCTCTTCATCATCGGGCGCCATGCCGGCGCCCCCCTTTCCAAGGAGACATCGTCATGGGCAAGTATCTCGTCGGTTGGTTGTTGGGCGTCCCGGTCTTCGTGCTGGTGATCCTGTACTTCTTCTTTCATTGAAGTCGCACGTCCCAGGCGGCGTCCGTGGCCCGCAGCAATGCGGGGCCGGACGCCGTCGCCACGTTCGGCGGCTCCGTTTCCAGTCCGCATCCTGGGCACAGCCCTTGCCGTTTCAGGTTCGACGGATCGACCGATCCGCATTCAACCGTCACTCAAGGAGTTCACCATGAACAAGGACCAAGTGCAGGGCCGTGCCACGCAGGCCAAGGGCGACATCAAGGAAGCCGCCGGCAAGATCGTCGGCAACCAGAAACTGCAGGGCGAAGGCCTGATCGACCAGGCCAAGGGCAAGACCCAGGCGGGCTACGGCGACGCCAAGGAACAGGTCAAGAAGGCCGTCAACCGCTCCTGAGCGGCACGCGCGTCGTGAAGGGGCCCGGGCCATGCGCCGGGCCCTTTTTCATGGCCGCATCTACAGCAACAGTTCGCTCGCCTCGCCCGTGGCGACCGGCGTCATCGACGGCAGCGCGACCTGCACGCTGTGCTGCCGGCCGTCGTCGTGCAGCGGCAGGCGGCTGGTACCCAGGGGCTGGCCGTCCAGCGTCACGCGCGGCGCCTTGTCGAGGCCCGTGCGGTCGAACTGCAGCCGGAACAGCGTCGTCCTGTGCACGTAGTCCACCTCGAATCCGCTCCAGTGCGGCGGGATGCGCGGGTCGATCAGCAACGTCGCCTGGCCGTCCACCACCTGCAGGCGCAGGCCGAGGGTGGCCTCCACCAGCAGGCGGTACATCCAGCCGGCGGAACCCGTGTACCAGCTCCAGCCGCCGCGGCCGGTGTGCGGCGCCACGCTGTAGACGTCGGCCGACATCACGTAGGGCTCCACCTTGTAGACCGCCACCTCGGCCGGCGTGCGCGTGTGGTTGACCGGGTTGATCATGTCCACCACGTCCCACGAGCGCCGCGCGTCGCCGCTGGCCGCAAACGCCATCGCCGCCCAGATCGCGCCGTGGGTGTACTGGCCGCCGTTCTCCCGCACGCCGGGCACATACCCGCTGATGTATCCGGGGTTCGGGCCCTTGCCGTTGAACGGCGGGTCGAGCAGCTTGACGATGCGCTGTTGCGGATCGATCAGCCGCGCCGCCAGCGAGTCCAGTGCCTTGCGCGCCCGCTCGCGCGGGGCGATGCCCGAGAGTACCGACCAGCTCTGCGCGATCGAATCGATCTGGCATTCCGCGCCGCTGGCGGTGCCCAGCGGCGTGCCGTCGTCGAAGTAGGCGCGGCGGTACCACTCGCCGTCCCAGGCGCTGGCGTCGACGGCGGCCGCGAGCTTGTCGCGCGCCTCGTGGCAGGTGCGCGCGAAGGTGTCGTCGCGGTGCGCCTGCGCCAGGCCGGCGAACTCGCGCAGCACCTCGCAGACGAAGAACGCCATCCACACGCTCTCGCCCTTGCCGTGCTCGCCGATCAGGTTCATGCCGTCGTTCCAGTCGCCGCCGCCCATCAGCGGCAGCCCGTGCGCGCCCAGGCGCAGGCCATGCCGGACGGCCAGCGCGGCATGTTCGTAGAGCGTGGCCGTGGTGTGCGACACGTTGGGCATGTCGAAGTACGACTCGTCCTCGTCCTTGAGCGGACGGCCTTCGATGAACGGCACCTCCTCGTCGAGCACCGCGTGATCGCCCGTGGCCTCGATGTAGCGGCACAGCGCCATCGGCAGCCACAGGTAGTCGTCGCTGATGTGCGTCCGCACGCCGCGGCCCTGCGGCGGATGCCACCAGTGCTGCACGTCGCCTTCCTCGAACTGGCGGCTGGCGGCCAGCAGCAACTGCGTGCGCAGCAGTTCCGGGCGCGCGTGGACCAACGCCATCGCGTCCTGCAACTGGTCGCGGAAGCCGAATGCGCCGCCCGACTGGTAGTAGCCGCTGCGCGCCCACAGGCGGCAGGAGACCGTCTGGTACACCAGCCAGCCGTTGGCCAGCGCGTTGAGCGCCGCGTCGGGCGTGCGCACCTGCACCGCGCCGAGCGTCTTCTTCCAGTGGGCGATGACGCGATCGAACTCGTCCTTGGCGACGGCGTCGCCGCGGTACTTCAGCGCGATGCGCTCCGCGTCGCCGTGGTTCTTGCCCATGCCCAGGCGGAACACGACCGTGCGCGTCTCGCCCTCGGCCAGATCCAGCGGCACCTGGAACGCGGCGCAGGGATCCAGCGCGGCGCCCGTGCGGCCCGACAGCTCCACGCGGCGCAGCGCCATCGGCTCCAGCAGGCTGCCGTTGCGGCCGATGAACTCGGTGCGGTCGCAGGTCATGCTGCCGGCGAGCTGGTGCTCCGCGTCCACGTCGAAGAAGCCCATGTAGTCGGCGTGATCGCCGCTGTAGGGATTGCGCGCCGTGGCGGGGCCGTCGCCCTGGTGGTCGGTGACGATGTGCGGCGCCGTCGCCGGACGCAGGCTGCCCAGCACCCATTCGACATAGCCGGTGGCGCTGATGCGGCGCGGCCGGCCGGAGTCGTTGCGCAGCGTCAGCACCGAGAACTTCACCGGCGCGTCGATGGCGCAGAACACCTTCAGCTCGGTGCGGATGCCTTGCGCGTGCTGCTCGAAGCTGCTGTAGCCGAATCCGTGGCGAGCGACCGCGGCGCGGCCCGGCGTGCCGTCCGGGTTCAGCGCGACGCCGTGCGGCATCCAGGCCACGCCGGTCTCCTCGTCGCGCAGGTGGAAGGTCTCGCCGCTGGGGTCGGACACCGGGTCGTTGTGCCAGGGCGTGAGCCGCCATTCGTGCGCGTTCTCGGCCCAGGTGTAGGCGGCTCCGGACTCCGAGATCACCGTTCCGAAGTCCGGGTTGGCGATCACGTTGGCCCAGGGCGCGGGCGTGCGCACGCCCAGGGGCGGGGCGACCACGTATTCCTGGCCGTTGCGGGAATAGCCGCCATAGCCGTTGAACAGCGTGAGATCGCCCGTGGGAACGCGTTGCGCCGGCATGGTCTCCGGGCGCACGGCGCGCGTGGGCACGAAGGGCGCGAGGCGTCGATCCGGGCCCGCGCCGGGGCGCGACTGGCCCTTGGGCGCGACGCGGCGCTCGGTGCGCATGCGTCGGTTGAGCTGCTCGGCCAGCGAGCCCTGGCGGTCGCTGAGCACCGCGCGCGCCACCGACAACAGCAGGATGCGGTCCTCCTGCGGGATCTGGTCGGCGTGGCGCACGAAGATGCCGCCCGGCCGGTCGACCACGTGGGCTTCGACGCCGGCCGCGATCAGGCCCATGATCTGTTCGTGCAGCCGCTGGCGGTAGACGTCGCGCTCCTCGTTCCAGATCACCAGGTCCACCGCCAGGCCCTTCAGGCGCCACCAGGCGTGTGCCATCACCAGCTGGCGCACCAGCTCGAGGTTGGAGACGTCGGAGATCTGCACCAGCACGATGGGCAGGTCGCCCGAGATCGCGTAGCCCCACAGGCCGGATTGGCCGCGCCGGTTCTGCCGGATGATGGACGGATCGGCGCGCAGCGCGCCCTGGCTGAACAGCACGGCGCCGGCCAGGCGCGCATACAGCTGCGCTTCGGCCTCGCTGGCGTTGAGTTGGCGCAGCAGTACCTGGCTGTGGGTCCAGGCGAGCTCGAACACGCGCTCGGCCAGGCGGCGGTCGCGGTACTTCTCGATCAGGGCCAGGCAGTCGGCGCGCTGGTCGCCCACGCCCACCACCAGGTCGACGATGACCGTCTGGTCGGGCTGCAGCGTGATCGCGCAGCGGCTGGCCGCCACCGGGTCCAGCACCGAGCCCTGGGAGTTCGACAGTGCCTCGTCGCCGAACATCGCGGCCGGCGCGCGCAGGCTGCCGCCGCGGCCGATGAAGCGGGCGCGGTCGGTCTCATGCGTCACCGGCGTGACGTTGTCGGCGCCGCGCGGCGCGTGCACGGCCATCAGGTGGAACATCCACGGCGACGGATCCTTCTCCGCGCGCGGACGACGGTTGGCGAGCACGGCCGACAGTCCGTCGACGATCTCCGTCTGCACGAACAGCTTGCCGAACGCCGGATGCTGGACGTCGGCCGCCGGCGTCATCAGCACCACCTCGCAGTAGCTCGTGACCTCGATGGTGCGCACGCGCCGCGTCGTGTTCTTGATGCGGATGCGGCGCAGCTCGATCGCGTCCTCGGGCGACACGGCGATCTCGGTATGGGTGTCGATGCCCGCGTCGCGGCGCCGGAACTCGGCGCGGCCCTCGGTGAAGATCGCCTGGTAGTCGGTGGTCTTGCGGCCCGTGGGCTGGAACGAGGTGGACCAGTATTCGCCGGAGTCGATGTCGCGCAGGTAGGCGAAGCTGCCCCACTCGTCGCGGGTGGCGTCCTCGCGCCAGCGCGTGACGGCCATGTCCTTGTAGCGGCTGTAGCCGCCGCCGGCCTGCGTCAACATCACGTGGTAGCTGCCGTTGGACAGCAGCTGCACCTCGGGCGTGGGCGTCAGCGGATCGGTGAACAGGCGCAGCGGGGTCTCGGTGGTGCCCGGCACCGAACGCGGGGCCGACGGCTCCATCGTGGCCTCGGCGACGACCGGCATCACGTCCTTGGGCACGCGCTCGTGGAGCAGCATCAGCGTGGCCTGCACGCTGCGGTCGGACGCGAAATGTTGCTGCATGCGCGAGTGGCCCAGCGCCTGCTCGATGGCCAGCAGGCTCATGCCCTGGTGGTGGGCCATGAACGAGCGCACCACGGCCTTGGTCTGGCCGCGCGGCACGCGCTGGGGCGTGTAGTCCACCGCCTCGTAGAAGCCGAACTCGCCCGCGGCGCCCAGCGCGGCCAGGCGCTGCAGGTTGGCGCAGGCGGCCACGGGCTCGACGATGGTGGCCATCGCGGTGGCATAGGGTGCGATCACCAGCTCGTCGCCCAGGCCGCGCTTCAGGCCCAGCCCGGGTACGCCGAAGGCGCGGTACTGGTAGTTCAGCGCGGTGTCGGTGGCGTTGTAGCCCGACTCCGAGATGCCCCAGGGCACGCCGCGCTCGCGGCCGTAGTCGATCTGGCGCTGCACCGCCGCGCGGCAGGTCTGGTCCAGCAGCGTCTGCTCGAAGTTGGGCATGATCAGCGGCGGCATCAGGTACTCGAACATCGAGCCGCTCCACGACATCAGCACCGGGTTGCCGTCGTACGCCGTCAGCAGGCGCCCGAGGGCGAACCAGCTCTCCTGCGGCAGCTGGCCGCGGGCGATCGCCGTGAAGATGCCCAGGCGCGCCTCGGAGGCCAGCAGGTCGTAGTGGCCCGGGTCGAGCACGCGTTCGTCGACGTTGTAGCCGATGGCCATCAGGTGGCGCCGGTCGTCGTACATGAACTGCTGTTCCTGGTCGCTCAGCGCGTCCACGCGGCGTGCCAGTTCCTCGATGCGGTCGACGAAGTTGCGCGCCTGGCCGATGTCCAGCGCCGCGAGCACGGCCAGCGTGGGCAGCGGCGCCTTGGCCGCGGCGTCGCGCGCGGCGGGCGACGCGTCGGCCGCGAGCGGCATCGCCAGGCCGCCGAACGCGGCGAGCTCCGCGAGCCCGGCCTCGCATTGCGCCACCAGCAGGCCGGCCCAGCGCAGCGCCTCGCCCGAGTCCTCGTCGGTGCTGGCGTCCTTGCGCGCGGCGTCGGCCGACGAGGCGGCCTCGACGGCCTCAAGCACCTCGCGCGCGACCGTCTCGAACGATTGCAGCATCGCCTGCAGCGCCGGCGCGGAGCTGGGCAGGTCGAGGCCGACGGCCCCGACGACCTTCTCGGCGCGCTCGAGCACGGGCAGGTGCGCGCCCGCGGGCAGGCTCTCGCGCACGAGACCCAGCAGGTCTGCCAGGCCCAGGCACCACTGCGGCGAGAACGGCGCCTCCGCCGGCAGCGCGAGCAGCGCCATGCGCAGCGTCATCAGCTGCGCCACCAGGTTGCCCGAGTCCACCGTGGAGATGTAGCGCGGCGCCAGCGGCAGCAGCGACTGCGTGTCGTACCAGTTGTAGAAGTGGCCGCGGTGGCGTTCCAGCAGCTCCATCGTGGAGACGGTGGCGGCGATGCGGGTGAGCGCCTGGTCCAGCGTGATGAAGCCGGAGTCGCGCGCCGTGAGGTTGGCCAGCAGCGAGAAGCCGATGTTGGTGGGCGAGGTGCGGTGCGCCACGCGGGCCACCGGATGCAGCTGCACGTTGTCGGGCGGCAGGTGGTTGTCCTCCGAGCCCACGAAGGTCTCGAAGAACGCCCAGGTGCGGCGGGCGACGCGGCGCAGGAACCTGCGCTGCACCGCGTTCAGCTCGCTGCGCGGCTGCGGCAGCGGACGGTCGAACCACCAGACGACCAGCGGCGAGAAGAACCACAGCAGCAGCAGCGGCGCGGCGGCCGGCAGCGCCCAGGGCCGCATGTGGCCGAGCAGGGCGGCTATCAGCACGGCCGCGGTGGGACCGGCCCACAGCCCGCGGATGTTGTCGCGCAGCGCCTCCAGAGAGCCGGCCGCGTGGCCCGCGCGGATGTCGGCCGAGGCCGTCCACTCGAGCAGCCGGCGTCCGCGCACCATGCGCCAGATCGTGCGCGCGATCGCGTCCAGCGTCGCCACGGCCTCGGTGGGCAGGCAGGCGAGGGTGTGCACCAGCTGCAGCATCTGCAGTCCCAGGGGCAGCAGGCGGCGCGGCGACGGCGAGGCGGTGAACCAGTTGATCGGCGCGCGCGCCAGGCCCACCACGTGCGCGGCGAAGGGCACGATGCCCACGATCACCACGATGCGCAGCGTCCACATGAACGGCTCGGGCAGGCGGGCCCAGCCCAGCACCGCCAGCACGATCAGCGCCGCGGGCACCAGGCTGCGGCGCAGGTTGTCGAACAGCTTCCACCGCGACAGGCCCGACAGCGGGTTGCGCGGCGCGCCGGGCAGCGCGTGCAGGCGCCGGCGCAGCCAGCCGATCAGCTGCCAGTCGCCGCGCACCCAGCGGTGGCGGCGCGCCATGTCGGCGCTGTAGCGCGAGGGCGTGTCCTCCAGCAGCTGCACGTCGGACAGCAGGCCCGAGCGGGCGTAGCAGCCCTCGATCAGGTCGTGGCTGAGGATGCGGTTGTCGGGCATGCTGTCGTGCGTGGCGCGCTCGAAGGCGTCGACGTCGTAGATGCCCTTGCCCACGAACGAGCCTTCCCCGAACAGGTCCTGGTAGACGTCCGAGACGGCGCGGGTGTAAGGGTCGATCCCCGGCTCGCCGCCGAACATGCGCGCATAGCCCGAGCGGCCGACGCTGGGCAGGTTCAGTCCCACGCGGGGCTGCAGGATGCCGTAGCCCTCCACCACCACGTCCTTGCGCGTGCCGGTGCCGAAACGCGGGCGGTTGAGCGGGTGGGCCATCGCGGAAACCATCTCGCAGGCCGATTCGCGCGGCAGCTGCGTGTCGGAGTCGAGCGTGATCACGTAGCGCACGTCCTGCAGCGACAGCGTGTCGCCGACGATGCGCGAGAACGCCTCCTGGGCATCGGGGCGGCCGCGCAGCAGCGCGTTCAGGTCGGCTAGCTTGCCGCGTTTGCGTTCGCGGCCCATCCACGCGTTCTCCGCGGCGTTCCAGCGGCGCGGCCGGTGCAGCAGCAGGAACGGGGCGGGGCGTTGCCGCTGGTCGTCGGGTTCGGCGTAGCGCTTGTTGAGCGCGGCGATGCGCGCCTCGGCGTAGTCGATCAGGTCGGCGTCTTCCGGCAGCGTCTCCTGCTTCGCGTCGCGCAGGTCGGTCAGCAGCGCGAACTGCAGGTGCGGGTCGCGGTTGGCCAGGAAGCGCACTTCCAGCGCATCGACCAGCGTGTCGACGTCGGCGTGCCGTCCCAGCAGCGTGGGCACGGCCACCAGCGTGCGCGAGCGCGGCGCGATGCCCATCGAGTAGTCCATGCGCGGCAACGCCTCGGGCGTGGCGCTGAGGGTCACGATCCAGTTGACGAGCGACAGCGCCAACTGGCTGGTGGCCACCATCAGCAGCAGGATCAGCGCGAGGCCCTTGGGCGACCACAGGCGCAGGTCCAGCTCCTGCGCGGCCTGCTGCACCGGTCCCAGGGAGACCAGCATCGCGAAGGCGATGATGCCACCCACGTAGGCGGGCAGCGGCGAGTGGTTGGCGCGGTGGAGCACGCCCGTGGGGCGCGCGTTCAGCGCCGACTCGAGCGCCGGCCGGCCATTGCCGACCAGGTAATAGCCGACGTGGGCCTCGCGCTCGTCGCGCTCGCCGCCGACGTCCCTCTGCGCCAGCCGCGCGGCCGCGGCGACCGCCATGTCGATGGCCTTGTGCGCCACCGCCGGCTCGTCGCCGCCGCTGACACGGGCGACGCTCTCGACCGCGTGGCGGTAGGTGTCGCGGGTGCCGAAGTCCATGCGGCCGTACACGCCGATGGGATCCTCGCGCAGGATCTGCTCGACGCTGCTGAGCGTCTCCACGAACTCGGGCCAGTGCGTGGCGCCCAGCAGGCGCAGGCTGCCGATGCTGTTGGACACCGAGACCTGGCTGGCGGCCTGCTTCTGGCTCTCGAGGTGCACCAGGTGCTCGATGGTCTCGCCGGCGTCCGACAGCCGCTGCTCGATCCACGTGAGCGGCAGGGCCAGCGCGGCGCCCTGGCCCTGCAGCCGGCGCGCGAACTCGGCGACGAAGGCGCTGCTGAGCGTGGGGTTGGAGCGCGCCATGTCCGCGATCACCAGGATCAGGTCGCTGGGACGCTCCTCGGCCGCCTGCAGCATGAGCGACGCCCAGGTCTCGGCCAGGTCGCGCTCGTCCAGCGCCTCGGCCACGCGCACGGCCACGCGGCGCAGGTTCTCGATCAGCGCCAGCCGCAGCATGATCGGGAACGCCCACAGCTCGCCCAGCTTGAGCGGCTGGCCGAACTGGTAGGCGGCCACGAAGCGACTCAGCGTGCCGCGGCTCAGGCGCCCGTCGGCATGCGCGATCGCCTCCAGCGCGAGGTCGTAGACGCGGGGCAGGGTGCCGTCGCGGGTCTCCGAGGCCTCGGACAGGCGCGGCAGCTCCTTGCTGTAGCCGGGCGGCAGGTGGCGCCGCGCGGTGCGGATCTCCTCGTCGATGAGGTACATGTTGTCCAGCAGCCACTCGGAGGCCGGCGTGACCGGCCGCTCCTTGGCCACGGCCTGGCGCAGCCCGCGCGCGACGTTCTCCAGCACCCGCTGGTTGGACGCGAGGCGCGCGAGCAGGCGGTCGGGCCGGTGGCTCTGCGCCAGGCGGTGCCGGCCCGCCAGCAGCTTGCCATGGGCGACCATCTGGTCGCTGCTGAACAGCGCCGCACGCAGCGGCTCTTCCTCTTCGTGCTCGCTGCCCGCGCTGGCATTCCAGGCGTGCTCTTGGGCCCAGTCGGCCACCTGTGCGAACAGGGTGCGGAAAGAGCGATCGGATCCCGTCATCGGCGTTTGTCCTCTGGGTCCAAAGCGGACCGATAGGCGCGACACTGGCAAATGGTGAGCCCGACCGTGGAATCGCGGTCACGAGGCAAGCTGGACAGTAGCACGCCCGCTCGAACCGCCGAGGGTAAACGTTGCGGCAAGCGCGCCGGCACATCCCTTGCTGGAGGAGCGCATCGCCGGGTGCCTTGTGCCCCGAACCCATCTCCCTACCGGGCCGACGCCATGAACACCGCCGCCTCCCCCGCCTCTTCCTGCGACAGTCCCTGCGCCGACGCGCTGGACCGCCTGTCGCTCGGACACGAACAGACCCGCGCGCTCGCCGACGAATGCCGCCGCTTCGCGCGCCACGTGGACTGCGACCCGGCGATGCAGGAAGTCGCCGAGGCGCTCTGCCGGGCGATCCATCGGATGGCGGCGCTGGAGGAGGAGCTGTTCTTCCCGGCGGCGCGAGCCGTGCTGGAGGCCTCCGCGCTGGTCGACCTGGCCGAACTGGAGCACGCGACCGCGCGCCAGATCATCCGCCAGCTTCAACGCACCGACCCGCGTGAGCCGTGCTACGAGGCGCTGGTGCTCGCGCTGACCGAGTGCGTCGAGCGCCATGCACGCCACGAGCAGGCGCAACTTTTCCCGCGCCTGCGCGAGTCGGGCCTGGACATGGAAGCGCTGGACCAGCGGCTCCACGAACGCCTGGCCCGGCAGGACGACGACGTGTTCGAGGTGGAAGACCGCCGCGTGGCGCATTGACCAACGCGACGACGGCGCGTCGTCCTACGCGCCGTGGGCACAGCCGTTGCCTCGTCATTCCCACCAGCCGCGACGTGTGCAACCACCCAGCGGCATCTGTTCCAGACGCCTCCGCGTCCCAACGACACTAGGAGTTCACACCATGTCCCCGATGCACAAATCCATCACCGCCCTGGCTGCTTCCGCACTTCTGGCAACCGTCGGATTCGCCACGGCGCAGTCCACCGACACCACCACCACCAACGCCGACGGCAGCACCACCACGACCACCACCACGGTGGACACCGCCACCGAGGTGATCCCCGCGCCGCCCACCGGCGTGATCGAGCTGGCCAAGCCGCGCAACACCGTGATGCCGACGACCAAGCAGGCCGACGGCCCGATGGGCATGGAAAACAACCTGATGACCACCGGCGTCGTGGGCGGCATCACCCGCCCCAGCATCGGCGACCACGCCACGCCGCCGATCCCGCGCGACGACCAGACGATCGCCGTGACCAAGGAAACGACGGTCACCACCGTCGTGACGCCGCCGGCACCGGAACCCGTCGCGGCCCCGGTCGCCGAGCCGACCCCTGCGCCGGCCGCCGATCCGGCGCCGGAACCGATGCCGGCCCCGAAGGCCGACCGCAACTGAGCGCACGGCACGGACTGAATGACGGGCTCCTCGGAGTCCGTTTTTTTTGACGCGCGGCGCGCCGAATTTCGGCTAACCTGACGACGCGTCGCACCGTTGTCGGGCCGGCACACCGGTTGCCATGGATGGCCTCAATCGGGCCGTGCGCCCGTCCGACGCCAACCTCCTGGAGACC
>Ga0302202_10000617_pt1 | contig 46333 bp, 27 predicted proteins | sample II_Bog_N3_3_FD_194579 | JGI IMG/M metagenome (GOLD analysis project Ga0302202, IMG submission 194579) | Peat permafrost microbial communities from Stordalen Mire near Abisko, Sweden - II_Bog_N3_3 | ecosystem: Environmental > Terrestrial > Soil > Wetlands > Peat | place: Sweden: Abisko...
TCTTCTCAGTCACCGTCACTACCGCCTCCAACTCCTTATAACGCGGGCTCCAAAATTGATTCTCCGCCTCTCCCTCAGATGAAGAAGGTGACTCCCAATAACGCGGCCGATCCTTCATGTCGTTATATTTTTCACGCGCAGTGTTAAGATCATCTTCAAGTCGACCAATGTCCTCACCTGAAAGATACTTCGCCAAGTAGTCCCCACGGCCGGTAATCGCCCCAAACCAGCTCATATATTTTTCTACAGATGGACTTAACCCAAAAATCAGATCACCACGAGAAGGCTGAAACAACTCATGAAAGGTGCTTTGCCTACCATCTTCATCTCTAAAGGTAATCGGATTACCACGAACCATTGCATAGAAATTCAACCCATCCACATCCCCGACCGGGTCCGGGTTAATCCAGCGCTGCAACCACGGTGCGTAATACCTGAAGCCATAGTAGTAAAGCCCCGTCGCATCCCGTTCCTTGCCCGAGTAACGCACCGTCTTGTAGCTTGCCTCCACTTCACTTCTCCCGGCAAACCAGGCCGTACTGCCGTAGGGGTGATAGGTTTCCTGACTGATCACCTCGGCCTCACTGTCCAACTCCAGACTGCTGGAACTCAGATGGTCAGTCAGGTTGTAGCGATATTGATCGTTAGCGATGCCGGACGGAGGCGTGGTTTCCCAGTGCAACACCTGCATGGCACTGCGTCCGGCCTGCACACAGATCACCTGCAACACTTCGCCAGCGCCTTCACGGGTGCGGATTTCCAGGCCTGGCAAGTAACGGACTTCCGATATCAGCGAACGGGCGTTGGTTTGGGTAGAGCGGACCTTGCGCCGCCGCATCCCATCGCCGCCGTACAGATACAACTCAAGATCATCATCAGCACTTTCACGCTCAACCGGTCGCACCTCACGTAGTTGATTACGCAGATCCCAGCTCATCGCCTGTCCCGGTTGCAGCTCCAGCAGATTGCCGTTGCCGTCAAAAGCGGCAGCGATCTCCTCTTCGGAGGGAGGCCGGCCATTCTGCTCAGGCAGGCAGCGATTGCTGTAGCGCGCCGCTGTCAGCTTGCGGCTGTGGTTTTGCGGACCGACATGAACCAACTCCAGTAAGTTGCCACCGGCGTCATAGCGGTAGGTTTGATGATAATTGGCAACCGCACCCGGGTCGTCGAAGCGATTGAAACCCGGTCCTCGACTGGCGGCGCCCGCCTCCCAACCGGTCGCTTCGATCAGTTGGTAAAGGCTGTCATAGTCATAGCGCTTGACCGGCTCTACTCGCTGGTTGGCGAAGTACCTGATTGGCAAGGCAGCGTCTTCAATGCTCAGCACATTGCCCACCGGGTCGTAGCCGTAACGCAAGTCTTGCAGTGCTGCTTCAGTTCCAGGTCGAGCCTGAAGTCGGATCAGGCGGCCGTCCTCAGGGCGATAGGTCAGCGTACTGACCACACCGTTGCCAGAGGTTTCCTGCTCAACCTGGCCGTAGGCGCTATAGGCAATGGCGCTGACCAGGGTCTGCGGGGTTGCGTGACCACTGAGTTGCAGGTAACTGGCCAACAATTGACCGTCGAAGGTGTAGTCGAACAATTGCCGATTGCCCTTGGCATCGGTCTGTTCCAGCACATCGCCCAGAGGGTTGAAGCGCGTCGCGCTGGTTGCCGCTTGCTCCACCGGTTCCAGCAGCGCATCCCGCGCAGGCAGCCCTGGCGGCCAATCCGGTAACTCCAGCGAGCTCAGAAAGCGCTGGGTCTGCTCAAGCACTCCGCCCGTCAACGCGTAGTCATCCACCGTCAACGTGCCCGCCGGATCATCGTGCCGGATCAACTGCCCACATTGATTGTGAGCGGCGAAATCGGCGCTGGCGTCAGCGTACTCATAACGTTCGGTGCATCGCGCCGCTTCACCTTCACCCTGTTCGAAAATGGCCAGCGGTCGCAACAGATCATCGTACGCGACCCGCCGCTCAGTGCTCCGGCTGTCCCAGGTTTGCACCAGCTGATCCCCATCGCCGAACAAGCTGATCCGCTCTCCAGCATCGACACTGATCGAACTCAATACCTTCCCGGACAGTGAATAACGATTGACCAGGTTGGCCGGGGTTTCGTGATCCTCCGCACTGAGCGCCCAAAACCGTGGGTCCCATTGCTCGGTCAGGCGCCCCATCGCGTCATAGGCACTTCGATTGACCCGCTCTTCAGGCTGCGCCGTCTCGACGGAACGGCAATAAGCGACCGAACGCACCGCCAGCCCACGGGGATCAACGACCGCCAGCGTTGGTGTGTGACTGTGAATACCCTGCGCCAGAACCGACATAACCTACGCTCCTTGCTTGGTGCCTACAGGTGATCAAGTACACCCTCCACAGTGCGCGGAACAAACCCAGCCGCTACGTCTGGCAGTCAGGTCCGCTCAAGAGAACTGCGCAGACTGAGGATTGTTACTCAGGTAAACCAGCACCCCCTCAACCCGGCGGTTGAGATTGGCCCTCACTTCTTTCGTACCTGGTGTGGTCGCTACCAGATCGACCGAACAGGTCCCCTCCGGCCCGGTGACACAGGTTGTCTCTAGCAACGTCGCGCCCGTCGTTCCGAAATACACGGTAGCGCCCGCAAAGGGGTTATCCGCGGCATCCCGGATGAAGGCCGTTACGGTATGCGTCGAGACTCCGTCGGCAGGTTGGGCGCCCTCGCTGACACTGAACGTTGAGCGGCTCTCATCACCTCCAATACCGACAAACCTTGCAAGCTGTGGCTGCCCTATAGGGACACCATCGCCAAAGGTCGCCGTAATGGAATAGGTGCCCTCAAGCTCTGAAGTGATATTCGTGCTGGTGGTTGCCCCCTCCTCTCCAAAATGACATCTGAGAGGGTCAATGGTGAGACCGGGCACCTCGGGGAAAAGTATGAAACCGGTCGGCCCCACCCTCGTCACGGGGTTACCGTAGACATCACGAAACGTCACTGTCGCCACGTGTGCATCCACACCATCGGCCAACCGGGTTCCCTCGATCGGTTCCAGTGTGCAGGCGCCAGGGTTATACCCCCGGGGAAGGAATGTCGCCTCGACCTGCGCCGGTGAAAGCGCTCCTACGACGCTGGCGCTGATGCGGTGCGTCTTCGCCACGGTACTGCCGATCATCACAACGCACTTGCCGGTACTGCCCGCGGTCGGGCAAGAAGTCGCGTCAAAAACAACGTCATCGACCGCGTCAAACGTGACCTGGGTGCCCTGCGGAGCCAGGGAGCCATCGCCCATACGCACCGTCGCCAAGACCATGTTATTTTTTTCCGTATCGCTGACGAGCCCATTGTCAGAGGCCATCTCCAACACCAGTTGAGTCGAACCGAATTCGACGGTCGTCGGACTGCCATCCACATAGCCCTCCGACAGGATAGCGGTGACCCTCTTGGTGCCAGGCACAGTCGAGGTGATGCGGGTTTCGATCAGCCCCTGCTCATTGGTGCGGCCGGAGGGAGGATTGCGGGAGGCGTCCGGGATATCGAGAAACAGCACCACAACGTCCTTGACCGGACGGTTATTAGCGTCTTTGACGGTAACGGTTGCCGTATGGGCATCCGAGCCATTGGCCGTTTTCAGGCCGGCGCTCACGGTCAAGATAGCGACCAACGGAAGCGTTGGGGACTCTTCCTCCACCTCCCCCCAGGTATCGTTTTCGTCCTCGGCGATCCCGTACCACCCCAGATACCGCTGGCGGCGCTTGTAGCCCATGGCGGTGAGGGTCAGGGTCGGGCGCCCGAGCGGATCGTAGAATTGCTGGTCGCAATACCCGAAGACGCGGAAGGACTCGTCCTTGATATAGCGGTAGCCATCGGCGAAGTAGGGTCGGTAGACCCGTACCGCCAGGCCCTTGTTGTTGTATTCGACCCGCTCGCTGACCCGCCAGCGCTCGGCGGCCGGCGCTGTGACGGGCTGGTCGCCGTCCAGCACCAGGGTGCCGTCGGCCGCAATCTGGTAAGCGTCCCCCGGCTCAACTTTCTGCTTGGTCTGCAAGATCCGGCCGAAGCCGTCCCAGCACTGGACCCCGATACGGATTTTTCGCCCGGGATTGTCAGGGGGCGCCGGGTAGCGGTCGGCCTGCAGGACCGCCGCATGCACCGGCTCACGCTGGCGCATCCAACTGAACGCATCGCGAAAGCAGGCGCTGGCCGCCCCTTGCAACGCTACGTCCGGGGCGGCGATGGCTTCGGCGGGTAAGCGGGCAACCGGCTGGTGCTCGTCTATCGGATCGAAACCGAGCGCAACGCCCGCCTCGGTGCCATGGAAACTGCTGGCCGACAGCTCGCCAAAACCGTTATAGCGGGCTTCCTGGACATTCTGGTTCGGATCGACGATACGACGCGGCAACAGGAACCGGTAATCCACATCGGCCACGCGGGTGACGCAACCGTCAGCCGTGGTGACACTGATCGGCAGGCAGTAATACGGATCGAACTCGATGTCCGTCGACCCCTGGCTTTCGGTAGGCCGGGCACTGATCAGCCGATAGAAACCGTCCAATTCGGCGTAGGTCATAAAGCCCTTGCGGGTCGACCACAACACCCTGTCCGGCTCCGTCGGCAGCATGGCGTCGATGGGTCGATAACCGAGCCCGGGCAGTTTGTCTGCCAGCTCCTCGGGACTGAGCACCGACGCGTACGCCTGCAGCGCCACTTCATCCAGCTCGGCGGACTCCAGGAAGTCAGCCAGCGCCTCGAAGCTGGCCTGCCCCGCCGGCAAGGTCAGACCGGTCTCCTGATAACGCTGCACGGAAAACTGCGTCAGCACCCGCTGGTAGTCACCCGTTGCCGGCGCATTGAGACGGTCGAGCATCGCCTCATGGGAAATATCCTCCGGTCCCAGCACCGCCTTCGACAGCACCAGCGCGTTGCCCCGGGACAGGTAGGGCAAGCCCAGACGGCAGCCTTGGGGATCATCCAGGTGAATAAACTGGGCACGGCTTTCATTCAGGTAGTAAAAGCGCTGCGCGTCATCGTGGGCGGCACGCCACCAGGTTTGTTCATGGGCCTCGCTGAAGGGCGGCTCGTCGCCGACGCTCTTGCGCCGGGCATAGTCGACCGTGACCTCATGGATCAGCCCGCCATAGGGATCCCAGGCCAGGCTGATATGGTGCTGGCACAGCGGATCGTCAGGTTGACGCTCGTAGGTATAAGCGATCGACTCCAGTTCCAGCGGCTGCATCCGGCAGTACGGCTGGTACTCGTCGCGCCGTTGCAACAGACGCACGGCATACCGCGATTGCTGCACCGAGTAAGGCAGGGCCTGCAACAGGTCGTCGGCGTCGAGACCGAACACCTCGACCCGCAGCGGCATGCCGGCCAGGGTGTAGGCCATGTCGTGCCTGGTCTCGTCATCGGCGTCGCTGATGATGTGGTCGGTCGAGTCGCCTTGCGGTGCCAGCAGCAAGGCCGCGCCCAGGGGCCGCGCCGCGCTGTCCGAGCGGTCATAGTCCAGGCCTGGCAGGTCGGGCGCGCGCCCGGTATGGAACCAGCTCTTGCGCAGCACCGGAGCGGTATAACCGGCCAGCCGCTGTTCGTCGCCGGTGACTTCGCTGTCGGTTTGCAGCACCAGGCCAAAGCCGCGGAACTCACGCTCCTGGCCATCGTAAAAACCCTGGCAGTACTCAAAGCGCTGGGTCAGCCGATTGCCGGTGATCTCATCGAGCTGGATCTGCAGGGCGGCCACGGGCATTGGAAACGGCACATAGCTGACAGCCTCCAGGTTCGCCGCCAGCAACGCCTGTTTTTCATCCAGCCATTCCTGGGCCGAGCTGCGGTAGATCACCTCCCCCACCGCGCCCATATTGTTGTTGGTGCTGTGCAGCAGATACGGCTTGGCCTGGACAAAATCAACACGCCAATGCTGGGGTTTCATATGCGGGATAGTGATCACCAGGCTGGAACAACCGAGCCCTTGCAGGTCGGCGGTACTGACCTGGCACAGCCGGTCATAACGCACGCCCGGCGGCCAGGGCTGGATCAGTGGCGTGCTCTCAAACCCCATGCCGGTGCGGTTCATGAAGATCTCGGCATGATTGCTGGTGAGGTAGATCAAGTCCGCCGCGCCGGAGCCGTCGAGGTCGGCAAGCAGGACCCGCGAGGCGTCGAAGGACTCGTAGCTATAGGGCAAGGTTGCCAGGCGAAAGCCCGGGTCGAAACGGCCGTGACCGCGGTTGGGCCAGCAGACGATTTCGTTGTGGCGAATGCGCACCAGGTGCTGCTGGCCGCTGCCCAATACATCGCTGAACGCCACCAGTTCGGTCGGCGCCGGGCTCACCAGGGGGAGGCGATCATCGGGGGCGGCTTCGATGAAATGCGCCACATCCTTGCCCGACGCAAACCCCTCTCGCCGACGGTTGGCATACAGGCGCACGCTGCGTGGACCGATCAGGGCCAGGTCGGACAGGCCACCGCCCATCACGTCGGCCAGTTGGCTCTGCGGGTGGAAGAACTCCACGGGAAAGGCGTCAAAGGTGACGAAGTTCGACCAGCTGCGATCCGGGTTGAGGGTGAAAAAACCGCTGACGCCGGGTTGCGCCACCACCCAGTCCAGGCGGCCATCACCGGTGAGGTCCATCAGCGACTGGCGCACCGGCTTGCGGCTGTCCATCACCGGGATGGCGTCCAGTCGGCGCCACGCGTCGTAGACCACCTCATCGGCGGTTTCCGCCGGATACGCCCTTAACGGCTCGCGGTAGTACCAGGCCTTGTCACTGCGATAGAGCACACCCGGAATGCCCTCGCCATACAGGTCGACCAGTTGGTACTGCTGGCCGTCGTTCAGGCCGGGCATGGCATCGAATTCTTGATACTCACTGTCCTCGGGTTCAAACGCCGAGTAGGTGAACTCAACGGGTGGACGCGACTGGATTTGCCCTTGCTCGTCATAGCCTTGCTGGTACGCGGCGGACAGCAGGTTGTAGCCCAGTTCGGTGGTCCGGTATTCCAACAGCAAGCGTTGCACCAGCACCGGTTCGCTGCCCAGTTCGGGAAACTGGTGGAACATCAGCACCTGCCGGCACAGGCGCAGGTTGCCCAGCAGGAAACCATAACCGTAGGTCACGAAAGGGTCGCTGCGCACCGGCCACACGCCCGTCGGCTCGTAGGCGGGAATGTCCTCCCGCCCGGTGTCGCGCTCGCCGTAGTCGAAGATCAGATCGAAGTGCCACTGCACCTGCTCCAACTGCCCCGGTATCCAGTGGTAGAGGTGTGCGTTCGCCTCGGCATTGCCATAACGCACCCGGCTCAGGTAGCACTGGGCGCGAAAGTCACGCGGCGTATCATCGGGCATCCCGGCATGGTCTTCGCCGGCGTACTCATAGAGGAGATGTTCGCCGTGGGCGTTCATGCTTTCGTCCAGCAGCCACTCGCCAACGCGCAGGTGATCTTCCAGGTCGGTACTGCGCGAGGAGCTGTTGAAGCCGTAGAGGTGCAGGCTGCCGTCGGTCCCGTGAACCAGCCAGAACCCCGGGTAGTCGTCCGCCGAACGCCAGTGCTCGATCCGCTCGAACGCCCCTTCGATACGGGGAAAATAACGCGCCACCTGGTAGTCGATGCCCAGCTCCAGGCCTCGATAGCGATTCACGAGCCGGCGAATGATCGAGCCGTCGGCACCACGCTCGGCCATCCACACGGTGCCGTCGGGGCCGAGCATGACATCGTCATCGGTGTAGTCCGGAACGCCCTTGCTGGTGCGCCGCGCCACGCAGCCCAACGACAGTACCCAGCCGATGCCGAACAGGCTGTTGCCGACACTGCTGCCATAACCGAGGACCAGGGGCGGGGCAAAACCGCGTCCGGGCGAGATCGGCAGCGGCAGGTCAAAGGAGGCCTTGCCGGTGGAGCCGACCTCACCCCAACCTTTGCCGATGCTTTGAATGGCACCGCCGCCCTTGGGCAGCGAAGGAGGCGTGATACTGAAGTTGTCTTGTTGATCCATCGCCTGGCTCCGAGCGGGTCTGCTGGGAGCTAATGTGGGCGCAATCCAAGGGCCTCATCTACTGTCAGAACTGACAGTTTTTTAGTGATTAACGAAATAGGCAAACGTCCAACAGGGCATATAAAGACCGCCCCCAGGCGATAAGCTGGACGGGTTACTCACTATTACCGACCAAGTTCAAGAGAAAAACGACTATCGCATTAGACAGTCGCGCTTCGACTCCAGCCCTCAACCCCTTGAATTTACAGCAGAACGTCTGAAGTGACGGCGCTCCAATCATTCCAACCAGCAGTGATGGCACTTTGACACCCGTCATTTTTGACAGGTTACATTGGATCACATTTGCAGTTGAATACTCGCCAACGTCGAAACAGGCCGGCAGGGTATCAGCATGAAAGGGACGAACACGGTTATCGAGATCAAGACTCGACAAGCGTTCAGGGCGGAGCTGGGCAGCCTGGAGGTACCGTTGATACGGCCCCGATCCGCCGTGGTGCTGGTCTATAAACGTAACTGTCCGCCGTGCGAAAGGCTCAAGCCCTTGCTTGAAGCCCTGGCCGCGGGACCTTATCGGGATCGGGTGGCGTTCTATCAGATCAGTTATCCGATCTTCAAACTGTTTCAGCCGGAGATCAGGATAGAGTTCGTCCCGGCCTTGTTTTTCCTCGATGGCCATGGCGCCCAGACGCGCATGTATGGCACGCAAAAAGACGAGCTGAAGAAGGGCCTCGACTCGCTCATTTTTGTCTCGAACGGGGTATTCTCGGAGGTCTTCGACTCCCCAGCCCACTAAGGAAGTGCCATGCCCGTTGCCCTGATTACCGGATGTTCCAGCGGCATCGGCCGCGCGTTGGCGGATGTGTTCAAGCACGCGGGTTATGAGGTCTGGGCTTCGGCGCGCCGGGCCGAGGATGTGGCGGCCCTGGCCGCGGCCGGGTTCACCGCCGTGCAGCTGGACGTCAATGATGGCGATGCCCTGCGGCTGCTGGGCGAACGGCTCAACACCGAGTGCGGCGGCCTTGATGTGCTGATCAACAATGCCGGCTACGGCGCCATGGGACCGCTGCTCGATGGCGGGATCGAGGCGATGCGTCGGCAATTCGAAACCAATGTGTTCTCCATTGTCGGGGTGACCCGGGCGATGCTTGCGGTGTTGCGCCGCAGCCGAGGGCTGGTGGTGAATATCGGCAGCGTTTCCGGTGTATTGGTGACACCGTTTGCCGGGGCTTATTGCGCGTCCAAGGCGGCGGTGCATGCCTTGAGCGATGCCTTGCGCATGGAGCTGGCGCCGTTCGGGATCCGGGTGATGGAAGTGCAGCCCGGGGCCATCGATACGAGCTTTGCCAAGAATGCCGGGCATGAGGCTGAACAGTTGATTGGCGAGCAATCGCCCTGGTGGCCGCTGCGTGAGGGGATTCGCGCGCGGGCCAATGCCTCGCAGAACAATCCGACTCCGGCCGCCAGCGTGGCCGCCGACTTGCTCAAGGCCGTGCAACAGGCCCGGCCTCCACGCCTGCTGCGCCTGGGCAATGGCAGTCGGGCATTGCCGTTGATGGCCTGGTTGCTGCCCAAGGGGCTGCTGGAAAAAGTGCTGATGAAGCGCTTTGGTTTGAGTCGTTCCTTGTAAACGGCTTTTGCACGTGACGATAGCGGCGAGTTAAACGGCAAGACGGCATCTGCAAGTTTGGTGACTTGTTCACAAGCCGTCTTATTTTCAAGCTCGTATTAAATCAATTAGACTGTAGGACATTTCCTATAATCAACTAAGACCTGTAGCAAATACCGAAATCGCCCTTCTTTTCGGTATTTATCTGCCCTTATATCTGATGCCATTTTTCACACATATAAGGATGTGAAGCATGGCACACGGATTCATCAATGAAAAAACCACCCATTACCCCAGCTTAAAGAGCCAGCTGTTGATGCAGCGCGGCTCACATGCACTGACCAAATTCGACACGATCAATAGTCACCTGCGTCGCTCGATGGTGACCCCTGGACAACTGGTGATCGTGCCCGACGACAGCACGGCGTCCTGCACCTTCGAAGAAGCCTGGCTGATGACCCGGGCCCGAGACATCGATCTGGCTCTGAGCCTTGAGCCCAGGGCGGGTGTCGAGATCCTGAACAACTATGATTTATTGCAGGGGTTGCTGGGTTACAGCTCGATTGGCATCAGTAGCACCACTGCGGCCTGGGGACGGCATTTGAAGGGCGTCGAGGAAACCTTGCGGAACATCGAAAAACTGCACCAGCAGCATCTGAAAGGCGGCGCTTCGGCGAGATCCGAGTTCATTGCCAAACGGCAGGTCCTATTCCAGAAGCTGGACACTCAACTCCAGGGTGTGGGCCATTACGGCACCAGCCTGCGACACAACGAGTCGATCAAGAAAATGCTCGGTATTTCCACCCAACGCTACCTGCATCGCCAGGCCATCGACGGCTATGCGCAGCGGATCAACAAGCTTGCCAGCACCTCGCGCTTTCTAAGCAAAGGCGGCTATGTGGGCATGGCCCTGGACGTTGGGGCCGCGGGATTGGCGATTCAGGAGGCGTGTTCGACGGGACGGGAGGAACAATGCAAAAAGGCGCGGTATGTGGAGGGTGGTAAAGCGGCGGGAGGGATTACGGGATCTTACTTCGGAGGGTGGCTTGGAGCCGAAGCGGGTGGAGTTATGTGTGCCGTTGGCTTGGGTGTGATCTCTGGCGGATGGGGCGCATTGAGCTGCGGAATTATCGGCGGTGCCGCAGGTGGATATGTTGGCGGAAAGATCGCCGGAGAATGGGGTGAGCGTGGCGGGCATCTGATTTATGGGGGGATAGACTGATGGCAACGTTAAAGATAGCGGCTGTTTTTCTATTCCTGTTTCTGATGTGCTTTGGTTTCGGACTATTGATCTATGTTGCGAAAACCAAGCTGGATCTTATTGAGGTCTACCTCAAGGATAATGCAGTCATGATCGGGAAGCGCCGATGGTGGGGCGGGAACTCCTACAACGACCGAATTGCCAGGACACTGGCTATCGGCTCGCTTTTAGTACTTTCGAAACTGTACATACGGCGTGGATGGCTTATCGAGCAAGAGTTGGCCCCCATCCCAATCGTCCTCAAACGCTGGATCATGGCTCCCTATTACTTGGGAATGCTGTTTTTGTCGATCTGCATCATTATTTGGGCCTGGGAACAATTTTAGTGATTTCTCCCTTCCTCATAGGGTGTGGGTGGCTCCCCGAAAGGGCCACGGGCAGGAGCCACAGCACCGCCAATCTTGGAAACGCATGAATTTGACCCGCAGACTCAATATTGATATTTTTGAATCTACAGATCAACTTTAGAGGGCAAGGTCATGATAACCACCTCACCCGCCCAAGGGCTGACCAAAGCCCATGGCGTGACCGGTCTGAGAGCTGCTGTGGGCGTACTCGAAAAATGGCAGGCCTCGAGTGACCAGGCCTGTCGTATCTTGCGTATTTCCCGCAGCACCTACACCCGTGCCAAACAGCGTGATCCCGAGTGGTCCGTTGGCCTGGATGCCGACCAGATGCAACGGATCAGCTTCGTTTTGAACATCCACGCGGCCTTGCGCGGCATCTTCGATAATCCCGAGAACGTCTATGGCTTTCCGGCGATGGCGAACGATAACGAGTTTTTCAACGGACGTGCCCCGCTGGACATCATGTCCCAGGGCGACATGATCTCGCTGTACGAAACGTTTCGGCGGATTGACGCCCTGCGGGGCGCGCAATGGTGACACCCCACGATTTGCCCGTGTTGTCCGGTGAGCGCTTGCAGGCCTACCGCTTGGTCAATTCCAAGTTCCCGCCGATTGCGCTGTTCGATGACGTCGCGGACGCGGATGAATTTGAAGTGCTTTACCAGATTCAGGCCCTCACCAACCCGCGCCTGCAGAACGAGCTGGGTCGACTGGAACTGATCTCACGTGATGAGATCCCCTTCGGCATTCCCGGATGCGCCTACGCGACGGCGCCCTTCACTCACGTCAATCCGGCGGGGTCGCGGTTCAGCGATGGCAGCTTTGGCGTGCTGTACCTGGCCGATACGATGGAAACGGCACTGGCCGAGGTGCGACATCACCAGAACCACTACTGGTCGAAGGTGCGGGGCCTCAACTACGAACGTTTTGTTTTCCGGGGACTTGCCTGCCAGTTCACTGACGCGGCGATGAAAGATGCCGTCTCCATCCCACTGACAGACCCTATTTACGATCCGGATGATTACACCCATTCCCACGCATTGGGGAAGGCGATCAAGAGTGACCGATGCCCAGGACTGCGCTACCGATCCGTGCGTAATCCTGGCAACCATTGCTGGGCGCTGATGACCCCGCGCCCGCTCTCATCGATCATTCAAACCGCTCATTACGAAATGATCTGGAACGGCAAAATCACTGGCGTCAACCAGATCACCGGTGCCTGATCGTAATGGTGCAAGAAGCGGGTGCTTGTGAAGCCCCTCAAGATCGCGAAGAGGCCGGCGAGCCTTGCGCCGGTTTTGCGGACGCCATCGCCAGCAAGCCGGCTCCTACAAAATGTGTGTTTCAGGCCTGACTAATCGCTGTCAGTTCGTGACCGCCCCAGCCTGCTCATCCAACACCGAATCCACCCACCGCTGAGCCAACTCGATCAAGTGCACCACCCCCATTGCCACCTGTCGGTTGGAACCGCTCTGGTTGTCGGCATGCTCATAGGCCGTGGCCGCTGCCGATTGCAGGACGGCGTAGGCGTTGACGAGCGCGTCTTCGCGGCTTTTGGAAGGCGGCATCGGGTAAGCGCAGGGGGACTTCGGACGCTGATGCGGCCCCAGGTCGTAGTGTGCGAAAGCACGGTCGGCGGCTTGGGGGTCGATGGTTTCGACGCTGGATGTTGCAGATGATTCGGGAGTGATTTTGAGCATGGTAGAGAAAGCTCCAAGTGCATGTCTGAGAGCCTAGTTACACATCGAGCTGCTAAACCCGGTCACTGAATGGGCAGTGACGAAATCAAGCCTAGTCGCGCAATCAGGCACAAACAAGCGCCCGGGATTTTCTAGGAAGTTTCACTCAAGGGAAAGCGAGTTGTCTTGCTCGCCTGTGATGGGGAGGCCTGTCGCCGAATTCTTTAGCGCTCTGCAGGGCCCCTTCGCGGGCAAGCCCTGCTCCTACAGTAAGCTGTCGTTCACCGATCTTGTGTACGACACAACCCTGTAGGAGCAGGCGGTTCGGCGTCCCGACTTGCCCGCGAAGCTCTTGGCGATCGTCACGCCCCCGCCGGCTTGACGATCACCGTGCAGGTAATCCCCGCCGCCAACAGCACCCCGTCCGGCACCTGGTCGATATGAATCCGCACCGGCACCCGCTGGGCCAGACGCACCCAGTTGAACGTCGGGTTCACATCCGCGATCAGTTCACGGCTCTCAGGGTTGTCACGGTCATAGATACCCCGCGAGATACTCTCCACATGCCCCTTGAGCACCTGGCCGCTCATCAGTTGCATATCCGCCGGATCACCCACCTGGAGATGCGGCAACTTGGTCTCTTCGAAGAAGCCATACACCCAGAACGAGTTCATATCGACCACCGCCATCTTCGCCTCGCCGATCCGCGCGTAGTCGCCACGGTGCACGTTGAGGTTGGTGACGTAGCCGTCCACCGCCGCCCGCACTTCAGTGCGGGACAGGTTCAACTGCGCCGCCTCCAGCTGCGCCTGGGCCTGCTGGTAGTCGGCCAGGGCCGCGTCGGCGGTGTTGCTGGCGTCGTCGCGGCTTTCCTTGGAGATCACCAGGTTGTCCAGATCGGCGCGGCGATGGGCGTTGAGCTTGCGCATCTCCCAGGTGGCCTTGCGCGAATCCACCAGCGACTGCGCCTGCTTGACCGCAATCCGGTAGTGCTCGGGGTCGATGCGCATCAGCAGGTCGCCCTTTTTCACCACCTGGTTATCCCGGACCGGCACGTCCACCACTTCGCCGGTGACGTCCGCCGCGACGTTGATGATGTCGGCACGCACCCGGCCATCGCGGGTCCAGGGGGTTTCCATGTACTGGACCCACAGGACCCGGCCGATCCAGATCGCCAGGGCCAGGACCAGCAAGGTGGCGATCAGGCTGAAAAGCTTTTTCATCAGGTCGTTCTCAACGGTAGACAGTGAGCGCCAAGGCGCCGAACAAACAGCAGAACAGGCTCAGGCGCAACAGCGCCGGGTGCCAGAAAAAACGGTACAGGTCATGGCTGGCGATAAAGCGGTCCAGCGCCCAGCCGAGCCCGGCCGCGATCAGGAACATCAGGGTCATGGTCGGCATATAGACGCCGTGGAAAGCGATTTCACGGGGCATGGGGATTTCCTTGTGCACGGCCCAGCTCGGCCAGCGGGGATTGCGGGTCCAGCAACGAGGTACGGATAAAGTGCAGGTAGCTCTGCACCCGACGCAGGGCCGAGGTGTCGAAGTGCCGGGCAAAGGGTTCGTCGGTGGCCTGGACCCGGCTGATGGCGTGGTCCACCGCCACCAGCCCACGCTCCAGATTGCTCGCGTTGGGCTGGATAAACAGGCGCATCAGCGCCCGCCCCATGACCCGGATCGACTGGCGCCACGGCTGGGATTCGGCATAGGCCGGGTGCACCGGCAAAATCGCCTGTTCCTTGCGCAGCTCGATAATCGCGTGGCCGACTTCCAGCACCACGAACATCCAGCGCAACAGTTGGCTCTGCACTTTCGGCTGCCGGGCCGCCAGGCCATAGGCCTGGTGCAGCAGGTCGCGGGTGCCGCTTTCGAAGGTCGAACCGAGGCCCTTGAGCTTGCCGCTGATGGCGAACACCACCTGTTCGCGCAGGTCCTGCTCCAGCCTGCGCCACAGCCAGCGGCTGTTGGGCGGCAGGATGATCGCCCCCGCCGCCGCGCAGACCAGCATGCCAATGACCATGCCGATGTAGTCGTTGATAAAGGCATAGGGGTTGTAGACCGTCAGGTTGTCCGGCACCGAGCCGATGCTGAAAAAGATCAGCAGGCCCAGGCCGACGCCCGCATAAGCCGGGCGCGAGGCGAGGAAGGCGCCGAACACGATCACCGGCGCGAGCGTCAGGCACAGCAACGCGAAGCCGTCGATGTAGGGGAAGACGAAGAACATCTCGACAAAGCCGATCAGCGCCCCGAGCAAGGTTCCGCAGGCCATCTGGAACGCCATGCGCTTGGGATTCGGCGTGGCCGCCGCCAGGCCGACCGTGGCCGCGGCGACCAGGGTCATGGTCGCCCCGCTCGGCCAGGCGGTTGCCACCCAGTAGCTGCCGAGCACGATCAGCACGAACGCGGCGCGAATCCCCGAGGCCGAGGCCGCCAGCCAGTTGGTTTTCGGCACATAGGGCTCGTCCCACTGTTCGCGTTCGTGGTGGTGATCGGCCAGGGACGCGTGGGTCAGGGCGTAGCTGTGCAGTTCTTCGACGAAGCGATAGAGCAATTCGTAGGCGGTGTGGAAATCCAGCAGATCGGCTTCGCTCGGAGCGCTTTGCAGGAAACTCGCCCGCAGGCTGCGCACCTGCTCCGGCAGCCCCAGTTTGTAGTCGGCCAGGCGGGTCGCCAGGCGCTGGGCATCGGCGTCGGTCAGGGCGCGTCCGGCAAAGTCGTCGAGCAGTTCACCCAGCCCCGGAAAGCCCGGTTCGATGGCCGCCAACACCTGCGTCCGACCCCGGCTGCGCAGGCGTTCGAGCAGTTGATGCAGGGCGTTGAAGCGGGTGGTCAGGGTCATGAACTCGCTGTTCAGGCGGTTGAGCCGGCCATTGCGGCGACGCATGTGCGGGTCTTCGAACACCGTGACACTGCGCAGGCCCTCAAGCCCCACCGCCTGGGCGATAAAACCGATATTGGCGCTTTCAAACGCCGCGCTGGCATGGGGACCGCGCAGGCCGCTGCTGACAAATCCGGCAAACACGCCGAAGCGTTGGTAGAGCGCATTGCGCATGGCCGCACTGGAGGTTTGCGGCAGGATCGCGGCGCTGACGAAGGTCGAGCAGAGAATGCCCAGGGAGATTTCCAGCACCCGCCACACCGCGGCCATAAAGGCGCCTTCCGGATGGGCCAGGGCCGGCAGGCCGACCATCGCGGCGGTGTAGCCGGCGAGGACAAAACCGTAGGCGCGAAAGTTGCGGTTGCGCGCCGCGCCCGCCGAACAGAGGCCGACCCAGATCGCCAGCGCGCCGAGGAACAGTTCGGTGTACTGGGCGAACAGGGCGATCAGCGCGACCATCACCGCCGATCCGGCCAGGGTGCCGAGAAAGCGGTAGAAACTCTTGGCGAACACGTGGCCGCTCTGCGGCTGCATGACGATAAACACGGTGATCATCGCGGTACGCGGCTGCGGCAATTCCAGGCGCATGGCCAGCCACAGTGTCAGGAACGCGGCGGCCAGGACCTTGAAGATATAGATCCAGGTCACGCCGTCGCTACGGGCCCAGTCAAAGAAGCCGCGACGCCATTCCAGGGAGTACAGCCAACGCACCGGGGCGGGCAAGGGAGTCATGACGCGGTTCTCAGTGATCGAAGGCGGCCAGCACGGCCGGAGGTTTGTTCGCCACGGTGCGGTTCTCGGCCGGCACGTCGTTGCCCGCGCCCAGCCCGCCACCCAGTTCGGTGACCAGTTCGGCATGGGCACTCAGGCGCGCGGCCTGGACCTGCTGTTCGACCTGCTGCTGGTGGAACAACAGGGTCTGGGCGTTGAGCACATTGAGGTAGTCGGTCAGGCCGCGCTGGTAGGCGACCATGGCGATGTCGTAGGTTTTCTGCGCCGAGGCCACGGACTGGGCGGCGAACACCTGCTGTTTGTCCAGGGACTCGCGGCGGATCAACTGGTCGGAAATGCCCTTGAGGGCGTTGACCAGGGTCTGGTTGTATTTCGCCACGGCGAGGTCATAACCCGCCGCCGCTTCGCCCAGTTCAGCGCGCAGGCGACCGCCGTCGAAGATCGGCAGGGACACCGCCGGGCCAACGCCGTAGTTGAATTTCTTGCCGGTGAGAAACGCCAGCATGCCGCCGCCGGTGGCCATGTAGCCGAGGTTGCCGACCAGGTCGATGTTGGGATAGAAGCCGGCGTGGGCGACATCGATGCCACGGGCCTGGGCCGCCACTTGCCAGCGACTGGCGACCACGTCCGGGCGCTGGCCGAGCAGTTGCGCGGGCAGTGCCGAGGGCAGTTTCAAGGCGGTGTGCAGGGACAGCGACGGACGTTGCAGACGCGCGCCCTCCCCCGGGCCGACGCCGGCCAGAGCCGCCAGTTGGTTGCGGCTCAGGGCGATCTCTTCGTCCAGCGCATCGATCTGGCGATGGGTTTCCGGCAGCGGCGTCTCGGCCTGGCTGACTTCGAAATGGGTGCCGATCCCGCCATTCAGGCGTTTCTGCGCCAGGTCGAGAATCTGCATCTGCTGCTTGAGGGTGGCCTCGACGATATCGCGCTCGGCGTACTGCAACGACAGCTGGATATAGCTGTGCACGATGTTGTTCTGCAATTCGAGCCGGGCCTGGCGGGCTTCGGCGACGCTCATATGGGCGAGGTCGACGGCCCGTTCGCTGGCATTGCTTTCGCGACCCCAGAGATCCAGGGAATAGCTCAGGCCCAGCCCGGCGTTATTGTCCCAGGTGGTGGTGCTGGCCAGTTCGCCGGGGCCATAGAACTGATCGTTGGCCCAGTTGTGCCGTTTGAGCGCGGCATCACCCTTGATCTGCACCGACTCGGCGGACTCGGCCAAGCCGGCCATGGCCCGGGCCTGGCGCACGCGGGCGGCGGCCATGGCCAGGCTCGGGCTGCCTTGCACGGCGCGGTCGATCCACTGGTCGAGCTGGCGGTCGCCATAGGCCTGCCACCATTGCGCCGCCGGCCAGTGCGCATCGTGTTCGGCGCTCTGGATCGCGGCATCGGTCAGCAGGGTGTTGGCGGCCAGGGTCTGGCCCTGTGGGGCAATACCTCCGGTTCCGATGCAGCCGCTGATGGTCAAGGATAAGGCCCAAACACTGAGAGTCTTCAGCTCTCTGCTGATGCGACGCGGCACTGCTGCAAATTCCTGGAGTGGGGGGAGAAGCGGTTTCCTGTGGGCACGGGGTTCGCCACGACACCGTCCTGTAGGAGCATGGCTTGCCAGCGAAGGGGCCCTTGAGGCCGCCAAAAGCTTCGCGGGCAAGCCCTGCTCCTACAGTTATGAGATGTTCTTGGGATCGGGGGGGTACACAGGTCGGCGCAATTCTAGAGGGCGGCCGGTAAGCCGATAAGAGGGGGTTTCTGTGAATCTTTGTTACCGTTAACGCGATAATCCCTTGGTCGAATGCCCTTCACACCGTTACTTCGTGTCACAATTTGCCGTCACTCCAGAGAGCACCCCATGGACACTTTGCAAAATATGCGCGCCTTCAGTTGCGTGGCCGAGGCCGGCAGTTTTACCGCCGCCGCCGTGCAACTGGACACCACGACGGCCAACGTCTCGCGCGCGGTCTCGGCTCTTGAGGCCCACCTGCAAACCCGCCTGCTCAACCGCACCACCCGGCGCATCGCCCTGACCGAGGCCGGCAAGCGTTATCTGCTGCGTTGCGCGCAGATCCTGGCCTATGTCGAGGAAGCCGAAGCCGAGGCCAGTGACGCCCATGCGCGCCCGGCCGGGCAGTTGAAAGTGCACTCGATGACCGGGGTCGGCCAGCATTTCGTGATCGATGCCATCGCCCGTTATCGCAAGACCCATCCGGACGTGACCTTCGACCTGACCCTGGCCAACCGCGTGCCGGACCTGCTCGACGAGGGCTACGACGTGTCCATCGTGCTCGCCAGCGAGTTGCCGGATTCGGGGTTTGTCTCGCAACGCCTGGGGATCACCTACAGCATCGTCTGTGCCTCGCCGGCCTATGTGAAAGCCAACGGCTGCGCGCAGCGGCCCAGCGACCTGCTCAACCATGCCTGTCTGCGCCTGGTGAGCCCGGTGATCGCCCTCGACCGCTGGGCCTTCGATGGCCCGGATGGCCAGGAAGCGGTGAACATTGCGACCTCGCCATTTCTGGTCAACTCCGCCGATGCGATGAAGGCGGCGATCACCAGCGGCATGGGGGTTGGCGTGTTGCCGGTGTATGCGGCGATCGAGGGGCTGCGTAATGGAAGCCTGGTGCGGATGATGCCCAGCTATCGGTCCCAGGAGCTGAATGTGTATGCGATCTATCCGTCGCGGCAGTATCTGGATGCGAAGATCAAGACCTGGGTCGAGCACTTGCGCAGTACATTGCCGGAAATCCTCGCGGGCCATCAGGCCGAGTTGGCGGCGTATGAGTTGAAAAACGTGCGTATCGCCAACTGAATGTTGTTGTAGGAGCGAGCTAGCTCGCGATGGGCGTCAACGATAACGCGGGGCATCTGATACCCCGCGGTGTCTGGACCACCATCGCGAGCAAGCTCGCTCCTACAAAGTCAGAATCCACCGCACAAATCCGGCGAAAAATGATAGCGTGCTTGGTATTCCCGTCGTTCGATGAGCCCTGCGATGAAAAAGACCGTACTCGCCTTCAGCCGCGTCACCCCCGCCATGATCGAGCAACTGCGCCAAGACTTCGAAGTCATCGTCCCGGATCCCAAGCTCGGTGATCTCAACGCCCAGTTTGACGAAGCCCTGCCCCACGCCCACGGCCTGATCGGTGTCGGTCGCAAGCTCGGGCGCGCCCAGTTGGAAAACGCCGCCAAGCTCGAAGTCGTCTCCAGTGTCTCGGTCGGCTACGACAACTATGACGTGGCCTACTTCAACGAACGCGGGATCATGCTCACCAACACCCCCGACGTCCTTACCGAAAGCACCGCCGACCTGGGCTTCGCCCTGCTGATGAGCAGCGCCCGCCGGGTCGCCGAGCTGGACGCCTGGACCAAGGCCGGGCAGTGGCAGGCCAGTGTCGGCCCGGCCCTGTTCGGCGGCGACATACACGGCAAGACCCTGGGTATCGTCGGCATGGGCAATATCGGCGCCGCCGTGGCCCGCCGTGGTCACCTCGGCTTCAACATGCCGATTCTCTACAGCGGCAACAGCCGCAAGCCGGAACTCGAACAGCAACTCGGCGCGCAGTTCCGCAGCCTCGACGCCCTGCTGGCCGAGTCCGACTTCGTGGTGCTGGTGGTGCCCTTGAGCGACAAGACCCGCCATCTGATCAGCCATCGCGAACTGGGCCTGATGAAGTCGGACGCGATCCTGGTGAACATTTCCCGTGGCCCGGTAGTAGACGAGCCGGCACTGATCCAGGCCCTGCAAAACGGCACCATCCGTGGCGCCGGCCTGGACGTCTACGAGAAGGAACCCCTGGCCGAGTCGCCGTTGTTCCAACTGAAGAACGCCGTGACCCTGCCGCATATCGGTTCGGCCACCCACGAAACCCGCGAGGCCATGGCCAATCGGGCGCTGGCCAACCTGCGCAGCGCCTTGTTGGGCGAGCGCCCGCGCGACCTGGTCAATCCCCAGGTCTGGAAAGGCTGAGCGAACACCGGGCCCGGCTAATCCTGCCGGGCCTCTAGGTCTACCCGGAAAAGCCTGGGCAAGGCCTGGCGCGTGAGGATACGCAACCAATTCTCACGCCGCCTCAGGTACTCACGCTGCAACACTTCGCCACGGTTCTTGTAGTCCTGCGTCGTCTCGCCTTCCAACGGTTCATAGTCGAAGAACTCGCCAAAGAGCCGATCGTGCTCGCTGATATGGCTGTTCTTGAGGAACGCCTGCCAATGACGGTTGCCCATCAAAATGCTGTCCAGCCCTTGCGCCGCTTCGACCTCCAGGACGAGATGGCGCATGGACTCGACCGCCCTTGGATCAACGGCCCTCGGCACCATGTCGTCAAGAAACAGCGACGGCAGGTGAAGATCGCCGAGCTGGGAGGCATACCCCCGAAAACGTTCCTCCGGGTACTGGACGTTCTGTCTGAACACCTCATTGTGCAAGGTGAAAAAGCGGAACTCTCCCCGGGCCAGGACAAAGACCCTCAGTTCCCTCTCGCTCACCTCGGTCTGACTACGCGCGAACGCATAAAACGCCTCCAACTGCAGTTGCCTGAAAATCTCAAAGGCGGACGAGTCCCCCAGCCCACCGTAGTGAACGATATCGAATAGCCGGGTGCGCAACTCCGGATCCCGTGCCGCCAAGGAGAGGACGTACTGCAGATGGTCGATCAGGTTTTCGCGAATCGTCTCCTTGCTCTCCAGATACAGTTCGGGAAGCTTGGCCAACTCGCGAAAAAAACCCAGGAACTCCTCCCCCGAGGCGGCGGACAAGCGATGCCAGGCATCCGCAAGCGCATCGTCGCGGCTGGCGGACCGCCCCCATAACCACAGATCGAGCCCATCCAGTTCAGGCACATCAAAGCCGAAACGGCTATCGGGATGACTCAGTTTGAAATATTGAAGGCGTCGCCGCGCATTGCCCGAAAGCGGATTGTTGGTCAGCGCAACCGCTACCGGTTCAGCATTCTCGGGCCTGGCGGCCGCAAACCCGCTGAGAACCCGCCCCGAAATGTTCCGAATGCGGTTACCGCTCAAGTTGGCAAAGGTCAGTTGATGCAGCTGCTCGATCCCGGCAGGCAGGTTTTCTATCTGGGTATTGTGCAGATCCAGTTTTCTCAGCAAATGCAGCTCGTCGAGAACGGGTGGATGCCCCAGCGGATTGTCACTCAGGTCCAGTTGCAGCAGTTCGCTCATGCTGGCCAGGCGCTGATGACCGCCCCGGGGAAAGACAATGCGGTTATGCGCCAGTTTCAGCCTGCGTAGCTCACGCATCGAGCCCTCCAATACAGGAAAGTCGGACAGGCGATTGTGGGACAGATCCAGTTCCTGCAACGACACGAACTGACGCAGGAACTGGTCGAGAAACACCGGCGCCTCGATCTTCATACTGCGCATCGACAAGCGCGTAACGTGGGAAAAGTCGGCCACTCTGGGAAACAACGGAAAACGACTGACCTCCAGGCGGTCCAGGCTCAGCAGGTAACCGGACTCTCCACTGTTTTGCGCGGGGGCGCGCAAGGTTTCCCGGCGCCAACACTGCTTGATGCGTTTGGCGAACTGATACAAATGCGCCCGTGACTCACCGTTATACCTTGTCTGGCGCCAGCGCTTGAGATCGCCTCGGAGTGCGTCCAACTCCCGATCGCGTTGACGGATCACCCCATCACGACTGGCGAAATCCTCGCCCAGCAGCGCCAACTGTCGAGACGCTTCGGCATAGGAATAGCCCGAATACAGGCCTCTGAAGCGCTTCAGTTGCCGATTGTGCCGCCCTTCACCGCCACTCAGTTCATAGCCGATCCGGCCATCGGCCAGACGCCGGGGCGGCACAAAACCGGGGATCTCGGGGCGCATGCCCAACAACCGCTTCGCCCGACCACGGTCGCCGACCGCCACACCCGCCAGGTCTCGGCGCAGTTGGCTGGCCAGCCCGCCGGGCACCAGCGCCCTGCGCGCGGGCTCCGGCAACGCGGCCATTATCGAGGGGATCAGGTTGCGACTCACCGGGCGCAGGCCATTGCCCTGGCCGGCGGCAGGCCCATAGCCTTCAGCGGACTTGACGATCACTGCCCGCTGGGACGCCTGGGCACGGCCCAGGCTGTCGAGCAGCGCCCCCGACGCCGAGCCCTCGCGGACCTCGATGCGCAAGTCGGCCGGCCATCCCGGCAGATGTTCGAGCAGACGCAAGGCCAGCCGGTCGTTGTCGCCATTGATCAGGCTGTCGACCTGAAAACCTTCCAGCGCCCGCCCAAGCCGGACCTCCTGAATCAACCAGCGTGCCTCTTGCCCCAGCGCCAGGGGCAGCTTGCCGGTTTCCATCTCGCGGAGCTGCGGGTCATCGGCATGCTCGACCATCTCCCGGGCCACCCGCTCCGACAGGCTGGGAAAAAGCCGGCGAATCAGCGCCGTCGACGGATCGCTGTCGGGCTCCCCGGCCCGCTCAAGCGCATTGCCCAGCAGGGCTTTGAGTGCCTGGGCGTCCTCTCGGACTTTTTGGTTCAGCACCTGCACCCGGCTCGCTTCATCCCGCTCGCCCTCACCGAAGAGTTCGAGGCGTTCCGGCTCGCTCAATTGTTCGAGCGCCCGGCTCAGCACCGGCTCGAGCGTGTCGGTGCTGCCCAGCCGATCGAGGCTGTCGCCGACACGCACATGACTGTCCACCCGCTGCAACGTATCCATCAGCAGGCCCGGCGCCCGCGAACGGGTCACATGCACCTTGCGCAGCTGGTCCTCACTGACATCACAGATCGCCATCAATTGCCGCGCCAGCTCATCGGATTGCCGCGCCGCCTGCTCACCCAGGCGCCGAAACAGCTTCAGCCCCTCCCATTCCAGCGGCTGCTCCTGCTCATGCCACCAGGCACCGGCGCCGTTGTGTTCCAGCTCAAGCCGGTAAGCCCCGGGCAAGCGCGGATGCTCGATGCCCCAGTCGTCGAAGAGCGGATGCTGGTCGACCGCGAACAGCCCGTCATCCAGGGGCAGCCAGGCCTTGTCCTGCCAGCGATACAGCCCCAATGGGTCGGGCTCCAGTTCGACGGGCAGCTCAACGGGTTGCCGGTAGGCGTGCGCCGAATCGTGCCAGGGCCGTATATCACCGTCAGCGGTGCGCCGGTCCGTCAGGGCGTCCCCCGCCTCGCGGCGCAATCGCCCGGCATTGTCCGCCGTCGCATCGTTGATCCCCAGGCGGATCTGATCGTTACGGTTCAATGCGCTGTTGAACGCCTTGTAGAAGTTGTCAGCGCCCTCGGGGACCGGGCGTTCAGATTGGCTGAGGGTATCGAATACCGTATAACGCCCCTGCCCGTGGTGGCGCAGCACGACCCGCTTGCCCGCCGGGTCCGCGGCCACCGGCGCGACGGTTTGTCCGGGCCTGACCTCGCTGATCTCCAGGGTCATCCCGAGTTTTTGCCCGAGCAGCGCCGCCATGCCTTCACGGGCCCAGGCATCCGTCGAGGCGTTCCAGGCCCGGCGGTGATAGATGCCATCGAGGGACTGTTCCAGGCTCAGGCTTCTGGCCGCTTGTCGGAGTGCACGCCGAGCACCTTCGGGTAACAGGCCCGAGCTCATGAACCCGGCCCGTTCGGCGCTCGACAATGACTGGCCGCGCCACCATTCGGCAACCCGCGCGGGGGACAGGTCCGGATGCAGGGTCAGGGTCTGTTCGAGCAACGCCGGGCGCGGCGTGCTCGCCACCGGGAGAAACCGGCGCAGACCCGGCGCCAGCTCCGCCCGCTCGGACTTCAGCCGCCCCGGATAACGGCTCAGGGCTTCGAACAGCTGGCCTCTCTCACGAATGACAAGATCAACCACCCGCCGCCTGAGGATAACGGCCCTGCTCGAAAACGCCTGGTTGGGCGCAAGGGGTCGGCTCAGTGCCGCATCGCTCGGCAAGAGTCCGAGAATCAAACCCACCGGCCCCAGGTCGTGATCGGCGATAGCCGCAGGCGCACCGTGATCCACATAGCCGCCATCCGCCAGACGGCGTATCGAAACACGCTGGCCATGTTCGGCCAGCGTGTCCTTTTTCCCGTAGGCCTCCAGCAGTAAGCCCTCCTGGTCATGAATACTCAGGGCCAGGTCGTCCGGCCAGTCCGGCAATTGCGTCAACGCCGAGAACAGCGCCCGGTCGCCGTCCTCGGGCAACGGCAGCCGCGACGCCAGCGGTGCGCTCAAGGTCTGCAGGGCGCGTTCGGTGTTGTGCCGTTTGACCGTGTCGACCAGCGCGGCAGACGCCGGCTCACCCTTCCAGACCTGCTGGAGGGTCTGTGAGGTGGTCCCGCTGATCCGGTTCAAGCGGGTGAGCTCGCGACTCGTCAAAGGCCCCCCGGGCAACAGTCGTTCGCCCAGTTGACTCAGGGTCGGCGGCTCGGGGTTGTCCAGCGCCAGTTGCCAATGCTGCAACTGCGGGTCGAAGTTCACCGCCGGTCGGAATACGCTGGGGTCCGGATGCACCAGGGTGTGTTCCCTGGAGACGGGATCGTAGGCCAGCTCGAACGCCTGCCGTTCGCCCTCGACCAGAAATTCGCCGTATCGCTTGCCCCCCCATTCGATCACTCCTGACTCCCGGACCGATTCGCCATGCAACAGGCCGATTTTCACGCTGACATAACGGTCCAGCCGGGAGGCCCAGAGGGTATGCTTGCCCGCCACCTGGATCCGGTGCACGGCGCCCAGGCAACCCTGCAGTTCCCGGTGACGGCGTATCGACCATTTCACCGCATGGCGATGAAGGCCCGCGCTGATCAACAGATTGCCGATATCGACGACGGACTGGGCCAGTTGTTCGGGTCGCCCTTTCGCCGCTTCCGTCAGTCCCTGGATGAAGTTGTAGCCCAGGCTTCCGAACAGGGCGATCTGCACGACCCGCCCCATCCCTCGCAGCCCTCCCGGCACCGGCAACAGCAACAGGCCGAGCACTTCATCGAGGACCGCACTGGCGCCTTCGATGAACGCACGCCAATCCTGCACCGAGCGTTCGACCGCCAGTTCGTTGAGGTTCTGCCGGTCACGTTGCAGGTAGTAGTCTCTCAATGCCTGCGCGGGCGTGGTCGTCAGCGCCTGGTACTTCCACTTGAGTGTTTCGAGCACCGGCGCCGGAAACGCCCAATGAAAAGCATCGTAAAGCCCGCTGGTCACCGCGTTCAGCCCTTCCGGTCGTGGATGCTCGGTGACGATATCGCGCACCACGGCCTGCTGCTTGATGCTCAATGGCGCCAGGAACCAATTGAGGCGCTTTTGCGCATTGTCGTCCTTGAGTTGCTGCTTGAACTCGGTCTCGAAGGTTGACGTGTCGGCGTGATAACGCAACGCACCGCCCAGGCGGTTCGGGTAGTAACTGAAAACCCCGTCGAAGCGCTCGATTTCGAAGGTGAACAACGGCAGTTCGAGAAAACTGGAGATCACGTCGCTCTCGCCGAAAAGCGCCTTGCCCAGTTGATAGGAGAGGTTGACCTTTTTCAGGATGACGACGACTTCGTTGTCCGGCAGCCGGATCGATACGGCCTTCACCGTCACGGTCTCCGGCGCGCGCCACAAGGCATGACGCAGGATCGTGAAAGGTGCATTGGTGACCCCAGTGGACGCGCCATTGCGATAAGCCTCGTAGGGATTGAACAACAGCTCGGCCCGGGCCATCTGTTCCAGGTGCTGGCCCAGCACGCCACCGTCACCCAACGCCTTGTCCACCCGCGCCTTGAGATCACGTCCGAGATCCAGGTCGCGGGCGATGTTCACGAAGTCGTGGATCGGCATCATGCCGACCTGGATGATGTCATCGGGCGCAAATCCCCATTGATAGCCGGGACCGGGCCGCTCATTGATCCAACTGGCACGCACCCGGTCGGAGTTGAACAGCTCGCCGAAGCCGAAGTTGAGGCAGGCCGCCTGCCAGAGCGACAGACTGTAGACATGGGCCAGGGGTGCGTTGGCGTCATAAGCCCGCTTGTTGCGTTGGCCGGGTATCCAACCGCTGTCCTTGAACTCCATGTGCAGGGTATGGATGTAGGTCTTGCGGGGGTCCAGGTCGCGCCCGGTGCTTTCGCGCAAGGCTTCACGCAGGCGCTTGAGCCCGTCCTGCTCAAAGGCGCCGCCGAGCTTGCGATTCTCGGTTTCGACAGCCTCGGTCATTTTGCTGAGGTAGCGAAACGCGCTGGCATAGGTCAGCCGCTCGACCTCGTTCAGGGGCCCCATCGCCGCGGCGGAAACGGACAACAGATGATTGCCTATGTCCTCGAGTCGCCAACTCTTGCGTGAGTGCACAAAGCGTTGCTGCTCCTCGATAAGCGCTTGGGTCTCAAGCTCGACGCCGGGGTCGGGAAGGGGGTGGGAATCGTCCATGGCTGCTCTTTTCATTGCTGGAAAAGCCCAGCCTAGCCCTCCCTTCCCGGGCAACGGTTCTAACTAAATACGACAGGTGTCGTGTCACTCAAGGCGCTGATCGTCAGCGTGTCGATCCGCGCGTTACGCTCCGGCTCGGGCAACGACTGGAAATCCTCCCGGTAGGCCCGCTCCAGAAACCTGCGCCAGGCAATGTCCGACTTCAGGTAACGATGCAGGCCCATCGGCCCCGCCGCTGTTTCCGTCCGCCGGATCTGTTCGACCATGACCTCGATCTGAGCGTCGCTCAACACCACACGCTCCTTGTAGAAACGTCCATTGAACAGATCGGGCAATTCCAGCCGTTCGGCCAGCAACTCCCAATAAGCCCGGTAAACACCGAGATCGGCGACCTGGTCCCAGAGCACCTGCAAGCGGAACTTGCCTTTGAGCAAGCGCAGCAGCCGGGCCTGGGCCGTGGCTTGGTCGACCTCGGTCAAGGCCTGGCGGCAGAGCACCGCGAACTCCAGCTCATTGAACACCCGCAACCTGCCCGTCCCCTCGGCCGTCAACACCAGTTGCCGGATAAACAGCTGCTCGCAAAAATCCGCGCTTTCGGCTATCGCCTCGAGCACCCGCCAGACACGTTGCGTCAGATCTCTGCGCACGGCGGAAAACAGCGGGTTATAGAAGGTCGCCAAGGCACTCAATTGCTCCAGGAAGTCGAAGAATGCCTCGGCGTCCGGATTGTCCTTGAGCCGTTGCCAGATCCAGTTCTGCTCATCGCTACGCTCCACGGCCGAGCCCCAGGCTTCGATACCGACGGGCCCAGAAAGCTCGGCGATGGCAAGCCCGAAGGTAATGCCATCGCCTTTTTGTTTGAGGGCATCGACCGATAGCTTGGCCAGCGCATCCTGCTCCAACGGATTGCCCTCCAGATGCACGCCACGCTTGAGCAGCCGCGGGGCCGAGAGCAAGGTGTTGGGGACTTGGCGGATCCGGTTATGGGCCAGGTTCATGTACGCCAGGCTCTTGAGAAAGACCGTACCCGAGGGCCATGAATCCATGCCGGTCCGGCTCAGGTTGAGTGACTGCAAGTCGGACAGGGCACCGAAATCGGGGAGCAGTTTCAGTGGATTCCCGCGCAAGTTGAGTATCTTCAAGCTTTTCAGCCCAGCCAGTTGCAAGGCCGCAGGCTCAGTCAGGACAATCTGGTTTTCCTCCAGGTCGAGTTCTTCCAGTGCCTTCATCTGACCGATCTCATGGGGCAGGCGCTTCAAGCCGGCGCCATACAGGCGCAGGTGCTTCAAGGCAGGAAACGCGCTCAGGAACGCATTCACATAGCTGATCTCCAGGTTCATATCCCGCACCAGCAGTTGGGTAACGTGCCTGAACGACACGCTGAGCCTGGGCATCTGCTCGACCGCGAAACCTTCGAGCAGCAACAGGCCACCCAGCAGATTTCGACTTTCCCAGCGCCAGCAACGCCTGATCCGCGACGCCATGGCCATGCGCACCCTGAAGTTCACGTCCCATGCCGTTCCGTCTGCGCCTCGCGGGGCATCGACCCAGGTCACCAGTTCGCGCTTCAAGGTGCCGTAGTCGCGTTCCAACGCCTCGACCATCGCCCGTTGCTCCGCGCTCGTGCTGCCCGACGCGCGCAGCAGGTCGAACAACTCCTGGTGGGTGGCGCCGCGATAGAGTTTTTTCAACCGGCCAAACAGCTCCACCCCTGGCAGGCTCCGGCCGCGCCCGCTCAGGGCGAGGCCAATCTGACCGCTGCGCTGGCGCACCAGACGGCGCGGCAGTGAAGCCCAGGCCGGAGCGGGACGCAACCCGAGCCGTCGGCGCAGTTCGGCGCGCTGGCGAATCGCCTGCTGGCCGATCAGGGTTTTCAACAGCGCCTCCGGTCCTTGCGCGCCCCCCCAGGGCAAGCGCGCGGGCAGATCCTGTACCACGCGGGACAAGGCAAGGAGCAGGTCGCTTTGCGCCGTTGCGCGCCGGGAAACCTGCTCGCCCTCGACGATGAACGACTCATAACCGTCGTTCCGCTTGACCACCACGCGTCGCTTGTCGATATCGGCGCTGCCGCTACTGTCCAGCAGCGGACCGTCGACGCCCGTCTCGCGGATTTCAATCCGCGCCTGCTCAGGCCAACCCGGCAGGGCCTTGAGTACCACCAACAAGACCTGATCGCTATGGGCATTGCTCAACCCGTCGGGGCTCAAGCCCATAAGGGCCTGGCCGAGGATGGCTTCCTCGCACCACCAGCGGGCCTCTTCGGCCACCGCCAGCGGTATACGTCGCGAGTCGGCGATCAGTTGGCGTTGCCATGATTCGCTGTGTTCCAGTATCTCCTCGGCCACCCCACCAGGCAGATCGACAAAAACCTGTTCCAGCAGTCTCGGCAAAGGCCTCGCCCCTTGGGCGCGCTGGTCGGACAGCCCCTCGGCCAGCGCCTGTCTGACCCGTCGCGGATCACTCGCCAGGCGACGCAGCAAGTAACCGACCAGTTGGTTTCCCGACAAGCCCGGATCGAGGGCCAGCCACCTGTCATCCGCGGCGCTGAGACCATTGAGCGCCGTTTTGAACAACGCCGGCAGCTCCGCCGAGCGCCAGGTCAGCGAGGCGATATGTCGCTCGATATCCAGGTGATCCCTGAAGCGCTGCATGACCGACAGCAGAAAGGCCGGGGGCCATTGATTGCAGAAAATCGTCTGTCGCAACAGGCTGTCGGAGGTACCGCTCACGTCCAGTATCTGCCGGGCAACCGTCTCGGAAAACGACGCCGCCTGCCCGCCCAGGCGGCGAAAAGCCGTCAGCCCATCCCAACCCAGCGGGTCTTCGAACTCGTGCCACCAGGCACTCGTGCCGTTATGTTCCAGACGCGGTGTATAGGCACCCGGCAGATCGCCGGGGTTGATCCGCCAATCCTCGGACAAGCCGGTATTTTCAACGCGGTAAAGGCCGCCCTCAAGGGACAGGTAGATGTTGTCGCTCTGTCGGTAGAGACCGGCGGCGTCGGGCATCAGGGTTGACGGCAGGGCGACCGCCTCCCGGCAATGCTCGATCGGCAGCAAAATACGCCCGTCAGCCGCCCGCCGGCGCCCCAGGACAGTGGCGAGCAGGGTCCGCAAGGCCTTCACATCGGTCGCAGAGGTGATGCCCAACTGGCTCAACTCATGGGGTTTGAACAGCGCCGCCAGGGCGAGGAAGAAGCTGTCGTGAGTCGGGCTCGTGGCGACCCGCGGACACAGGGCCGTTCCCAGTTGTTCCCGGACCAGCAACTCGGCGGCCAGTTGCAACCATTGATCGATATCCCGGTGCGACGACCGCGCCTGATGGATCCCGTCCAGCGCCCGACCCAGGCGGGTCATGGCTTGCGCATCGGCCAACGCCCGGGCATGGGCGCCGGGCAATTCGGCGTTTTCCAGGAGCCGTTGGCGCTGCAGCGGCTCCAGGGGCATGCGCCGTAGATATTCGCTTATGCCGGCCAGCGACAGCGCGGGGTACAAGGCCTGGAGTTTGAGCACCAGCAATGGCAGGGAATGCGCGACAAGCGACAGGTAATGACGGGCGGGTGCCGACGAGAGGGAGCGGTCCATGCCGTCGTGGGCGCCGAGCAGCTCGAACAACGTTTGCCGTTCAAGTCGGGCCAGGGCGTTGACCTGCTGGCGTATCGCCCTGTTCCACTGGCGACGGACAAAGGGCTGGAAATCGCCCTTGAGCGGGCAACCGTCGGGCAACAGGCCGAGGATCAATGCCTGTACCCCCTCTTCATGGGCCAGAGCGGCGGGAACCTGTTGTGGATCGGCCGGCTGCGCGACATAACCGCCCTCTTCCAGGCGCCGGATCGCCACCCTGTGCTCGAAGTCGGCCGGCCGCGCCTGGCGGCCATGGACCGCCAACAACTCGCCCCCGGGTCCGTGGATAAACAGCCCGGTGGTTTCGGGCCAATCGGACAAGCGTGGCAGCAGGCAGAACAGCACACGCTCGGCATCCGCCGGCAAGCTCAGCCTCGCATCACTGCTGCCGATCAACGCATCGAGGCCCGCGTCGATCTGTCGGCGGCGCTCGGCCTCGACCAGCGACGCCGGAGGCAGCCCGCCCGCCCAGATCTCTTGCAACGTCTCACGGCGAACACCGCTGATGGTCAACAGCGTCTCGGCCTCTTCGGCATTCCCCTGGACCATCATCCGTTCCAGCCAACGGGCATCGCTCAGGGTATGGCTGTCATCCAGGTCCGCTACCCAGCAGCGCTCTTGTCGGTCATAACGCATGGCAGGACGAAATCCCGCCGGGTCGGGCGCGACCGCCACATAGCGCTTGAGTACCGCATCGTATTCCAGCCTGACCTGAATCGGCCCGCCCGGCTCGCGCACCTCACCGAACAGAGCCCCACCCTCCTCGAAAAGCCCGCGCTCATCGGCGCTAAAGCGTTCCCGCAGCTCCCTCACGGAAACCCCATAGCCGCTCAGGTCGACCTTCCACAGCCGGGGCGGTCCCTGGGCCCCGGTCACCTTGCGCCAACGCCCGATCTCCAGGGACAACGCCTGGAAGCGCCGCTCCAGGAGCTGTCCGGCATAACCGAGCGCCCCCCCGGTCAGGATCGCCATGCCGACGCTGAACAGTGCCTGCCCCAGCACCTTGGGACGCCCCTGGAAAGTCGCCAGGATGCCATCGGCCAATGCCACGCCCAACTGGGCGAACATGGCCATCGCGAGCATCCGCCCCAGGATCCCGAAACCGCCCGGCACCGGCAGCATCAGGACATTGAGCAGCAGGTGCATGACTTCAAGGAATCCCTCCTTGACGGCTTGCAGATCGTGTTCGGTCTTGGAGACCGCGATCGCTTCGGTATTCAAGCGAAAACGCCAGGCATAGAACTCGGCCAAGGCCTGGCCGGGGCTGAAATCGGCAAGCGTATCGCCATACGCGAAAGCCAGGTCCTCAACCCCGCCCCCCGACCAGATCCACTTGTAGAGGTCCTCGAAGGTCGACATCCAGGTGAGGCGCCTGGGCTTGGGGTGATCCTTGAGCCATTGCCAGAACTGATGCTGCTGCTTGAACGCCAGCGACGAGATCAACCAGCCCAATTGCCCGCTGCTGCTGTCTTTTTCCAGTTGCGCCTTGAAGTCCTGCTCGAACGCCGCTCTTGAATCGTGGTAACGCAAGGCTCCCCCGGGACGGTCGACGCAATAGCTGTAAAGACCCGACTGGCCCGACACCTCGAAGACTTGCAGGGGCAGATAGATCAGTTCCAGGGGCTCGTGCTCGACCTCGAACAGATGCAGCAACGCGCTTTCGACGGACTCCAGCACCCGGTCAAGGCGCGCCTGCAGGCCGCCGGTCAGGCGCAGCGCGACATAGGCGCCCTTGAGTCGGGGACGCGCCGTCGCCAGTTCGTCCCGCAAGGCGACGAAGGCGCCGTAGGTCAGGCCGGTGAGGGCCGGCTGGCGGGCCGCGTCATACAGCGCAAAGTGAATCTGCGCATGAGCAAACGCCAGTATCGACTGATACAACGGCCCTTCCACGGCCATGGCCCGCGCCACATGGGGCTTGAGCACGGCGCCCAGATTGAGCTCGCGGACGATCCGGACAAACACCTCCGTCGCCAGCAGCCAGCGTCGATCGGAGATATCGACCTTTTTGTCGAAGGAAATCCAGCGCCGCTTGAGGTTGGCGTAGCTGGAGTCGGAGAAGGCGAAATTCAGGCAGGCGGCTTGCCACAAGGTCATGGTCGAGACCGTGACCTTGCCGATGCGCCGCTCGAACGATTCCACCTGCACCGGCGGCCCTTCACCCACGGGTTGCCGGACAGCCGCCGACGAATCGATCACGGTGTGCAGATAGGTGGTCTGCGGGTCGAGGTCCAGGCCCGAGGCTTCCTGCAGGCGCTCGCGCAGCTTGGCCAGACCGGCCTTTTCGAAGGTGTCGACGACCTTGTGACTCTCCTCGTCGAGGGTCGCCCGGGCCTCCATCAACTGGCGATAGCTGCCCAGCCAGGTGCGTTGTTCAGCTTCATGCAGCGGCCCCATGGCCGCCTTGAACGAAATCGCCAGTTGCTCGACGACCTGCTGCCGCGCCCAGCTCTCCTCGCTGTGCAACAGATCGCCGTCACGGCGCATGAACAGCAACAACGAGAGGTCATCGACCTCGGTGGACAACGGCGGGGGCGGCTCATCCCCCGGGTCGACAGCGGTGCCTGGTTCAGCAGATCGGTTCATGGCCTGTCCTTCCTGATACGCCTTGGAAAGCGTCAGGTTATCGGGCCATGGAGCGGCGGCTGATCTACATAAATGTGTTGTCCGTCAGGCCAGCCTGGCCGACGTCGGCCGCAGCGCGGCCCTTGGCTTGCGGAACACCAGCACGTTGCCCGCCATCACCGCCACCAGCCCGAGCAGGGCCGGCGCGCTCCAGTGATACCCCTCGGCGTAGGCCGAGACATTCAGCGCCACCAGGGGAAACAGCACCGTGCAGTAGGCCGCGCGCTCCGGTCCCATGCGTCCGACCAGGGTCAGGTAGGCGGTGAAGCCTATCACCGAGCCCGGAATCACCAGGTACAGCAGGGAGCCGATATAACGCGTGTTCCATTCCATCGCGAACGGGATGCCCTGGACCAGGCAGTAGGTGGCCAGCATCACTGCGCCGTAGAGCATGCCCCAGGCGTTGGTGGTCAGCGGCTTGAGCCCGGCCTTCTGTTGCAGGCTGGACAGCAGGTTGCCGGCCGAGAAAAACAGCGTGCCGAGCAAGGCCAGCCCGAGGCCCAGGATCGTGTGCGGGCCGGCGCTGTGCCCGGACAGTTCCGGCCAGAACAGCAGGCCCAGTCCAAGCAGGCCGAGGGCCCCGCCCATCAGCACATTGCGGGCGATCTTCTGCTTGAAGAACACCCGGGCGTTGAGGGCGTTCCACAAGGTCGCGGTGGAAAACACCACCGCCACCAGGCCGCTGGGCACCCACTGGCTGGCGGTGAGGAAACACATGAAGTTGAGGCAGAACAGGCACAGGCCCTGGGCCAGGCAGATCAGATGACCGCGGCGGTTCATCGGTTGCAGGCGGCGACTGAGCAGCAGCATGACGAACAGCACCAACGCCGCCAGGCCAAAGCGATAGACGATGGAGACCGGAATCGCCACCACGCCCAGTTGCAGTTTCAGGGCGATCCAGGTGGTGCCCCAGATCAAGACGGTCAGCAGGTAGAGAAACAGGTTCATGCAGCGGACTCCAGAAGACAGGCCTCAGTGTCGGCGGGCAAGCCGCTCCCGCGCTTGCAAAAACTTGCGCTTTTGTCGGCCCATGGCTGCCAGGGCTTTACCCGACGGAGTAGGATGCAAGGCGTTGGAGAACAGACCATGCCCGCACTGGATACCCTGCAAGTCTTTCAAGCCCTGAACCGCTCGCCCAATTCGCGCCTGGAGCACAGCGCGGAGCTCGGTGACGGTTTGGCCGCGGCGTTGTGGAGCAACCACCACGACGCCCAGGACTACGAGGCGCCCGGTCATCACACCCTGTCCTGCTACATTGCCGGCGGCACCGGGACCTTTCGCCGTGACCGCCCGGACACCAAGGGCGGCCCGGACAAGCTCTGCATCCTGCCCGCCGAACATCAGTCCGGTTGGGTGATCAACGGCAGCATTCGCCTGGCCCACCTGTATTTCAGTGCGGAACAGTTCGCGGTGGGTTGTGTGACGCTGCTGGACCGTGAACCCCGTGAGCTGCAATTGCAGGAACACACTTTTCTGGATGACCCGCAGCAGGCCCGGCGTTTTCGCCAACTGATCAGCCTGGACTGGGACGAACCGGGGGAGCGCCTGCTCAGCAGCAGCCTGGCCCACGAGTTGCTCGGCCATACGCTGCTCAATCAGGTGGGGATGCGCCAGGGCTTGCGATTGAAAGGCGGTTTGGCGGCGCATCAGCGGCGCCTGTTGGTGGAGTACATCGACAGCCGGTTGGACCAGCCGTTGAGCCTGGGTGAGTTGGCCGGGTTGTGCGCGCTGTCGGAATACCACTTTGCGCGGATGTTTCGCGTCAGCTTCGGCTTGCCGCCCCATCAATATGTACTGGCGCGGCGCCTGGAGCGGGCGCGGCTGCTGTTGCGCGGTAGCGGGCAACCACTTGGGGAGATTGCCCTGGCGTGCGGGTTTGCCAGTGCCAGTCATTTCGCCAATCGGTTTCGCCAGGTGCTGGGCGCAACGCCCGGCGAGTACCGGCAAGCCTTCGCGCACTAAAGCCGAACACCGCCCCTGCTCCTACAGGTTATGCGGTGTTTTCAAGATCCCGTTTCTTCAATCGGCCTTGTTGGCCAACGCCGTCACCACCTGGTCCTCCACCGCTTTGACCTGCCGCCCACCGACCAGATAGTTGTTGCTCAGCATGGCAAACACCAGCAGCCGCCCGTCGCGACTGGTGACATACCCGGCCAGCGACGACACACCGCCCATGCTGCCGGTCTTGGCATGCAGGTTGTTCGCTGCTGCCGTGCCGTGCAGGCGTTTGCGCAGGGTGCCGCCGATCATCCGCTCGGAATTGCCGGCAACCGGCAACGCCGCATACCAGGCCTGGAACCAGGGCCGACTGCGCGCCACCAGCAACAAATCGCTGAGGGTCTGCGCCGACACCTGGTTACGCCGTGACAAACCGGAACCGTCGAACTGCAGCAACTGCGCCGACGCCACCCCGTGCCCCTGCAGGAACCCGTTGACCGCCGCCACACCCGCCGCCGCCGTGCCCGCATGCGCCGTCTTGCGGCCCATGGACTTGAGCAGGATCTCCGCCATGTTGTTGTTCGACAACTTGAGCAGTGGCGGCATCAAGTCCGCGAGGACCGGCGACTGGTGCTCGACCAGCGGCTGCGCCGCAGCCGGCGTGGCGACGCCCAGCAAGCTGCCGCCTTCCACCGCGATCCCCTGCTGGAGCAGGGCGCTACGGAACAGATCGGCCACCAGCCCGGTCGGCTCCCAGACGCTGACCTGGGCAATGCGCTCCGCGCCCTTGGGCAACGCGCCGTCAATGCGCAACAGGTTGCCACCATGGCCGCGACTGACCACCAGCGGACCGCCACGGCCCGTCGTGGCCCGGTTGGCCACGTTCATGTAGTGGTTGGCCGGCGTGAAGCTGACTCGAACCGGCTGGCGTGGCGAGCTACCGGCGCGCACATTGACCAGGATCGAGCCGACATCGAGGTCCGCGTTCGGCGACACGCTCAGCGCGGAAATCTGCGCCGCAAAATACTGTTGCTCGTCATCGGCGGACCAATCGACTCCCAGCCGTTCGTGGTCGAAGGCGGTGTCATCGAGAATCAGCCGTCCGCGAACCCGCGTGATGCCTTTACGCGCCAGCCCGGCCGCCAGGGCCTGGTAGTCTTCCTGGCGCATGCTCGGGTCGCCCGTGCCCCGCAGGTACAGATCGCCGTTCAGCACGTTGCCCTGCTGCACACCGGTGCTCAACAGGGTGGTGGAAAACCGATAATCGGCACCGAGGATTTCCATCGCCGCCGCCGTGGTCACCAGCTTCAAGCTGGAAGCCGGAATCAGGCGGAATTGCGGGTTGTATTCACACACCAGTTTGCCGCTGTTCGCCTCGCGTATCACCAGCGAAGTCGTCGCGCCTTGCAGCGCCGGGGCGCGCAATACGCTGTCGAGCCCGGCGCAAAAGGCCGAGCGTGGCAACGGCAATGGCAACTGCGCCGCTTGCAGGACCACTGTCCGGGCCGGCTCGGGAGCCTTCGGCACCTTGCTGGAGCAGGCCGCCAACAGTACGAACAACGCCAACGCGACGCCCTTGCCCATGAAACCCTGTACCGAATTCATCTTCCGCCTCGAACTCAACCAATAAACACACAATAGCCGCTACCAGCGACTCATCACTCAGGAGGCACGTAAGAACAAGGTACTTAGCGAGTCAACGGGGGAATTATGCGGGAACACCGTCCCCGGAATCCATGTGCGAGCGATTCGTTTCCGGGGACAGGGTTCGTGGTTCAGGGCGCCAGGGTGGTGACGGAAAAGCTGTTGGCGTGAAACAGCGGATCGGTTTTGGCTTCACCCTTGGCCGTGGCCGGTTGGGTGAAGTCCATGGCGGGCAGGTAGACCTTGCCGCTGGTCGGGTCGAACGCCATGTTGTAGGCCATCGGCAAGGTGCTGACGCTGCCCAGCGTCCGATAGTGGTCGACGTCCGTCTGTTCGACCAGTGTCAGGTTGGCGTCCACGCCGCTGGGGATGATCAGCCGATGTTGCCGGGCATCCCAGGCCAGGGCGTTGACGTCCCGGGTGATCGGCAGGCTGGCCTTGACTGCGCCGCTTTCCAGGTCGGCCACGATCAGCCGGGGCTGCTCGCCGCGACAGACGACGAACAGGCGCTGTCCCGGCTTGTCCTCGGCCAGGGCGCTGGGTTTGGGGCAACCCTCGAAGCTCCAGCTGTCGAGCACTTCGAAGGTGCTGGCGGAAAACCGCGCCACCTTGCCTTCGTCACGCATCGGCAGGAAGAAACTGCCATCGCCCTTGACCAGCAACGGGTCGATCTTCTTCACGTCCAGTTCATGGGCGGCGGTGACCCTTTCCTGTTGCGGGTCGAAGACAAACAGCGTCGAACGATCCGCCCGCCGGCCGCTGACGACAATCACCTGGCCGGTACGTGGCTCGTACACCGCGCTGTTGAGGTTGCTCTGGGCCACGGGAATACGCTTGAGCAACTTGAGGCTCGACAGCTCCACCACGCCAAGGCTGCCGTCGGTGTTGAGCACGAACACGCGATTGCGTTCGGGTATGAACACCACCGCGTTGGCCCCCACCGAATGCTCGAGGGTTTTCACCAGGCGCTGTTTCGCCACGTCGAACACGCTCAGGCCGTTTTCCCGCCGGGCCAGGAACAGGTAGGGCCGGGTCGGGTCGAGGGCGGCGAAACCCCAGCTGTCGCCGGAGCCGGCCAAGGTCACTTGATGTTCACGCTGGTACAGGCGCCCGTCCCCGGGTGCCGCCGCCAGGGCGGTGGCACTCAGGCTCAGGGCCAGCAGGATTGCACGGGCGCGCTTCATCAGAACTCCAGGGTGCTGGAGACCGACACCTGCCGCGCGTCCCCCATGGAGACGAACAGCTGGCTGACCGCCGAGGTGTAGTAGACCTTGTTGAACAGGTTCTTCACGTTGAGCTGGAACTTGACCTTCTGCCCTTCGACCTTGGTGTCGTAGGTGGCGAAGGCATCGGCCACGGTGTAGCCCGGCAGGTCGAAGGTGTTGGCCGCATCGCCGGTGCGATGACCGACATAACGCGCCCCGGCACCGGCCCGCAGCTTGTCGCCGCCGCCCATGATCGAACCGAAGTCATAGACCGCCGACAGCGAACCGGCGTTCTTCGCCACGTTCTGCAGGCGGTTGCCCTGGTAGTTGGCGTCCTTGGTGACCTGGGCATCGGTGTAGGCGTAGCTGCCGATCAGGCTCCAGCGATCGCTCAACTGACCGCTGGCATCCAGTTCCAGGCCGCGCGAGCGCACCTGGCCGGCAATGCTGTACTGGGTGGTCAGGCCATCGGCGACGGACACCAGCACGTTGCGCTTGTGGATATCGTAGATCGCCGCGGTGGCGGTGATGCGCCCTGGAATATCCAGCTTGGTGCCGATTTCCCAGGCCTTGGACTGTTCCGGTTCAAGGGAACCGTCCAGCACCAGGCGGGTATTGCTGGTCACCGCCAACGGGGCGATGGTGGAGTTGGGCTTGAAGGATTCGGTGTAGCTGCCATAGAACGACAGCTCGTCGGTGTAGCGGTACACCAGGCCGGCGCGCGGCACGAACTTCTCGCCATTGCCGTTGGTGTTGACCTGGAACGGCCGGCCCTTGCCCGCGAACTGGTCATACATCTGGTAGCGGCCGCCGGCGACGAAGATCCACTGGTCGTTGAGGTGGATCGAGTCCTGGGCGAACACCGAGTCGCTGCGCAGCAGGTCGGTCTGGTCGCTGTCCTTGGGGCTGACGGTGGAGCCCGGGACTTCACGGTCATAGATCGGGTTCAGGTAGCTGAAGGTGTTCAGCGGGCTCTGGCGGATCAGGTCGGAGCGGTAGATCTTGCGGTACTCGTCGTCCATGCCGAACACCAGGTCATGCTGCATACCGGCCACATCGACCTTGCCTTCGAGGCTGGCGGTGGTGAAGCGGTCGGTGGTCAGCGCACCTTGGGTGCCGTCCATGCTGCGAGTCAAGGTGCCATTGCTGTTGACCTTGGTCACCCGGACCTGGCTGGCATCGTAGGTTTCGCGGTTCCAGCTGTAGCCCAGGTGGGCCTTCCAGTTGTCGTTCAGGTCGTGGTCGGCTTCGAAATGGACCAGGTCCGAGCGCCCTTCCATGTTGTTGAACGGCTCATCCAGCCGGCGATCCTTGGGAATCGCCAGCGGGTGGTTGGTCCGTGGATCGATGGCCGTGCCACGGTCGAACGGGGTCAGGAACTCGCGGTGCTCGTAGGACAGCAGCAGCTTGGTGGTCTCGCCGAACCAGGCCAGGGACGGGGCGATCAGGGTTTCGCGGTGGGCACCGAAGTTGCGCCAGTAATCTTCGTCTTCACGGTCGAGGACCATGCGGTAGGCCAACCCGGAATCGCCGAGGGCGCCGGTGCTGTCGAGGCTGCCGCCGCTGCCGTTCTTGCCGGCGCCGTAGGTCGAGCCGCGCAGGGTCACGGCGTTGTACTGCTCCAGTTGTGGTTTCTTGCTGACCAGGTTGACCACCCCGCCCGGGTCCTGGATGCCATAGAGCAGGGACGCCGGGCCCTTGAGCACTTCGACCCGATCGGTGGTGGCGTTCAGCGCACGGCCCTGCACCAGCGGCATGCCGTCCTGCATGATCGAACCGTTACGGTTGTCGCCGAAACCGCGAATCATCACCGCGTCCTGGGTGCTGCCGAGGGTGTTGGCCTGGGTGATGCCGCTGATGTTGTTCAGCGCGTCATCGAGGTTGCGCGGGGTCTGGTCACGCAGGACCTGGGCGGAGACCACGTTGATGGTCTGCGGGATTTCCTGCAGCGAGGCGCTGGAACGGGCCACCGAGGTGACCTGGGGCGGCTGGTAGCTGGTGGAAGACGCCTGCTGGTTGCCGTTGATGGTGGTGGCGCCGAGGTTCAGGGCGCCCTGGGTCGGCAAGGGTTCGAGGGCCAGGGTGTGGTCGTCGGTGCGGCGGAAGGTGAAACCGGAATTGCTCAGCAGCCGTTGCATGGCCTGCTCGGCGCTCATCTGCCCGCTGATGGCCGGGGCCTGGTGACCGTAGGCGGCTTCATCGGTGTAGACCACGCTCAGGCCGGTGACCCGGCTGAATTCGTTCAGGGCCTGGGGCAGCGGCTTGGCGGCAATGGCGAAGTTGAATTGCGCGCTGTGCTGCGCCGCGGACTCGGCCGCCAGGGCCACGCTCAGGGGCAGCAAGGCCAACCCCGACACCGCCAGCGCCGATGCGCCGAACCACCGCTTGACCGAACTGCCTGCCACCGCTTTTGCCCTGGACTTCATGTGTGCCTGACCCGTACGTAGAGAATTCATTAATGCGAATGAATCGCACTTTCAACCACTACACGGATGGGCTTCGGGTTTACCTCACTTTTATTTTGAAAATATTTTCTGGGGGTGTCGCAATAGGTTGATAACCCCCGTACTCGAGAACACCCCAAAACTGTAGGAGCAGGGCTTGTCGGGTCGCCGCACCGCCGCGAAGAGGCCCTTGAGATCGCTAAAAGCTTCGCGGGCAAGCCCTGCTCCTACAAGAGTCGGTGTCGCCTGGCCGGTCAGCGTAATACGATGACCCGGCCTAATAGGCTGTGCTGCTCAAACCCGAGAACGCCTTGCAACGAATCGAGCACCGCCCGCGGATCCTTGTTCGGAAAACTGCCGCTGATCCGCCGTGCCGCCAGGCTGTCGTTGAACACCAGGATCCGTCCCGGGTAATACCGGCCCAGGTCCTGGACCACCTCGGCGACACTGGCTTTCGAGTAGTTCAGCCAGCCCTGGCGCCAGGCCAGCAACTGGTCGCTGTCCACCGGACGCAACGGTTGCGCCGAACCGTCGGCATAGGCCACTTGCTGATTGGCACCGAGAATCTCTTGCGGCGCACCCGCACTCGCGCGCACCCCGACCCGACCGGACAACACCGTCACCCGTGCACCGCCCGGTTGCAGACGCACTTCGAACTGCGTGCCGAGCACCCGCGCCTCGCCGCCCTGCGCATCCACCACAAAGGGCTCGCCGGTATGGGTCACCTGGAAAAACGCCGAACCGCGACGCAGCCGAACATGCCGTTCGCCCGCGCTGAAATCCACGGAGATCGCACTGTCGGTGTCCAGGGTGACTTCGGAATGATCGGCCAGGGTCACCGTGCGCACCTGCCCCGGCACCGACACATAATCGGCGCCAAGATCGTCGAGCCAACGCCCGGGCTCGAAGCCCAGGCCGATGGAGATGCTCAGCAGCAGGCAGGCGGCCATGGCCAGGCCCGCCGACCAGCGCCAGCGCGATACCGGCTTGGGCCGGTCCATGGCCGCGAGCAGACCTTGCAAGGCCACGGCCTCCTCTTTGGCCAAGGTACTCGCCGGCACTTCGCTCAGTTCCCAGAGCACCTGGGCCTGGGCATAAGCCTCGACATGGGCCGGGTCGGCTTGCAGCCAGAGACTGAAGCGCGCCTGGTCGCCCCGGCTCGGCTGATCGTGCAACAGGCTGAGCCAGGCCAGGGCGGCCTGTTCCTGGTCGGGTGTCACGGCGATACTGGAAGAATGGATCACGATGCTTTCCCTGGCAGACGTGTGACGGATGGCGCTCGATAGGCGGCTGAAGGCTCTCGATAGGTCGCTGAAGGCTCTCGCAGGCTGGCCTTGCAAGCTTCAAGGGCCCGCATCATGTGTTTTTCCACGGCACTTTGCGAGAGGTCCATGGCCTTGGCGATCTCGGCGTATTTGCGCCCATGGATACGGTTGAGCAGGAAAATCTGCCGGGTGCGCTCAGGCAGGCTGCGCAGCGCCGCCTCGACATGACGCAGATCGTTACCGGCCGCCAGGGCCGCCTCGGGCTCGAGGCTCTGGTTATCCTGCTGCTCGGGTAGCCAGCCTTCATTGACTCGCACGCGGGCACCCTCGCTGCGCAAATGGTCGATGGCAATGTTGCCGGCGCAGCGCAGCAGGTAGGTGCTCAGTTCCTCCACCTGCACCAGGGGCCGGCGCCAGAAACGCAGGAACAGGTCCTGGACCAGGTCCGCCGCCGTCGCCCGACAACCGACCCGGCGACTGACCAGCGCCTCCATCTGCGAACGCTGGGACAGGAACACTTGCAGGAAGTGCGCGCGACCGGTGTGCAACTCGGTCCCCTCGGCATCCGGGTTCTCGGGGGGGCGCAGGGCCAGGTTCATCACGACACTCCCAGCAACAGTCAGCCGCCGAGCAGCGACGGGCCAGCGGAAAGGACGCCAATATTAATGATAAAAATTCTCATGCGCAAAAACATCCGACGAGCCGCAATGGCACAAGGACATTTACCGGTGGCTATCCGAACGGATAGTCATGCTGAAAAAAACTGGAGGATGGGCCGAATGCTGGGCTAATTTCGGGCGGTCGACGGTTGCCGTCCCAGCGCGGGCCGCCGACCCGTCTCGGGTTCTCATACGTGGAGGAGTCCCCGGGCCGGTCTTACTTGATCGTCCAATACACGGCCTCTTCAGCCAGGCAGTCGAGGGGAATGCCGTCCGCTAACCGAGCAGGGAGCTTCCATGAACAACACGCCGTTCAATCTCAACAAACATATTGCCGAGTATCACTACGACTACGTCACAGTCCTTGACGACATCGTCCCCCCCGCGTTGTGCGACACCTTGAAAGAACGGGTCGAGCGCACCATCGAGCAAGGCCGGGTCAAGCTGGTCAACCACCAGGGCCTCGGCACCCGCGAGGTGTCCGACGCCGGCGGGCAATACCTGCACTACATCTTCCAGGGCCAGGACGTGCGCGATCACTTGCCGGAGCTGACGGCGATCTATCACTCGCTGCTGCCGCTGGTCAGCCTGGTCACCAGCCAGGATGCGATTGTCTCGCCCCACGACCGTTCCGACATCAATATCAAGGTCTATCCCGAAGGCGGCGGAACACTGGGCGAGCACTACGACACCAATGCGATCACCGTGCTGCTGTTCCTCACCAGCAACCGCGAAGCACCGTTGCGCATGCAGATTCCCCGCGCCCATCCAAGCAAACCCGAGCCATGGATCGAACACCGGCATATCCACGCCAAGGCCGGTTCGCTGCTGATCATGAAGGGCCGGGAAATCCTTCATGACTGCGAACCGACGGTGACGGAAAAGAAGATCACCGTGGTCCTGAACTACTACACCCGGGATGACGTATGGCGTCCGGAAAAATTCGATGCCTTCGTCTATGACGGCGTCGATCCGGAAATCGCCGCCTGACCCTCGCCCGCGTCTTTGTCAGCCACATCCCGGCGACAAAGACGCGCCTCTGCGAACCGCCGTCAACAGGACCTCAAATCCCTATGAAATTTCAACCGCTGGACCTGGCCCTCGGGCTATTGGTCACGATTATCTGGGGCAGCAACTTCTCGGTCATCGAACTGGGCCTTGAACAGTTGGACCCCTTTCTGCTCACCGCCCTGCGCTTTACCTGCTGCGCCCTGCCCCTGGTATTCTTCATGAAACGCCCGGCCGGCGTCAGCCTCGCCGCCATCGCCGGTTACGGCCTGCTGTTCGGGGTCGGACTCTGGTGGGTGGTGAACTACGCCATGCACCTGGGACTGACCCCGGGCCTGGCTTCGCTGATCCTGCAATTCAGCGCCTTCTTCACGATCTTCCTCAGCGCCTGGCTGCTCAAGGAAAAAATCGCCGGTCCGCAGATCGCCGGGGTGATCCTCGCCAGCCTCGGCTTGCTGTCGATCATTCACTTCACCGAAGGCCAGGCAGTCCTCGCCGGCACCGCCCTGGTGCTGCTGGCCGCCCTGAGCTGGAGTGCCTGCAACCTGATCGTCAAGCAGACCCGCCCCGCCGATATGGTCGCCTTTATCGTCTGGTCCAGCCTGTTCGCGGCACCGCCGTTGTTTCTCATGACCTGGCTGGCCAAGGGCAGCGCGCCGTTTTATCAACTGGGCACGAACCTGACACCTTCGGCGATCTTCTCGGTGCTGTTCCAGGCCTATGTCACCACCCTGTTCGGCTACCGGGTGTGGAATAACCTGATGAAGAAATACCCGTCGGCAATGGTCGCGCCGCTGTCGTTGATGGTGCCGATTTCCGGCGTCACCACTTCGTGGCTGATGTTCGACGAAAGCATCGGGCCCCACAAGCTGGCCTCGATCATGGTGATCCTGCTGGGCATTGCGCTGTTTATCAACGCCTCACTGATTGCCAACTGGCTGCAGGCCAGGGCCCCGCGCCAGGTCGACGAGCCGCAGGGCTGAGCGCGTTGTAGCCCAAAACGAAAACGGGCCTGCAAATGCAGGCCCGTCGTGGTCAGTGTTGAGGATCAGCCGTTAGCGGCCAGTCGTACACGTTCTTTCTCTTCGAACTCCTCTTCCAGCAGCGCGTCTCCCAGGTCGCGGCGTTCGCCCACAATGGCGGTCGCGCGTTTGGCTTGCAGTTTGCCGAACAGATGCTCCAGTGCATGTTCCAGTTTGGTGGCCGCGCCATCGATCGCCTGTTCCAGCGTATCGGCTTTATGGGTGACCGAAATCGGTTGATGGCCTTTTGGCCGCGCTTCCATCTGGCAGCGCATATCGTGGGGACCCGGCTTGTCGCCGTTCTCGTCCGCCAGGTGAACTTCGACCCGTGTCAGGTCTTCTTCATAACGTTCGAGCGCGTTCTCGACGCTCGTCCGGACCCACTCCTCCAGTCGAATGCTGCTTTGAATATGGTTATCACTATTGACTTGGATTTGCATAGTTATTCCCTTATTTCAGCTAGCTAGTAAGAGACTCGTCGGCAGCACCTGAAGGCGTGCTGAACATGACCTCTTGATGACAGAGTTGGGCAGTTGGAAAAACAATTCAACCCCTTTGAAAAGATAAATAATTATCCGACGAAATAGCCGGACAAGCCCGCAAAGCGCTGTTAATGTCGGGAGTCGGGTCGAATCGCTTTCCTGTCATTTCCTGCAACAACCTCCCTGAAAAAGCCCCCGCCAAGAGCTCGGCCAAAACGTCTTGAAGCAGCGGACATCCTTGTCCGGCACTCGCCCCCATCAAGCCTCGCGCAACCCCGGCAGCACCTTGCGCTCACGGGTGTAGCTCAGCACGAAATGCGCCACCAGGCCGAAGATCAATCCCCAGAACGCCGCCGCCAAACCCAGGTAGCTCATGCCCGACGCGGTCACCAGAAAGGTGATCAGCGCCGCTTCCCGCTGTTTCTCCTCGGCCATGGCACCCGTGAGCCCGGCACTGATCGCGCCGAACAGCGCCAGCCCGGCCAGGGACGCGATCAACTCCTTGGGCAAGGCGCCGAACACCGAGGCCAGGGTCGCGCCGAAGGTGCCCATCAGGATGTAGAACACCCCGCAGGCGATGCCGGCGATATAACGTTTGTCGCGGTTTTCGTGGGCCTCGCGACCGGTGCAGATGGCCGCCGTGATCGCCGCCAGGTTGAGGCCATGGGCACCGAACGGCGCCAGCAACACCGCGCCAATGGCCGTCAGCGAAATCATCGGCCGGGCCGGTTGGGTATAACCGGCCGTGCGCAACACGGCCATGCCCGGCACGTGCTGGCCGGTCAGGGTCACCAGGGCCAGCGGCAGGCCGATATTGATGATCGCGTGCCAGCTCCACTCGGGCGCGGTGAAGATCGGATGCGCCACCGCCACGGTGATCGCGCCCTGGTTCAATTCACCCATCAGCGCGGCAAAACCACAGCCGACAATCAACACCGAGAGAATCGCGTAGCGCGGCGAGAAACGCTTGCACACCAGGTAGACGGCGATCATCGACAACACCAGCGCCGGTTGCAGGCGGATCGAGGTGAACAGCTCGGCGCCGAAGCGAAACAGGATTCCCGCCAGCATCGCCGCGGCAATCGCCTTGGGCAGGCGGCTCATCAACTTGTCGAAGGCCCCCGACAGCCCCACCGCCAGGATGATCACCGAGGCCACCACATAGGCGCCGATCGCCTCGGCGAATGACACCGTCGGCAGCATCGATACCAGCAGCGCTGCGCCGGGGGTCGACCAGGCGGTGATCACCGGGATCCGCAGGCGCCAGCTCAACAGCAGGCCGGTGACGCCGCTGCCGATGGAGATCGCCCAGATCCACGACGAAACCTGGTCGTTGGACAGATGGGCCTGGGACGCCGCCTGGAAGACGATGATCAAGGGGCCGGCGTAGGAGATGACCACCGCGATAAAGCCGGCGATCACCGCGGATAACGAAAAGTCCTGCCTGAGGCTGCTCATAAGCGTCGATACCTGGGTGTGGAATACATTGATTCGATTGATGCGCATATAACCGCATAAATTGATTCGATTCAATAGAGTCAATTTAGATTCATACACCCTGTGATAAGCTTGCCCGCACTTTTCAGGATCGGTAGCCATCAAGCATGTGGGTTCCTCGGCTCAGCGACTTCAACCAACCGGTGTATCTCT
>Ga0302202_10000618_pt1 | contig 46327 bp, 33 predicted proteins | sample II_Bog_N3_3_FD_194579 | JGI IMG/M metagenome (GOLD analysis project Ga0302202, IMG submission 194579) | Peat permafrost microbial communities from Stordalen Mire near Abisko, Sweden - II_Bog_N3_3 | ecosystem: Environmental > Terrestrial > Soil > Wetlands > Peat | place: Sweden: Abisko...
TGGTGATCGCCCGGAGCACGCTGATCCAGGTCAACCTGGCCGGCACGCGCCTGCCGCGCCTGGATCTGGACGAAGTCCGGATGGAGAGCTGCGACCTGGCCAACGCCGTGTGGGAAAAGGCTAGGCTGAAGGCGAGCCTGGTGGGCTGCCGGATGGTGGGCCTGAATCTGTCCGGGGCCCTGCTCCGGCACACGGTGTTCCAGGGCTGCAACGGCGCCTTCGCCCAGTTCGGCTCGATGGTCTGCAAGGTGGCCCGCTTCCTGGACTGCGATCTGCACGGGGCCGATTTCCAGCAGGCCGATCTGCGTGGCGTGGTGTTCCAGGGCTGCAATCTGGTCGAGGCCCAGCTGTCCTTCGCCCGGCTGGAGGGCACGGATTTCCGGGGTTCGGACCTCAAGGGCCTGCGGGTGCGCATCGAGGACCTGAAGGGGGCCATCGTCGATCCGGGCCAGGCGGTCTACCTGTCGGGATTGATGGGGCTCAAGGTGCAGCCCTAGCGGAACTTGTCCACGCTGAAGATGGAACCGTCGAACAGCTCCTTGGCCGCCTCCACCGAATTGCAGTCGAAACTGTCATGGGCGGCGTGGGAGCGGTGGAACAGCTTGGCGATGAAGGGCATGTCCGTCCGCCCCGTGGGCAGCTTCACCATGATGCCGTTTTTCCGGGTGGGCTCACATTTGGCTCCGTACGGCGCGAGCGCCTTGACCAGACGGACCAGCTTGCCGCTGGTGAGTTCCATGCTGCGGTATTCCACCTCTTCGCGGATCCGGGCGACACTCCTGCTCACCTGCAGGGTGTCGGTGACCCGCCTGGGCTGGCGCGAGCAATCCACGAAGCGATAGTACTCATCGAAGGTCCGGCTGGGGGGCGTCCCGGGGGCGGGAGGCTTGGGGCCGGCGCCACCGGGCGCAGGGACCGGAGCAGTGCCGACGCTCGCCTTGGACTCGGCCTCGACCTTCGCCTCTGCCACCGGGCCCGATGCCTCGGGTGCGGACAGGTCCTCGCCGGCCTCCGCCGCCTCGAGTTCCCTGAGTTCCTCGAGCGGGGGGAGCGCGGAGGCCGGGAGCGCGATGCGCGCTGGGGTGTGCTGGTTCGCTTCCAGGTAGCGCAGATCCGCGTCCAGGCGGAGGCTCTTCTGGCGCAACCAATCGATCAGGAACCCGTTCAGTTCGTGGGTGATCTGGCCCAGCGAAGCCACCTGCTTGATCTTCTGGACGATTCCGGAGGATTGCGACTCGCCGGCGTCCTTCCCGGCAAAGATCGCCAGAAACTTGTCGCAGATGTCCATGATGTCGCTGTAGCGATCCGTCTGGGGCAGCCTGCCGAGGCCTGCGAAGGACACATCGTCATACATGATGCTACCCACCAGTTCGGAGATCAGGGCATTCTCCCTGATCTGCGAATCGATCCTGGCATCCAGCTCGGGGAGGGCGAACAGGGCTGCCTGGCGGAAATGCCGCGAATCAAACCGGGTCAAGGCGCGGTAGCCCCGGGTCTGGATAAGATCCTCCTCGAGGCTGTGGGAGCGGGTCGCGCTCTTTTCTTCGAACCGGAGATCGCTTCGGAGCATCCGGAACTGCGCTCCGTAATGGCCGCCGATCTGGCAGGCCAGGGTCAGCACCGACGCCTTTTCCAGTTCCCATTCCTCCAGGCGCGCCTGGATGAACGCCCTCGCCTCGGGGGAGGTCGCCAGTGGGGATTCCAGGGAAAAGAGCGCGATGGCTTGGCTGTCCGGTGCCACGGCAAAGGACCCTGGGGCGCCACCGCTCGACAGGCTGACAGCCTTGGTCTCCATGGCCTGGGCGAGGCCGCCCAGGGTGATGGCGAGGACGCCCGCCATGAGGAGGGTGATGCGGCGGACGGAGGATCTGTGAGGTGCGGAAAACACGCCTGGGACTCCTTGGGGGGCGGGGGGGGGGCGGGGCGGACGCACGGGACCAGGCCCCGGGTTCCCGAGAACCTGACGGGGGCGGCAGCCATGGATTCTTTTTTATTAATGAATCATTGCAGCCCAAGGTTCCCGGGGCTCGGGAGCAAAGCGCCGGTACGCCCGGCCAAGGCGCTCACGGGCAGCCAGGGATCAGGCGCCCGGGTCAGGACGGTTGCGGTTCGGGGTGCAGGCGTAGAATCAAGTGAGCCGGCATCCGATCCGGCACAGGAGGGAGCAGCCATGAAGACGCTGATCGCGTTCAACGGGAGCCCGCGCAAGCACTGGAACACGGCGATGCTGCTGGACCAGGCCCTGGAAGGGGCGGCGGCCCAGGGCGCGGCCACCCGCAGGGTGGACCTCTATGATCTGCAGTACCAGGGCTGCAAAAGCTGTTTCGGCTGCAAGACCCTGGGGGGCAAGTCGCTGGGCCGCTGCGCCCTGCGCGATGACCTGACGCCGCTGCTGGACGCGGTCTGCCAGGCCGATGCCCTGCTGCTGGGATCCCCCATCTATTTCTGGGCCATCACCGGGGCGATGAAGGCGTTCCAGGAACGCCTGCTGTTTCCCTTCTACCGCTACGCCGGCGATGACGATCCAGTCCCCAGCCTGTTCCCCCGGACGATCCACACGGGCTTCATCTACACCCTGGGCGCCACGGAAGCGCGCATGGAAGCGGCCGGCTATGGCCAGGCCATCGCCCTGAACGAGATGTTCATGAAGCGGGTGTTCGGCCATGCGGAATCCATGACCAGCTGCGACACCTATCAGTTCGAGGACTACGCCCGGATCGACCATACCCGCTTCGATCCGGAGCAGAAGGCCGCCCGGCGGCGGGAGCAGTTCCCGCTGGACTGCCAGAAGGCGTTCGAACTGGGCGCTCGGCTGGTCCAGGCCTGAACCGGGGGCTGGATGCCCCTCGTCCCGGTTGATTGCTTTGGCTGATTTTCAGAGCCATCCCAGTTTCAGTTTTGTGGCAGCTCCTCTTTTGGGGATTACCCTCGGGACATGGAGGTGCCATGCAGAAGCTCCCGATGACCCATGGCCGGATCGTCATCCCGGCGCCCATGCGGAAAAAGTTCGGTCTGGCGGACGGGGATGTCGTCCTGGATGACCAGGGGGCCACCCTCCGGGTCCTCTCCGTGCGCGAGGCGGTCCAGAGGGCCCAGGCGCTTGCTGCGCCCTACCTGAAGCAGGCCGGATCTCTGGCCGACAGCCTTGTCGAGGACCGGCGCGCCGAAGCGGCCCTGGAGCGGGGGGGACGGCTGAAATGACCCGCACGGTTCTGACCACGGATCGGGCATGGCAGCGCCTGGCTTTGCCGGGCATCCTCATCGAGACGATCCGGCAGCCCAACCCGGCCAGCTGACCAGACGGATATCGGCAAAGGCCGGGGTGCGTCGGTAAGTGCAGTTAAAGTAATATTAGCGCTGAGGGCGCAGAGATGCGGAGGACGCGGAGGGGCCCTGGTGCCGGCGATGTACGCGCCTTGCCCCTGGACGGGTTCCGATCCGTCCCCGCGAGGGTGCTCCAGCCCCGCCTCCGGCGGGGGTCCTGGGCGTACGCCCGGAAACCTGGGGCACCCTTGCTCGCGGCGCGCACCATCCCACGCTCTGCGACCTCAGCGACTCGGCGAACCATGGGTCCTTGGCCCGGCGCCGGATGGGCTGGCCTCCAGAACCCTGCTTGACGGCAAGCCGGGGCTGAGTTTGAACGGGGATGAACGCCGATGACCAGGGAAAAGCAGGATCAATAAAGCTTGATCCTTGGCTCAGCCGGGTTTGCCGACACGACAGCGCCTAGTTGCCGGTACCGAGGCACATCCAACGAAGCCGGCCCCCCCGTGTCCTCCCGTACGCGCCGCGCCCCTGGCGGTGGCCGCCAGGGGCGCGGGCAATGCGGGTTGCTGAGGCTCTAGCCCAGCAGCGGTTCCAGGAAGGTGCCCGGCACCACGTAGCCCTCGGTCCGGTCGGGACCGGTGCTCAGGTAGGCGATGGGCGTCTCCACCTGCTCGGCCAGGGCGTCCAGGTAGAAGCGGGCCTCGGCGGGCAGGTCCTTGGGGTCGGTGATGCCCCGGGTGGGGGCGGTCCAGCCCTTGAACATCTTGACCACCGGCTGCAGCTCGGCCCAGTCGGCGGCACATGAGGGCAGGTTGCCGGTCACGGCGCCGGAGCCGTCCCGGTAGCCGGTGACCATGCCCACTTCGGCCATGCCGTCCATCACATCCAGCTTCATGAGGCCGATGCCGTCGGCGCCGTTGATCCGGCAGGCGAACCGGGTGATGACCGCGTCGAACCAGCCGCAGCGGCGGGGCCGCCCGGTGGTGGTGCCGAACTCGTGGCCCACCTGGCGCAGCTGCTCGCCGGTGGCGTCCAGCAGCTCGGAGGGGAAGGGACCGGAGCCGACCCGGGTGGTGTAGGCCTTGGCCACGCCCAGGACGTGGTCCAGGGCCTTGGGCGGCAGCCCGGTGCCGGTGAACAGGCCGCCGATGCTGCAGTTGGAACTGGTGACGTAGGGATAGGTGCCGTGGTCGATGTCCAGCAGGGTGGCCTGGGCGCCTTCGAACAGGGTGGACTCCCCGCGCTTCCAGGCGCTGAACAGGAAGTCCTGGCTGTTGCCGATGAGGGGCAGCAGCGACTGGGACAGGCGGATCAGGTCGGCGACGATGGTTTCCAGCGGCGGCAGGGTGGCGGTCGCGCCGACAAGGATCTTGACCTCGTCGTAGCCCAGCTGGATCCGCTCGGTCAGGCTTTCCGGATGGAGCAGATCGCCCATGCGCAGGCCCATGCGCGAGGCCTTCATCTCGTAGGCGGGGCCGATGCCGCGGCCGGTGGTGCCGATCTTGTTGGCGCCGCCCTCGCGCCACTGGTCCAGGGCGATGTGGTGCGGCAGGATGATCTGCGCCTTGTCGGAGATGAGCAGCCGGCCGGTCAGGTCGAAGCCGCGGTTCCGCAGGTTTTCCAGTTCCTTGAGAAAGACTTCCAGGTTGAGGACCACGCCGGAACCGACCACCAGGAAGCAGCCGGGGTGCAGGGCGCCGCTGGGCACCTGATGCAGGGCCAGGCTCTGGCCGTTCACCACGACCGTATGGCCCGCATTGTTGCCGCCCTGGAAGCGGGTGACATTACGGAAGCGGGCGCTCAGCAGGTCCACGAGCTTGCCTTTGCCTTCGTCGCCCCACTGTAGTCCAAGAATGGCAAGATTTGATGCAGCCAAAGTCATATAACCCCCAACCTCCAGATTACCGCGTATGGCCGTCGGTTCCCACCCCGAACCAGCACGGGACATCAGAGCCGGATGACGTTACCCTTGACTATCCTACCCTGGCCCCCCCAAGGGGTAATCGGGGCGGACTTTTCCCCGGGGGGGAGCCGTGTTCGAAAAGTTCACTGAAAAAGCCCGTCGCGTCATGTTCTTCGCCCGCTATGAGGCCAGCCAGTTCGGGTCCGAAAGCATCCAGAGCGGCCACCTGCTGCTGGGGCTGCTGCGCGAAGCGGAAAAGACGTCCATCCAGCTGCTGGACCGCATGGGGGTCCAGACCAACCTGCTGCGCGAGCGCCTGATCTCGGCCCTGAGTCCCAGGGACAAGAAGGCGGCGCCCAGCAGCACCAGCATCGACATCCCCATGGAGGAGGAGGTCAAGCGGATCCTCCAGCACGCCACCCAGGAGAGCGCGAAGCTCAACCACAAGCACGTGGGGGCGGAGCACCTGCTGCTGGGCATGCTCAAGGAAGAGCAGTGCCTGGCCGGGCGGTTGCTCAAGGAGGCCGGGGCCGATCTCATCGCCGCCAAGGAGATCCTGCTGGAGGCCACCAAGGAAGAAAAGATCGCCAAGAAGAAGAAGGAGCACCCCCTGCTGGCCGAGTTCGCCCGGAACCTGTCCGAGCTGGCGGAGCGGGGCATCTTCGACAACCTCATCGGCCGCGACCTGGAAGTGGATCGCATCATCCAGATCCTGAGCCGGCGGCGCAAGAACAACCCGATCCTGCTGGGCGAGGCCGGGGTGGGCAAGACCGCCATCGTCGAGGGGCTGGCCCAGAAGATCTTCGAGGGCCAGGTGCCGCCGAGCCTGCAGGACAAGCGGATCTACGCGCTGGACCTGAGCCTGGTGGTGGCGGGCACCAAGTACCGCGGCCAGTTCGAGGAGCGGCTCAAGTCGATCATCGGCGAGGCCTCCAAGGACCCCAGCGTGGTGCTGTTCATCGACGAGATCCACAGCATCATCGGCACCGGCGCCGCGGAGGGCAGCCTGGACGCGGCCAATATCCTCAAGCCGGCCCTGTCCCGGGGCGAAGTGCAGTGCATCGGGGCCACCACGCACAAGGAGTTCGCCAAGTACATCGACAAGGACCGCAGCCTGGTGCGGCGGTTCCAGCCGGTGAACGTCAACCCGCCGGACGAGGCGGAGACCCTGAGGATCCTGGACGGCATCCAGAGCCGCTATGAGCTGTTCCACCGGGTCAAATACAGCCCGGCCGTGCTGCACGCGGCGGTCTACCTGTCCAACCGCTACATCACCGACCGCTTCCTGCCCGACAAGGCCATCGATCTGCTGGACGAGGCCGGCGCCCGGGTGAAGCTGCGGGGCGGCACCACCGTGGGTGAAAGCCACAAGGCGGAGGAGGAGCTGCACCGGGTCATCAACGAGATGAACGAGGCGGTGCTCAACCGCGACTTCGAGCGGGCGGTGCTGCTGCGCCAGAAGGAAGTCCAGCTGCGGGAGCAGCTGCAGAACTCCACCGGAGAACTGTCCGAGGAGGACTACGAGAAGTTCGCCGAGGTCCACGAACAGGACATCGAGGACGTGGTGGCCTCCTGGACCGGCATTCCGGTGCGGGCCCTGAAGAACGACGAGAAGGCCAATCTGGCCAACATGGAAGGCCATATCAACGAACGCGTCATCGGCCAGGCGGAGGCGGTGAGCGCGGTGAGCCGCGCCGTGCGCCGGGCCCGCACCGGGCTGAAGAACCCCAACCGGCCCATGGGCTCGTTCCTGTTCCTGGGGCCCACCGGGGTGGGCAAGACCGAGCTGGCCAAGACCCTGGCCGGGTTCCTGTTCGGCGACCCCAAGAAGATGATCCGCTTCGACATGTCCGAGTTCATGGAAAAGCACGAGGTGTCCAAGCTGCTCGGGGCGCCTCCGGGCTACGTGGGCTACGAGGAGGGCGGCCTGCTCACCGACCGGATCCGGCGCAATCCGTACTGCGTCATCCTGTTCGACGAGATGGAAAAGGCCCATCCGGACCTGATGAACGTGCTGCTGCAGATCTTCGACGATGGCCAGGCCACCGATGCCTTCGGCAACCAGGTGGACTTCAAGAACACCATCATCATCATGACTTCCAATGTCGGCAGCCGGGAACTGCTGCCGGACAAGAATCTGGGCTTCGTGGAAAAGAGCACGCGGCCCGACGCCGGGGCCGGGGACGCCATCAAGGTGCTCAAGCGCACCTTCCCGCCCGAGTTCCTGAACCGCATCGACGAGATCGTCGTGTTCAACCGGCTGGGGGACGAGGATCTGCGCAAGATCGTCCGTCTGCTCATCGCCGATCTCAATGTCACCCTGCAGCAGCACCAGCTGGTGGTCACGCTGACGGATCTGGCCTGCGACTGGCTGGTCAAGACCACGGTCAAGGACCGGGCCTACGGCGCCCGCCCCCTGCGCCGGGCCATCCAGAAGCAGGTGGAGGATCCCCTGGCCGAGCTCATGGTGGCCCAGGACTCGGTGCCGGCCGGCGCGGTCCACTTCGATCTGGTGGACGAGAAACTGGTGCCGGTCTATACCCCCACTTCCGAACCCCTTGCCGAACCACAACTCATCGGAGCAGAAGGGTGAAAGGCGGCCCGCACTCCTCCCCGGGGGCGGGCCGCCGGGTTTTTCATCGCTGTTCCCTGGAACTTGACCAGCCATCCTGGGCCTTCGTGGTCCCGGGCCTTGAATGTGTGTGACCCCCTGTTACGGACTGCGGATGCGGATGCGATGTGACCTTGAACAACGGAGCGGAACCCGAGGGACCTGGCGCCTGCGCCATGGCTTGATCTTCCTGGTCCTGGTGGCGGGTCTGCAGGGCCTGCCCGGGTCCGCCCAGGAGGCCCGCGACGCCGAAGCCCAGGACTCCGAGCAGATCACCCAGCTCGAGGTGGTGGGCAACCAGAAGCAGGCCCCCGAGACGGTGCTGTTCCGGGCGGGGATCAAGGTGGGCGACGATCTGCGCACTCTGGACCTGACCGAGGTGCTGGACCGGTTGTGGGCCACCGGCGCCTACGATGACATCAAGTTCGACGTGTCCGACGCGCCGGGGGGCAAGAAGCTCACCATCCGGGTGAAGGAACGGCCTCTGATCAAGGAGGTGGACTACCGGGGCGGCACCCAGATGGGCGTCACCGGCATCAAGGACAAGATCAAGGAGCGCAAGCTGACCATCAGCCCGGACTCCACCTACGATCCGGAGGCGACCCGCAAGATCAAGGACCTGCTGGTGGACCTGGCGGAGGAAAAGGGCTACACCAACCCGGTGGTGGAGGTTTCCATGGAGCCCATGGGGCCGACCATGGCGCGCCTGGTGTTCGATATCAAGGAGGGCGGCAGGGTCAAGGTCTACAAGGTGACCTTCCGGGGCAACAAGGTCCTCGGCTCGGCCAGGCTGCGCAAGGCCATGGCCAAGACCCGCGCCCACGGCTGGGGCACCGTGCTGAACGGCAAGGATCTGCTGGTGGACGCCAACCTGAACCAGGACCTGGAGAACCTCCGGAAGGAATACTGGAAGCTGGGCTACAAGGATGTCTTCGTGGGCAAGCCTACCGTCACGGTGGAGGACTTCACCACCGAAAAGATGAAGAAGGCCAACACCAAGCGCGCCATCCAGGGCAAGTCGCCGAAGTATGATCTGCGGGCCAGCCTGGACATCCCGATCCTGGAAGGCGACCAGTACATGGCCGGCACCTTCAAGGTCGAGGGCAACGACAAGGTCTTCAAGGGGGCCAAGGGGGACGCGTTCTACCGGGACAAGGTCAACGAGGTCCAGCGGGAGCATCGCAGCCTGTTGGGGCGCCTGTTCAACCAGAAGACCGGCATGGACGACAAGCCCGGCGGCCGGCCCCGGCCCTTCGACCTGACGGCCCTGAACGAGGGCCTGGACAAGGTGCGGGAAGCCTACAGCAACCAGGGCTACGTACAGTTCCGCGCGGACAAGCAGCTGACGGTCCGCGAGGAGGGCGGGGTCAAGAAGGTGGATGTGCTGCTGAAGGTGGACGAGGGCGAGCAGTACACCGTCCGGAAGATCGCCATCGAAGGCAACACCAAGACCAAGGACAAGGTGATCCGCCGGTCGATGATCCTGCGTGAAGGGGACGTGTTCAGGGTGGACCAGTACAAGGACTCCTTCACCGGCATCGGCCAGCTGGGCTACTTCGACGTGAAGGGGGTGGAGCCCAGGGTGGATTTCGTGCCGGACAAGCCGCAGGTGGACGTGACCATCCGCGGCCAGGAGTCCGGGGTCAACGAGCTGATGTTCCAGGGCGGCTACGGTTCGGTGTTCGGGTTCTCCCTGGGCGCCAGCTACTCCACCAAGAACCTGGGCGGCGGCGGCGAAAGCCTGACCTTCTCCTACACCATCGGCCAGTACCAGAAGAACGAGTCCATCACCTACACGGAACCGTACCTGCTGGACATGCCGTACTCCGTCAGCTCCACCATCGCCAACGGCTCGGTGAAATACGATGCCTCCCGGGTGGGCAACGCATACTCCTATCAGCAGAAGAGCCGCAGCCTCGGGGTGTCCATGGGCACCCGGCTGTCCACCTTCCTGCCGGACCGGACCTGGGCCTTCTTCACGACCTATTCGGTGGGCTACCGGTTCAGCATCATGCAGGTGATCGGGGGCCACAGCTACTACTTCCGCAACACCGACCCGCAGCTGACCTCCACCTTGTCCCAGAGCCTCAGCTACAACACCGTCAACCACCCGTTCAAGCCCACCGCAGGGCAGAAGATCTCCGTGAGCTTCGAATACGGCGGCTGGCAGTTCGGCACGGACGCCCCGTTCTACCGCACCAACCTGGAGTACGAAAAGATCCACAGCCTGGGGGAACGGCACATCCTCGCCCTGAACACCAGCTACGGCTACATGCGCAACCTGAGCGGCACCAACCTGCCGCTGTGGGATCTGTACCGCCCCGGCGGAGAGAATTCCATCCGCGGCTACCGGTTCGGCCAGGTGGGGTCGGTGCAGCAGGACAACAACCTGCAGGAGGTGGTGGTGGGCGGTAACAAACAGTTCATTTTCAACTTCGAGTACCAATTCAAGGTTGCCGACCTGTTCCGGACCGTGGTTTTCTATGACATGGGCCAGGCCTGGGGCCAGGGCTCCCCGGTGTTCAGCGACGGGCTGAAAAAAAGCGCCGGGGTGGAACTCCGGTTCTTCCTGCCCATCAGTCCGGCGCCGCTGCGGCTCATCTGGGCCCGGAAGCTGAATCCCTACCCCTTCGACAGCACGGCCCAGAACGATTTCCAGTTCAGTATCGGCACCACCTTCTGAAAACCCTTGCGGCCGCGCGCGGCCCTATCGTCTGGAGGTCCCATGCGACCGCTACGTATGATCTTCTGCCTGACCGCGGCCCTCACCCTGGGCGCCCAGGAAAGCCCGCGGATCGGCATGCTGGTGCCGGACCTGGTGATCGAGAACAGCGGTCGCGGACGCAAGTTGTTTACCGAGCTGGAAACCCTCAAGAAGACCCTCAACGACAAGATCCAGGCCAAGACCGTCGAGTTCCAGAAGCTGAGCAGCCAGCTGCAGTCGCCCAGCATCAGCGAGGCGGGCAAGGAGGCCATCCAGAAGCAGCTCCGGGATCTGGACTTCGAGAACAAGAAGCTGGTGGATGACAGCAACGCCGAGCTGCAGAAGACCCAGCAGCGCATCGTCGGCCAGTTCCAGAAGGAGCTGATGCCGTTCGTGGAGGAGCTGGCCAAGGAGCAGAAGCTTCAGCTGGTGCTGCAGTACCAGCCGGGCATGGTGGCCTATGCGGACCAGACCTGGATGGTGTCCTTCAGCAACGAAGTGGCCCGGCGCTATGACGCCAAGTACGGCGAGAAGGCTCCCGCCAAGGCGGCGGTGCCCGCACCGGCCCCCAAGGCCGGAGCGCCGGCTGCCAAGCCGGCTCCCAAGCCGGCTCAGTAACCGGGCGGATCCGCCCCCGATCGGAATCCGGCCCGCCCTGGCGGGCCGGACTCATGGGGGCCGGGTCAGCTTCGGCCGGTGGACCCGTAGCCGCCCGCGCCGCGCTCCGTTTCGCCCAGATCGGCCGGTCCGGGCACTTCCCGCCAGCCCCAGGCCGGCACCGGGGCCAGCAGCAGCTGGGCGATGCGCTCGCCCCGGTCCAGGGTGAACGGGGTGCCGCCGTGGTTGATGAGCATGACCTGCACCTCGCCCCGGTAGTCGGCGTCGATGGTGCCCGGGGCGTTGAGCACGGTCACCCCGTGGCGGGCGGCGAGGCCGGACCGGGGCCGCACCTGGCCCTCATAGCCGGGCGGGATGGCCATGGCCAGCCCGGTGGGCACCAGTCGTCGCTCCCCCGGCGCCAGCACCCAGGTCGGTTCCGGCAGTGCGGCGCGCAGATCCATGCCTGCCGCATGGGGAGTCGCCCGCTCCGGCAGGGGCAGGTCCAGGCCGTGGGGCAGCCGGCAGATGGCGACTGGAAGCATAAGTCCTCCGAAAAATCATCGGGAATCGGCCATGATGAAGAGGTGCCGGGGGATCCACTTTAGCATCGGCCTGATCCTGCCCCGGACCCGCACGCTGGAGACGTTCCATGAAATTCCTGGCTCTTGCCCTGTTCGTGGCCTTCGCCGGCCTGGCGGCGCAGGAGCCCGCGCCGGCGCCGGCGGGCCGGATCGAGACCCGCACCGAGAACCTGGCCTACGGCTCCCGGCTGTGGGTGAAGAACCACAACGGCGCCATCGCGGTCAGCGGCTGGGACCGGGAGGAGGTGGCCCTGACCGCCGAGATCCGCGATTCGGACCAGCGCCACATCGAGCTGGTGCTGGAGAAGAACGAAGGCGACCTGACCGTCGAGGCGCAGATCCAGCAGTCCGTGCTGCCCATGCCGTTCGGGACCGCCGGCAGCCCCTGGTGCCGGATGGCGGTGAAGGTGCCCCGCCGCATCCTGGGCCGGTTCCGCACCACCAACGGCTCGATCACCGTGGCCCAGGTGCAGGGCTACGTGGAGTGCGAGACCACCAATGGCGACATCGGCCTGGACGACCTGGCCGGGGAGGCCGTGGCCGAGACCAGCAACGGCAATGTGGAGGCCCGGCAGCTGCACGCCCGCATCAAGGGCGGCACTGCCAACGGCGGGATCGTGCTGGAGGACGTGGACGGCCGGGTGCAGATGGAGACCACCAACGGCTTCATCCGGGCCCGGAACCTGCACGGCTGGGGCGAGGGGATCCAGCTGGCCTGTACCAACGGGGCCATCGACCTGGAGCTGGGCCGGGCCACGGGCGATCTGCTGGCAGTCAACGCCACCGGCGCGATCAAGATCCGGACCAGCAAGGGCCGGATCCTGGAGCAGACCCGGCACCGGGTCCGGCTGCTGGTGCCGGGCAGCGGCCAGACGATCCTGCTGGAAACCACCAACGGCAGCATCACCGTGCGCTGAGCGGGTTCCTGACCCGGGTGGGGATCCTTCTTGCTACTCTGGGGACATGCGTCCCGCCCTCTTCAGCCTGGTTCTGCCCGCCCTGGTGGGCGTGTTGGGCGTGGCCCAGGGGGTCCGCCTGCCCCAGGTGCTGGACCGGAGCCTGGCCAACGGGGTGAGGCTCCTGGTGGTGGAGCGGCCCGGCACCGGCGTGGTGCATGCCCAGGTGTTCATCAAGGGCGGTCGGGCCAATACGGGCGGCCTGCCCCCGGCGGCGGCGGACCTGATGGCCCGGACCCTGTTCCGGCGCGCGACCCCGGCCCGGCTCGGCCCGGCGCTGGCGCCGCTGCTGGCCCAGGAGGGGGGCGCCTTCGAATCCCTGCGCCTGGAGCGCCTGGCCCAGGCGCGGCTGCCCCAGGGCATGCCCGCCTCGGTGTCCCCGGACCAGGGCGCGCTGCAGGCGCTGCAGAGCGGCGCCCGGTCGGCCCTGGAGGCCCGGCTGGCCGGGGTGGAGGCGTGGGACGCCCTGGACGCCCTGGGCGCCACCTCCCGGAACCTAACGGTGACCGCGGACTATCTGAGCTACGGCCTGGATCTGCCCGCCTCGGGCCTGGTTCCCTGGCTGCGGGTGGAGGCCGAACGGCTGCGGAACCTGCCCATGGGCCGCTTCCCCCTGGAGCGGGACCGGCTGATCCAGGAGATCGAAGCCGAGGCGCCGCCCATGCCCGCCGCGCTCTCCGTGCTGCTGGCCACGGCCATGTCGGGCCGGCCCTATGCCCTGGCGGCGGAGTTCCACGTCTCCCAGGTGGAGGCGCTCGGCTGGAAGGACCTGGAGGCCTACGCCCGCTGGGCCGTGGTCCCGGAAAACCTTTGCCTGGTGCTGGTGGGGGACGTGAAGGGCACGGAGCTGCTGACGCGGCTGGACGGCCTGTTCGGGCCCCTGACGCGTGCGTCCGGCGCTGAATCCCACTGGGAGGGGGCCCAGGGCTACCAGCCCCGGGAGGCCATGAACGCCCTGGAATCGCCCGGCGGCCGGCGGCTGCTGGTGAGCACCACCGGGGATACCCGGATCTTCTTCGGCTGGCGGGTGCCGCCCGTGAACCACCCGGACGGTTCGGCCCTGCGGGCGCTGACCCGGATCCTGGGCGGTTCGCCCGGCGCCAGGCTGGAACAGGACCTGGTGGAGACCCGGGGCGTGGCCCGCAATCTGAGCATCCGGATGGGCGTTCCCGGCCGCCGGGACACCAACCTGCTGGTCATCGAGGCCGAGCCCGGGGTCGGCCATTCCCTGGGCGAGCTGGAACAGGCCATCCAGGACGAGATCCTGCGCCTGCAGCGGGAGCCCCTCACCGATCAGGAGGTGCGCCAGGCCCAGGTGCAGCTGGAAACCGAGGAGATCATGCAGCAGGAGGACGCCGGGACGCTGGCCAGGGCCCTGGGCGCGGCGGCCTGCCAGGGCGGCGACTGGCGGTTGGCCTTCCGGGCCCTGGAAGCGGATGGCAACCTGCAGGCCTCGGAGATCCAGCGGGTGGCCCGGACCTACCTGGTGCCGCCCCGGGCGACCATCGTCGTGCTGGGACCCGATCCCCTGCTGCAGCCCCTGGACGCCACCGAAAGCCGGCTGCTGCAGGTGCTCACCGCCCTGCTGGGCAAGCGCCTGGGCAGCCCGGCCCAGACCCAGACCGTGCTGCGGGAGGCACTGCGGCAGCTGCGCATGCTGTCGCCGGCGGAACGGGAACAGACCCTCAAGCTGCTGGAATCGCAGGTGCGGCCATGATTCGCGCGGGCGCTATCGCCTGTCTGCTGGCCCTGGCGGCGCCGGCCCCGGCCCAGGTGCCGGCCCAGCCGCCGACCCCGGCCCAGCCGCCGACCCCGACCTCGGCCAAGCCTCGGGTGCCGGTCCGGAAACCGGCCAAGACCAGGCTCCACGCCCGGGCCCAGGCTTCGGCCCCGGCGCCCGCGCCGGCCCTGCCCGCCGTCCCGGTCCAGGCCCCGCTGCCCCAGACCTTCGTGCTGCCTTCGGGGCTGCATTGCGTGCTGCTGGAGAACCACGAACGGCCGCTGATCCGCATGGTCCTGGCCGACCGCTGGGAGGCCGCCGAGCTGCCCCAGGGCAAGGAGGGCCTGGGCGGCTTCCTGGCCCTGGCCATGGCGTCCGGTGGCGCCGGTCCCCACACCCGGGCCGGGTTCCACCTGGCCGTGGAGGGGCTGGGCATGGACTACCGCTTCCAGGCGCGCATGGGCGCGTACCGCTGGACGGTGGTGGCGGACAGCCGCTCCCAGGAGGCGGCCATGGAGCTGCTCACCGACGCCGTGGCCCGTTCGGCCTTCAACGGCCCGCAGGTGGAGGGCGAACGCCAGGACCTCATCAAGCACGCGGTGGCCAGCAGTGCCCGGGAGCGGGCCCAGGCGCGCTTCCTGTGGGCCATCGGCGCCCCGGAGGCCACGATCCCGCCCGGGGTGGCGGCGGTGGATCGGATCGAGTACCAGGACCTGCTGGACTTCCGGCGCCGGGTCGTGCGCCCGGAACAGGCGGTGCTGGCCCTGTTCGGGGACCTGAACCTGGCCCAGGCCAAGCAGCTGGCGCTCATGCACCTGGGCATCTGGGGCCCCGGGCCGCAGGCGCCCCTGGCCGCGGTCCCGCCCCGGGCCGGGGCCCGTCCGCCCGCGCCGGAACCCCGGCTGCTGGCGGTGCTGGACGCCACGCCCGGGGCGGAACTCTGGGCCGGCGCGCCCCGTCCGGCCGAGGGCAGCGGACCCGCCGCGGAGGCCCTGCTGCCGCTGCTGCTGGCCCGGGTGTCCTGGCGCTATTTTGGCGATCTGGCGCCGACCTTCCAGCTCCGCCCTGAGCTGGGGGGGCGGTCCGCGCGCTGCCTGCGCATCCAGCTCCAGGTCGCGGGCGCGGCCCGGGAGCAGATGCCGGCCGGCTTCATGGGGGCCCTGGATGCCCTGCGCCGGGACGGGTTCAGCGCCGAGGAACTGGCCGACGCCCGCAGCCAGTGGCAGCAGGGCCGGGCCGCCCTGGTCCTGCATCCGGAGCAGCTGCTGGAGCGCACCCTGGATGGCCAGCTGGACCCCGGTCTGGTCCGGGCCGTGGACCAGACCGCCCTGCCGGAACTGAACCAGGCCCTGCGGGCCTGGCTGGATCCCAAGCGCTTGCGCTTCCTGCTGCTGGGGGCCGACGCCGCCCTGGTCCAGGCCGCGGAAAAGGCCGGCATGACCCCGTCCGCGCTCATCCCGGTCACGGACTAGGGCTGGCCGACCCAGCCTGGCTCCCGCCGGCCGCCTGGAGCCGCCCTGCCAGCCGCTCGGCGTGCTGGACCGCGGTCTGCGGCTGATCCTGGCTTCCCGTGGCGATGTAGAAATCGGCGTTGTCGTACACCTGGTCGCTGGCGTCGGTGGGCAGATCGACGGCCACGTTGCCGCGGAAGGTCTGGGCCTGGAGTAGGGCCAGGTAGTCCTCCTTGCTCGGGACACCGGCACCGAAGGGCCGGATGAACACCGCCCCGCCCTTGCCGTCCCCGGCGGCCAGCGGGTCCGCCGTGCTGCCGGGTCCGCCCGGGCCGCCCGTGGCCCGGTTGTCCAGGAACTGGCACTGGACCAGGTCCAGGGTGCCGTCCCGCAGGAACACCGCGCCCCCCAGTCCGGCCCCGCCGCCGCCGTAGCCCGCCACGCCGGCGGCGCCGACGCCGCCGTCGCCGCCATACGCCAGACTTTCGCCCCCGGCGGCGCCGGGCAGGAAGATCAGCTCCGGCCCGGAACCGGCGCTGATGGTGACTTCGAAACTGCCGCCGCTACCGCCGCCGCCGCCGCCGAACCCGCCGTTGCCGCCGCCGCCCCGGGGACCCAGGCTGAAACCGCCGCCGCCGGCCCAGGCGCCGTCCCCGGCCTGCAGATCGTGGGCCCAACTGGCCACCGGGGTGGTCAGCAGGCCGCCCCGGACCGCGCCGCCGCCGGCCCCGTCCCCATCGCCCGCGTAGCCGGTGGACACGCCGTTCAGCACGCCGGCCCCGCCCACCCCGCCCAGCAGGCCGCCGCCGGCGCCGGTGCCGCCGGTGGCGGGGTTGGCGCCGCCGAACCCGGCGCCGCCGCCCGCCGAGCCGTCGCCGCCGGCGCCGCCGGCGCCGCCCAGGGCCCGGTTGCCCTGGAAGAGCATCTGCCGCAGGGTGACGGCGCCCCGGTTGATGAACAGGCCGCCGCCCAGGCCCGGGGCGGCCCCGCCGCCGCCGGTGGCGGTGGCGCCCCGGGCGATGCCGCCGCGCACGGTGAACTGGGCCAGCAACAGGGTGCCGCCATCCACGAAGAAGGGCCGCTGGCCGCCCCCGTCCAGCACCAGGGCCCCGCTCGCGCCCAGCGGGGCGGGGCCCAGGATGGCGACCTGGCCGGTGACCGGGGGCAGGGCGCTGGCCAGGGTGAGCACCGGGGCGGCGCTGGTCCCCAGCTGGAAGCGGATGCCGTTGAGCCCGGCGGCGGCGTTGGCCTGGGCCAGCACCGCGCGCAGCGAGCCGCTGCCGCTGTCCGCGAGGCTGGTGACCACCCAGTCCCGGTCCACCGGCTGGAGCGCGTAGGTGGCCGAGGTGGCCGTATCGCCGCCTTCGGTAACCCGCACCTGGTAGGAGCCCGCCTGGGCGGGGCCAAGCGCATCCAGCACCAGCTGGGCGGAGGTGGCGCCCGCCAGCTCCTGGCCGTCCCGCAGCCACTGGTAGGCCACGCCCGGGGCACCCGCGGCCAGCACGGTGCTGCCCCGGCTGACGGTTTCCTGGAATACCGCCCGGGTGCCCAGGATGGGCAGCGGCGTGGCGGGCGGAGCCAGCAACACCGCCAGGGCGGGCGTTGGAGTAGGCGTGGGGGTGGGGGTCGGGGTCGGATCGGAACTGGAGCGGCCCCCCTGGTTGCAGGCCGACGACAGGAGCAGCAGGGCGAGGCAGCATGGGAGCCGAAGCAGCATCGGGGCATCCGGGGAATGGGGCGCTGGGAATGGGGAGCGGCGCCGGAGACCCGGCCGGTGGATCCGCACAATGGATAAGCTATGCATTAATACTCTTCGGGCAAGGTTCGGCCCGCGCCGGGCCACCGGGCCGGAAGCGACGCGCAGACCCGTATCCTGCGGTCATCGGGTCGGATCGGGCGGACGGAGCCGTGGCGGCCGGGAGCCGGTGTGCGGGAATAGATTATAAAAAATGTATTGACTATTAATTACGAGATCGCATCCTTGCGGTCACGTCAAGCATGTTCCCTTTAAACCATCGACATGCTTCATCCCGTTCGTTGGTGCGAACGCATCCCATCAGGAGAGCCGAATGTTCATCTCAAGGTTATCAGCGCTCGCCGTCACCCTGGCGGTGGCGGGAACGGTGCCGCTGGCGGCGGGCACGGATCCCATCGAGCTGATGGAATCGTCCTACATCAAGGTCGTGGCGGCCCTGGGTGGAGGCAAGGCCGACTTCAAGGACCACCTGGTGATCCTCGCCAGCCCGGGCACCCCCATCGACACCCATTTCAGCATGGACAAGGTGGCAGACCGGCGGGTGCTGCAGCTCCTGTTCGACCGGGTGCCCAATGCGCGCCCGGTCTACCAGGTGAAGGGCAACGCCACGTATTCCGAGGTCCTTGGCAACGTCCTGCACCACCACCAGCTCCCGATGCCGCAGACGCTGGACGTTGGGATCCAGCAGGCCTACGACAATGCCAGGAAGGTCGTTGATCCCAAGGGAAAGATCTACCCAGCCTACCAAGATGCCTTGAATGCCTTCGCGGACGCCCAGGACGAATACGACTATGCGCTGAAGGAATCCCACAAGCCCGTGAATCCCAAGCCGATCCCCACCCGGGTGAAGCAGGAACTGGAACGTGCCACTAAGACCCTGAAGACGCTTGAGACGGAACAGAAGACGGCCCGGGGCATCATCTTCCAGGTGAGCGCCAGGGGCGGTTTCGCCTGGTGGACGACCCTCGCCGATGAGTACGATGAGGTCAAAAAAAATGCACAGCTGGATACCAAGGCTTTCCCGGTCGAGTTCTACCCCCCACCGGAGACCTGGAACCCGGTGGCTGAAAAGGACAAACCCAAGCTCAAGGCCAAGTACGGGGCCAAGGTCAGCGATGGCAGCAAGGGGTGGACCCACATCCTGATCAAGTGCTCGGAGATGAAGAAGGACGAGGAGTACCACAAGATGGCGGCGGACGCCCACCTGGGCTGGGCGAGCAGCTGGAGCCTGAACATCAACGCCTCCTGGTCCAAGGAGAGCCTGGACATCCTCAAGGAGGACAAGGACGCGACCATCGAATTCGATGTCAAGCGGGTGGCCGTCATGCGCCCCTGGTTCCCCTCGGTGGCCGACGACCGAAGCTGGTACTGGGAAAAAGGCCTTCCCAAGGCCCCGCTTTCGTACGGCAGTGTCTTGCTGAATGCCGGCCATGCGGATGACAAGGACGACATGGCCCGTCCGCAGCTGCCCACCTACGTGAACGAGGTCTATATCGGCCGGGACTTCTCCCTCAAGGCCAAGGCCAGCGCCAGTGCCTACAAACTGTTCGAGGAGAAGCTGCACGCGGACCTGGGGCTTTCCGTCATGGGGTTCAGCCTGGGCGGCAGCTTCGACAAGCACGACAAGACCGAGCATGAGGAGAAGTGGGACGGCGGCTTCACCCTGTATCATAAAGGCGCCGAAATCATGGCCTATGGTGCCTCCATCCTGCCCGCGTCCCCGGTGGGGACCCCCGACATGCTGAAGGGCATGCCCCGGAGGCCGGGCAAGTGATGCGACGGCCCGGGTGGGCGCCGCACGCCTGGCCGGGGTGGGGCCCCCTGCGCCGGTCCTGGCGCATGGGGGCCCTGGTCCTGGCGGTGACGGCCGCCCGGGCGGATGCCACCAGCGATCTGGTGAACAGGATGTACGCGAAGATCGCCGACAGCTTTTCCGCCGGCAAGGCCTTCGGCCGGGACGGGGACTTCCTGCTGCTGGCCTGCCCCGGCACGCCGGTGGAGCCGGACCTGCTCCGGGACCCGTCCCACCTGGCGCGCCTGGCCGACCGGATCCCGCTGGTGGCCAAGGTGTTCCTGCCCGGCACCCGGACCGTCACCGCAGTCTACAGCGAGGTCCTCAGCCAAGCGGAGGTCACTCTCTTCCAGGACCAGGTGCTGCGCAACAAGGCCCGCCTGGCGCACCGGGTGCTGTTCGACCGGGTGAACTCCGGCCGGCCGACCCGGGAGTACCAGGCGTACTACACCTGCCGCGAAGCCTGGGAGGTGGCCGCGGACAATCTGGCCGCCGCCCAGGCGGAGCAGGCCACCGCGGGGCGGCCGGTGCCGGCCGGGCTCCAGGCCACGGTGACCCGGGCCCGGGAGGCCTGGGTCCGGGATGGCCACAAGGACCTGATCGAGCGGGCCGAGGCCGATCTGGCCCGCTACTACGATGCCGAGACGCAGGCCTGGTTCACCGGCCTGCGCGAGGCCATGGCGCCGTTCCGGCACCCGGACGGCCATAACGCAGCCTGGTACCCGGTGGAATCCGTTCCGCCCCCGCCCCAGTGGCCGGCGGAGGCCGGGTGGAAGGCCTGGCACTTCAGCCAGCACGATCGGATGGCGGCGGGCGCCAGCGCCGGCGCCGCCGAGGCGCCCCTGCTGCCGCCAGGGCTGCTGCGGGCGCTGCCGCCGGTGCCGAACCCCCTGGCGGCGTCCATGGACCTGAGCCTGGAATTCAAGCGGGTGCGGTTCAGCCGGCCCTGGTACGACCAGGGGCTGGAGCGCAACCGGGGCTGGCGGATGCCGGCGCGCAGCGGGTTCCGCCAGGTGTCCAGCGGCAAGCCGCTGGGCCCGGAGCCCGGGGTCATGCCGCTGAAGGTGACCGGGGCCCTGCTGGCGCGCAAGGTGGTGCTCATCGGCGACGGCGGGGCCGGGGACGCCACCCGCCTGGCGGGACTGCAGGCGCTCGGCCCCGTCCGCCTGAAGGGCGACGGGGCCGGTTCGGCGCTGCGGACCACGGTGGATGCCCGCAGCCGGCCGGGCAAGGTGGTGATCTCCGTGGAGGGGATGCAGATCCTGGGCTGGTTCTGCGAAACCGTGCCCCTGTCTCCCAATCCGGATCCGGACTGGTTCCGGTAGTCCGTGGTCCGGGTTCCGGCCCGGCGCCCAGTCCGCTCCCGGTCAGTCGCATGCGCGACTGCCGGGAGCGGAAGCAGGCGGCCCCATGGCGCGAACGGGTGCCACCTTCGCGAGCCCTGCACGGCCGTCTGACCTGAAAGGGGAGAACTGCCTGCTCGCGACGCTCGCGATGTTCCCCCCTATTCCCCCCACGTGATGTCCGGGCCCCCCAGGGGTGCAACAAGTTCCTTGCCCACGTGGGGGGTACAAAGTTTCGGTTCCTTGATCGGAGATCAAGGAACCGAAACAACTTACGGGCGCCCCGAGGGGACCCGGATCAGAGCTTGATGACGCCCAGGCTGGATAACAGTACGGCAGTGATGAGGACCGGAGTGACGAACTTGAGGATCCCGATCAGGACCCGGCCGTGCCAGGGCTCGTGGTCGTAGCCGAGCTCCATTTCGGCCACGAAGTCCTTGCGGGCCAGGACCCAGCCGCCCAGGATGGCGATGGCCAGGCCGCCCACCGGCAGCAGCACGTTGGACGAGCAGAAGTCGAACAGGTCGAAGACGTTCTTGCCGAAGATGGTCAGCTTCGCCAGCACCGGGCTCTGGGACAGGGTGGCGGGCACGCCCAGGGCGAACATCACCACCCCGGTGAGGGTGGCGGCGCCGCGCCGGGTCATGTGGCCCTTTTCGCTAAGCCAGGCCACCGGCACCTCGATCAGGCTCACCATGGCGCCGATGGTGGCGATGGAGGTGAGGATGAAGAACAGGGTGGTGAACAGGCCGCCCATCGGCATCTTGCTGAAGATCAGGGGAATGGTGGCGAACAGCAGTCCGGGGCCGCCGGCCGGGGTGCCGTGGAAGGCGAACACGGCCGGGAAGATGGCCAGGCCGGCCAGCAGGGATACCGCGGTATCCGCCAGGGCGACCCGGGCGGCGTTGGGCACGATGCGGGTGGAGTTGGGCAGGTATGAGCCATAGGTGGTCATGGTGCCCATGCCCAGGGACAGCTTGAAGAAGGCCAGGCCCAGGGCCGACAGCAGCACCGCGGCGGTCACCTTGGTGAAGTCGGGCCTGAACAGGTAGGCGACACCGGCCGAGGCGCCGGGCAGGGTGAGGGCGCGGATATCGCAGACGATGAGCAGGATGAACAGCAGCGGCATGAGGGTCTTGGTGACCTTTTCGATGCCCTTGGAGACGCCGCTGGCGATGATGGCGGTGGTGAGCACCAGCACCACCACCTGCCAGGCCAGAGGCTCCCAGGTGCCGCCCGCCAGGGCGCCGAAGTCCTTGCCGGTGAGCAGGGTGCCCGTGGCCCAGGCGTGCAGGGACTTGAACACATAGGCGAACACCCAGCCCGCCACGTCCGTGTAGAAGGCCATGATCAGCACCGCCGCCAGCACGCCGGCCATGCCGATGCCTTTCCAGAATTTCTGCCCGGGCACCACTTCGCCGTAGGCGTGGATGGCGTCCAGGCGCATCTTGCGGCCGATGGTGTGCTCCACCACCAGGATGGGCAGCCCCACGAAGGCGATGGCCAGCAGGTAGATCAGCACGAAGGCCGCGCCGCCGTTGGAACCGGTGAGGTAGGGGAACTTCCAGATGTTGCCCAGGCCGATCGCCGAGGCCAGGGTGGCGGCGAAGGCGCCCAGAGTCGAACCGAACGCGTCCCGATTTCCGAGACCGGAAGATGACATGCTTGCTCCTTTCAGCTATCCGTTTTGGTAGGTGATGCTTCCAGTTTATCAAATAGATAGGGATTGCGCTTCGAATCGAGGGTGTTCCCGATCCGAAGCGCAGCGTACACCAGACTTGCGAAAAAATGTTCAGCCCGGATAGCGCCCCGGAATGCGCAGCCCCAGGGTCTCGGGCAGGCCCAGGGCCAGGTTCATGCACTGCACCGCCTGGGCGGCCATGCCCTTGCCCAGGTTATCGATGGCGGTGAGCACCACCCCGCTGCCGTCCCGGGCGGCCACGGCCAGATCGCAGAAGGCGCTGCCGGCCACGGCCGCCACCCGGGGCGAGTCGGCCACCCGGCGAACCAGAGGGGCGTCCTGGTAGACGGCTTCGGTCCGGGCCTGCAGTTCGGCCAGGCCCATGCCGGCCGGCAGGGCGAACTGCACGGTGGCGAAGATGCCCCGGACCATGGGCGCGCTTTGCGGCACGAAGGCCAGCTGGCCCTGGATGGCGCACTGGCTCATGGTCGCCCGCGCCTCGGCCAGGTGCTGGTGGTTGAGGACCTTGTAGGCCCGGAAATCGCCGGCCCGCAGGGGGTGGTGGGTGCCCAGGGAGGGGCTGGCGCCGCTGCCGCTGGAGCCGGTGGCGGCCGTGGCGGCGATGAAGCCCAGGTCCAGGCCGTGCAGGGGCAGCAGGGCCAGCTGCAGGGCGGTGGCGAAGCAGCCGGGGGCGGCGATGCGCCGGGCCCCGGCCAGGGCCGCCCGGTTCAGTTCGGGCAGGCCGTAGACGAAGCGGGGCAGGAACTCGGGGCAGGGGTGGACCCTGCCGTAGGCCTGGGCGAACACCTGGGCGTCCTTGAGCCGGAAGTCCCCGCTCAGGTCCACCAGCAGCACCCGGTCCTGGATGCCGGCGGCGGCCCAGTCGGCCTCCAGCTGGGGCAGGCGCTGGGCCAGCTCGCCGTGGGGCAGGGCGGAAAACACCACGGGGGTCCCTTCGGCGCCGAAGGCGGCCCAGGGGATCTCCTGTTCGAAGCAGCCGTCCAGGATGCCCTTGAGGTTCGGATGGCGGTCACTGAAGGGGCGGCCGGCCAGGGTGCGGGAGGTGCCCCGGAGGCTGCCCACCTGGGGATGGCAGCACAGCCAGCGGAGCAGTTCGCCCCCGCCGTAGCCCGAGGCCCCGAGAATCGCGACTGAATACAAGGTCATTCTCCCTTCACTTGAATGGCTTGGCGCACCTTGTCCAGGACCAGCTGGCCCAGTTCGTGCGGATGATTGCGGGCATTGCGGGCCGGCAGGCCCAGGGTCTGGACGAATCGCTCGCCCACCTGGTTGTCGGTGGCGGGTCCGGCCACCACGTCCACGTCGATGCCGTAGGCTTCCTTCAGGTTGCGGATCCCGCCCTCCACGCCCACGGGATCGTTGGCGCACAGCACGAAGGCCTTGCCCCAGCCGCGCAGCTCGGGATCGGACAGCACGGCCTGGACCCCGTACTCGCCCAGGATGCCGTCGCCGGTTTCGGCCACGATCAGGTCCATGCCGCGGGCGGCCAGCTCGGTGAAGATGACCCGGGCGGCCTGGGGCGCGGTGGCGGCGTCGGTGCAGGCCACCCCGGCGTCGGTGAAGTCCAGGATGGCTTCGGCGCCGTAGTCCTGCATGGCGAGGATGTCCCGCATCAGGCTGACCCCGGTGAGCTTGGCTCCGCCCACCAGGAAGCCGGCCTGGGCGAAGGCGCGCACCAGGGCGCAGGCGGCCAGGGTCTTGCCGGCATTCATGCAGGTGCCGGCCACGAACACCACCGGCACCGGGCCGGCGTCCGGTTTGCCCGGCATGGCCGCGGTCTGGATGAACGCGGGCTGGCCGGTGCGGTTGCCGAACTGCGGGAACACCAGGACCTGGCCCAGCACTTCCACCTCGAACGGGGCGCCCACCCCGGGGTTGCTGGACACGCAGTGGCCCAGCACGCCGCCCAGGTTGAGCAGGTGCAGCCGGTCGCCGGCGGCGACCGCCTCCGGCATGATGCCTTCGTAACCCTGGAGCGCATTGCGGTGGCCCAGGGCGCCGACGATGATATCGCCGTCGTGCAGCACGCTCATGCGGCCGTGCACGTCCTCCAGCTGGTTGTAGACCGCCTTCTCGCCGTGGATGCGGCCGGCGACCACGGCGCCTTCCCGGGCCTCCACCTCGGGGCTGAGGGTGACCCAGCGGCCCAGGTTGAGGTTGCGGGTGATGGAGGCGATCTTGTCGAGGTGGATGCGCATGGCGACTCCGAATCAGGCCTTGGCAGCCCGGGCCTTTAGGGCGACCATCTGGGGCACGCCGAAGATCTTGGCGAACCCGGCGGCTTCGTCCCCGGACCACAGCCGGGTGCTTTCGCCGTAGCTGGCCATGTCCGAGCGCACCAGGGAGAACGGCGAGCGCACGCCCTCCACATGGAAGCCGTTGGGGGCCAGCCGCAGGCGCACGTCGCCGGTGACGGTGGTCTGGCTGGAATCCAGGAAGGCCTCCAGATCGCGGCAGAGCGGGTCGAAGAAGTGCCCTTCGTGCAGCATGCTGCCGTACAGGTTGCCCAGGGACTCCTTCCAGAAGGTCTGCTTGCCGGTGAGCACCAGCTTTTCCAGCTCCCGGTGGGCGGCGATGAGCAGGTGCGCGGCCGGGGCCTCGAAGCCGACCCGGCCCTTGATGCCCATGATGGTGTCGCCCAGGTGGATGCCGCGGCCGATGCCGTACGGCTGGCCCACTTCGTTGAGGGTCTGGACGATCGCGACCGGGCTCAGGGCCTGGCCGTCCAGGCTCACCGGGACGCCCTGCTGGAAGCCGATGACCAGGCTCCGGGGGGCCTTGGCGGGATCCACGGCGCCGCCGGGATAGGCCTCGGCCGGCAGGTGCTGCCAGGGGTCCAGGGTCTCCTTGCCGCCGACGCTGGTGCCCCACATGCCTTCGTTGACGCTGTAGGACTCGAGCTTTTCGGGGAAGTTGAAGCCGTGCTCGGCCAGGTAGGCGCGCTCCTCGGCGCGGCTGGGGGCCAGCTCGCGGATGGGCGCCATGAGGGCCAGCTCGGGGGCCAGGGCCCGGAACGCCACGTCGAAGCGCACCTGGTCGTTGCCGGCGCCGGTGGAGCCATGGGCCAGGGCGGTGGCGCCCATGGTCCGGGCGTGGTCCACCACGCCCTTGGCCTGGCAGACCCGCTCGGCGCTGACGGACAGCGGGTAGAGCCCGCCGCGCAGCACGTTGCCGGCGATGAGATGGCGCAGGTAGTTGTCGAACAGGTCTTTCCGGCCATCGACGATGGTGTGCGAAGCCGCGCCCAGATCCTTGGCCAGGGCCTTGATGCGGACCAGCTCCTCGGCGCCGAAGCCGCCGGTGTCCACGGTGACGGTGTGCACTTCGTGGCCCTGGGCGGTGAGCCAGATCACGCAGTAGGAAGTATCCAGGCCGCCGGAAAAGGCGAGCAGCACTTTGTGGTTCATTTGGTCCCCCATGCAAAAAGGTATTCGGTGGTGCGCTGGATCAGATCCCTGCGCCCGCTCAGCCATTCAGCGCTGGCCGCCAGGGCGGCGCCGGTGGCGTCCAGGCCCAGATCGCCCAGGGCCGGTGACGGGTCGGGATGGAAGGTGCCCTGCTGGATCTGGTGGGCCACCTCCAGGTAGGCGTCCCGGAAGGGCATGCCTGCGGCCGCCAGCCGGCAGGCCTCCTTGGCGGCATGCAGTTCCTGGGTGCAGGCGGCTTCGCAGCCGGCCTTCAGGATCTCCAGTCCGGGCAGCAGGTGGGCGAACACCTGGAACAGTTCCTGGCCCTTGGCCATGGTCTCCAGGAAGGGCGCCTTGAGCAGCTGATGGTCCCGGTGGTAGCTGGACGGCAGCCCGGAAGCCAGCTGGCCGATCAGGCCGGCCAGGCCGCGCAGCTCCCGGCACCGGGCCCGGGCCAGTTCCACCACGTCCGGATTGCGCTTCTGCGGCATGAGGCTGGAGCCGGTGGTGAAGGCGTCCGGCAGGCGCAGGAAGCCGAACTCTTCGGTGCTGTACAGGGCCAGGTCCCACAGGGCCTTTTCCAGGGTGCCGGAGGCGGATACCACCCAGGCGGCCAGGGCCTGCTCGTAGCGGCCGCGGCTGTTCATCACGTCCATGGGGCTGCCCTGGACCCGGGAGAAGCCCAGCAGTTGGGCGCTGCGGGCCCGGTCCAGGGGGATCGGCGAGCCGAACCCGGCGGCGGCCCCCAGGGGGCAGCGGTCCAGACGGTCCCACAGGGCCGGCAGGGCCTCCAGCTCCTCCAGCAGGCCTTCGGCGTAGGCCGCGGCCCACATGCCCCAGCTGGCGGGCATGGCCCGGCGCATGTGGGTGTAGCCGGGCAGGGGGGTGTCGCGCTCCCGCCGGGCCAGGTCCAGGAAGGCGGCGGCGCAGGCGTGCACCGCCTGGCCCAGATCCAGCACCCGGGTGCGCATGAGCAGGCGGAAGGCGGTGGCCACTTGGTCGTTGCGGGAGCGGGCCAGATGGATGCGCCGGCCGGTCTCGCCCAGCCGCTCGGTGAGGGCGTGCTCCAGCGCGGTGTGGCAGTCCTCCTCCTCGGGCAGGATGGGGATCAGGCCCTGCAGGGCCTCCTGGCGCAGCTGCGCCAGGGCCCCCACCAGGGCCCGGGCCTCGGCCTCGGGCAGCAGTCCGGTTTCGCCCAGCATGCGGGCATGGGCGGCACTGCCTTCGGTGTCGAAGGGCATCAGCTGCAGGTCGGTGATCGGGTCCTGGCCCACGGTGAAGCTGTGCAGCTGGAGGTCGAGAGGCAGGTCCTTAGCCCAGAGTGATTTAGCCATGAATGTCCGCCTTGCTGGCCATCGCCGCGTAGTTGAGGATCAGGTTTTCGTAGAAGGCCTTGCCGGCCTTGAGTTCGCCCCTGGACAGCCATTCGTCGGGGCGGTGGCTGCGATGGGTGTCGCCGGGTCCGGCCTTGACCGCCGGCAGGTGGGCCAGGTAGGCCCAGTCGGAGGTGGTGGCGGAGCCGGTGCCGCCCTGGGTGCCGGCCGCCGCCAGGGCGGCGCGCACCACGGTCTCCGAAGGTTCGGTGGCCACGGCCCGGTAGCGGTCGGAAAAGACTTCCACGTCGCTTTCCAGCTCGGCGGCCACCTGGGCGGTGAGGGTCGCGTGGTCCAGGTTGGGCGTGCTGCGCACGTCCACGAAGAACTCGCACAGGTCCGGCACCTGGTTCTTGGTGGCGCCGCCGGTGACCACGGTCACCTGGGCCCGGGCCTCGCCCAGCAGCAGGTGCGGCTCGAAGCGCAGGGCGTCCAGCCGGGTGATGTCCCGGGCGGCCTTGTGCACGGCGTTCTCGCCCAGGTGGGCGTGGGCCACGTGGGCCGCGGTGCCCCGGGCGGTGCAGCGCAGGATCAGCATGCCCCGCTGGGCGGTGATCACGGTCAGGCCGGTGGGCTCGCCGACCACGGCGGCGTCCAGGTGGCCCAGGACCGGCAGCAGTTCCTGGATGCCCTTGCCGCCCACCTCTTCGCCGCATACAAAGGCGAACACGCAGCGGATCCCCAGGGTCGCGGCCCGGTCGCGCAGGGCCAGGGCGGCCAGGACCATGGCGGTCACGCAGCCCTTGGCGTCGTTGGCGCCCAGTCCGAACAGCCGGTCCCCGGCCCACCAGGGCTTCGTGGCCTCGCCGCTCCAGCCGGCGCAGGCCGGCACCGTGTCCAGGTGGCTGAGCAGCAGCAGCCGCTGGGCCTTGGGGTCCGGGGACCCCAGTTCGAAGCTGACATTGTCGCCCTGGCGCTGGGCCGATATGCCCTGGCCGGCCAGGAAGGCCACGAGATATTCGCAGATGGCCTGCTCCGATCCGGAGGCGCTGGGGATCGCCACCAGCTTTTCCAGCAGTGCGTTGGGGTCCACAGGGTCCATCACGCCCCCTCCTCGTTCAGCTTGGCCACCAGCATGGTGCCGCTGCCTTCGTTGGTGAACACTTCGGCCAGGATGGCGTCCGGACGCACGCCGGAAACCAGATGCACGCCGGCCACGCCGGCCTTGAGCGCCCGGCGGGCGGCGGTGAGCTTGGGGCGCATGCCGTCCTTGATGGCGCCGGCCGCGGCCAGCTGGTCCAGCATGGCCAGATCGGCCAGGGGCACCAGGCTGCTGGGATCGGCCGGGTCGGACAGCAGGCCCGGGACCTTGAGCACGAACAGCAGTTTCTCCACGCCCAGGGCCGCGGCCACCTCGGCGGCGACGGTGTCGGCGTTGGTGTTGAGCACCTGGCCGTCGGCGGTGGCGCTGAAGGGGGCCACCACCGGCACGAACCCGCCCTTGAGCAGGTGGGCGAGCACGGTCGGGTCTACGCTGGCCACATCGCCGACCATGCCGTAGTCCACGGTTTCACCGTCCACCTGCACCGGCGGCCGGCGGTTCCCGCGGATGAGCCCGGCATCCTGGCCGGACAGCCCCACCGCCTTCATGCCCGCGGCCTCCAGCTCGGCGATGAGATCCATCTGGATCTTGCCCTTGAAGGCCATCTTGGCGGCGTCCAGGACCTCCGGGGAGGTGACCCGCCGGCCGGCGACCTTGGCGGTGGGCAGGCCCATGCTGGTGCACAGCTTGTCCAGCCCGGCGCCGCCGCCATGGACGATCACCAGCGGGATGGACAGGCTCCAGAGCAGGGCCAGCTGCTCGCACACGGAGCGGCGCAGGGCCGGGTCGTCCAGGATCTCGCCACCCAGCTTCACCACGAACGGATGATCGCGGAACTGCCGCACGTAGCGGGCGGCGCCGCGGAGGGATTCGAAGGGATGGATCGGCTGAGGCATAGGTGATTCCTTAGCTGGACTTCAGGTCCGGGCTTGGCCCGGGCCTGAAGTGGGGGAGTCTGAGGGGGGACGTAGAGCGAGCAAGGCGAGCGAGCGGTCCCCCATCAGTCATTGCTGCAGCAGCCACTGGATGAGCGACCGCTGCACATGGAACCGGTTTTCCGCTTCGTCCACCACCCGGCACCAGGGGCCGTCCAGGACGCCGTCGGACACTTCCACGTTGCGCCGGACCGGCAGGCAGTGCATGAAGATCGCGTCCTGGGCCGCCTGGGCGAAGTGCTTGGGGGCGGTCTGCCAGTCGGGGTAGGCCTTGACCGCCTCGGCGCCCAGTCCGGAGGCGGTGGAGGGGCCCCAGGCCTTGGCGTAGATGACCTTGGTGCCCTTGGTCGCCTGGTCCAGATCGTGGGTCACGGCGACGCTGCCGCCGGTGGCCTTGGCATAGGCTTCGGCTTCGGCCATGACGCTGGGGTGCAGCTCGAAGCCCTTGGGGTGGGCCACCCGCACCTGGCAGCCGGCGGCGGCGGCGGTGAGCAGGAAGCTGTTCGGCACGGCCTTGGGCAGCGGCTTGATGTGCGGCGCCCAGGCCAGGGTCACCGGCAGGCCCTTGGTGGCGCCGAAGGTCTCGCGGGCGGTGAGCAGGTCGGCCAGACCCTGGCAGGGGTGCTCCCGGGCGCTTTCCATGCTGATGGTGGGCACGGTGCCCAGGGTGCGGAAGCCGTTGATGACCGGGTCGGCGTTGTCCGCGTCGTCGCTGACGTTGGAGGCGAAGGTCCGCACCGCCAGCATGTCCACATAGCGGGACAGCACCGGCGCGGCCTCCTTGATGTGCTCGGCCCGGTCGCCGTCCATGACCGCGCCCTCCCGGTCCTCCAGCTTCCAGACCCCGTTGCCCACTTCCAGCACGATGGCCGAGCCGCCGCCACGGGCCATGACCGCCTCGAAGGAGGCGCGGGTGCGCAGGGAGGGGTTGAAGAACACCATGCCGAGGATCTTGTCCACCAGGTGCTTGGGATGGGGGCCCTGCTTCCAGGCCAGGGCCCGGGCCAGGATCTCTTCCACGCCGGCGGGGCCGAAGTCTTGGATGCGGGTTGCGTGTCTCATGTCAGGCTCCCAGGGGGAAGGCGTGTACGGCGTCCACCAGGGCGGTCACCGCGGCCGGGCTGAGGGTGAGGGGCGGCATCAGGCGCAGCATCTCGGGATGACTGCTGCCGCCCACCAGGATGTGCTGGCGCTGCAGGTATTGTTTCAGCTTGGCGGCGCCGCCGGGCACTTTCAGGCCCAGCAGCAGGCCGGCGCCGGTGACCTCGGTCACGCAGGTGCCGCGCAGGCCCTGGCGGATCTGGGCCTCGCGCTCCAGGGCCTTGGCCATGAGGCCCTCCTCCCGGATCACCTCCAGGGTGGCCAGCAGGGCGGCCGAGGCCAGGGGGCCGCCGCCGAAGGTGCTGCCCAGATCGCCGGACTTGACCTGGGCGGCCACCCCGCCGCTCAGGAGCAGGGCGCCCATGGGCACGCCCGAGGCGATGCCCTTGGCCGAGGTGACCAGATCGGGCTGGACCCCGTGCTGGCCGGCCACGTAGGGGTGGCCGGTGCGGCCGACGCCGGTCTGGACCTCGTCGAAGATGAGCAGGGTGCCGGCCTCGCGGGTGCGCCGGCGCAGGGCCTGCAGGAAGGCGGGGGTGGCGGGGCGGATGCCGGACATGCTCTGGATCGGCTCCAGGATGACCGCGGCCACCTGGCTGAAGTCGTAGCGCGCCAGGGCGTCCAGATCGTTGATGGGCAGCCGGTCGCAGGGGGCGAGGAAGGTCTCCAGCCCCACCTGGATCTTGGGATCGTCGGTGACCGACAGGGCCAGCGTGGTCCGCCCATGCCAGCCGCCCTGGAACGCGGCGAACCGGGTCCGGCCGGTGAGCCTGGCGGCGAGCTTCAGGGCGTTCTCATTGGCTTCGGCGCCGCTGTTGCAGAAGAACACCGAGGCCAGGCCGGAGGGCTGGTCCGAGCTGGCGAAGGCCACCAGGGCCTCGGCGGCCCGGGTGCGGATGGGCAGATCTGCGGCGGTGCTGTAGAACATCAGGGACTGGGCCTGCTCGGTGATGGCCGCCACCACCTTGGGGTGGCAGTGGCCGGTGGAGCAGACGCAGTGGCCGCCGTAGAAGTCCCAGTACGCGGTGTCCTGGTCGTCGAAGACCTGGTCGCCGACGCCGCGCAGGATCGGGAACGGGTAGGGGGCGTAGGTGGGCTGGAGGGCTGGAATCGAGGGTGACTGCAAAGGTGTGGGCATGGTTTGCAAAAACCCGGGAATACCAGGTGCGTAATGCAAAGTGTGCAGGGTCTGCCTCCCGGCGTCAATGATAAATATCGCAATGTTTGTGTGAACCTGGCGTATCGGGGGTATGGAAATGGGGTTGCAAAATCGTGCAAATTGATGCACATTTAGACTTCAGGTCCAGGCTCTGCCCGGGCATGAAGTGGGGGGGTGGGGGGACGGAGAGCGAGCAACGCGAGCGCGCGGTCCCCCCATGGACATATCAGGGGCCGTTGCGGAATTCCCTGCCATTCCGCTACGGCCCCTTAGGCCGGGACCCGTATCAACGGACAAGTTCACGCCATTACAAAGGCTTACCGTATGCGACTGGACGATGCCATCCTCGGCCTGCTCACCCGGCAGGACATTGCCGACCAGGGCGAGCTGCTGAGCCTGCTCCGGGCGGACGGGTTCAGCCTCACCGTATCGACCCTGTCCCGGCACCTGAAGAAGCTGCAGGTGCGCAAGGAGGACGGCCGCTACCTGCCGGCCAGCCGGAGTGAGCCGCGCACCGGCACGCCGCGGTTCACCCTGCGCAAGGTGCCGCCCTGCCTGCTGGTGCTGCGCACCAGCCCGGGCTTCGCCAATGCCATGGCCCTGGCCCTGGACGGGGGCGATCTGCCGGCCCTGGCCGGTACCATCGCCGGGGACGACACCATCTTTGCGGCGCCCATCCGCGCGGAGCTGCTGGACCAGCTGGAGGCGGAGATCGTGGCGCGGCTGGGGCAGGGGTTCTAGTCCGCGGGGCCGGTTTCAGGCTGGGCGTCCGGCTTGGCTTCCGGTTGGGTATCGGGCTTGGCCTCGCCTTTGGCCTCGGCCCTGGCCGCCGGCACCTTCACGCTCAGTACCAGATCTGACCAGCCGAACAGCCGTAGGTAGCAAGTGTCTCCGGCCAGGGGGAGGTCCAGCTGGGCGACTTCGTGGCCGTTCTCGATGGTCACGGTGGTCTTGGACCATGGGCCGGCCGGGCTGGCGGCAACCGATTCGATCTGGTCCAGGGACTGGCCGCTGAGGCGCAGTCCCGGGCCCTGCCGCCGGATGGCGCCGATGGAGGGCAGGTCCAGGAAGGTGGCCGGCAGCGGCACCCACTCGCTGGTCCCGGACCGGTCGTCCTGGATCTGGAGTTCCAGCTTGCCGGCGGCCCTGCCGCCCAGCAGTTCGGACGGGTTGAGGGTGAAGGTGGCCTTCTGGCTGCGGCCCAGGATCCGCACCTTGGCCGGGGGCAGGGTGCGCACCTCGGCGGGCTCGTCGGCGTTGCGCACGGCCAGGTGGAAGGTGGGGTCGGCGGGGAACCGGTAGCCCTGGCCGGCCAGCAGGCTGACCTGCCAGGGGCCGCCCAGGTTGGCGATGGGGGTGGGGGCGGTGATGGCCAGGCCGGCGGGCCGGGTCTCGGGGGTGAGCTGCACCTCGCCCAGGTGCGGGCGGGCCCCCAGCAGCACCACGGGGCCCTTCTCCGGCAGCGGGCCTCTGCGGGTGATCAGGGCCACCGCCAGAGATCTGCCCACCGGGCCGTCCAGGGGCTTGCCGTCGGTGGCGCGGAAACTGCGGGCGGCGGCTTCGGGCGGCTCGTGGCCGGCGGGCAGGAACCGGCGATCGCCCACTTCCACCGCCTGCACGGTTTCCAGATGCCGGCCGCGCAGGACCAGCATGGCCTCCCCCTGGCGGGCCTCCAGGCCGGTGAGCTCCGGGGTGGCTTCGGCCAGGGTCATGGGCCGGACCGCCGAGGGCTGGGCGGCGCCGGGGATGAACAGCTCCAGGCTGCCCGGGCCGCTGTCGGCCGGGCGGGGAGAGAAGGTGGCCACCCGGGCGCCGTCCTTGCCGGGCTTGAGGGTGGCCGGCAGCGGCGCGGCCCCGGGGGCGGCGGGACGGAAGCGGACCCGGTCCACGGTGCTGGCCCAGGCGGCGGGCAGGGTGAGGCTGCAGTCCCGGCCCACCTGGAAGGCCGCCAGCTCCACGGGGCTGGGGTTCCAGGCGGGGTCGCAGCCGATGGGGAAGGCCTCGGGCGCCATGGCGATGCTGCTGAAGCCCCAGCGGCCCACGATCCGGGCCCGGACCCGGGCGGCACCCAGCTGGTGGATGGCGTCCAGGATGGGGCCCGGGGCGGCCACGAAGGACTGCTGGTTGGGGCTGACGGCCAGGGGCAGCGGGGGCAGGCCGGCGCCGTCCGGCCCGGACAGCAGCAGCTTCCAGTCGTGGCCGAACAGGGCGAAGGGGCTCCGCTCCCCCCGGGGCCGCACCTTCAGCAGGGCCTGGCGGTTCAGCAGGCTTTCCCCGGGGACCAGCTCCAGGTCGAACTGGGGCGGCTGCTGGTCCTCCCAGTTGCCCGGGCAGCACATGAGCGCGCCGCGGGTGTCGCCCGTGGTGCGGATCCAGGCGCTGTAGTAGAGGTCGGCGCTGGTGTCGTGGAAATCCCGGGCCACGGCGGGCAGGTACTGGAACTGGTGGCCGGGCCAGAGGTTATTGATGATGGCCGCCAGCTCGAAGAAGATCGACACGTAGGCCGAGGCGGCGGAGGCCCCCGGCGTGACGGTCATCTGGGAGGTCGTGGCCTCCAGCGGGGCCGATCCGGGCACCAGGAGGTTGGTGGTGCGGAACTCCTGGGCCAGGAAATTGCACTTGTCCAGGTTGGAGCTGGGGGAGGCGATGAAGCCCTGCAGATCGGCGGACATCTGGTCGCCGTAGGCGTGCAGGAAGCCCTGCAGCGCGTTGTCGTACTGGGGGCCGGACAGGTCCTTGTCGATGGCCTCCAGGTCCTGGATGAACTTGTCGGCCGCGGCGCGCTCGGTGGAGATGGCGGCGATCTTGGCGCACAGGGTGCGGAAGGCCTCCAGGTGGTCGTTCAGGTCCCTGAGCACCTTCTTCCGGGCGTTCTGGTCCGGGATGAGGAAGATCATGGGGATGGAATCGTACGGGACCGACAGGGTGGGGATGACCATGCGGTCGCCCTTGCGCTTCAGCGGGTAGTCCACCACGCCCTGCTCGGTGGGGGCGATGGTGCGGGGCAGGAAGACCACCACCAGGGACCAGTCGGCGCTGGTCACCCGCCGGTCGAAGGCTTCGCCGGAGAAGGCCAGGTCCAGCTTGTCCCCGAAGGCCAGCACCGGCACCTGGAACAGGGGCAGCACCGTGTCGGTGCCGCCCAGCTTGCGGGTGACCTGGGCGGTGAAGGTGATGGGGCCCTTCTGGAAGGCCTCCACCAGATGGGGCGCCGCCTCCGCGGCCGTGGCCGGGGCCGGGACGGCGGGCAGGGCCGGGGTTCCGGCCAGCAGGGCGCAGATGAGCAGGCTTTGCCGGGTCAGGGAAACGCCAATCTTGTCCATAGGATAGATGGACCCTTCGGGGCGGGGCCGGGTTGAGTCCCGATGGGCTACCATGGACAGAAGCCCAATTTCCGGAGCAGCCATGACCTTCCGAACCTTCCTGCTGGGTTGCATGCTGGCCGCGGGGCTCCCGGGCCTGGCCCAGACCCGGCCGGTGCCGGTGGCGGTGGCCGCCGCGGGGGACCTGCGGGGGGTGCTGGAGGAGCTCAGGCAGGGCTTCGAGGCCGCCCATCCGCAGATCCAGCTGCAGCTTTCGTTCGGGGCCTCGGGCAGCCTCGCCGCCCAGATCCAGCAGGGCGCCCCGTTCGATCTGTTCCTGTCCGCGGACGAGGGCTTTCCCCAGCAGCTGCAGAAGCAGGGCCTGGCCCTCGCCCCGTTCCCGTACGCCACCGGCAGCCTGGTCCTGTGGGCGCGCAAGGATCTGGGCCTGGACCCGGCCCGGGACGGCTGGCAGGTGCTGTCCAGCCCCGCGGTGCGCAAGATCGCCACGGCCAATCCCCAGACGGCGCCCTACGGCCGGGCCGCCGAGGCGGCCCTGCGCCAGGCGGGGATCTACGAGCGGGTTCAGTCTCGCCTGGTGTTCGCCGACAACATCGCCCAGGCCGCCCAGTTCCTGCAGACCGGCACGGCCGAGGCCGGGCTGGTCTCGTTCACCCAGGCCGACAACCCGGCCCTGCGCCAGCTGGGGACCCTGTGGCAGGTGCCAGCCGGCGCCTATCCGCCCCTGCGCCAGGCGGGGGTGATCCTCAAGCGCAGCACCTGCGTGGACCAGGCCCAGGCGTTCCGGGCCTACCTCACCGGGCCCGAAGGCCAGGCGGTGCTGGCCCGGCGCGGCTATGGAAAGCCCTAGGAGCTGACATGGACTGGGAAGCGGTCCGGCTCAGCCTGCGCCTGGCCTTGAGTTCGGCGTTCCTGCTGGTGCCCCTGGCCGTCCTGCTGGCGTGGCCGCTGGCCTATGGCCGGTTCCGGGGCCGGGTGCTGCTGGAGGCCTGCACCTCCCTGCCGCTGGTGCTGCCGCCCACGGTGCTGGGCTTCTACCTGATCGTGGCCCTGGGGCCGCGCAGCCCCCTGGGCCAGGCCTGGGAGGCCATGACCGGTTCCCGCCTGGTGTTCACCTTCCAGGGCCTGCTGCTGGCCCAGGTGGTCACCAATCTGCCGTTCTTCCTGCAGCCGCTGGTGGCCTCCCTGGGCGCCGTGGACCGGGGCCTGCTGGAGGCGGCCCGCACCCTGGGCTCCGGCCGGGCCGGGGTGTACCTGCGGGTGGCCCTGCCCCTGGCCTGGCGCGGGCTGCTCTCTGGCCTGATCCTGAGCTTCGCCCACGCCATCGGCGAATTCGGGGTGGTGCTGATGGTGGGCGGCAACCTGCCGGGCCGGACCCGCACGGTGTCCATCGCCCTGTTCGACCAGGTGCAGAACCTGGATCTGGCCGGAGCCAACCGGACGGCGCTGGGGCTGCTGGGGCTGGCCTTCGCGGTGCTGGCCGGCACCGCCTGGCTGCGCACGCGGGAGCGGTCGTGGTCCTGAGCGCGCGGTTCACCCGGAGCTTTCCCGGCACGCCGGTGATCGCCGCGGACTTCGAGCTGGCCATGGACCGCTTCGGCCTGACCGTGCTGTTCGGGCCGTCCGGCTGCGGCAAGACGACGGTCCTGCGCTGTCTGGCCGGACTGGAGCGGCCGGACACCGGCGCCATCCGAGTCGGGGACCGGACCTGGTTCCAGGCTCCGCGGCAGGAGCTGCCGGCCTGCCGCCGACGGATCGGCTACGTGTTCCAGGATCCGGCCCTGTTTCCGCACCTGAGCGTGGCGGGCAACATCGGCTACGGTCTCGCCGGCGGATCCCGGGCCGAGCGGACGAACAGGATCCAGGCGCTGATGGCGGCGCTGGGGCTGGAGGGCCTGGGCGGCCGCCGGCCCGGGGAACTGTCTGGCGGCCAGAAGCAGCGGGTGGCCCTGGCCCGGGCCCTGGCGCCCCGGCCCGGGCTGGTGCTGCTGGACGAGCCCTTCGCCGCCCTGGACCGGGCCTCCGCCCTGCAGCTGCGCCACCCCCTGCGCCAGCTGCTGCAGGACCTGGGAATACCGGCCCTGCTGGTGACCCACGACCCCCAGGAGGCCCTGGCCCTGGGCGACCGCATGCTGCTCATGCGCGAAGGCCGGATCGTCCGGGACGGACCCCCGGCCCGGGTGCTTTCGGAAGAGACCGGGGCGGCCGAAGGCCCGATGGGGGCGGTGCTGCGGACCCGGGTGGCGGGCCGGGCCGAGGGCCTGCTGCGGCTGACGGCGGGCAGCGCCGAGCTGTTCGCGCCGGATCCCGGCGGCGCCTTCCAGGAGGCCTATGCCTGCATCCGGGGGGAGGGGGTGGCGCTGGAGACCGGCGCCCCCGGGGCGCTGTCCCAGCGCAACCGGCTCCAGGCCACGATCCTGCGCATCGAGGCCCAGGGGCCCCTGCGGCGGGTCTACCTGGAGGCCGGGATGCCCGAGCCCCTGGAAGCCCTGGTCACCGCCTGGGCCTGCGAGGATCTGGCGCTGGCCCCGGGGCGGCCGGTACACGCCCTGGTCAAGGCCAGCGCCATCCGGGTGGTCCCAATAGATGTTTAATTGCTTGGTATAAATTAAAATATGAAATAGCCTAACAAATTGGCAATTGAATTGCCAGATTGTTAGGACTTGGCCATAGTCGAGGCTTGATCGCGCGCACCGCTTCCGATACCCTGCTGCGCCAATGATCTGGCCTTCTTGATCCTGCTTTTCCCCGGATATCGGCGTTCATCCCCGTTCCAACTCAGCCCCGGATTGCCGTCACGCAGGGTTCTGGAGGCCAGTCCATTCGGCTCCCGGCCATCGACTCCCACTACGTCCCGAAACTTGCGCCAAGGCTGATGCCAGAGCTTAGGGAACGGGGATGAACACCGATGACCGGGGAAATGCAGGATGACAGTTGGATTGCCTGGCGCTGGACCTTGATTCTGGCCATGGCTGTCATGTTTGCCGACAGTCCCTGGATTCATGGCCCACGCGCCGCCGGACGGAGGGTCCGGCGGCACCGGGGTCCTTTCCTACAGCTTGACCCCGAACCGGTTGGCCAGGTCCAGGTAGCGGCTGCGCACGCCTTCCATGATATCGGCGGGCAGGTGTGGCGCCGGGGGCTGCTTGTCCCAGCCGGGCAGGGCCTCCAGGTAGTCGCGCAGGAACTGCTTGTCCAGGCTCGGGGGGTTGCTGCCGGGCTGCCAGCTGTCGGCCAGCCAGTAGCGGCTGGAGTCGGGGGTCAGGGCCTCGTCGATGAGGATCAGCTCGCCACCGGGCAGGAGGCCGAACTCGAACTTGGTGTCGGCCAGCAGGATGCCCCGCTCCAGGGCCAGCTCCCGGCCCCGGCGGTAGAGGGCCAGGCTCATGTCGCGCACCCGGGTGGCCAGGTCCGCGCCCACCAGCTTGGCCATGGCGGCGAAATCGATGTTCTCGTCGTGGCCTTCCTCGGCCTTGGTGGACGGGGTGAAGATGGGTTCGGGCAGCTGGTCGGCGTTGCGCAGGCCGGCCGGCAGGGGCACCCCGCAGACCGTGCCGGTCCGGGTGTATTCCTTCAGTCCCGATCCGGCCAAGTAGCCGCGCACCACGCACTCCACGGGCAGCGGGGTGGTCCGGCGCACCAGGATGGCCCGGCCCTGCAGCTGCTCCCGGAAGGGCTGGAGCTCGGCGGGGAAGGCGTCCACCTCGGTGGCCTCCAGGTGGTTGGGCAGGATGTCGCGGGTGGCGTTGAACCAGAAGTTGGCCACCTGGGTGAGGATCCGGCCCTTGTCGGGGATGCCTTCGGGCATGATGCAGTCGAAGGCCGAGATCCGGTCGGTGGCTACGATCAGGAGGCGGCTGCCCAGATCGTAGACGTCGCGGACCTTGCCCCGGCGGAACGCGGGGAAGGGCAGTTGGGTGGTGAGCAGGGCTTCGGTCATGGGCGCCTCGGGGTGGTTCAGGGTGGGGGGGAGCAGCCGGAGGGTGTGCCGGGGATTCGGCGCACCCTTCAGCTGAGTTCGGGGATGTGCCGGGGGGTCGGCGCGAGCCAGTGCAACCCCATGGGGAGAAGCTGATAGCGGTTCTGGATGGTGACCCAGCGGGACAGCTCGGTCTCCCGGACGCTGCCGGCCGGCCCGGTCACCGGCAGTCCGCGTTCCCGGCAGAAGGTGTCGGCCTCGCCGGGGGAGACGCCCAGCAGGATCGGCAGCACGTCCAGGGGGTAGGTGTTCTCCCGGGGGAGCGGGGCCAGGATCCGGTAGTCGAAGGTCTCCCGCAGCACCGACAAGGTGGCCGCCCGGTCCAGTTCCAGGGCCGCGTCCAGGTGCGGGCAGGGATCGCCGCTCGCCAGGCTCCTGGCCTGGGCGGCGCCCAGATGCCCCAGGGGGTGGACCGGGTTGGCCTTTAGCAGCCGAGCGAAGGACTCGCCGGCTTCCGCGTTCCGCTGCAGGTGCAGCATCGCCTCGCCGTGCATGAGCAGGGCCTCGGGGCTGGCGGGGGTCAGCAGCAGCAGCCGCTCGGACACCTCGGCCAGCTCCTCGATCATGGACTGCCGGCGCAGCAGGGAGCACAGCCAGGCCAGGGCTGAGACGTGCTGGGGGGCCAGCAGCAGCATGCGCTCCACCAGCTCGATGGCCTGGGCGTCACCGCCCTCCTTTTCGGCGCGCTGGGCCCAGTCCCATAGAATGTCCGCCTGGCGGGCCACCGGGTGGTTCAGGGTGCCCCGGCGCTCCTCGGTGGGGTGCAGGAGCTGGGTCTGCACCCAGGTGTAGCGGGCCGGGTTGCGCCCCTCCGGGGTGGCCAGTTCGTCCTCGATGGCCCGGATCACGATCTTCAGGCCCCGGTCCCACAGGGGGGGGATGGGCATCTGGACGTGGGTCTGCAGTTCCCGGCGCAGGGGCTGGAGCGGGTCGCCGGACCGGCCCAGGTGCAGCTTCAGGCGCAGGAAGCGGGTCTCCCCCGGCAGCTCGCTGTCCACCCGGACCCGAAGCCCCAATTCCCCGGTGTCCGGATCGAATCCGTCCAGCAGGAGGTAGTGGAGCTGCGCGCGCATAGCCTACCATAGCAAAGGATGTTGACCTTGGCACGGATAGCTAGGACGATGGTATCCAGAGGAATCCGCGGGAGCCTGTCATGAAAAAAGCCCTAGCTGTTGGCGTCGTGCTACTGGGCTTCGCCATGGTTCCTGCCAGGGCCACGGAGTTCGGAATCCTGCTGGACAAGTCCATCGGCAGGGCGCAGTCGCTGGGCACGGGCAGCGCCGCCATGCCCGCCGGCGGCTACGACCAGTCCAGCCCCACCGGCATCGGCTTCCGCGCCGCCTACACCCTGGTGGACCTGAAGGTGGCGGAACTGGGCGCGGCCATCACCTACCACCCCAGGGCCGAAGACAACCTGACCCAGGGCGGCGCCACCTACGGCAAGCTGGGCGAGCAGTACGTGGCCATCGGCGTCCAGGCGGACTGGAAGCTGCTGATGAACCTCCATGCGGGCCTGGACATGCGCTCCGAGAAGGTGAGCACCTCGGCCACGGGCGACAGCACCACCCTGGTCCGGCCCTGGGTGAAGGCCGGCGTGGGCTTCGCGGTGCCCACACCTGTGAGTCCCTTCGTTCGTCTGGAAGTGGCGGTCCCCCTCACCAAGGACGACAGCACCGGCAGCGCGGACGACTTCCGTAAGGCCATGGCCCCCAGCCTGCAGGTGGGGCTCTACGGCGGCATCCGCTTCTGAGTTTTTCCAGCTTCCCGAGGTCGCATGGAACTGCGGATTCTAGGGTGTTCCGGGGGTGAAGCCGAGGGCCACAGGCTCACGGGGCTCCTGGTGGACGGCGTGCTGGCCATCGACGCCGGCTGCCTCACCCAGGCGCTGACCCTGCCGGAGCAGGTGGGGATCCGGCAGATCTTCATCTCCCATTCCCACCTGGACCATATCTGCACGCTGCCGTTCTTCACCAAGAACCTGTTCGGCCACATCCAGGTGCCGGTGGAGATCCACGCCCTGCCCGAGACCCTGGACGCCCTGCGCCGGCACCTGTTCAACGACGAACTCTGGCCGGACTTCTCGGTCATCCCCAGCCCCGACCACCCCATCATCCGGTTCACGGAGATCGTGCCCGGCCGGACCTACACCCTGGAGGGGCTGCGGGTCACGCCCATCCCGGTGAACCACCTGGTGCCCTGCGTGGGCTACCTGGTGGAGGACGACCACTCCGCCTTCCTGTTCTCCTCGGACACGGCGGAGACCGAGCAGATCTACGAGGTTGCCAACCGGACACCGAACCTGCGCCTGTTCATCACCGAGGCCAGCTTCCCCAACGAGCAGACCTGGCTGGCCGATGCCTCCAAGCACCTGACCCCGGAAAAGCTGGGCCGGGAGCTGCAGAAGCTGAAGGCCCAGGTGCCGGTGGGCATCTACCATCTCACTCCCGGCGACCGGTCCATCATGCTGCCCCAGCTGAACGCCGTGGGCGATGCCCGGATCCGGATCCTGGGGCAGGACGCGGTGTTCCAGTGGTGAAGGGCTAGCTGGCGCTTGCGGAGGCCGGAGGCCCCGGGACGCGGGCGTTCCGGGGCCGTGTGCGGGCCTGACCTCGGCCGGCGGCCTGGGTGGATGGGTGTCCCGGAATTAACTCGCACAAATCACATTTAATTGGAACATGGCGAACGTGCGGTCATGGATCTGGAATGCCTTGAATCTATCAAATCGCAGATAAATAAAAGGATTTATCTTGATATTATGAGCAAAAGACCTGAAGCTATTTGAGTCTTACATTCCTATTATTGCAACTTCCTTGTTATTTGAAGGCCCGGGTTTCTGCGTGCGGGTCCGGGCGGTGCCGTGGCTCGACCGAGCCGTCTTCGCCCTGTCTTGAGTCCTGTCGTCCTGAAGCAATGCCGTCCCCGTCCAGACGGGGCCATAGAGGCGGTGAACCATGGTTCGTAGACGCAAAACAACAGCCAAGGGGGATTTTGCCAATCTGCGCCTGATGGTGATCTGGCGCTGGAGGCTGACCCGGCGGTGGCGCGTGCCCATCGCCTACTTCCTCACGCTGCAGCAGGTGATCATCCCTGCCGTGGGCGCCTATGCCCAGGGGATCATCCGGACCGACGGGCACACCCAGACGGTCCTGACCAGCCACGGCGCGATCACCGACATCACCACGACCACCATCCGCAACACCAACGCCTTCAACTCGTTCTCCGCCTTCAACGTGGCCCAGGGCAGCACGGTCAACCTGATGCTCCCCGGCGGCACCCAGAACCTGATCAACATCGTCAGTGGAGCGCAGAGCAACATCTTCGGTGTGCTGAATTCCATCAAGGACGGCAAGATCGGCGGCAACGTCTACTTCGCCAACCCTTACGGCATCCTGGTCGGGGCGAGCGGCATCGTCAACGTGGGCAGCCTCAGCTTCTCGACGCCAACGCCGGCTTTCGTCAACACCTTCTTCGGCTCCAATGGTCCGGACGACGCGGCCACGGCGCAGCTGCTGGCTGGCACCGCCCCGCGCGGATCGGGCGCGATCTCCATCCAGGGTCAGATCAACGCGATCGACGGGATCCAACTCTCGGCGGGCACCATCAACGTGGGCGGAGCTTTGTACAGTGGCGCCCGGTTCATCGGTTCGGCGCCGGATTTCAGTGACGTGGTCAACGCCAACGGGCTGGAATCGGCCACCAACGTGGTGGTGAAGGCCGGCCAGATCCAGATCGTGGCCGACCAGGACGTGGCCATTTCCGGCACCCTGGCCGCGCCCGGCGGCGCGGGGGTGCGCGGCGGCGACATCAGCGTCACGGCCGGCAACGACCTGACCCTCGCGGCCGGAGCCAACCTGTCGGCCCGCGGCAACGGCGCGGCCTCCGACGGCGGCACCATCCGGGTCCTGGCCGGCAACAACACGGCCTTCCAGGCCGGGGCCACCCTTGACGCCAGCGCCGGCGCCAGCGGCAACGGCGGCGCCATCGAGCTCAGCGCCCAGAACCAGGTCACCCTGGCCGGCGGCCAGTTCCGGGCCGGCGCCAGCGACGGCAAGGCCGGCAGCATCCTGGTCGATCCCGCCACGGTGGATATCGAGAGCGAGACCGGCTCGGCCTTCGACCAGTTCACGGGCGGGGCATCGCTGGAGATCGATGCCACCAAGTCCATCACCCTGGACGACGTGGTGCTGTCCACCCGCCAGGTGGCTTCGACCGATGCCAACCGGGCCAATATCCTGGCCGCGCTCTCCACCGGCGCCTCGGGCGACCTGACCCTGAACGCGCCCAGCATCACCCTCACCGGCGGCACCCAGCTGCTGGTCTTCGGCACCGGCAGCAGCGCGGGCGGGGCCATCAAGCTGGAAGCGACCACCACGGACGGCACCGCCGCCAGCATCAGCGTCACCGGCCATTCCCTCCTCAAGGGCGGCAGCGTCTCCCTGGACGCCAGCGCTTCCTACGGCAGCACCCTGATCCCCGTGGTGGCCGCCGCGGCCAACGCCAGCATCGACATCGAAGACAGCACGATCCAGGCCGTGGGTGGCGCCCTGCAGCTGAGCGCGACTTCCACCTTCAACGCGGCCACCAACAGCCTCTCGCCCCTGGGTACCATCGCAGGCACCTCCAGCGCCACGGTGAACGTGGGCGGCGCCTCGCACATCCTCACGGACACGGGCGACGCCACGCTCGCGGCCAGTTCCACCGTGATCTCCCAGGCCCTGCCCGGGACGCCCAACCTGACCACCCTGCCCGCGGACGCGGGCGTCGCGGTCAACCTGATCAGCAGTACCGCCACCACCCATGTGGGCGGCAGCACCCAGATCAACGTGGGCGGCAAGCTGGAGCTGGACGCCACCAACCAGGTGACCGCCACCGCCACCGCCAATGCCGCCGCCGGCGGGGCCACCGCCCTGGGCGGCACCGTGGCCGTGAACGAAGTGACCACCACCACCGAGGCCTATGTGGACGGCTCGGCCACCGCCCAGGCCGGCAGCATCAAGCTGGCCGCCGATTCCAGCAATGCTTTGACCACCAGCGCCACGGCGGCCACCCAAGGCGCCCAGGAAACCTCCGGCAGCCAGACCGAAGCCTACCTGGCCAAGTACAAGAAGGATGCCAGCACCTCGCAGGGCAGTGTCGGCGTGGCGGCGGCCGTGGCCGTGGCCGACCTGAACAGCACCACCCGGGCCTACCTGGCCTCCACGGGCCAGCTGACCAGCAATGGCGCCCTGGTGCTGTCGAGCCAGGCGCTGAACAGCTCGACCGTGACCGCAGACGCCAGCACGGTCGGCGGCAAGGTCGGCGTGGGCGCGGCGGTGGGCGTGAACGTGGGCGTCCTGGACAACGAGGCCTCTATCGCCGACAACAGCGCGGTTTCGGCCAAGGGCATCACCCTGAGCGCCCTTTCGCCGGCTTCCGCCACCAGCACCTTCGACACCACGGCCACCAGCGGGGCCGGGGCGAGCAACGTGGGCGTGGCCGGGGCCCTGGCAGTGAACGTCCTGGTGGACACCACCGAGGCGTACCTGCAGGCGGATCTGGATGGCAAAGCCACCGGTGGCGTGACCGCAGGTGTGGACGGTCTGCTGATCGAAGCCCAGAGCCTTTCCACCAGCACCGTGGCCGCGGGCGCCAAGGTCACGGCCGGTGGGGCCGTGGGCGTGGGCGCCTCGGTGGGCCTGAACGTGGCGGTGAACACCACCACCGCGGAAGTCCAGAGCGGGGCCATCCTGAACGATGCGGGCAACCTCACCCTGACCGCGACCGCGACGCCGACCGTGTCCACCACCGTGACCGGCGGGGCCGCCGGGGCGACCGTGGCGTTGACCCCCACGGCCGCGGCGACGGTGGTGGTGGACACCACCAGCGCCGATCTGGACAGCGCCAGCACGGGCCTGAGCCTCGGGGGCGCCTATGACGCCGAAGCGACCCAGACCAGCTCCGTGACCACCGTCGCCACGGGCCAGACCCAGGGCAGCAACGTGGCCGTGGGCGCTTCCCTGGCCCTGACCACGACTACCGATACCGTGACCGCGACCGTGGATCGGAACCTGGCGGCGGGCGGGGCGGTGACCCTGAAGGCCACCAACCTCTCCGGCACCAGTGCCAGCGCCACGGCCAGCGTGGCCGGCGGGGCGACCGCCGACAGCAGCGGCAACGCCACCGACGGCAGCGGCGGCAGCGGCCAGACCGTGGACCAGCAGGTGGCGGCGCAAAGCAACGCGGCCGACACCGCGGGCGAGGCGGCCAGCAGCGACGCCAGCACCAAGCTGACCGCCGACAAGAAGACCACCCCCAGCGCCTCCAGCAGCGACGGCGCGGTGAGCGTGGCGGCGGCGGTGGGCGTGAACGTGGACACCGCGACCACCACGGCGGCCATCGGCGAAGGGCTGACCGTGACCAGCGGCGGCCTGCTGACCCTGGCGGGCAGCAACCAGACCTCCGGCACCGCCAAGGCCGACGGCAGCCAGACCGGGACCAGCAGCGTGGGCGTGGGCGCGGCCGTGGCCCTGAACCTGGCGGTTTCGACCAACACGGCGACCATCGCCGCGGGCGATGTGGTGAAGGCCCAGGGCGTGACCCTGAGCGCCACCGAAGCCACGGGCCAGACCAGCACCTATGATGTGGAAGCCACCAGCGGCGCCGGTGGCGGCAAGGTGGGCGTGGCCGGCTCCCTGGCGGTGAACACCGTGGTGAACACCGCCGCGGCCACCCTGGCGGGCGCCGACAGCCTGACCAGCCAGGCGGCAGCCAGCGTGGACGCGGGCAGCAGCACGACCCCCGGCGACGTGAGCCTGACCGCCAGCAGCACCACCAGCAGCACGGTCAAGGCCGACGCCAAGGTGACCGTCAGCGGCAGCTCGGCCGAAGTGGGCGTGGGCGCCTCGGTGGGCATGAACATCGCGGTGAACACCACCACGGCCGAGATCGACAAGAACGTGGTCCTGACCGATGCCGGCAACCTGACCCTGGGCGCCACCGCCAGCCACACCCTGGACACGGAAGTGTCCGGCGGCGCCGCCGGCGCCAAGATCTCCATCACCCCGACCGCGGCGGTGACCCTCGCCGTGGACACCACCAGTGCGCTGCTGGACAGCGGCACTGGGCTGAGCATCGCCGGCGCCTATGACGCCGAAGCCAGCCAGACCAGCTCCCTGACCACCGTGGCCACCGGGGCGACCCAGGGCAGCAACGTGGCCGTGGGCGCTTCCGTGGCCCTGACCACCGCCGTCGACACCGTGTCGGCGACCCTGGCCCAGGACCTGGCGGCGGGCGGGGCGGTGACCCTGAAGGCCACCAATATCTCCGGGACCAGCACCAGCGCGACGGCCAGCGTGGCCGGCGGGGCGACCGCCGACAGCAGCGGCAACGCCACCGACGGCAGCGGCGGTGCCGGCAAGTCCGTGGACCAGCAGGTGGCGGCGCAAAGCAACGCGGCCGACACCGCGGGCGATGCGGCCGGCAGCGATGCCAGCACCAAGCTGGCTGACAACAAGCCGACCACCCCCAGCGCCTCCAGCAGCGACGGCGCGGTGAGCGTGGCGGCGGCGGTGGGCGTGAACGTGGACACCGCGACCACCACGGCGGCCATCGGCGAAGGGCTGACCGTGACCAGCGGCGGCCTG
>Ga0302202_10000623_pt1 | contig 46267 bp, 40 predicted proteins | sample II_Bog_N3_3_FD_194579 | JGI IMG/M metagenome (GOLD analysis project Ga0302202, IMG submission 194579) | Peat permafrost microbial communities from Stordalen Mire near Abisko, Sweden - II_Bog_N3_3 | ecosystem: Environmental > Terrestrial > Soil > Wetlands > Peat | place: Sweden: Abisko...
CGGGATCGACGAGGGCGACGAGGCCTAGTCGGTCGACGAGGTCGACGGGGTTGGCGTGAACCGCAGCGGCAGGCGGGCCGGGCCCCAGATGCCGAAGCTCGACGGTTTCCACTCGACGTCCCCGTTGTGGGCGAGCCCGGGCATGCGCCGGGCCAACAATGGCAGGGCCTCCTGCAGTTCGGCGCGGGCCAGCGCGGCCCCCATGCAGAAGTGGATGCCCGAACCGAAGGTCATCTGTGCCGTGCTGCGCTCACGCGTGATGTCGAAGACGTCCGGATCGTCGAAGGCCTCGGGGTCCCGGTTGGCTCCGGCCAGCGAGGTGGCCACCAGGGTGCCCCGGGGGAACAGGACGTCGCGGTAGACGACGTCCTCGGCGGCGAAGCGGGCCGTTCCGCGCACCGCCCCCAGGTAGCGCATCGACTCCTCGACCGCCCGGCCGGCCAGTTCGGGCCGTTCGGCCAGGAGCGCCCACTGCTCGGGGTATTCGGTGAAGAGCGCCACCGAGCAGGCCAGCTGGTTGCGGGTCGTGTCGGTTCCGGCCATGAGCACCGCTTGCGCCAGCATCGCCATCTCATCGGTCGAGAGCCGGTCACCCTCCTCTTCGATGGCGATGAGGTCGCTCAGGAGGTCGTCACGCGGGTCGGCCCGGCGCGCCGCGATCATGTCGCCCACGTACGTGGTGAGCTCGTCGCCCGCCCGCACAATGAACGGCAGGTCCTCGGCCAGGTTGTTGTTGAAAATGCGGAAGATGTCGCTGGCCCAACCCGAGAAGAGCTTCCAGTCCTCGGGCGGGGCGCCGAGGAGTTCGCAGATGATCGGGATGGGGTACGGCTCGCAGACGTCCGCCACCAGTTCGCACTGGCCGTGGGCCACCAGGCGGTCGACCAATTCGCCCACCACTCGACGCATGGTGGGACGGAGGCGATTGGCCGAGGCGGGTGTGAAGGCCGGGGCCACCAGTCGCCGGAGACGGGCGTGGCCCGGGCCTTCCATGGTCAGGATCGACTCACCGCGGCGGTCGCCGGCGGCGGAGCCCTGGAGTTCGGGCGATTGCTCAATCATGGACAGCGCGGAATGGAAGCGCTGATCGCGCAGGATGGCCGTGACGTCTTGCAGCCGGGTCACCGAGTAGCCCAGTTCCGACCGGGCCAACCAGTGGACGGACCGGGCCGCCGCAATGGCGTCGATCGCCTCCCGGCGCTCGAGCCCGACCGTGTCGAGGTAGGGCAGGTTCAGGTCCGAGACCAGTTGTGGCATGAGCCCCCGTGTCCGTGTGGCCGCGTGGAGCAGCGCGCGGCGATGGCGCGAGGTTAGTGGGAGCCCCCGTCGCTGTCCGAGGGCGGGCCCGGTGGCGTGCCCCGATCCGCATGCAGGGCCGGGTGACGCTTGGCCATGAGGGGCACCAATATCGACTTGGGCGCCAGGTGGGCCAGCCCGGCACCGACGCGGTTGGCCGCCCCGGGGATCACGACGGTGCGTCCCGCCGCCAGCGCCTCAATGGCGGCCCGGGCGACGTCGCTCGCCGGGACCCACATGACCTTGGGCAATGACTCTGCGGCTTCTTCGTCGGTCATGCCCGCCGCCTCGGCAAATCCGGTCTCGACCGGACCCGGGCACAGCGTGGTGACGCTCACGCCGCTGCCGCGGAGCTCGGCGGCCAGGGCACGGCCGTAGGAGAGGACGAACGCCTTTGACGCGCCGTACGAAGCCTGCCCCGGCAAGGGCTGGAAGGCGGCGGTCGACGCCGTGTTCAGGACGGCCCCCCGGTGTCGCGTCAGCATGCCGGGGATGAACAGGTCGCACAGGTCGACGACTGCTTCAACGTTGGTGCGCACCAGGGCGAGCTCGGCGGCGCGGTCGGCATTCGAGACCGGACCCATTGTCGTGAAACCGGCGTTGTTGATGAGGATGTCGACCGTGAGGCCGCGCGACGCCAGGAGTGCCGGGAGATCGCCGCGCGAGTCGGCGTCGGTGAGATCGGCCGCAATGACCTCGACGCGCACCGAAGAGGCCTGCGTCAGTTCGGCGGCCAGTGCCAGCAGGCGGTCCTCGCGGCGCGCCACCAGGGTCAGCCCGTGGCCGCGTCGCGCCAACTCCCGGGCCATTTCCGCTCCGATGCCCGACGACGCGCCGGTGACGATCGCGGTGGTGTTCTCTCTGGGTGTCGGCAGTGCCATGGCCAGAGCGTAGGTGACGGCGTCATCGGCACCCCCGGGGGCCGGACGGCCCTCGGATACGAGCACATGAAGTTCGCGTGACGGAGAAGCGCCCCACCAGGGACTTCGCGAAGACCCAGTTCGCGTGGGGTTCACAAGCGCCGGTGCCAGGTGGATACTGGAAACAGCGAGTGGCAACGAAGGATTCCGATGTTGCCCCGAGTGGAAAGGAGCTGCCGATGCCATCGACAGGCTCGACCGAGGAGGCCGATCCACCCCGTTGAGATGGCGTCACCGATGTCGGTTTCGGTGGCGCATCCGAGCAGTCCGCCTGGCGTGAAGTCCGGCGTATGCAAGAGGCCGCGTTCGCGCCGGTGCGTGTGCCGGCCGGCCGACAAGGCGGCCCCCGCACCCACTGCGCCGCAGGCTGGAGCCGCGGACTGCACAAAGAGAACGAAGCACTACAAGAAGTAACAGAAGAAGCATCAGAACGAGTGAGGGCCGGCCATCGCGTCGGCCCTTCTCGCGTCATCGGGGCGGTGGTTGTGCGGTCATGTCGGCGCCCGTGTCATGGTGGAGGATGCCCGGGACGCGCCTGCCGATGTTTCCCCTCTCGGAGGTCCTGTTCCCCCACGCCTCCATGCCACTGCACGTCTTCGAGCCCCGCTACCGGGAGTTGTTGCGCGACTGCCTGGCGGGCGACGCCCGCTTCGGCATTGTGCTGATCGCCCGGGGCCCCGAAGTCGGGGGTGGCGACGAGCGCAGCACCCTCGGCACCAGGGGCATCATCACCCAGGCGGTCGAGTTGCCCGATGGCCGCTGGGTTCTGGAGGTAGAGGGGGAGGCGCTGATCGCGGTGGAGGAGTGGCTGCCCGACGCCCCCTATCCCGTGGCCCTCGTCCGCGAAGCGTCGGCCGAACCGTCCGGGGGGGATGCCGTCCCGTTGGTCGAGGCCGCCAGGCTGCGGGTCCGCCGGGCCCGGGCCCTGCTGGCCGAGCAGGGCGGTGAGCCCGCGCTCCCGCCCGCGCTCGCACTCGACGGGGGAGGGGACGCCGACCTCGCCTCCTGGCAGCTGTGCGCGGCCGCCCCCCTCAGCGCCTACGACGCCCAGCGTCTGCTGGCCGCCGACGGTGCCCCGGCGCGCCTGCGCCTCCTGGCCGAACTGATGGACGAGCTCGAGCTCGATCTGCACCGCATGCTGCGCGCCGAATGATCCGATGATGGCGCACAGGGAGCAGGGGAGAACGGAGACCACACCCCGTCGTCGCAACATCCTCTTCATCACGACCGATCAGCAGCGCTACGACAGCCTCGGCTGCAACGGGGGCACGGTGGCCCGCACACCCGTGGTGGACCGGTTGGCCGCGGAGGGCATCAACTACCGGCGGGCCTACAACCAGAACACGGTGTGCATGCCGGCCCGCTCGACCATGCTGACAGGGCAGTACGTGCGGACGCACGGCGTCGTGGCCAACGGCATCCCGCTTCCCGTCGACGCGCCGTCGGTGGCGCAGTACCTGCACGACACGGCCGGCTACCGCACCGCGCTGCTCGGCAAGGCCCACTTCGAGCCCGGCTTCGATCCCACCAACCAGTTCGAGGAGAACGCGCGGGTGGCCCGGGGCGACACCGGACCCTGGCGCGGCTTCGAGCGGTCCGAACAGGCCATGCATGCGGCGGCGTGGGGCGACCATCCCATCGCGCACTATGGGCGGTGGCTCAAGAAGCACCATCCCGAACACCTGCACAGCTTCGCCGGCCTCCTCCAGGCGGAACCGGGCGGCGACACGGCGGCCCCGGAGACGAAGAACAACCCGATCCCCCGTGAGTGGTACCACACCGATTGGGTGGCCGACCTGACCGTGGACTGGCTGTCCTCGCTCGGGGCGGACGAGCCGTGGTTCTGCTGGATGTCCTTCCCCGACCCCCATCACCCGTGGGACCCGCCCGCCTCCGAGCTGCCTCGCGTGCCGTGGCAGGACCTGGCCCTGCCGCCCGGCCACCCCGGCTCCGACGAGGCCATCCGCGCCGTCCTGGCGCGCAAGCCGGCGCACTGGCTCGGCTTCTGGGAGGGCACGTTCTCCAACATGGAGGGTGGCCCGGCCGCCTTCGTGCCCTCGCGCCTCACCCACGACCAGATCCGCGAGATCAACGCCAAGGTGCACGTCATGAACGAGCTCATCGACGAGGCGTGCGGCCGAGTGCTGCAGACCATCACGCAGCGTGGCTGGCTGGCCGATACCGACGTCATCTTCACCACCGACCACGGCGAAATGCAGGGTGACTTCGGCCTCCTCTACAAGGGCCCATACCACACCGATGCGCTGATGCGGCTGCCCTTCGTGTGGCGGCCGGCCCCTTCCGCCGGCATCGATCCGGCGGTGGTGCACGATCCGGTGGGACAGGTCGACCTGGCCCCGACCTTCTGTGCCATTGCCGGGGTCGATCCCGCCCCGTACATGCAGGGTCGGGCGCTCCCGCACACCGACGGCCAGCCAGGGCGCGAGCGTGCCCTGTGCGAGTGGGACAGCCAGTTCCCCGGCTACGGCATGCATCTGCGCACTATCTACCGAGACGGGTGGCTCTGCACGGTGTACGAGCCGTCCACGGCCGGACAGCCCAACGGCCTGGAGGAAGTCTGGGGCGACGCCGTCCTGCAGCCGTGCCCGGTGGTGTACGAGCAGTCGGGGACGGGCCCGGGTGGGGTGGCTATCGCCACCGGTGAGCTCTACGACGTGGAGGCCGACCCGTACCAATTCGAGAACCGGTGGGACGACCCGTCGCGACGGGCTCAGCGCGACGAGCTGGTGGCCGATCTGTACGCCAGCCTGCCGACGGAGCGGCGCGTCCTCAAGGTGATGGCGCCCGCCTGAATCAGGTGGAGAGCCCGGGCGTGGCCCGCTCAATGGCACCCCACCCGCTCGACGCTTCGCGCCGGGCGTGCTCGGCGGCGTGGCCACCGCGCAGCCCGAAGAGCCGCTTGGCCAAGAGGAGGTAGATCACGACGGCGAGGTTGATGACGAGAGCGATGACCTTGAAGGCGCTGACACCGTTGGTCAGCTCGTAAATCTCGTAGGGCACCAGCGCGGTGGTGGCGATGAACGTGAGGTACTCGGCCCATCGCTTGTTGAGCCACAGCCCGACCATCTCGGTCCCCTCGAGGGCGGCGAAGGCCAACAGGATCAGCGCCAGGATGCGCAGGTGTGTGGGAGAGTACTTGAAGGCCCGGCCGAAGTAGCCGAGCAGGCCGCGCGCCTGCGACACGCCGGGCGTGCCACCGGCCAGATCGTTCATGATGTTCTGGTAGTCGTGGTGCAGCGCCTGGTCATTGGCGGCGAACGTGAACAGCGCAATCGACAGCCCGGTCAGCACAATGACGTGAAGAGCGCGGTCGACGGCAATGAGCCGCAGGACGTAGCGGTCACGCAGGGCGGCACCCCGGAGGGGGAGTGTGATCTCGTCCCGTGTCTCGACCCGCTCGCGACCCGGTTTCTGCGGCGGGGTGAGCGGGACCCAGTCGTCGCAGCGCAGGCAGCGGTGCCAGCGCACGTCACCGTCCTGGCGGACCACCAACGCGTCCTCACGCGTGACGGTGGCCGCGTCGACGCCGACCAGCACATGGTCCGACCAGGCGCAGGTGAAGAGCTCGTAACGGTTGGACGGTCGCTGGCGGCTCGTCACTCAGTCCAGCCCGGGCAGCACGGCATCGAGGAAGCGCTCCGGCGCTTCGATCATGGGGTAGTGGCCCACGCCCTCCAGCGGGGATGCCGTCGCATCCGGCCGGGCGGCCAGCAGCGTGTCGACCATGGACGGGACGGCGATCGGGTCGTCCAGCCCCCACACGACGTGGAGAGGGGCGGGGTCGGTCTCGATGGCGCCGGTGAAGCGCCGCTCGTGGGCCCGCCGCTCCTCGATGTACCGGATCAGCCGCGGCAACAACAAATGGCCGTCGTCGTGGACGACCTGGGCCGCCGCCGCCGGGACGGGGTCCTCGGGCCAGCCGGCGGGGACGGCGGGGGTCAGCGGGCTGAACGTCTCGCGCAGGCTCCGCGTGATGGAGGCGGCATCGATCGGGCTGCCCGCCGGCAGCACCTCGTCGGGCCGGCCGAGCAGGAACTGCTGGCCGTCGGTCAGGTGGGCCTGGTCGATGTAGATGCTGCCGTTGGTCAGGACGCGCCGGGCCACCTCGACCTTCCAGCTTCCTTCGCCGCGCCGCGCCAGCAACTCGCCGCCGACGGTGTCGCCCATGTCGTGCGTCAGCAGGGCCAGGCGCTCCACGCCGAGTGCGGCCACGAAGGCGGACGCCACGTCGGCCTGCAGGGCCATGGAGTAGGCCCGGTCGGGCTTGGCCGACAGCCCGTAGCCGAGCATGTCGAAGAGGAGGACGCGACGACCGGCCCGGAGACCGTCGAGAACGGCGGCGTAGTCGAAGGACGACGACGGGAAGCCGTGGAGGATCAGCAGGGGCTCGTGGCGCGGCGCGCCGATGGACGGCGCGTCAATGGTGAAGACACGTTCGCCGCACAGCGTCCGGTGGGTGCCGGAGGCCTCCCATTCGCCACCGGTGGCGATGGTCACGTACCGGCCAGCTTGGCGACGACAGGGCCGAGGGTCTCCCACGCCTCCGATTCGATCGACCAGTAGGAGATCCCGTATTCGGACCGGCGCCACTCGAGCTCCTCGGTCATTTCGTCGAGTGTGCCGATCAGGGCCAGTGGCACGTGCAGGGCATCGGCCCCGTCGATGCCGAAGGCCGGGCCCATCTGGCCCGCCAGGCCGGCGGCGTCGTCGGTCACCATGACGAAGCCGATCAGGGCGTTGAGCTCCAGGTCGGCGAAGCGGTCGCCCGCCGCCTCCTTCACCCAGGCGATCTTCTTCCGGGTCCGTTCCGGCGTGGCGTCCGAGGCCGTCTCGGCGCCGCCGGTGCCCTCCCGCAGGTTGACGTTGATGCTGACGATGTCGGCGTGCTGCGCCGCGAAGGACAGCACCCTTTTGCCGCCACCGCCGATGATCAGCGGGGGGCCGGGTTGCTGCACCGGGCGGGGCGTGAGGGTGTGGCCCCGCACCTCGTAGTGCTCCCCGTGGAAGGTGAAGGGCCCGTCGGTGCGGAGCAATCCCTGCACCACCTTCACCGCCTCCTCGAAGCGCGCCACGCGGACGGCCGGCTCGTCGTAGGTCAGTCCGGCCTCGTCGTAGTCGGTGCGCATCCAGCCGGCGCCCAGGCTCATTTCGAAGCGACCGTCACTCAACACGTCGAGCGTGGCCGCCTCCTTGGCCAGCACGAAGGGATGGCGGTAGTCGTTGCCGAAGACGAGCGAGCCCATGCGCAGCGTGGTGGTGGCCGCGGCCACGGCCGCCAGGGCGGGAATCGGCGCCAGCTGCTCGCCGAAGTGGTCCGGCATGAGCAATGCGCTGTAGCCCAGGTCCTCGGCTTTGCGGGCCTGATCGGCCCAGGACCGGGCGGAGCCGTCGGGCGCCTTGCCCAGCTGCGCGGCGAAGCGGAATTTGCGATGGTGTGCCATGCCGCCATGTTGCCGCACATCGGCGGAGGATGTGGCACCTGTCCCGCCCGTCACACTTTGGTGGCGACCTTCGACCAGACCAGGACGCCGCCCGATTCTTGGGGCGGTCCGAGCGCGTCGGTGAACAAGGTGGTGGCGCACGCTGCACCGGGCGCCGTCGGGACCACCGCCACCGTCTGGGTCTGCCATTGCCGCAGTTGGGCCTGCACGTCAGCCGCCGAGAACCCCGGCACCGAGGTGGCGCCCCCCTCGCACTGGCCCAGGGCCTCCGAAAGGGGCGTGGCCTGGCCGCCGAAGGTGTTGGCCCCGGTCGGGCCCGGGATCACCGCGAAGCCACCGGGCATCCGGAATTCCATGTCGGCCATCGCCTGCCACAGCATGGAGGAGTCGTTGGTCGAGCTGGCCAGCGGATAGATGACCGCCGCCGAGCCCGCGGGCAGGGAGCGCGCCGCCCCGGTGAACCAGGCGGGCACGTCCGCCGGCGCCGCGGCGTAGGGCCAGGCCGGCACCAGCGGCAGGAGCACGACGACGGCCAGCCCCGCGCTCCAGGCGACGGCCCCTCGGTGACCGAAGCGGCCCCTGGCGACCACCTTGTAGAACGCGTCCAGCAACAAGGCGAGCAGGAGCGCGGCGAAGAGCCAGAAATAGGTGATCCAGCGGGAGGCCACGCTGCTGTCGAGCAGCGGGAGGTGCGCGATCACAATGAAGGGGAGGGGGATCCCCGTGCGGTGACCGTCGATGTGGAGCCGCGAGCCCAACGACATGACCAGGCCGATGGCGCCCATGACGGAACAGAAGAGGGCGAACCTTCGGCGGCGCAGCACAATGCCGCCGATCACCAGGGCGAGGAGAAGCGGCACGCCGACGTAGGACCCGTTCTCCACCGGCGAGTCCACGACGACGTTCCAGTTGGGATCCCGCAGGGCCACCAACGAGTCCCCGAGGCTGGCGTGCCCGAAGGTGAAACGCTGGTCGATGGTGGGTACCACGAGGCCGACCGGGTCCACGGTGACACCGGCGATCGCCGTGGCCGGCTGGGCCGGACCGGTGATGTGCTCCGGACCGGCGACCGCCACCCAGGCGGCGTAGCCGACACCGAGGGCGATCACGACGCCGGCGCAGCCCACCATCGTCACCAGGCGTCGCCGGTCGAGCTGTACGTGCTTCCACAGCACGTACACGCCTCCGAGAACGGCGGCGCACGCCGTCATGACGACGAGCGAGGCGAAGACCTCGGTCGAGATGTAGAACTGCGCGACGAAGCACAGTCCGATGGCAATGCCGGACCAGGCGGGGCGCGGCACGCTCGAGCGGAAGAACCGGTCGACGAAGTAGATCACCAGCGGTGGGATGGCCTGGAAGAGCAGGAACAGGTGCGCGTTGGCCGTGGCCGCGGTGAACGGTGAGAAGCCGTAGGCCAGCCCTCCGACGAATGCCGCCGGCCACCAGCTCACAAAGCGCCGCGCCATGACGAAGAAGCTCATCGCCGAGGCGAAGATGGCCAGGTCGATCAGGATGTTGAACGTGGCGATGGGCCCGAGGAGCCAGGTGATCGGGAAGGCGAGGATGCCGAGGAGCGGCATGGTCGTGTTGTCCATGAGGTTGACCCCGACCGGCGCGTTCAGCCAGTCGTTGGCGAACGGGTTGTGGCCGTGCAGCAGCACCCACGGGGTCTGCGCCAGGAACCAGACCTCTTCGGGGACGTCATTGCCCCCCGAGGGCTGCACGGTGTGCGCAATACCGTGGGTCCAGACGGATCCGTTCGCGAGAGCCGACAGCCCCAAGTAGACGACGGCGACCGCCGCCGTGATCACCCACCCGCGGCGCACCCCCGAGGCGTGGCGAGGAGTGCCGTCCGGTGGTGTCACGGCCATGTCGGGCAGGACCGTGACCGCGTCACTCATGGCAGGCCCGCAGACGACCGGACGGAAGTCGCCCGCATTGCTGCGCAAGGTAGCAGCCGCGGCAAACCGACGGCGGCCGATCGGCTTGTCCTCTCACCGCCCCGTCATCGCCCGCCGTTCGACAGGAGCGCGTGACGCCAGGGATTAGATGAAGCTGAAGTCCGGTACCCCGGAGCTGATCCCCTTGAAGAGATCGCCCTTGGCGGCAATCAGCTCCTCGGGCGTCCAGGCGGCATCGCGGGTGACCTGGCCGGCCGCCTTGAAGGCGCTCATGGCGTAGATGTTGCCGCCGAAGACGACCAGGATCTGCCCGGTGATGTCGGCCGAGGCCGGCGCAGCCAGGAAGGCGGCCACGTTGGCGATGTTCTTGGGGTCCCAGGCGTCGAAGCCGCCCTCGCCGGCGCTCATGCCGTCCCCGCCGAAGATGGTTTCGGTCATCCGAGTGCGGGCGCGCGGGGCGATGGCGTTGGACGTGACGCCGTAGCGGCCGAGCTCACGTGCTTCCACCCAGGTGAGGGCGGCGATGCCCGCCTTGGCGGCCGCGTAGTTGGCCTGCCCGGCGTTGCCGTAGAGCCCCGCCTCCGACGAGGTGTTGATGATGCGCCCGGTGACGTCCTCGCCGGACTTGGCCCGGTTGCGCCAGTAGACGGCAGCATGGTGCGTGGCGGCGAAGTGACCCTTGAGGTGGACGCGGATCACGTCGTCCCAGTCCGACTCGTCCATGTTGAAGGACATCTTGTCGCGGAGGATGCCGGCGTTGTTCACCAGGATGTCCAACGAGCCGAAGGTGTCGATCGCCTGGTCCACGACGTTCTTGCCACCGGCCCATGTGCTGATGTCGTCGCCGTTCACCGCCGCCTCGCCGCCCCGCTCCTTGATGAGCGCGACGACCTCGTCGGCGGGGTGGGCGTCCTGCGAGCTCTCGCCGTGCAGCCCGGCTCCGACGTCGTTGACGATGACCCGCGCTCCCTCACCGGCGAGGACCAGAGCCTCTTCGCGTCCGATGCCTCGTCCTGCGCCGGTGACGACCGCCACCTTGCCGTCGAGCAATCCCATGGTGCTGCCTCCCTGTTTCGGTCAGTGCGCCCAGCCGGCCGCCCCGGCGAGGGAGGGCCTGGCGGCGGGGCCGAAGGCCGCCGCGACGCGCCAGCAGTGTGGCCGATGGGCTCCTTCAGGGGCAAAACCGGGTCAGCGACTCGGCGGTGACCAGGTTGATCAGTGCCACCGTCTCGCTCCGGGCTCGGGCCTTGCCGAAGCGGGCGCTCAGGCTGACCACCTCCAGGCCGGCAGGGGGCGAGGCCAGCACCGAGGCGTCTGCTCCACCCACGATGCACAGGACCGGCAGCGGGTTCCCGGCCCGCTCTCCACCGCGAGCCAGTTCCAGGATGCCCCCCGGCACCTTGCCGTGGAACGACGGAGGATCGAGATGCCCCTCGCCCGTGAGCACGAGATCCGCCCGCTCCAGACGGCCGGCGAGGCCCACCAGCCCGGCCACGAAGCCGAAGCCGGGTTCGATGCGTGCGCCCAGGGCGACCAGGCCCCCGGCCAGTCCACCGGCCGCACCGCCGCCCGGGACAGCGGTGACGTCGACGCCGGTCTCGCGCCGGTAGCGGGCCGCCACCTCGACGAGGCGGCGGCCCAGATCGACGACCTGTGGGGCCGAAGCGCCCTTCTGCGGACCGAAGACGGCGGCAGCGTCGCCGAAGCGCGTCGTCACGTCACAGGCCACGACCATCTCAATCCCTGCGAGCGCGGCGGGCGAGCCGACGGCCTCGTAGGCACCGAGGCCGCCATCGGTCGTGGAGGACCCACCGCAGCCGATGACGATGCGCTCCGCCCCCGCGGCGCGGGCGGCCAACAGGAGTTGGCCCACGCCCGTGGTGCCGGCACGCACCGGCTCGTCACCACGCGGCCTGGGCAGCAGGGCACGGCCGGCGGCGCGGGACATCTCGATGACGGCCGTGAGGGGTTCGTCCCCCGCCCCGCCCAGCAGGCGCCACTCGGCCTCGACCGGCGCCCCGAGCGGGCCCGTCACGGTGGTCGTCTGCGGTGTGCCGCCCAGAACCAGGAGCAGGCCCTCGCCCCCGTCGGACATGGGGACCTCGTCGGCGGTCCACCCGGCCGCCCGGGCTGCGTCCGCCATGGCCGCCGCCACCTCGTCGGCCGATGCCGTGCCCCGGAATTTGTCCGGGGCGGCGACCAGGTGGGGCACGCCGATGAAGCTACCGGGTGCGATGGCGGTGGACTGACGGTGGGGGCGAGAGTGCGGGCGAGAGGATTTGAACCTCCACCCCCTTTCGGGGACCGGGACCTAAACCCGGCGCGTCTGCCGATTCCGCCACGCCCGCAGCGGCCCCGCCATGCGGGTGAACTGGGAGTGTACGGCGGTGTGCCTCCGGGCGCCCCCTCCGGCCGCTAGCCTCGTCGCCATGGTCAACGCATCTCAAACCCCTCTCATCACGGCTGCCGGGGCCGATCTGGAGTCAGGCGGGCGGGTTTTCCAGCAGCTCCTCAAGGAACGCATCGTCTTCATCGGCAGCGCGATCGACCAGGTCACGGCCAACCTGGTCTGTGCCCAGCTGGTCCTTCTGGAAGCCGAGGACGCCGAGAAGGACATTTCGCTCTACATCAATTCGCCGGGTGGCTCGGTCACCGACGGCCTGGCCATCTACGACACCATGCAATACGTGCAGCCCGATGTCTCGACCATTTGCGTCGGGCTGGCGGCCAGCATGGGGCAGTTCCTCCTCTGCGCCGGTGCCCCGGGCAAGCGCTACGCACTGCCGCATTCGCGGATCCTGATGCACCAGCCGTCGGGGTCCATGCAGGGGCAGGCGGCCGACATCGCCATTCAGGCGGAGCAGATCATCTACCTCAAGCGCATGATGGCGGAGCGCATCGCCTTCCACACCGGTCAGCCCCTGGAGCGGATTGAGGCGGACTCCGACCGCGACCGTTGGTTCACCGCAGACGAGGCGTGTGAGTACGGCTTCATCGACAGGGTCATCGACCGGTCGACGGCCACTGCGGCGGCAGGAAACAAATAAGCGTGGCGGTGGACGTCCCGGCCGCGTCGTCGGGGGCAGGCCCGAGCGTCGACGACGTCGCCGAGCAGAGGGTGCCGGACCGGTCGCCCATGGCTTCCGAAGCCATGGGCCTCGGCGCCCGCGAGGCCCGGCGTGGGTCGGTCACGCGCGTCGTCACGCCCACCGTCGGCGTGCGCAAGCGGCTCCGTGAGATCTGGCTTTCGCGCGAGCTACTGATCTACCTGGTCCGCACGGAAATCAAGGTCAAGTACAAGAACTCGGTCCTCGGACTGGTGTGGTCCATGGTGGCTCCCGCCATGACGCTGGCCATCTACTTCTTCGTCTTCTCCGTCGTGCTCGACAACAAGATGCCGAACTTCGTCATCTACCTCTTTGCCGGTTTGTTGTTGTGGAATCTCTTCTCGCTGGGCGTGCTCACCGGCACCGGGGTCGTGGTGAACAACGCCGGCATCGTGAAGAAGGTCTCCTTCCCCCGTGAGATCCTGGCTCTGGCCGCCGTGGGCTCGGCCTGCGTCTTCTTCTTCTTCCAGGCGATCGTCATGGTCATCTTCATGGTGGTCCTGCGCGCCCCGCCGGACGTGGCCTATTTCCCCCTCCTCGTCGTGGCGCTGCTCGCCGGGGTGATCCTCGCCTCGGGGCTGGCCGTGCTGCTCTCCTCCATCAACGTGTACCTGCGGGACACCCAGCACCTCATTGAGGTGATCCTCACCGCGTGGTTCTGGGCCTGCCCGATCGTGTACTCGTACCAGACGGTCGAAGCCAAGCTCGGTCCCCGGCACCTGTCGTGGGTCTACCTGGCTAATCCGATGACGCCGCTCGTCCTGGTCTTCCAGCGCTGCCTCTACAACAAGCCGACTGCGGTCATCAGCGGCACTCTGACGGTGATATTGCCCCAGCACGGGTACCTCTGGTACTCGGCGCTGGTCGGCATCGTCCTCGTGCTCGGGATTGTGCTGTTCCTCGTCGCCCTGGCTGTCTTCGGCCGGCTCGAGGGCAATTTCGCCGAGGAGCTCTGATCGCGTGAGCGACTTCGCCGTCGACGTGCGCGACGTCTCCAAGCGCTTCCGGCTGGCCCACGGCCAGTACAAGACCGTCAAGGAGCGCCTGATCCACGGCGGCAAGCGCAAGTCCACAGAGGACTTCTGGGCTCTCGACGGGGTGTCGCTTACCGTCAAGGAGGGGGAGACGGTCGGGATCTTGGGCCGCAACGGCTCGGGCAAGTCCACTCTGCTCAAGTGCATCTGCGGAGTCCTACAGCCCACCTCCGGCGAGGTCGCGGTGCGGGGCAAGCTGGCCGGCCTGCTGGAGCTGGGCGCCGGCTTCCAGCAGGACCTGACCGGTCGGGAGAACATCTACCTCAACGGCTCGTTGATGGGGATGGCCAAACGGGACGTCGACAAGGTCTTCGATGCCATCGTGGACTTCTCCGAGTTGGAGGAGTTCATCGACGGCCCGGTGAAGTTCTATTCCTCCGGCATGTACGTCCGGCTCGGCTTCGCGGTTGCCGTCAACATGGACCCCGATGTCCTGGTGATCGACGAGGTCCTCGCCGTCGGAGACGAGCGTTTCCAGCGCAAGTGCATCGGAAGGGTCAAGGAGTTCCAGAAAGAAGGGCGGACCATCCTTTTGGTGACCCACGCGGCCGACACCGTGCGCAGCATCTGCGACCGGGGCGTGGTGCTCAGTCACGGCCACCTGGTGGGCGAGGGTGAGCCCGGCGAGGCCACCCGTATCTTCCGTGAGGGCCTCATGGCCGAGGGTGCCGGTATGGCGGTGGCCGATCCCACGCTGGTCGCCGTCCCCGCCGTCCCGACGAGCGTGAGTGCGGACTCCGTGCCCGATGACGAGCGACCCGTACGCTTCCGCTCCGTGCACCGCGTGTACTCGGGCGACAACACGGTGCCCTACATGAGCACCGGCGACGACCTGACCATCCGGGTTGAGTTCGAAGCACTGCACCCGACCCCCGACGTGGTCTTCTCGCTCGAGGTCCGCGACATCGACAACAACTTGGTGATGCGCACCGATACGTCCATCATCGGCATGGTCATCGACGCCCCGCGTGGGGTCAGCGTGATGCACTTCGGGATCGTGAAGATGCCCCTCCTCGACGGCAAGTTCAGCTTCGCCATGGGCATTCAGAGTCGTGACGGCCTCCTCTACGACTGGCAGGAGAACGCCGGGACGTTCGCGGTGATGTACCCCGGGAAGGCTGCTGGAATCATGCGCATGGACGTGCACGCGGCCCTCATCTCGACCGAGAGTGAACTCGACTCGTCTGCCGCGCTGGCCTAGCCCGGCCGCGGCAGACTTGCACCATGAGTGACACGGGAGTGACGCTGCCCGAGGACCCGCAGGCTTATGTCGACCAGGTCATGGCCGAGATCGCGGAAGAGGTCAAGGTGCGGCGCGCCTCCGGAGACCTGCCGCCCAAGCTCGAGCGCGAGCTGGACGAGTTGTTCCTCGCCCATTCACCGGTGGCCGGCCGCGGCGGCGACCTGGGAGACGCGCTGCGCATGGTCGATGCCGCCACGTTCATCGACCCCGTGGTGCCCGTGGAATCCGAGCGGGCGGCGGGAGCCGTGGTCAAGAAGGGGATGCGTTCCCTGCTCCTCTGGTACGTCGGATGGCTGACCCACCAGATGAGCCAGTCGGCGTCCGCGGTCAGCCGCGCCCTGCACATTGTGGACGATCGCCTCGGGGAGCTCGAGCGTCAGGTGGAGGGCCAGCGCGTGCCGGCCGCCGGGGTGGTCGAGTTCCCCGAACTCCAGCGTGCCGACGCCTGGTGGGTCGAGCCGGCCGTCGTGGCCGTCACCAAGACACCGGGGCGCATTCTGCATGCGGCCTGCGGTGAGGGGTGGCTGGTGCGGCGCCTGGTGGCCGCCGGCGGGGATGCCTATGGGGTCGACCCCCGGGCCGGCGCCATCGACACTTCGGAACAGGGCGCCCTCGACCTGCGCAGCGAACCCGTGGGGGCGCACCTACGGGCCGTGGCCGCGGCTGGCTTGGGTGCCATTGTGCTGAGTGGCACGGTCGAGGGCATGGCGGCGGCCGAACGCAGCCAACTGCTGGCGGCCATCGGGACCAGCCTGGCCCCCGGGGGGACGCTGGTGGTCCATTCGGTGAGCCGGCAGGCGTGGGAAGCGGTGGATGCTCCGCCCGAGACCGACCTGGCGGCCGGCCGGCCGCTGCGACCCGAGGCGTGGTGCATCCTGCTCGAGCAGAGCGGCTACGAGGCCACGGCGCAGCCAGGACCCGGCGGCGCCGACTATCTCGTTACGGCGGTCCGCTCCGCCATCACGTCACCGTACGCACCCGCGGAGCGGTGAGCGCTGCCGCCGGGGGCCCGGTGGCCGTGCATCAGTTCATCGCCACCCTCAACCCGCACGACGCCACAGGGACGCATGCGCTGCGGCTGCGTGACGCGTTGCGCGCCGCCGGATGGCATTCGGAGATCTTCGCCGAGGCGATCCACGACGACCTGGCCCCCGATGCATTCAAGCACTGGATGTACCCCGAGCATGCCGCTGCGGGGGACGTGGCGATCTACCAGTTCACGACCTCTTCCGCCGTCGCCGGCTACCTGGCGGAGCAGGGCATGCCGCTGATTCTGGACTTCCACAACTTCACCGGGCCGGAATACTTCGCCGGGTGGGAGGCGCAGAGCGTGGCGCGCGCCACGGCGGCCGCCGACGAGTTGGCGCTCCTCGCCCCGCGGGCGCTCCTCGGGCTGGCCAAGAGCCGGTTCAGCGAGGAGGAGTTGCGGCGGGCCGGCTGCGGGCGCACCGTTGTGCTGCCCGTACTGGCGGACTACGGACGCGTCACCGCCGCCCCCGACCCCCGGGTCCGGGCAGAGCTGGCCGCCCTCCGGGAGGGGGGTGGCGCCGACTTCCTGTTCGTGGGACGGATCGCGCCGTCCAAGGCCCAGCACGAGCTGGTCAAGGCGCTGTGGGCCTACCGCCGGCTCTACGACCCGAAGGCCCGTCTGCACCTTGTCGGCGGCACGTCGAGCTTCGAGTACACCAAGGCCCTGCAGGACTTCGTGCACGACCTGGGCCTGTCCGCCGCGGTGCGCCTGCCCGGTGAGGTGTCCGACGCCGCCCTGGCCGCCTATTTCGCCGACGCCGAGGCCTACCTCTCGCTGTCGGCCCACGAGGGTTTCGGTGTCCCGCTCGTGGAGGCCATGGTGGCGGGAGTACCGATCGTCACACGCCCGGCGGGAGCGGTGTCCGACACCGTGGCCGATGCGGCGCTGGTGCTGGCCGCCGCCGACCCTTCCTACGTGGCGGCGGCCCTGCACCGGGTGTGCACGGACGAGCGCCTGCGTTCCACGCTGACGGCGGCGGGGACGCGTCGGGCGGCCGAGCTCTCCGGAGACCTCGCCGTCCGTATGGTCGAGGCCGTCGCGACGGTGGTGCATCGACCGTGAGCAGAAAAGTGGCCTTTGTCACCCCACGCTACGGGCCGCAGATCATGGGTGGTGCCGAGACCGCGGTGCGCCAACTGGCCGAGCACCTCTGCGCCCTGACGGACTGGGAGGCCGAGGTGCACACGACCTGTGCGCTCGATGCCATCACGTGGGACGACGTGCTCAAGCCGGGTACGACTGTGATCAACGGTGTCACCGTGCACCGCCACCCGTCGGTGCACGGCCGGCTGCCCGACTTCTACGGTCTCGACGGGATGGTCCGTCTGGCCCCTCGCCTGGCGACGCGAGAGCAGGGAGAGCGGTGGGTCGACTACAACGGTCCGGTCTCGACCGAGTTGGTCGACGCCGTCGTGGCGTCGGACGCCGACGTTGTGGCCTTCTCGCCGTACCTCTATCACCCCACGGTGGCGGCCATCGGCAAGGTGCGGGTGCCGGCGGTGTTCCACCCGGCGGCGCACGACGAGCCGGCCCTCTACCTCTCGGTGTTCCGCGGCACCTTCGGGGACGCCGACGCCTTCTGCTTCTACACGGCGTCGGAGCGGACACTGGTCGAGCGGATGTACGCCGTGGCCGAGCGTCCCCAGATTGTGCTCGGCCTGGGCGTCGGCGAGTCCGAGGGCGCCGGCCGGCCCGGCCGTGAGGTGCTCGGGCTCGGGGACCGCCCGTACATCGTCAGCGTCGGGCGGGTGGACGAGCACAAGGGCTCCAAAATGCTGGCCTCGTACTTCGCCACGTACAAGGAGCGGCACCCCGGGCCCTTGGCTCTGGTACTGGTCGGGCCCGTCTCCTACGAACTGCCGCCGCATCCGGACATCGTCGTGACGGGCGCCGTCAGCGAGGCCGACAAGTGGGACATCATGCGCGACGCCCTCGTGTCGGTGTCGCCGTCGGCGCTCGAGTCGTTCTCCCTCGTGGTCATTGAGGCCTGGGTCGAGCAGTTGCCGGTCCTGGTCAACGGGGCCTGCGGCCCGACCCGGGAGCACTGCGAGCGCTCGGGCGGGGGATTGTGGTTCACCTCGTACCCCGAGTTCGAGGCTGTGCTCCGGCGGCTGGTGTCCGACACGGCGCTGCGGGGCGAGCTGGGGAGGCGGGGGCGGGTCTTCGTCGACCGGCACTTCCGCTGGCCCGTGTTGGTCAAGCGCTACGACGAGTTCCTCACCGCCGTGGTGCAGCGGGGCAGGGGCACGCCCGGGCTGTTCTGAGGCGGGCGTGCGGCCTCGGTCAGAAGACCGGGCGGCCCACCACGGTGTACATGGGCTGGTCGATGGCATCGCTCCCGATGTCGTGGGCCAGATGGTGTCGCTGGGCGTGCAGGGTCGTCTCGGTCTGCCCGAAACCGAGCCGGGCCAGCATGGAGACGACGGCGCCGGGATAGATCGACCACCAGTTGGTCAGGTGGTGCTCGGCGGAGGGGGAGAAACGCATGATGTTGGTCTCCGGCGGGTCGAGGTCGTCCTGCAGCGGTTCGGTGACGATCATCGTCTCCGTCGTCCGCCGGGCCGCCTGCGAGAGCGCACCCCACGGCTCGCGCAGGTGCAACAGGATGGCCCCGACCACGGTGATGTCGAAGGTCCCGAGATCAGCCGGCATGTCGTAGATGTTCCCCTGGACGAACTTGGCCGACGAGCCCAGCGTCCGGTGCAGGTGCCACCAGCCGTCGTGGTTGCGGTCGATGGTCTCCTGCATGACGCGCAGCCGTTCGAGAAACTGGTCCTCGCCTTTGACCGGAAGCGTGTCGATGGACACGTCGAAACCCGCTTCGAAGGAGACCACCTCGGCTCCCATCCGCTCCATGTAGAAGGTCAGCGCGCCGGTGGCGGGCCCGAGCTCCAGGACGCGCTTGCCGGCGAGGTCCACGCCACCGAGATAGTCGGTCTCGTGGCCGCGCAGATCCCAGACGCCGGGCAGGACCGTGCCGTCGGGCAGTTCGAAGGCGTGGTACCAGACGAAATCAGTGAGGTCCGCGCCCTCGCGACGCGTGGACAGCGCGGCTTGAAAAGCCGGGTCGAGCTGACCCAGGTAGTCGTGGGGCGGGTAGGAGGGAAGCAGCGGCCCCCTCGGTGGTGCGGCCATGGCCGCGGGGCTCGGCGAGGCGGAGGACCCGCCCTCGGTGTCACGGCGCCGGAACATGGGCCGTCACTCTAGGCCAGGCGCCCGGGGTCTCCTGGTGGCACGGGGGGCCGGGACGGTCGTCAGAAGCCGTCCATGCCGACCATGGGCCGATTCAGGTGCTGCCCGCCCATAGAGCCACGGAACGGCGCGTCGCCGTAACTGAAGATGCCACCGTCGGACGCCACGAACCAGTAGCCCTGTCCGTCACTGGTGGACTGCATTGCCACCACGGGCTGGTTGAGCTGGATCGCACCGGTGGAGCCGAAGAATGGTGCGCCGAAGGCGAAGATGCCGCCGTCGGACCCCACGAGCCAGTAGCCGCCCGTCACCGGGTCCGGCGTGATTCCCACGATGGAACCATTGAGATGGAGGCCCAGGGAGGGGATGTCGCCAGCCGGGGTGGCGTCCCCGTAGGAGAACACCCGGCCCGTCGAACTCACCTCCCAGTACCCCCGGCCGTCGGGCGTCGTCGCCATGCCGACGATGTCCTGTCCGGGGACGGAGGCGGCGGAACCGTAGAACTGGGCGTCGCCGTAGGAGAAAATCCCGCCATCGGACGCCACCAGCCAGTAACCTCTGCCGTCAGGGGTGGCCGCCATGCCGACCACGGGTGCGTTGAGGGTGAGCGACCCGGTCGAGCCGTAGAAGCCCGCGTCGCCGTAACTGAAGATGCCACCGTCGGACGCCACCAGCCAGTACCCCCCTTGTCCGGGGACGGCCGCCATGCCGACCACGGGTTTGTTGAGGGCGGTGCTCCCGGTGCTCCCGCAGAAGTCCTGGCCGAACGCGAAGATCCCGCCGTCGGAGGCGACCGTCAGGTAGCCGTTCTGCGCCGCGGCGGGTCGGTTGCAGGCGCCCAGGGCGGCGCCACCCCCGACGAAGCCGGTCAGCGCGGCATCGTGGTGGAATTGCGGCCACCCGCCGGCGGCGGCGGCATTGGTCGCCAGGGAGCCCGCCACCTCGAAGTGCTGGACGATGCCCTGCACGTCGCTCCCTCCGATACCGAAGTACCCCGCCACCGTGATCCCGATGGTTCCACCGGCATCAGCGGTCACGAGGGGGGCGTTCTGGAAACCGTAGGTGGCGCCCGCCGGGACCACGCCGCCTGTGGTGCTGTTGGTTCCGGCGTCGACGGCGGCCACCTGCAGGCCGGTGGGGCCGTCAAGGATGAAGAGGCCCAGTGTGGTGGGCACGATCACGTCTTGCGCTCCGCTGCCGTTGAGGTCGGCCGTGGTCACCGAACCGAGGACCTCTCCGGGTACCTTCGTGCTCCAAATGAGAGCACCGGTGGTGGCGTTGAGGGCGTAGACCGTGCCGGCGGATGTCCCTTCGACAACGGCGAGTTGGCCGTTGCCCTGCACGTCGGCCAGGGCGGGACTCCCGCCCGTCGTGCCGTCGAGGGTGTCGTTCCACACCTGGTTGCACTTGGTGTCGTAGACCTTGACCGTGTTCTCGTCACTGGCGCCCGGGTAGAAGGTGCCGGTCCCCGTGGCGATCCCGTAGGCACCGCCGGCCAGGATGGGGCCGACGGCGGGGGAGGAGTCGACCTCTTCGTCAGTGTCGGCGCTGCAGATCAGACCGCCGTGGTCGTTGTAGATGCGGACGTGCCCGCCGGCCGAGTAGTGCTTCCCGAGAGCGAACCCCTCCGAGGAGGCACCGCCGACGGCGAAGTCGTCTGAGCCCGTGCCGTAGAGGTCGCCCGTCGCCGCGGTGGAGAAGACGCTGTCGGCGGAGAACTGCGGCCAGCCCGCCGCTGGGACGCCGTTGGCGCTGTCGAGCCCGTACGTCATCTGCCCGAGCGAGCCGCCTTCCACCAGCGAGCCTCCGTTGGCGATCGGGAGCGACGCCTGGACGCCGCCGTCGGGCGCGTCGTCGGTGGCCGGATTGGTGACGACCTGGTTCCAGGCCTCCGTCCCGTTCGCGTTGTAGGCGTAGTAGCCGCCGTCGACCGGTGACGCCGCGTTGCCGGCGCCGAAGTAGATCTCGTCGTTGCTGTTGACCGAGGCGGTCGAGTCGACGGGCGGGCTCCCGGGCACCTCGACCCCGTTCACGCCGGATGCCGGCACTCCGCCGGCCGTGTTGCTCAGTGCGCATCCCTGGCCGGAGCCAACGGTCATGCCCGTCCCACTGCCCCAGCCCGGCAGGACCGAGCCGTTCTGCAGGTTCACGCCGTAGAGGTCGCCCTGGCGATCACCGACTTCGACCCCGGCGGTGCCGCCGTCGTTGAATTCGACAGGGGACGATTCCGCCACACCGCATGGCGCGTCGTTGAGCTTGGTACCCATTCCCGCATTCCACGTCTCGGTGAGGGTCAGTTGCCCCGGCGCTCCCGACACGCTCTGTGGAGTCGCCGCCACGACGGCGACGGTTGCCGCCGTCACCACCATGGCGGTGAGGATGCACCGAGCCGCGAACCAGCGCGCGTTCTTCACGTTGCCCCGATCCGCCGTGCCAAGTGTTCGAAGGTAGTCCTTCGCTTCCCCCTTGCGAAACCGCACCAGGCCGGAACATCGGGGGCATCCCCGGTAGCATCGGGCGCCATGTCCGCCGGTTCTCCTCCAACGGGCGCTGCAGATGCTGCGGGCGACCAGAGTGGGGCAGACCTCCCCGCAGCGGAAGACCAGGCACGGGCGGCCGAGGCGTTGCGCGAGGCGTTCACGCGACTGTCACCTCAGGGCAGTGACGCCTGGAACTTCCTGGCTGCCTTCACGCATCTCGGCGACCGGTACGGCCCGTACCATCCGGGCGCCTCGGCGCTGTCCGACTCACTCGCGCCGGGCCGCACCGGCAGTCGGCGCGCCGGGCCGCTGGACCGCCTGCGCTCGCGCCGCGTCGGGGCGGGACGTGCTCCCGACGGCGAGAAGACGGATCTCGAAGAGGCGATGGGGCATGTGGTGGAGGCCTTTCGCTTCTTGTCGGCGCGGGTCGAGACGCTCGAGGCGAGGGTGGCCGCCGGGGACAGGCCGGTGGACGGAGCGGCCTGGCTCGTGCCGGCGCGACCGCTCGGAGCCGTGGCGGGACCGTTGGCCGCCCACCTCATGGCTCGCACGCCCGGCGGCGTGATCCTCCACGCCGACTGCGGTGAGGGAGACCTGCTGCACGTCCTGCACGAGCGGGGCGCGGAGGCGCACGGCATCGAACCGCGCGGCGCGGTCGCCCTCCGGGCCGTAGAGCACGGCTGCTCGGTGACCATGGCCGAGGCGTCGGAGTACATGGCCTCTCGCGCTGAGGGTTCGGCCGGGGGTGTCGTGCTCAGCGGGGTCGTGGATCGGTTGCCGTTGCACGCGTTGCTCCCGCTGTTGGCCCAGAGCCGACGGGTCTTGGGCCGCGGGGCGCCGCTCGTCGTGCTCGCCGAGCCGGTGGCGGCCATCGACTCCCGTACTGCTGCCGCCCGTGACCTCGTTGACGGTCGGCCGCTCCACGAGGTGACCTGGGAACTGCTCCTGCAGCGGGCCGGCTTCGTCGAAGTGGTGCCGTTGCCCGACGGGACGGGAGAGGATCGGCGCATCGCCCTGGCGGCCGTCGCCCCTTCGTGAGCGGCATCCACCACTTCGTACCTGTCCTGCACCGGGGCGACGCCGTGGGCCGCCACACGCTGCGGCTGCGAGAGGCGACCCGGGCGCGCGGGTTCCATTCTGAGATCTTCGTTGACACCGTGGACCACGACACCGCAGACGAGACGGTCCCCGTCCTCTCGTACGCGGCCATGGCACAGTCCGGCGACGTGGTCGTGTACCAATTCGCCACCGCGTCCGCCATGGCTCCGTGGTTGGCCGGACGATCCGAGGTGCTGGTGGTGAACTACCACAACGTCACACCGCCCGAGCTGATGGCGCCGTGGGACAACCACCTGGCTCTGGGGCAGCTGCGGGCCCAGGGAGATCTGCGTCTGCTGGCGCCGCGCACCGCGCTGGCCGTGGCCGACTCGGCCTACAACGAGGCGCACCTGGCGGCGGCCGGGTTTCGGGCGACAGCCGTGATCTCCCCGTCGGCCGCCCTCGAGACGACGACCGCAACCACCTCCACGGACACGGCCGGGGCCACGGACGCGCCGCCCCGCAGCGGGACGCACTGGTTGGCGGTCGGGCGTGTCTCGCCCAACAAGGCGCTCGAGGCCACCATCGCGGCGCTGGCCGTCGCCCGCGCCCACGGGGACGCCGATGCGTGGCTGCAGCTGATCGGCAAGCCGGCCACCGATTCCTATGTGGCCGCGTTGCACCGCTACGTGGCCGAGCTCGGTCTGGCCGACGCGGTTGAGTTCGCCGGCCACGCCAGTGACGCCTCGGTCGCAGCGGCCTATGCCGACGCTGACGTGCTGGTCGTCACATCCGAGCACGAGGGGTTCTGCGTCCCCGTCGTCGAAGCGATGGCTGCTGGTGTGCCGGTGGTGGCCTTCGACCAGGGCGCGGTACCCGAGGTGCTCGGAGGGGCCGGGGTGCTCGTGTCGGACAAGGACCCCTACGCGTTGGCCGCTGCCATCGCGGCCCTGCGGCGCGACGGTCCTCGCCGCAACGACGTCATTGCCGCGGGGCGCCAGCGTCTGGCCGCACTCGACCTCGGTTCGGCGGCCGACCGCTTCGTCGACCTGTTGGTCCCCCTGGCTGCGGTGGCTGCGCCCTCGTCGTGAGCGGCATCCATCAGTTCGTGCCGATGCTGCACCGCGCCGATGCGGTCGGACGGCACACGTTGCGGCTGCGCGATGTCCTGGTGGCGCGTGGCATCCCTTCGCACATTTACGTCGAGATGGACGACCCCGAGACGGCGTCCGAGACCCGACCCTTCGCCCGGTACGCCGATGAGGCGTCTCCCGGGGACGTACTGGTCTACCAATTCGCCACGGCTTCGGGCATCGGCGCCTGGCTCGGCGCCCGCAGCGAAACCCTGGTCGTGAACTACCACAACGTGACGCCGCCCGAGTTCTACGCACCCTGGGACAACGGGATGGCGCGTCACCAACTGCTGGCCCAGACGCAGCTGCGGGAACTGGCGGGCCGCGCCGCGCTCGGCCTGGCCGTGTCGTCCTTCAACGAGTCGGAGCTGCGCCAGGCCGGTTTCCGTCGCACCGCCGTGGTGCCGCCTGCGGCGATGGTCCCGGCTGCTGCCCCCACTCCCGCCGCCGTCCAGCGTCCCGCAGCGCCGGCAGGGGCCGGTGCCCGGTGGGTCAGCGTCGGCCGTCTCGCCCCGAACAAGGCGATCGAACTGGCCGTCATGGCCCTCCTCGTCACGCGTGAGCACGACGACCCCGCGGCCACGCTGCAGGTGGTGGGTCGATCGGTCGTGCCGTCCTACACGGCCGCGTTGCGTCGCTTCGTCGACGAACTGGGCCTGCACGGGGCCGTGGTGTTCCGCGGTGCGCTCAGCGATGCGGCGTTGGCCGCGGCGGTGGCCGCTGCCGACGTCTTCGTGCTGACGTCACGCCACGAGGGCTTCGGTGTGCCGGTCCTCGAGGCGATGGCGCTGGGAGTCCCGGTCGTCGCCAACCATGCCGGTGCGCTCCCCGAGGTCGTGGGTGACGGTGGCCTGCTGGTCGACGCCAACGATCCGTATGCACTCGCAGGTGCTGTGGCCCAGCTCAGACACCGGTCGGAACTGCGGAGCGCTTTGACCGAAGCGGCGTGGCGTCGCGTCGGGGCGCTCGATCTCCCCTCGGCGGGCGATCGGGCCGTCGACCTGGTCTCGGCGCTCAGCCCGCACCGACCGCCTGCTGCACCAGCGTGACGAAGCGCCTGGTGGAGGCGGGCAGGTCGAAGCGGGCGGCACGCCGGCGTCCGGCGGTCGCCAGGACGTCGCGCAGCGTGGCGTCGCGCAGGACGCGTCCGACGGCCGCGGCAAACGGCACGGCGGACTTGTCGGGCAGGACGAGCCCGGCACCGCCCACGGTCTCGGGGACGGCGGTCACGCCGTAGGCGACGATCGGGACACCGTGACCCATGGCCTCGGCCAGGGGCACGCAGAACCCCTCGTGGTCCGAAGCCATCACGAAGACATCGGCGGCGCGGAAGTAGGCCTCGAGCTCGGCACCGCTGACCGAGCCCGCCAGGTGCACGACGTCGGCCAGTCCGAGTTCGTCGATGAAGGCCTGCAGCGCAGGCTGGTAGGTCTCTCCGAGTGGGGAGCCCACGAGGTGCAGTCGGGCCGCCGGGTCGTCGGTGCGCCGGAGCACGTCGAGCATTTTGACCAGGTCGTGCGGCGCCTTGTGCGGCGAAATCTTCCCGACGTACAGCAGGTCGGACCCCCCCTCGTGCTCTTTGCGGAGGGCCAGCGAACGCGCCAGCTCCGGGTCGGGCTGATCGCTCTTGGACTGCATGTCGATCAGCAGGGGTACGACGGCCGTGCCCTGGTAGCCGAGCGCCTGCAGCTCGGACTCGTTGAAGGCCGAGTCGGCGACGGCGAAGCGGCTCTGGGGGGCCAGCCGCGCCAACTGTGTGCGGCCCAGCGCGACTTCGTAGGCCACCGCCGGCTCCCAGTCGCGCAGAAGCTCGGCCGGGGTGATGTTGTGGTAGTTCACCAACTTGGGCTCGGCCCGCGCCGCCAGGATGTCGAAGACCGGGCTGCCGATGGAAGCTTGATACAGGAGCCAGCGGTCACGGGTGGCGCGACCGAGCTCAATGACCGGCTTGCCCTCGGCCTGCACGTCCTGGGTGTAGCTGCCGTAGAAGATGTCCGAATCGATGCCGGCGGCCCGCAACCCGTCCCGCAGGTGCAACGTGTGCACCCCGATCGCATCGCGGCTGGCGAGGGACGGAATGACCTGGTCGACCCGCACGGCCGTGCAGTGTACCGGCGGGTCACGCACCCCGATTGCCGCTCGCATGCACCAAATTGCCGAGGTCGCGCCGGTAGCCTTGGCGGATTGTGTCGGTCAAAACCCATGTGGCGCGCGCCCCTCGGCCACGCCGTTGCCGGCCCTGGGCGCTCGGTGCTCTGGGTCTCTCGCTGGCCTTCGCGTTGCCGAGCTCCCTGCTCGGGCTGGCCTCGCCGGCCGCGGCAGATATCGGCACGCCGGACCGAGCGTCCGTCCCCGCCGAGAGCCACGCCGCAGTGTCGAACGCTCTGCCCGGTGATGACACCAACGTGCGTATCGACATGACGGAGAACGACGGACTCAATCTGATCGCGGCCGCCTCGGGCGTCGGGGCCACTGTGTCGGCACCCGGTGCCGCCGGCGTGGGGGCGGTCCTGTTCCAACCGGCGGGCAACGGCCTCTGGACCGTCTTCGACGGTCCGGGGTGCGCCGGCCCGTGGACCCAGGTGGCCGTCAATCAGACCAACCCCACGGCGTCCCCTGCCGGCGGGCTCCTCACACTCTGCGTGGCGGGGTACAGCCCGACGGTCCACGGCACGTTGACGGGCATGTACAACTCGCTCGGGCAGGCGCGGTCGGTCAACACGTTGCCGCTCGAGCAGTACGTGGCCGACACCGTGCCCGGCGAGTCGCCTTCGAGCTGGGCCGGCCTGGGGGGTGCCGGACCGCAGGGTATGGACTGGGGCTTCCAGGAGCTGGAGGCGCAGTCGGTCGCCGTTCGCTCCTATGTCCTGGCCAACCTGGGCGGCTATGGGGGCTACGCCGACACGTGTGACCTGACCTGTCAGACCTACCGCGGTACCGAGTACGAGACGTCGACGACCATCGCAGCCGCCGATGACACGGCCGGCCTGGTGATGATCATGCCGAACGGTCAGATCGCCACCACCGAGTACTCCGCATCGACAGGCGGCTATACCTCGAGCGCGAACGAGGAGTCGCCGTTCACCGCCGTGCCCGACGACGGTGACGCCGTCTGCATCGTCAATGTGGCCTGCAATCCCAACCACACCTGGTCGACCACGGTCAGCTACGCCGCCATACAGACCGCCTGGCCCCAGATCGGCACGTTCACCGGTTTCGGTGGCGCCACGTTCGATCCGGGCCGTCCGTACAACGAGAGCTCGTTCGGGCGGGTGGCCACCATCACGCTCAACGGGACCTCTGGGAGCATCACCATCCCCGGCACCGCGTTCTACGTCGACCTCGGGCTCAAGTCGGACCTGTTCACCGTGACCTCGACCGACGGCACCAACGCCTATGTCACGGGGCAGGGTTGGGGACACGGCATCGGCATGGGTCAGTGGGGCGCGCTCGGCTACGCCATCGGCCAGGACAACGGCGACGGGAACTGGACGTACCAGCAGATCGTGAACCACTACTACGGTCCGGCCACTCTCGGCAGCCTGCCGGGTGGGACGAACCTGGTGGGCGACCAGCCCAGTGGCGGGGTCGGCGGCTACTGGATCAACGCCGCCGACGGTGGTGTCTTCAGCTTCGGCAACGCGCAGTTCTACGGCAGCACCGGGGGGATGCACCTCAACCAGCCCGTGGTTGCCATCGCCTCGACGCACGACGCCGCCGGGTACTGGGAGGTGGCCAGTGACGGCGGCGTGTTCAGCTTCGGCGACGCGCCGTTCCACGGCAGTACCGGGAGCATCCGTTTGAACAAGCCTGTCGTGGGCATGGCGACCACACCCGACGGCGGGGGGTACTGGTTGGTGGCCTCCGACGGCGGCATCTTCGCCTACGGGGACGCCGGCTTCCACGGCAGCACGGGCAGTCTCAAGCTGAACGAGCCCGTCATCGGTATGGTGCCCACCCATGACGGAGGCGGCTACTGGCTGATCGCGTCGGACGGCGGCGTGTTCGCCTTCGGCGACGCCGGGTTCTTCGGCTCGCTCGGCGGCGCGCCCCCTACCACCGCACTCGTCGGCGTGGCCCCGACGCCCGACGGGGGCGGGTATTGGGTGCTTGGTGCCAACGGCACCGTGTACCCCTTCGGCGACGCACCGCAGGTCGGGATCGCCCCGAGCTCACCGGCGCTGGCCACCATGAAGAGCCCGATGACCGGCCTCATTCCCGACTTCAGCGGGCACGGGTTCGACGCCGTCAACGGCAGCGGGCAGGTCTTCGCCTACGGGGACGCCCCTTACTTCGGGGACATCGCCACCGCCGTGCCGGGGTACTCAGGCCATGCCGTGGGCATCGCCGCCACCCCGGGCTGACGCCATCACCTCGGAGAGCCGCGGGAACCGGCGCAGCCGCCCGAGTTTGCCCAGACGTCCGGCGTCCACACCGTGGTCCGCTGCGTTGAGCAGGCGCAGATCACCGCGGCTGTTGCCGTAGGCCCACAACACCGGCTGCTCGCCTCCGTTGTTGGAGAGCAGGCCACGCGAGCGCAGATGGCCGACCAGACGGGCGTACTTCTCCGCGCCGCGGCAGTTCTTCCCTTCGTAGCCACCGGTGAGCAATCCGCCGCCGCCGACGGCGAGGCGTGTCGCCACCACCCCGTCGACGCCCAGCTCCTCGCCGGCCGGGCTGACGTAGCACTCCGGCGACGCCGAGACGATGACCGTGTAGTGCCCCTGCCGTTGGTGCCACTCCAGCCGGCGCCGGGCATCGGCGCGCAGATGGCGCTGGAGGTGGCGGTGGGCGAAGGCGGCCGAGCGACGATCGAGCTCTGTGACGGCCAGGCCCCCGAGAAGGCGCATGAACAACCTCCCCTTGACCTCGTCGGCTGCGGTGCCGCCGGTGATCGCCGCCCGCACGAGGGCGGGGGAGAGGCGCAGGACGGCCCGCACGACAGGCAAGGCGCCGCGCACGCTCACCAGGAAGGGGAACACGCTCCCGCCGTCGGTCAGGGTGCCGTCGAAATCGAAGGCGGCGACGGTGGGGCGGCCGGGCGGCGGCGGCCCGTTGGCGGTGTCGTCAGTCGAGCGCAGCACCACGACGGCCGGCACCTCCCGCAAATCGGCGGGCTCCTTCGAGCGTCTCACCGCTGCTGACGACGTCGCGCCCGCGCCGGGCCTCCCCGATGGCCGCCTCCTCCTCGGACAGTCCCCACTGCTCCAGCGCGCTCATGCGGTCCGAGCGCAGGCAGACCTGCGGCAGCGCGGCCAGCTGGTGGGCCAGTGCCACGGCGGACGACAGCGCGGCACCGGGGGCGGTGACGCGGGTGACCAGCCCCAGGGCGAGGGCCTCCGGGGCCGGTACGGCGCGTCCGGTGAGGATGAGGTCCATGGCCCGCCCGTGACCGATGATGCGTGGGAGGCGGACCGTGCCGAGGTCACACAGGGGCACGCCGAACCGCCGGCAGAACACCCCGAAGACGGCATCTTCCGCCGCCACCCGGAGGTCGCACCAGAGCGCCAGCTCAATCCCCCCGGCCACGGCATAGCCCTCGACGGCGGCGATGACGGGCTTGTGCAGCGTCAGCCGGGTGGGCCCCATCGGCCCCGGCCCGTTGTCGGGGATGGGCCGGCGGTCCCCCTCGGCGACCGCTTTGAGGTCGGCGCCGGCGCAGAACGTGCCGGCGGCCCCGGTGAGGACTGCCACCGATTGATCGTCGTCGTTGTCGAAGGCCACGAAGGCTTCTCGCAACTGGTCGGCGCACAGGCTGTCGACGGCATTGCGCCGCTCGGGCCGGTTGATGGTGACGACGGTCACCGGCCCGTCATGTGCGACCACGAGAGGATCGGTCCGGTACGGCTGGTACGGACCCGGCGAGGGCTCGTCTGCGGCCGGCGTGGGACTCATGAAGGCATTCTCGCACGACGTGCCGGGGTATCGGCACAGGGTGTTTCCGCTCGTGCCCAGGTGAAGGACACTTTTCGCAGCACCGGTCCGGTGGGCGGGAAATATGACCAATCATGTCGACAATTGGCGGAGCAACCGGTAAAGTCACAGTCCGCATCTCGGATCTTCATCATTTTCCAGGAGGAACACCATGGCAATTCGACTCGGGGACACCGCCCCCGACTTCACGGCGGACACGACCGAAGGCACTATCAATTTCCACGAATGGCTGGGTGACAGCTGGGGGGTCCTGTTCTCGCACCCCAAGGACTTCACGCCGGTCTGCACCACTGAGCTCGGTGCCTTCTCCAAGGCCAAGCCGGAGTTCGACAAGCGCAACGCCAAGCTGATCGGCCTCTCCGTCGACTCGGTGGAGTCCCACGGGGCCTGGGCCGGCGACATCGAGGAGACCCAGGGCTCGGCTCTGGCCTTTCCCCTGATCGGCGACGAGGACCGCAAGGTGGCGGACCTCTACGACATGATCCACCCCAACGCCGACAACACGCTGACCGTGCGTTCGGTCTTCATCATCGGCCCGGACAAGAAGGTCAAGCTCACGCTGACCTACCCGGCTTCGACCGGCCGCAACGTCGAGGAGATCCTCCGCGTGCTCGACTCGCTGCAGCTGACCGCCGACTACTCGGTGGCCACACCGGTCAACTGGACCGACGGCGACGATGTCATCATCGTCCCCGCCCTCAGTGACGACGACGCCAAGGGCCGCTTCCCGAAGGGCTGGAAGGCCCTGAAGCCGTACCTGCGGGTCACGCCCCAGCCCAACCGCTGAGGAGACCTGCTGGGCCCGATGTGCGGGCGTGACCGTGTGACGTGCCGGCCTCCGGGCCGGCACGTGCGCGTCAGGCCCGGGTCCGTGGGGATGTGACAGCGGCGGGAGTGGCGCACCGTCGGTCGCCCTGAACCGGCGTGAACGGCGGCTCTCAGTCCGAGGTGGACACCAGTTCGTCGCGCAGTTCCCGCTTCAGGATCTTTCCCTGCGGGTTGCGCGGCAACGGTTCGGCGCGGAACCAGATGTGCGTCGGCACCATGAAGCCGGCGAGCCGGTCCTCCACGTGCAGCCGGAGTTCTTCCGCCGTCACCTTGGCCCCGGGCCGCAGGACGATGACAGCCCCGACTTCTTCCCCAAGCGTGGGATCGGGTACGCCGATGACGGCGCAGTCGGCGACAGCAGGGTGCTCGAACAGGGCGGCCTCGACCTGTACCGAGTACACGTTCTCGCCGCCCCGGATGATCATGTCCTTGGCCCGGTCGACGATGTAGATGAAGTTCTCCTCGTCCAGCCGCGCCACGTCGCCGGTGTGGAGCCACCCGTGGCTGAACGTCTTCGCGGTCTCCTCGGGCCGGTTCCAATAGCCGCGCACGACGTTGGGTCCCTTGATCCAGAGCTCGCCGCGGACATCGGGACCCCGCGGCACGGAGTCGTCGGGCTCGGCGCCGGGAAAGTCCTCCGGCATGACGGCCACGTCGCAGACCGGGACGGGTGGGCCGACGCTCTCCGGCTTGGCGATGTAGTCACCCCCCGTGTTCATGGAGGTGACCGATGACGTCTCCGTCAGGCCGTAGCCGTTCGAGGGCTGCCCGACGGGCCAGGCCGCCCGGATCCGGCGCACCAGGTCGGGAGGCGCCGGCGCTCCTCCGTAGGACACACCCCGGATGGAGGATGTGTCGTACTTCGAGAAGTTGGGCGAGTCGAGGACCTGCATGACCATGGCCGGCACACCGCCGAAGGTGGCGATCTTCTCCCGTTCGATCAGTTCGAGCGCGCGCTCGGGGTCGAAGTGGTGCATCATCACGAGCTTCCCGCCGGCGGCCAGATTGGAGACCATCACCGAATGGCAGCCCGTGGCGTGGAACAACGGGACGGAGAGGAGGAAGGCGGCCTGGGCCTTCTCGCCGACAGGTGCCAGGCCGCTCCCGAAGCGCGTTGCACCTCGCGTGTTGATGAAGAAGAGACTCATCAGGTTGGTGCACATGTTGCGATGGGTGCCGACTGCGCCTTTGGGACGACCGGTCGTACCCGACGTGTAGAAGATGGTGGCGTCGTCCTCCGGGTCGATGGCGAGATCGGGCGGGGTGGCGGAGGGGTCGACTGGGCCCAGCGCCAGCGGGAACGGCCATTCGGGAACCACTGCACTTGCCGGCGGCGCGGACACGGTCAGGGGTGTCGTGGCCCCGGTGCGATGCTCGTCGGCCACAATGACCGCGCCCAGGTCGGGGAGAGCCCCCAGGAAGGGCCGGATCCGCTCGACGCGCTCCGTGTCGACGAAGGCCACCTTGGAACCCGAGTCCTCGAGTCCGTAGCGCAACTCCTCGCCACTCCACCATGCGTTGAGCGGGACGACGATGGCCCCGGCCAGGGTGGCGGCCCAGAAGGCCATGACCCATTCCGGCAGGTTCCGCATGATGATGGCGACCCGATCGCCCTGCTGCACGCCGAAGGTGTCACGCAGGCGGTGGGCCAGGGTGCAGGCGATGCGGTAATGCTCGGCGAACGTCGTCCGTTCGTCTTCGTAGACGAGGAACACGGCGTCGCCGTGGCCGAGCGACATGTCCAGGACGGCACGGAGCGAGGGCGGCGCGTTCTTCCAGATCCGCGTGGGCACGCCGCGGATGTCCAGCTCTTCCATTTCGAAGAGTTGGCCGGCGGCGGTGAGCGCTGCGGTGGCCTCCGCCATGGACATGGACGGCGCATCCTGGCCGGTGCTGCTCACGCGGTTCCCTCCCCGGTCGGGGCGGCGTGGGCGGCGGAGGCGGCGTGGTCGAAGATGGCGCCGCGGTAGTAGGCCAGCTCGGCCACGGACTCGCGGATGTCCTGCAGGGCCCGGTGGCCCCCCACCTTCGGGGGAGCCGCCTTGTAGACGTCGGGGAGCCAGCGCCGACACAGCTCCTTGATGGTGGAGACGTCGATTGAGCGGTAATGGAGGAAGTCCTCTATCCCGGGCAGCTGTTCGGCCAGGAAGCGCCGATCCGTCCCGATGGAATTGCCGGCCAGGGGAACCTTGCGGGCTTCGGGGATGTGGGATCGGAGGAAGGCCAGGGTCTGGGCCCCGGCGTCGGCCAGGGTCAGGGTCGACTCCTCCATGGCAGCCAGGAGGCCCGAGCGGGTGTGCATGGTGCGGACGAAGTCGTCCATGGTGGCCAGCTGCTCGGGTGAAGCGTGCACCACCAGGTCAGGCCCCTCCTCAATCAGCGCGAGGTCGTCGTCGGTGATGAGGCAGGCGATCTCGACGATGGTGTGGCGCGACGGATCGAGCCCTGTCATTTCGAGATCGATCCAGGCCAGCATGCGCGCGCATGCTACCGGGCGGTCCGGACGGGAAGGGTCGGCGCCGTCCTTGTAGTGTCCGGCGATGCTGCGTGTGCCCCTGCAACAGCTGGACGACGAACTGCCTACGCCGTCCTACGCCCGAGAGGGTGACGCCGGGGCCGACCTGACTGCCACGACCGACGTGGTGCTGCCCTGCCGGGGCGGGCGGGCGGTGGTTCCCACCGGGGTGGCCCTCGCCATCCCTGCCGGCTACGCCGGGCTGGTGGTGCCGCGGAGTGGCCTGGCGGCCCGCCACGGCCTCACCTGCCTGAACGCCCCCGGCCTGATCGACTCCGGCTTCCGGGGGGAGATCAAGGTCATCCTCGTGAATCACGACCCCGAGGCCGACTACACCGTCCGCCGGGGCGACCGGGTGGCGCAGCTGGTCCTGGTGCGGGTGGAGCAGGCCGTCTTCGACCGGGTGGGCGAAGGTGGACTGGAGGAGTCACAGCGGGGGAGTGGTGGCTTCGGGCACACGGGCACATGACGGACGAACTCCGAGACGCTAAGAAAGGGAAGGTCATGCAGTCACTCGTCGGCATGGATGCCGCCTTCCTCGCGCTCGAGACGCCCACGACGCCGATGCACGTGGGCGTGGCGCTGGTCCTGGACCCGCCCGAGGGCACCCGATCGCTCTTCTCACCGTCCACCCGGTATGCGCAGATTCGCCGGGTCATTCAGCAGCGGTTGCACTTGATCGTCCCTCTGCGCCAGCGTGCGCTGCGGGTGCCGTTCGGGCTGCACCACCCGGTGTGGGTCGACGACCCGGACTTCGACCTCGACGACCACCTGTCCAGGGCCAGCCTCCCCTCGCCCGGAGGGCCGGCCGAGCTCGACGCCTTCGTCGCCGGGGTCATGAGCCGCCAGCTCGACCCGGACCGGCCGCTCTGGGAGATGCACGTGGTCGAGGGCCTGGGGGGGGAGCGCACGGCGCTGGTGGCCAAGGTGCACCACGCCATCCTCGACGGGGTGAGCGGCGCGTCCGTGCTGGCGGCGTTCCTGGACCTGACGCCCCGGACGCGCATTGTGGCGTTGCCGCCCGAATGGGACCCCGCTCCGATGCCCTCCAACACGCAGATGCTGCGCCACGCCGCCTCGTCCCTGGCCCGACAGCCGGGATCGGCCCTCAGCACGCTGCAGGCCGGTGTGGAGGCGGTGGCGGATCTGGGCATGCACAATCGCGAGCTGGCCGGTCGAGGTGAGCACGCACCTCCCGGTTTCTTCGCGGCGCCGCGCACGTCGTTCAACGGGACGGTGTCGAACCGCAAGCGCTTTGCCGGTCTGTCCGTCCCGCTCGATGACGTGAAGCTGGTCGGCCGGACCTTCGAGGCCACGGTGAACGACGTGATCCTCGCCTGCGTCTCCGGTGGACTGCGCCGCCTGCTGGCCGACCGCCGCGAGCAGATCGAGGGGCCGCTTGTGGCCATGGTGCCGGTCTCGACGCGAGCGGAAGGGGAGACCGAGGAGCTGGGGAACCAGGTGTCGGGCATGCTGGTCTCGCTGGCCAGCGACATCGACGACCCGGTGGCCCGGCTGGACGCCATTTCGGAATCGACCCGAGTGGCCAAGGAGCAGGAGAAGCTGCACGGCGGGCGCCTCCTCGGCGACCTGGCCCAGATCGCCCTGCCGGCACTGGCCACCCGGGTAGCCCGGGCCGTGGCCGGCACCGGGCTCTTCGACAAAATGCGACCGCCCTTCAACGTGACCGTCTCCAGCGTCCGGGTGCCGGACGTCCCCCTCTTTCTGGCCGGGAGCCGGGTCACCGCGACCTACCCGGTCGGTCCCATGGCGCCGGGGATCGGTCTCAACGTGACGGCCTTCTCGTACCTCGGGCAGGTCTACTTCGGTTTGCTGGCCTGTCGCCGCCTCCTTCCGGAGCTCGACGAAGTGGCGGTGCACGTCGACGATGCGCTCGGCGAGCTGGTGGGGTGTGCGCTCGACGCCCGGGGGGCCACGGCCTAGCGAGAACTGCGGCGCTGCTACGGGACTCCTTCTAAGACCCAGATGTCGGGCCGCTCGAACCGGACGGGGTTGCGCTGCCCGAGCCCGCCGGCGGTGTGTGGGATCCGGAGCCTGATCCGCTCCCCATGTTGGGGCAGATCTTGGTGGAGCCGGATGCAGAACTCGAGCTGGAGCCCGACGACGAGCCGGAGGAGCCCGTTCCGGTGCTGCCCGATCCGGAGTTACCGGAGTTCGTGCTGACTGACGGCGTGGTGGTCGAAGAGTTCGAGCTGCTGCCCGAGTTCCCGGTCGTGGTGGACGTGGTCGCAGCATTGGCGACCAGCGCGCCACCGGCGAGCAGTCCAGAGCTCAGCGCGCCGACGGCGAGAACAGTGCGAAGGCGGATCTTCATGGGATGGGTGCCCTTTCGTGTCATGTGTCACGCCGAACCCGTTCGGTTCGGTGCGGACACCATGCGCCCCGGATGTTGGGGCGACCGCAGAAGGGCGTAGGAGCCCGCGTCGAGTTCCCCGACGAAGAGATGACGATCCACAGGTGGAGTGGGGGGTCGCTCAGTTGCTGCTGCGGAGGCTCACAACGCGCGGGCAGCCCGCGGGTACCACGAACTCAGGAAGCCGCCAGCTCACGGTAGTGACGACGCCAGATGAGCTTGTAGACGCGGGTCCAACGGGGGATGGATCGCAGGAAAGGTATGAACGGGAGGAAGACAAACCCGAGGGAAAGCAGCATCATGATGCCCCAGACCTCGAGATCCCCATTGGACGACGTGTTCATCGGAGGAACCTGGTACCACATGGTGTACAGCCAGAGCCAGGCCTGACCGGGATAGTTGCCCGTCTCGTTCATCATGCCCCATTGGTCTCCCGACAGATGCTGAGAGTCGGCACGGGCAGCCAGGTAGTTGCCATCGGCGAGGAAGAGGAGGGGTTTTGTGTAGTTGGTGTTGTAGAACTGGCCATTGCTCAACAGGGTGCCGTCGAGACCGCCCGTCTGCGACATGGCGGTCAGTGAGCCGATGATGCGGCCAACCGGGCCGTAGCGGCCGACGGGGACATGGAGCCGGCCGCGGACGTCGGTGGCATTCGCCACCGCCTTCTCGTACGCCGTGGTCCACGCGGTTTGCTGTGCCGCAGGAGCGTTCTCGTAGGCGGTGATCGCCAGCTGGGTCGCGGGCTGATTCGGCAAGGTGCGCAGCGGGCCGATGACAAAATCTTGCGCAGTGTCGACGGGCTGATGGACGCCCAGCCACTGGTTCGGCTCGAAGAATCCGATGTGTTGGGAGGCGTCGGGTGTGGCGTTGTAGGGAGGGCCGTACGTGGCCGTCCCGCTCGTCCCGTCCAACTCTGTGACCGCAGTCTGCGCGAAGTCGACCGGATCCACTGCGGACCAGGACTTCAAGGTGACAGCATGCTCGTCCGGTGAGGAGAACACAATGGCGAGGAGGGCAATGAGCGCGGCCACCGCCAGGAAGGCGACGAAGGCCTCCTTGAGGATGTCGTAGGGGACGTAGGCGCCCTTCCACTCTTCGACGTCGCGGTCAGGGTTGAAACGTGGCCGCCCTCGGGCGCCCCGACTCATGCCGGGTCCGTTCCTGCGGCCGCCTTCTCGGGCTCGTCACCGTTCTTCGCCAGCTCGAAGGGGGGGACGATGCCACGACGCCGGACGAGGAGCACGTGCAGCCCGACGATCAGGGCGACCACTATGGGGAGCAGGACGATGTGCCACATGAGCATCTGGCCGAAGTTCAGGACGTTCCAGACCGCTCCCGCTCCGGTCGCGTTGATGCCGTCCTTGGCCTGGGTCGAGATCCACTGCGAATCGAAGTTCTGCTGCGACAGGTAGCCCGTGAATGCTGCGCCGACCGAAACCAGAAAAGAGACGACCCCGGTGACCCAGGTGAGCCGACGGTTCCCCCGCCATGCGGCCATGAAGAACTTGCCCCAGAGGTGGATGACCATGAAGAAGAAGAAGGCTTCGACGCTCCACAGGTGGAGCGAGTTCACGAAGAGCCCGACCGACGAGACATGCCACCAACTCGGCCCCATGACGGCGAGGACGCAGCCGGTGATGATCACCCAGGCCAGGCTCACGACGGTGAGAACCCCGAAGACGTAGATCCACGAGGCCATGTAGGCCGGTTGACGATCGGGGAGCAGGCGGTCCGGGGGGAAGGCCGATTCGGCCGAGCGGCGGACTCGAGCTGTCCACTGGCGGGAATCCTCCGAATCCTGTGTGGAGGGCGACGGTGGCGCTCCCGTGTCGATGCTCACCGGTTCCCTCGCTTCCGCCTCGGGAACGGCAGGACGATCGCCAGCGCGAACACGATGACCATGAGCACAATGACCACGAGGTTGGCGAGGGACATCTGAATGAAACCCCATTGGATGTAGTGACCCGATCCGTTGAGGTTGATCAGAGCGCCGAGAAGCAATCCGAGCATCACGCAGGTGACCATATGCCTCGGAACTTGAAAATATTAGGGACCTTGGTCCCAACCTCCCCGTCCGATCGTCCCTGGGCGATCAGGTCACGGTCAGCGCTTCGTGGCTCTCCAGCAGTAGGAGCGCATCGGGACGTCAATGGTGTCGAGTCCACCGAACGCCTCGTGGGCGTCGAGAAAGCGGGCCATCGCCTCGAGGTGCTCGCGGCGGGCGCTTTCTTCCATGGTGATGACAGCGCTGTACGTGGCGGAGAGCGCCACGAGATCCGCTTTGGTCATCGGGCGTGTCCAATGGAACAGCTCGGTCTCCGGCTGGAGGAACGGATTGGCGCCGCCGGCGTCGACGTCGACGAGATGCCTCCGCTTCCTGCGACCGTCGACTTCGGTCTTCTCATCGGGGTTGAAGATGATGCCGCCGGCCCAAAGTGATCGCATCCAGTCAACGGAACGATCCGGACCGGTCCAGACCAGCGAGAGCCGACCACCGGGGCGCAGAACCCTCGCCACCTCAGGGATGGCCCGGGCCTCATCGACCCAGTGCCAGGCCGACTGGGCGATGACCACGTCAACAGAGGACGCGCCGACCGGGATCTCCTCGGCTTGGCCGGCGAGCACCTTCACCCGTCCGTCCGCCCGCGCCAGGACAGCCCGCATCCGGTCGTCAGGTTCGACGGCAACGAGGTGATCTACCCGCTCGGCCAACAGCCGCGTGAGGATGCCGGTGCCAGCACCGATTTCGAGGACCTCGGTTGCCTCCTCGGGAACGAGCCAATCGAGGGCCGCAGGAGAGGGGCCCGATCGGAGCCGGTCGTACTCGTCAGCGATCAACCCGAAAGAGCGACTCAGGATGGCGCTGTTCTCGTCCTGGCGCATGCCGGCAAATGTAGCGAGGACGAGGTACCGGCTACCCATGGGCCGGGTCGGGGTTCCCACAGCCCGGCAATGACCTGGTGGAGGGGCGCTCGGCCCCTCGAATCGGGAGGTCGTCAACGCGGTATTGTGGTCCCCCACGCGGAAGTGGCGCAGTGGTAGCGCATCACCTTGCCAAGGTGAGGGTCGCGGGTTCGAATCCCGTCTTCCGCTCCAAAAATGTGAGGCCTGACCTGTGCTGGTCCGGTACCTGCACGACACCCTGGCTCCGGTACCTGCACGACACTCTCCGGACGCGGCTCCGGTACGTGGGAGACACTGGCTCCGGTACCTGCACGACCATCTCCGTCAGTTTTATAGTGAGGGTTTCGACGCGTCTGGATTCCGCCTCAGTCGCCGTCATGGACCCAATGATGATGGTTCGGCCGATTCTGAGCAACTCCCGTTGATCGAACTGCTGTTCAAGCCTTCTCGGCCGCGATGTGAGAGGTTCGTCCGCTCACCGATTGAATGGTGAATCCTCTGGTCGCGAGGACTTGGACGTGGTCGGTGCCTCGTTCAACTTGCGGCCGCGAGCGGTTCGATTTCGGTGAGCGTCGTACGGAGCTTGTCCTTTTCGACCTCGATGTCGTAGTGCCCCTGGAGGTTCATCCAGAATTCGTCGCTCATGCCGAAGAACCGCGAGAGACGCAGAGCAGTATCAGCACTGATCCGGCGAGTGCCGTGCACGATTTCGTTGATGCGGCGGGGTGGTACACCGATGGCCTGAGCCAGCCGGTACTGACTGACCCCGAGCGGGTCCAAGAAATCCTCCTTGAGCATTTCCCCGGGGTGCACCGGAGCCATCATCGGTGTCTCGGTCTTGGGCATCGTCCCTCCTTAGTGATAGTCGACCAGCTCAACGGCTGTGGGCCCTGTGCTGGCCCACTTGAAGCAGATCCGGTATTGATCATTGACACGAATGCTGTATTGCCCGGCCCGGTCGCCCCTGAGCTTCTCGAGCTTGTTGCCGGGCGGAATCGCAAGGTCACCGATTCTCTCGGCCGCGTTGAGATAGGCCAGCTTCCGCCACGCAGTCCTTTGCAAATCTGGCCCGAATCTGCGGACCGCCAGTCGGCGCCAGACCCTCTCAGTGTCGGCGTCCTTGAAGGAGGCATCGCTCAGCACTGACCAATATTAACGTACCACGTTATTATCGTCAAGCGTTATGCCCGCGATGAATCGCTCTGCTCTCGAAGAGCTACGGCGGGCCACCAGAACACCTCCTTGAGTCGGAACCGTTAGTAGACCGCTCTACTACAGCGACGGAGTGGGTGGACGAGGTGGAAACTGGCTGGACGGGACAGCACGACAGGGGAGTGGGGCTGACCACGGAGATGAAGGTCACCACCTTGCCAAGGTGAGGGTCGTGGGTTCGAATCCCGTCTTCCGCTCCAGTTCGCCAGGTGAGAGCTTTTTTCAACCTGCACCTTCGCCGGGAGCGCTTTGGTGCGATTTCGATGCAAGTCAGCAGGTTTGCCATCGAAACCTCTCTCCGTTTCGATCGAAACTTCGCCTCTTTGTACTCACGATCGTCACTCTGCGCCCCGAGCGAACACTTGGTTGGTTACGTCGGAACGCGCCTTTCGGGAAAGCCGCCAGCCTTTGCCATCGGGTGCCTTTGGGTATTCGGAGCCGATCTCGCTAGTGTGAGCGCGCAACGAAGGTTCCGGCTTGTCGGTGGTTTGTGGTGCGGTTTCCTGAGGGGGTGATTGGTTCACGGAGGAGGTACGACAGGTCATGGTTCGAACGGCTCCTCGGCGGAACCCAATGGTCGTTGCTCACCGGCGGTCTCGCAGATTTCTCCTGACCGTCGGTACATTGCTTGTCGTCTTCACCGGCCCGGTTGTCACGGGAATGGCCGTAAGCGCTCCCGTGGGAGCAACCACCAGCTCGACCGACGGTGCCACTCGGGGCGCCGACAACTACCGGAGCGGCTGGTATCCGGACCAGACCAATCTGAGCCCCTCGCTTGTCGGCGGTGGAACTTTCGGCCAGTTGTTCAACACCTCCGTCAACGGCGAGGTCTACGGCCAGCCCGTTGTCGACGACGGGCAACTCTTGGTGAATACCGAGAACAACTATGCCTATGGCCTCGATCCCGTCACCGGGGCGATCCTTTGGCATCGTCAGTTCGGTACACCTGTCGTGGCAGCCAATATCGGATGCGGCGATCTGACACCGAGCTTCGGTGTCACCTCCACGCCTGTTGTCGACCAGAGCACCAATGTCGAATACCTGGTGGACAATGAGTACGTCTCGGGAGCCTCCGGCCAGACCGCCTACTACATGCACGCCCTCAACTTGGCCGACAACGGAGCCGAGGAGCCCGGATTTCCGGTGCAGATTCAGGGCACGGCGTCGAACGAACCCTCGTTGACCTTCAACCCATACTATGAGCTCCAGCGTCCGGGACTCCTCCTCATGAACGGCACGGTGTATGCCGCATTCGGCGCCCACTGCGACATCTCCCCTTGGTACGGTTGGATCGCCGGCGTGACCGAGACGGGGACTCTGCAGACCATGTGGACCACGGCCTCGACGCCCGGGGATTCCGGGGCGGGCATCTGGATGTCCGGTGGCGGTCTGGTATCTGACGGCTCGGGGCAAATTCTGTTCGCCACGGGCAACGGGGCGTCCAATGGGTCCGGACCCATTGCGGGCAAGTCTCCGCCGCCAGATCTGGGAGAGGCGGTCGTTCGGGTCGCCGTGCAGCCGGACGGTTCCCTCAAGGCCGTCGATTTCTTCTCACCGTACGACGCAGCCACCCTCGACCAGAGTGACCTCGACTTCGGATCCGGCAGCCCCGTCGCCCTCCCCGACGCCTACTTCGGAACCGCCGCCATTCCCCACCTCGCCGTCGAGGTGGGGAAGGAGGGATACGTCTACCTCTTGAACCGCGACAATCTGGGGGGAGTGGGGGAGGGACCCAACGGCACCGACAACGTCGTCGGCCGCTACGGGCCCAACGGAGGGGTCTGGTCCAGCCCAGCTGTCTGGCCCGGCGATGGCGGATACATTTACATCCCGACTGCCTCGGGGTCGGTTGCGTCATCCGGGTCCGCAGGACTCATGGACGCGTATCAGTACGGCGTGAACGGTGCAGGCACTCCGACGCTCAACCTGGTGGGGCACTCACAGGACGCATTCGGCTTCGGCTCGAGCGCCCCGGTGGTCACCTCCAGTGGCACGACCTCTGGTTCCGCGTTGGTGTGGACGGTGTGGTCTGCAGACGGATCAGGGGCGGGGGCTCAACTCCGGGCGTACGACCCGGTGCCGGTGGGCGGGGTTATGAAGCTGGTGTGGAGCGCACCTGTTGGCACATCCTCCAAGTTCAACCCCCCTGGGGTGGCCGACAACCGTCTGTACGTGGGCACTCGTGATGGACACGTACTCGGGTTCGGCGCACCCGTGAGTGCTCCTGTCACTGCCCCGGCGCCAACCTTCCCGACGACCGTGATCGGCCAGAGCTCCACCGAGCCCCTGACGATTACCGCGAACAGCGCAGTGCAAATCACATCGCTCACTCCGACAGGGCCGTTCACTGTGGAAGCCCCAAGCCTTCCGGATACCCTCGCCCAAGGAGCGTCCGTCACTGTGCCGGTGACTTTTACTCCGACCACGGCGGGACCCGCCGGCGGGGGCCTCACCATCACAGTGGGTACATCGGAGACAGCGACGGTCTCCCTGTCCGGCTCTGGAGAGCTGGCTGGCCCAAGTCTTACCTCGACGACCGGCGGCATCAGCTTTGGCGGGATCGCTCCCGATACCCAATCCAGCGCGACCGTGGGTTTTGCCAACAACGGTTCGCAGCCATTGACCGTCTCGAAGGTCGATATGCCGGCCGCCCCTTTCTCCGTCTCGGGGGCCCCGGCCGTCGGTTCGCAGCTGCAGCCCGGAGCTGAGGTCGTGGTCAACGTGACATTCGCGCCAACGGTCAACGGAAGCTTCTCATCGACTCTGGAGTTGGACAGCACTGGAGGAAACATCGCGGTGGCCCTAACCGGCAATGCCGCGTCGCCGGGGGAGCTTTCCATTGCCCCAACGTCGATCAATTACGGATCTGTGGCCGTCGGTTCGACGTCCACCAAATCATTTACGGTGTCCAACACCGGGGATACGAACCTTGAAATCACGAAGTCCAAGCCGCCCACGACAGGACCATTCGTCGCCTCCACCCTGCTGTCCGAGGGGACCACGCTCACCCCGGGAGAATCTCTCACTGAGACCGTTGTCTTCTCGCCCAGTACTGTCGGCACCGTCACCGACTCATGGATCATCAACGCCGATGACGGAACAGGGTTGTGGTCGATCTCGTTCTCCGGTACGGGCACTCAGGCCGGTCCGGTCACTGCGGGATCGACCACTCCTTCGCGCGGATATTGGCTCGTCGGCTCGGACGGTGGGATCTTCAGTTTCGGTTCCGCGCAGTTTTATGGCTCGACGGGCGACCTCGCACTGCAAAGTCCCGTTGTCGGCATCGTCCCCACGGCAGATCATGGTGGATATTGGCTGGACGCCTCAGATGGTGGTGTCTTCAGCTTTGGCGATACCGCGTTCTACGGCTCGATCCCTGGTCTCGGTCTCCACCCGGCCGGTTCGGGTTTGCCTCATAGCCTCAATGACCCGATTGTCGGGATGGTGCCATCCGCCGATGACGGCGGCTACTTCATGGTGGCCTCTGACGGGGGAGTCTTTGCCTTCGGTGATGCGCACTTTGCTGGGTCGTGTCCGGGCATAGGCGGGTGCGATGGCTCCGCTGTTGCAGTGATGCCCGATCACAGCGGCAACGGCTACTGGGTCGTCACCTCGACGGGGGAGGTCTATGCCTTCGGTGACGCCCCGTACCTCGGTGCTCCCGGACACGGCACGGTTACCTCGGCCGTCGCCTCTCCCACCGGCAAGGGCTATTGGGTCCTGTTAAATGACGGCCAGGTCTTCAGCTACGGCGACACGACCAATGTAGGTTCCCCCCCTTCGGGCAGCTTCAACGCGCTGAACCCAGCCACGGCCATTTTCGCGAGTTCCGATGGGGCGGGCTACTGGGTCACCTCGGCCCTCGGCGCTGTGTTCAACTTCGGGGACTCTCCTTCCCTGGGCGGCATGTCGCAGGCCCACCTCAACGGTTCTATCGTCGCGGGCAGCGGGTTCTGAGCCCCGATCGATGCCCCTGAGTCGTTGATCCCTCCCCGAACATCGCACGTCGCTCGTGGATGAGAGCGCGTGGGGTCACTACTGCAGGCGACTCGGTTGGTGCAGACGGACGAAATCCTTCACTTTGACAAGGTGGGGGTCGCGGATTCGAATCCGTCTTCGACTCTCGAAACTTCTGGTCAGGGACGGAACGGCAGCCTCTGCGACGTCGAGCCACTGACCCTGCCGCCTGGACCTCGAAGTTGGTGACAACGCCCACAGATCCGGCATGCGACTGGGAGTGGTAGCAGACTGTGGTCGTGGAACAAGGATCTATCGACCCAGACCCGATGACTCAATTGTCCGTGTGGCTCGAGGTTGCGCGAGGAGCTGGCGAACCCATGCCCGAGGCGATGGCCGTCGCCACAGCGACGACCGAGGGTCGCCCCTCCTCCAGAATGGTGCTCCTCCGAGGCATCGACGATCGAGGTCTCGTCTTCTATACAGACCAGGAGAGCGGCAAGGGTCAGGAATTGAAGGCGAATCCATTTGCCGCCGCCCTCTTCCATTGGTTCACGCCTGTGCACCGACAGGTCCGCGTGACGGGGGCAGTGGAGGTGGTCGAAGCTTCGTCGTCGGACGCCTACTGGAAATCGCGGCCGCCAGGTTCTCGTCGTAGTGCAGTCGCAAGCCATCAGAGCCAGGTGATCGTGAATCGAGCGGTGCTCGAAGACGAGGTGACCAAGCTGACCGAAGCGTTTCCTGACGACACGGGGCCTCCGCGCCCTCTTCGATGGGGTGGTTACCGGATCCGCCCAGAAGTCGTCGAACTGTGGGAAGAAGGAGCGGACCGCTTGCATGATCGGCTTCGCTACAGCGCTCAGTCTGGAAGTTGGAGGATGGAGCGACTGTCACCCTGATCGGACACCTTGACACCAGATAGATATGTGACATATAACAGTTACAATGATAGTAACTAAAGATCCCCCCGAAGTTCGGCGTCACGGTGCAACGAGACGAGTTCTTCTCATCGGCGCGTCCCGTGGGCTCGGCCTCGCGCTGGCCGAGAAATGGGTAGAGGACGGGTGGCACATCACTGCCACCATTCGCGGATCGGGCAATACGGCGCTCCACCTGCTGGCCGAGCAGCACCGATCGCAGGTGGAGATCGAGTCGCTCGACGTGACCAGCCCCTTCCAGATCGCCGCAATGCGTGACCGCTTGGCCGGCAGGAAGTTCGACCTTCTCTTTCACAACGCCGGTACGGCAAACCAGCCAGACGGGACTGTCGCCGAGACCTCGGTCGATGAGTTCATCAAGGTGATGGTCACCAACGCCCTGAGCCCGCTGCGGGTCATCGAAGCCTTTCAGGACTGTGTCGAGCCGACGGGCACCATCGGCGTCATGTCATCGGGCCAGGGCAGTGTGGCCAACAACACCAATGGGGGCCACGAGGTCTACCGTGGCAGCAAAGCGGCCCTCAACAGCTATATGCGCAGTTACGACGCCCGACACCGTGGCGAGCAACGAACGCTGATCCTCATGGCCCCCGGCTGGGTCAAGACCGACCTGGGCGGACCGGATGCACGACTTACCATTGAGGAAAGCATTCCGGGTGTGGTGAACGTCATTGACAGCCTGCGGGGCCAGCCGGGACTCCACTATGTCGACTACCTCGGGCAGGCCGTGCCGTGGTAGCCGCCCGTTCCAGGGGAGCCTCGGGGAGAGTAGCGGTCCCGCCGAGTACGGCCGAGCGAGCCTGGACACTCATGCGGCAGATTGTCGATGCGCACAGTCGTCATGGCGACCTTGCAGAAGCGCTTGGCTTCAGCCTCGGGGCCGGACGGGGCAAGATCCTGTTTCAGCTACGCACGGGACCATTGACGCACCGCCAGCTCGCTGAGCTCAACCAGACGACTGGCCCGTACGTCTCGCTCATCGTCGACAAGCTCGAGGAGCACGACCTTGTCCAACGTGGTCCCCATCCCGACGACCGTCGCCGCAAGCTCGTTTCCCTTACGCCCAGCGGGCGCGACGCGATCGCCACCGCCGAAGCCATCCTGTTCCGCCCACCGCCGGCAGTCTCCGCACTCACGGACGAAGAACTGAAGCAGTTGATCGACCTGGTGCAGCGCGTCGTCGACGCTGACGAGTCGCAGGTATGAAGAGGAGCAACCTCGCTGTGTGGTTCGTTCCTGGCCAAGCCGCCCGGAGCCGAAGAGCTGGGCGAAGCACCGTTCGGTTACCGCGATGAGCACGTCCGCATCTGGGCAGGCATCCGGGTCGACCAGGACGCCGACGGTGAACAAGTCGTTGGTGGAGATTGCCGCGACACCGACGCTCAGATTGCCCACGAGCGGCAGAGGAATGACTACAAGCATGCGCCCCCCCAGCAGGTAGAGCGGAACGTCCGGCCCCGGCACGTTGGTCGCAATCGAAACTTCATCACCAATCGCTGAACTTCTCGACCGAAGAGCTCAAGAACGAGCGCCGTCGATTCGGGTAAAAAGATCAGCCAGCACATTGACAAATGTCTCCCGCTCCATCGCCAACTGCCCTTGATGCCATGCAAGGCACAGCTCGCTCAAGGTACCGATCTGTGCGTACGCCACGAGGCGAGCACGATGGTTCGTCTGCGGGTCCGAGCCGGAGGGTGCCATCCCAGCGACAGCCACGTCGATGATCTGGTGCCGAAAAGGGCTGAGCGCGCCGCCGTGTGTCTCGG